>WBZM01001334.1_pt1 | contig 24952 bp, 25 predicted proteins | sample 5204271 | NCBI WGS metagenome assembly WBZM01 (sample SAMN12344346, study PRJNA552823) | activated sludge metagenome | biome: Activated sludge suspended growth; feature: Nitrification reactor; material: Wastewater; isolation source: activated sludge from nitrification reactor of wastewater... | reverse complement strand
GACGTCCAGCACCGTGCCGGCCGCGCGCAGGACGCGGCGCGCCTCGTCGGCGAAGGCCACGCCCTTCATGGCCAGCCAGGCCCAGCCGCCGTCGCCGCGCCGCAGCCGCACCTCCAGCTCGAGCCGATCACCGGCCACCGAGAGGGCGCGCAGCCGCTCGCGCAGCGCGGCCCGGTCGGCCTCGTGCAGGCGGGCCCAGAGCTCGTCGCGCTGCGGCTCGGTGCTCTCCAGGCCGCGCGCCGCCTCGCGGGCGATGCCACCGGAGAAGGTGAGCTGCCCGCTGGCCGCCTCCCACTCCCAGGCGCCCACCCCGGAGGCCGCCAGGGCCTGGCGCAGCCGCACCTCCTCGGAGACCGCCTGGCCGGGCGGGCCGAAGACCAGCTCGGTGCCGGTGCCCAGGTGGACCCGGTCCCCCGGGGCCAGCACCGCCGAGCGGACCTTCACGCCGTTGACGAAGGTGCCGTTGGTCGAGCCGAGGTCGTGGGCCACCACCTCGCCGCCCGCGCCGCGGCCGAGCCGCAGGTGGCGGCGCGAGATGCCGACGTCCTCGACGCGCACGTCGGCCTCGGCGCCGCGCCCCACCACCAGCTCGTCGCCGCGCAGGGGGAAGAAGGCGCCGAGGAGCGCGGCCAGCGGCGAGGCCACCACCAGCAGGCCCGGCGGGCCGGGCGGGCCGGCCTCGGCGGGCGGCGCGGCGTGGCCCACCTGCGTGGCATCGGCGGCCGGGTAGCCGTGGGGCGGGGTGTCGGAGGGCATGGCCTAGGGGCAGGCGCCGCAGGCGGCCGGGCCGCGCCCGCTGGCGGAGGACGGGACCGGGGCGGCGAGCGCCGCGGCGAGGAGGAGGACGGCCTGGGATGGGGTGGAACGCACGCGCTTCCCTCCGGGACGCTGCGGCCCTTCGGGCGGGCCGGCCAGCTCGATCGAGGGCCATCCTAGGGACCCGGACGCAGCGCGCAATGTGGGCATCGGCGGCGTCCTGCGCCGCGACACCCACGGGTTTCCCCGCACCTGCGCGGGGCCCATGGGCGAGCGACACCCGGGCCGGTGACCGACGTTGACGGTCCGTGAACGGCGTCCCGCGCCTCGGCGACGGAGGGCGCCCGCCGGGCCCCGCGCCCGCGGGACGGCGGGCCGGGCCCGCCGCGGCCGTCGCCCGGGCGGCGCGCGGCGCGGGTGCCGCCTCACCCCTCCGGCCCCCGTGATCATGGCATGCGCCGCGTTCCGCACCGGCGGTGCGCGCTCCCCGAGGCCGGCGCGCCGCGGCGGGTGGATCGCGCCACCGCCCGTGGGAGAATGGCGACCGTGAGACGGGCGGCGAGCCGGCCAGGGGCGAGCGCGGGCGGGGCGGGATGCCCCGCTGCCTGAGCTGCGGCCGGCGCGTCGCCGGCGTCCACCCGCCGTGCGCGGGCCTCCCGGCGGCGGCGCCCGCGGCCGGCGGGCCCCTCCCCGAGGTGCCCGGCTTCCGCCCGCTGCGGCTGCTCGGCGAGGGTGGCTTCGGCCGGGTGGCCCTGGCGGCGCGCCTGGCCGGCGGACCGCCGGTGGCGCTCAAGGTGGCCCGCCGCGGCTCCGAGGCCGCCGCCGGCCAGCTCCGGCGCGAGGCCGCCGCGCTCCGCGCCGTCGGCCCACCGGCGGTGCCCGCGGTCCTCGACGCCGGCGCGCTCCCCGACGGCACCCCCTGGCTGGCGCTGGAGCGGCTCCCCGGCGAGTCGCTGGCGGCGCGCCTCGAGGCGGCCGGCGGCGCGCTCCCTCCGGCGGAGGCGCTGGAGGCGCTGGGCGCCGTGGCCCGGGCGCTGGCGGCGGTGCACGGCGCGGGCTGGGCCCACGGCGACCTGAAGCCGGAGAACGTCCTCCTCGACGGCGCGCCGCTCCGGGCCCGGCTCCTCGACCTCGGCCTGGCCGAGCCGCTGCGCGAGGGGCCCGGCCCGGCCGGGGAGGCGCCGGCCGGGACCGCCGAGTACATGGCGCCGGAGCGCTGCGAGGGGCGCGGGGCCGACGCGCGCGCCGACGTCTACGCCCTCGGGGCGCTGGCCTTCGAGCTCCTCACCGGCCGGCCGCCCTTCTTCGGCCCCCCCGGCGAGGTGCGCCACGCCCACCTGACGCGCCGGCCGCCGCGCCCCTCGTCGCTGGTCCCGCTGGCGCCCGGGCTGGAGGCGCTGGTGCTGGCCTGCCTCGCCAAGGCACCCGCCGACCGCCCCGCCTCGGCGATGGCGCCGCTGCCCGCGCTCGACGCGGCGAAGGCCGGCGCACCGGCCGCGGCCACCCCCGCGGAGGCCCCGGCCCCGGCGCGCGCCCCGCGCCGGCCGGTGGCGGTGGTCTTCCTGGAGACGCCCGCCAGCGCGGTGGCGCTGCGGGGGGCCCTGAGCGGCCTCGGCGGCGTGGTGGCCCACGCCGAGCGCGGGCGCTGCGCCCTGGTCTTCGACCCCGCCGGCGGCGAGCACCCCGTCCGGCAAGCCCTCGGCGCGGCGCGCGCCGCCCTGGTCCGCGGGCAGGCCCGGCGGTGCCGCGTCGACCTGGTGACCGTGACGGTGCAGGCGCGCGCCGGCGGCGGCGACCGCTACCTCTCGGCCGCCTTCGGGAGGCCCGAGGCCTGGCCGGCGCCCGGCGATCCGGCCGGCGTCCTGGTCACCGCCGCCGCCGCCGAGGTGCTGCCCGGCGAGCCGCTCGCCCCCCTGCCCGGCCTCGACGGGCTGCTGCTGGCCGGCCCCGCCGACCAGCCGGAGGAGGGGGCCACGGTGATCCGCCAGGGGGCGCCGCCGCTGCTGGGGCGGGACGAGCTCCTGGTCGGCCTGGTGGAGGAGGCGCAGGCGGCCTTCCGCGGCCGCCCCACGCTGGTGCGCCTCGCCGGCGAGGCCGGCCTGGGCAAGTCGCACCTCGGCGCCGCGCTGGCCGACGCGCTGCGGCTCCTGCGCCCGGCCCCACGCGTCCTCGAGGTGCGGGCGCGCGCCCCCGGGGAGGGCGGAGAGGGGGGCGTGCTGCGCGCCCTGCTGCGCGCGGCGCTCGAGCTGCCCCCCGGGCCGCTGCGCCCGCCGCCCGACGGCGGCCGCGCCCTGCTCGGGATGGCGCTCCCCGAGGCCTCGGCCGAGGCGCTCTGGCCGGGCGCGGCCCTGGCGCTCGGCTGGCTCGCCCCCACCGACCCCGCGCTGCGGGCGCAGGCGGCGGCGCCGGGCGCCCTGGCGGGCCTGGCGGTGCGGGCCGTCGGCTCGCTGCTGCGCCGCCTGGCCGGCGCCCGGCCGCTGGCGCTGATCCTCGACGACGCCCACCAGGCGGACGGCCCCGCCCTCGACGCGCTGGAGCACGCCGCGCTGGCCGAGGCGGGCGCGCCGCTCTTCGCCTGCGTGCTGGCCCGGCCGGCCCTCGCCACGGCCCGGCCGGCCTTCGGCGAGCGCGCCGCCGCCTCCCGGGCCGTCGAGCTCGGCCCGCTCGATCCGGCGGTGGCCGGCGAGCTGTGCCGCCAGCTGCTGCGGCCGGCCGAGGGGATCCCGGCCCGCGCCGTGGAGCGGCTGGTGGCGCGGGCCGGCGGCGTGCCGCAGCTCCTGGTCGAGCTGGCGCGCGGGCTGAAGCGGGCCGGCGCGCTGCGGCGCCACGCCGGCGGCGGCGCCCACTACCTGGCGACCGACGCGCTGGAGCTCATCCCCGACATGCCCCTGGTGGCGTGGCTGGCCGAGAACGAGCTGCGCGGCCTGCCGGCCGACCTGGTGGCCCACGCCTGGCTGGCCGCGCTGCTGGGCGACGAGGTGGCGCCGGCGGAGCTGGCCGGCGTGCTGGAGGGGCTGGAGCAGGCCGGCCACGGAGCCACCTTCCCGCTCGACGCCGGGGTGGCCACCCGGCGGCTCCTCTCGCAGGGCGTCCTCTCGGCCCACCGTGGCGGCCGCACCGGCTTCCGCCTGGCCCTGCTCCGCGACGCCGTCACGCGGGCCGTCCCCGGGGGGCTGCGCGTCGAGATCCACCGGGCCGCCCACCGCTACTACCAGCGCGCCACCGGCCTGCCCGAGCCGGTGCGGCTGCTCCGCCTGGCCACCCACGCCGACGCGGCCGGCCACGCCGCCGAGGCCGGCGCGGCCTGGCTGGCGCTGGCCTCGGCCGCCCTGGCCCGCCACGACTTCGTGGCCGCCGACACCCTGCTGTCCCGGGCCCTGGAGGGGCCGCTCGCCGGGGCGCCGCGCCAGGAGGCGCTGCGCCACCGGGGCAACGCCCGCGTCCGCCTCGGGCGGCTGGAGGACGCGGTGGCCGACCTGGCGGCCGCGGGGGCGGCGGCGCGGGCGCGCCAGGACCGCGACGGCGAGGTCGACTGCCTGCTCGACGAGGCCACCGCCCTCGACTTCATGCAGGCCTTCGCCGCCTCGCGGGCGCGGGTGGAGGAGGCCGGCGCCATGGCCCGGCCCAGCGGCCCGGTGGCGACGGCGCGGCTGGAGCTGGCCCGGGGCCGCTCGCTCTTCCGCGAGGCGCGCTGGCACGAGGCGGCGGCGGCGCTGGAGACGGCGGCCGCGCTGGTGGCCGGCCGCGGCGACGAGGGCTACGAGACCTGGGTGGTGGCCCAGCTCCTGCTCGGCACCAGCCTGCCCAGCCTGGGGCGGGCGCCCGAGGCGGAGGCGGCGCTGGCGCAGGTGGTGCTGGCGGCGGGCCGGCGCGGCGACCTGCTGCACCTCTGCGTGGCCCACACCAACCGGCGCAACCTCCTGGTGGCCCAGGGCGACCTGCCCGGCGCCCTGGCCGGCCAGCTCGAGTCGCGCCGGGTGGCCCGCGAGCTGGGCATGACGACGCTGGAGTTCATGGCCGAGTTCAACTGCGCCGAGCTGCGCTACCAGGCCGGCGACCTGGCCGGCGCCGCGCCGCACGTGGAGCGGGCCCTGGAGCTGGAGCGGCGCCACCCGGAGATCAGCGCGGTGCCGCTGGCCCTCCTGCTGGCCGCCCGCATGGCCGCCTGGGCCGAGGGCCCGGCGGCGCGCGGGCGCTGGGAGGCGCTGGCGCGCGCCCGCGAGGAGGCGGAGCGGCTCCGCGGCGGCCGCTTCGGCCCGTCCGACGCGGTGCTGGCCGACCTGGTGGAGCTGGCCACCCGCGAGGCCGACGACGGCGCCTGGGAGGCCCTGCTGGAGCGGTCGCGCCGCCACTCGGTGGAGCAGGAGCCCATCGAGGTGCAGGAGCTGCGCGGCCTGGCGCTGCTGCGCGCCGGGCGGCGCGAGGCGGCGCGCGCGGCGCTGGGGCAGGCGCTGGCGCTGTGCGACCGGATCCCGTCGCTGCTGCGGCGCCGCGTCGAGGCCGGGCTGGCCGCCGCCGGCTGAGGCGGGCCGCCGGCCGTCACCTCACGGGCAGGGGCCGCAGTCGGCGCAGCTGGTGTAGTCGGTGCCGGTGCCGCAGCGCTCGGTCTCCTGGCAGACGCCGTCGCCGCAGACCGCCCAGTCGCCGTGGCGCACCGTGGTGGTGATGGGCTGGTAGGTCTTGCCGCCCACGGTGCAGGTCTGGAAGGAGAGCCAGGTGGTGGTGTCCATGGTGCAGGCGGGGGAGCAGGCGCCCAGCTGGACGATGGGCGGGCAGCCGTCGCCGGGCTGCGACGGCCAGTAGTTCCAGCTGCAGACCCGCAGGCTGCTGTAGCTGCGCGGCACCTGGGCCATCTTGTCGCTGCAGGCGTACAGCGGGCCGGCCGGGTCGAAGAGGTTGCCGAAGAAGGCCCCCTCGATGTTGGCGTAGGTGGCGATCTCGTCGGAGGTCCACGGGATGGACGCGCCGGTGGCGGTGCGCCCCTGCACCGTGATGTTCACGGCGCGGCCGAACTTGTTGACGTGGGCCAGGACGCAGCCGGTGATGAGCTGCTGCTCCAGGACGGTCGGCGCGGAGCCCGAGGCGTAGCGCGGCGCCACGCCGATGGATCCGGGCCAGCTGTAGGTCTTGCCGGAGACCGGGTTCCTCCAGGTGATGGTCCGGGTGGCCGGCGCGGCGCAGCGGACCAGGTAGCGCATGACCGCGTCGGCCTGGGCGGGGTCGGCGTTGAACCAGGTGCGGAACCTGGTGGTCCCGAGCGCGGTCGCGGAGAGGCCGTTGGCCGACAGCCCGTTGGCGGAGAGGCCGTTGGCCGAGAGGCCGTTGGCGGAGAGGCCGTTGAGCGAGAGGCCGTTGTCGGAGACCAGCAGGTCGATGTCGGAGGGCGCGGCGGCGGCCGGGCCGGCGTCGGCCGGACCCTCCACGCCGCAGGCGGTGGCGAGCAGCAGCGCGCCGGCGGCGGCGCCGGTGAGGAGGCGGGAGCGGTTCATGGGAGGTCCAAACCCTGGTTCGTGGAGGTGTCCGGGGGGCGGCGGGTCACCGGCAGGTGCCGCAGTCGCCCTTGCAGTTGTTCCAGGCCGTGCCGGTGCCGCAGCGCTCGGCCGGATCGCAGCGCAGGTCCCCGCAGGTGCTCATGGCCGAGACCTGGATGCGCGTGGCCAGCGCCCGGTAGGTCTTCCCGCCGTAGGTGCAGGTCAGGTAGCCGTTCTGCGAGGCGTCCTTGACGCAGAGCTGGTCGCAGACGCCGGCCACCTTGATGGGCGGGCAGTCGCGGGTGGTGCCGATGGCGGAGTAGTCGAAGACGCAGCCGCGGAAGGTGGAGGTCCACTGCCCCCAGTCGCCGTGGTCGATGGCGCCGTAGATCCCCTCGCCGGTGAAGAGGTTCCCGAAGAAGCAGGCCTCGCGGTAGGGGAAGGTGCCGAGCTCGTTGGCGTCGAGGGGGATGGTGGCCCCCAGGGCGTTCTGGCCCTCCACCGCCAGCGGCACCGAGACGCCGAACTGGTTCACGTGGGCCGCCAGGCAGGCCGTCATCACCTGCTGCTCGGCGGTGGTGATCCTGGTCCCGGCCGCCCAGCCCGGGGCCACGCCCAGGCCGCCGGTCCAGGTGTACTTCACGCCGGTCCTGGCGTTGGTCCAGACCAGGGTCTTGCTCGACGGCAGGGCGCAGCGAACCAGGTACTTCATGGCCGTGGCGTAGAGCGCCGGGTTGCCGTTGAACCAGGTGGCGAAGGTGGTGGTGGAGAGCCCGTTGGCGGACAGCCCGTTGGCCGAGAGGCCGTTGGCGGAGAGGCCGTTGGCGGACAGCCCGTTGGCCGAGAGGCCGTTGGCCCCCAGGCCGTTCGAGCTGACCATGGCCGACAGCCCCTCTCCGTACTCGGGCTCCGCGGCCGTCTCGGTGAGGCCGGAGGCGCCGTCGGAGCAGGCGGCCAGCGCGAGCGCGGCCAGGGCGCTGGCCAGGGCGACTGCGGTGCGGCGGTCGGTGTCGATCATGATGCGCTCCAGGTGGGCAGGCGTTCCCGTCTCCACGCGCTGTCCAGGTTGGCGACCATGGTCGGGAGCCCTGTGCGCACCGTCAATGTGGTCAGCCTGGCGCGGCCTGGCGCGGTTCGTCCACGAGGCGGCGGCGACCCGGCGGCGGCGGCGGTGGGCGTGACGGATGGTGCGTCCCGGGCCCCGCGGGCGCGGGACGGCGCGCAGCGTCAACCGCACGGATCGTGACATCCGAGGCGCAGCCGCGCACCGTCAGGTCGGGGCCGACCCACGCGGCCCCGTGATCGCGGGACGGCCGGACTTTCCGCACCGCGCGTATGGGTCGGCGCTCGCCGGCCGGGCGGACACGGACCGTCCGTCCGAGGTCAGCGCAGCAGCTGGACGGCGGCGGCGGCCAGCCCGGCCACCGACTCGCCGGCGATGGCGCCGGCCGCCAGCAGCGGCGCCAGCCGCTCGGCCCGCGCCGGCCGGGCCGCGTGCCACCCCCAGCCGAGGAGCGCGCCGAGCCCCATGGCGAGCGTGAAGGTGCCCGGCACCAGGAAGCCCATGCCGAGGGCGCCGGCCGCCGGCAGGAAGCGCCCCGCCGCGGTGCGCCCGGCCAGCTCGAGGAGCGCGCCGGCCACGAGCGCCACGGCCGCGGCGGCGAGGGCGCCCGGCGGGACCGCCGAGAGGCCGGCGCCCATGGCCGCGGCCACCGCCTTCCAGGGCAGCGCCCCGGGCACCGGCAGCGCGGCCGAGCCGATGCCGTGGGCCTGCGCCAGCAGCCGGTAGGCCGGCACCGCCACCAGCGGGCCGAGGGCCGCGCCGGCCACGATGGCCACCGCCTGCCGGCGCGGCGCCGCGCCGAGCTCCCTCCCGGCGCGCAGCGACCAGAGCGACACCGCGGCCTGCGCGGCGGCGCCGGCGGTCACCTGCCCGGCGGCGATGGCGGCGCCCGGGGCCGAGCCGGCGGCCAGCGAGGTGGTGGCCAGCGAGAGCTGCCCCACGTCGCCGGCCGGGGAGAAGTCGGTGAGGCCGGCGGCCCGGGCGCAGACCGCCGCCAGCGGCAGGCAGAGCGCCAGCGAGAGGAGGGCCTCGGCGGGGGAGAGGCCGCCCGGGCCGAGGCCGAGCGCCAGGGTGCCGGCCGCGGCGGCCAGGGCCAGCGCCCCGCCGCCCCACCCGCCCCCGCGCAGCGCCAGCAGGTCGCGCGCCGCGCCGGAGAAGGCGCGCCGCTGCGAGGCGAGGGAGACGGCCGTCGAGCCGAGGAGCAGCCCCACGCCCGGCCAGACCAGCCAGGCCACCAGCGACTCGAAGCCCGGCTGGGCCACGCCGGCCTCGACGAGGCGCGGCCCGATGACGGCGTAGGCCAGGATCCCGCCGGCCGCCGCCCCCAGGCCGCTGCGCGGGCCGACCAGCACGCCGGCCGCCCACATCATCGGGCTCCAGGCCAGCCCCAGGCCGTAGGCCGCCGCGGCCGTGCCGGCCAGCCGCCCGGGCCAGGCGGCCGCCGCCGCGAAGGCGCCGAGGAGGTCGCGCGCCAGCGCCGCCGCCGCCGAGAGCAGGCCGGCCAGGAGCAAGGGGCGCGCCCCGGCCCCCTCCCCGCCGTGGGCGGCGCGGATGACGCCGGCGGCGGCGAAGCCGGTGGGGAACGGCAGCCGCTCCTCCTCCAGCAGGCGGCGGCGCAGGGCCAGGGCCAGGAGCGCCCCCAGCACGCCGAGCGAGGCGCCCCAGGCCGCGGCCACCCAGGCCGGCGTGTCGCGCCCCAGCAGCTGGAGCGCCGGGACGGCGCCGAGCAGGCCGGCCGCCGCCGGCGCCGCGCCGGCCGCTGCCGCGGCCGACTGGGCCAGGTTGGTCTCGAGCGGCGAGGCGCGCCGCCCGGCCAGGCGCGCCCAGGCCGCCAGGATCCCGAAGGCCAGCACCGAGGCGGTGATGGAGCCCGAGTCCCACATGCCGGTCTTGAGCCCCATGTAGACGTTGCCGAGCGCCAGCAGCACGCCGACGGCCAGCCCGGCCGTGAGCGCGGCGGGCGTCAGCTCCGGCGTCGGCCCGGCTGGCGGGGCGGAGGAGGCGGGCCGGTCGGGGGTCAGGAGGGCCATGCGGGGCGGCGGGCATGGTACCGTTTTCGCCGCGATGGCGGAGAACGACGACACGCTCCGGCTGGCCGGCACCCCGGCGCCCGAGCCGTCCGACGACTTCCGGCCCGGGGACCTGATCGGCCTCTACGAGGTGGAGCGGGTGGCGGCGCGCGGCGGCCACGGCGTGGTCTACCTGGCCGTCCACCGGGTGCTGGGGCGGCGCGCCGCCGTCAAGGTGCTGCGGCGGGAGCTGGCCGCCTCGGGCGAGATGCTGGCGCGCTTCATCCGCGAGGCCCGGGTCGTCAACCTCATCCGCCACCCGGACATCGTCGACATCTACGACCTCGGCACCACCGCCGACGGCCGCCCGTACTGCGTCATGGAGCTGCTGGAGGGGCGCCCGCTCGACGCCCTCGTCGCGGAGCGGGCCCCGCTGGCGCCGGCCGAGGCGGTGGCGCTGCTGGCGCCGGTCTGCCGCGCCCTCCAGGCCGCCCACGAGGCCGGCGTGGTGCACCGCGACGTCAAGGCCAGCAACGTCATGGTGCTCTCCGAGGGGGCGGCGCCGCGGGTCAAGCTCCTCGACTTCGGCATCGCCAAGGCCACCGAGCCGGGCGAGGCGGGCATCACCACGGTGGGTCAGCGGCTCGGCACCATGGTGGCCATGGCGCCGGAGCAGATCGCCGGGCAGGCGGTGGACGCCCGCACCGACGTCTACGCCCTGGCGGTGCTGCTCTTCCAGCTCCTCGTCGGCCGCCCGCCCTTCACGGCGGCGGATCCGGACGAGGTGGAGCGGATGCACCTGGAGGCGCGGCCGCCGCGCCCGGGCCAGCTGGTGCCGGGGGCGGCGGTGCTCGACGCGGTGGTGGCCCGCGGCCTGGAGAAGTCGCCGGAGCGGCGCTGGCCCTCGGCCGCGGCGCTGCTGGCGGCGGCCCTGGAGGCCGTCGGGGCGGCGCCGGGCGGCGGGGTGCGGCGCGTGCCGGCGGTGGGGCTCCACGTCGGCCTGCGGCTGGCCGGCGAGCCGGACGACTTCGCCCTCTCCGACCAGGCCGACGCGGCCGACGCCGCCGAGGCGGCCCTGGCGGCGGCCGGGTTCCAGCTTCCGGTGGCCACGGCCGGGGCCATCGTCGGGGTGCGCCTCCTGCCGTCCGACCCGGTGCAGGCGCTGGCCGCGCGCGCCGAGGCCGAGGCGCTGGCGGTGCGCCTGGAGGCCGCCCTGGGCCGGCCGACGCTGCGGGTCTCGATCTTCCGGCGCGAGGCCGAGGCCGAGGTGCGGGACGGCTCGGGCGGCACCGAGGTGGTGGGCGGCCCGGCCTGCGATGGGCCCGAGCCGGCCGGCGCCGATCAGGCCTCGCGGTAGGTCGCCAGCGAGCCCTCGTTCTCCCAGACCTCCACCTTGGAGACCTTCACCCGGCCGCCCTCGGCGGCCAGGAGCCGCGCGTTGGCCTCGGTGTAGAAGAAGCGGGCCAGCAGCTCGGCGGTGGTGTTGACCTGGTCGAAGGGCGGGATCTCGTTGACGTTCTGGTGGTCGAAGCGCTGCCCCACCTCGGCCACCAGCTTCTGCAGGTCGGCGAAGTCCACCACCATGCCGATGCGGTTCAGCTCGGAGGCCTGGGCGTGCACGCGGACGCGCCAGTTGTGGCCGTGGAGCCGCTCGCACTTGCCGCCGTGGAAGCGGATCTGGTGCGCGGCGGAGAAGACGAAGTCCTTGGAGATCTCGAAGACGGGGACGCCCATGCGCGCGCTTCTATAGCAGCCCCGGGGGCGGCGTGCACCCCGGCCCCCCTCCCCGGCCCCCCTCGCCGGCCGGCCGGGCCCGGCGGCCGCTACGCCGACGCGCCCTGGACGGCCGCCCAGGAGGCGGCGGCGCTGGCGAGGAGCGCGCCGTGGTCGGCGGCCGGATCGGCGGCCCCGCGGGCCAGCACCTCGGCCAGCCGCGGCAGCTCCCCGGGCGGCTCGCCCCGGCCGTGCAGCTCGCCGAGCCGGAGCTGGAGGGCCAGGCGCACCGCCTCCAGCTGCTCCCGCGCCGAGGCGGCCTGGCCGAGCAGCTCGCGCGCCAGGGCCGCGCCGCAGCCGAGGGCCCCCAGGCGCCCCAGGGCCGGGAGGGCGGCCTGGAAGGGGGCGAGGCCCGCCGCCTCGGCGCCCTCCCCGCGGAGCACCGCCGCGGCGAGGGCCCGCCCCGGCTCGACCCAGGCCGCCAGCACCGCGCCGCCGGCGTGGCGCGAGGTCACCAGCCCGGGCGCCTCCAGGCCCGGCACCTCGGCGAGCCGCCCGGCGGCGAGGAGCAGGGCCGCGGCGCGGGAGGCCAGCGGGCCCGGCGACAGGCCCGGGCCGGCCGCGTGCGCGGCGAGGAGGCCGCCGCCGGCCGAGGCCACCAGGCAGGCCTGGTAGCCGGGCGCGGCGAAGAGGGCGTGGAGCGCGGCCGCGGCGCCGGGCGGCGCGGCGGCGGGGGCCGGGCCGGCCAGCACCTCGTCGAGGTCGAAGAGGAGCGCCTCGTCCTCCTCGCGCACCGTGCCGGAGGCGCTGATGCGCAGGTCGTCGCGGCGCAGCAGCGAGCGGAGCGCCTCGCGGGTGTGGAGCAGCAGGCACTCGCGCAGGGCCGGGCGGCCGATCAGCCCCAGCCCCTCCAGCACCGCCCCCAGCTTGACGCGGCCGCCCGCCTCCCGCCAGGCGGCGGTGGCGGTGGCGAGCTGGGCGCGGCTGAGGTGGCCGCGCTGGACCAGCACGTCCCCCAGCATGACCGGCTGCTCCCGGCTGACCGCCCAGGCCACCCGCCCCCGCACCAGCATGACGCAGCCCAGGGCGGCGTCGCCGTGGTGCAGGTTGACGGCGATGCTGCGCCCCGCCCGGCTCACCAGGTGGAGCACGTCCGCCAGCGCGGTGGAGGGGAGCGGCCCGCCGGGGTCCTGGCTCACATGGCCTTCGCGATCTCGGGGGCGCGCTTCTTCACCTGGAAGCGGACCATGCCGAGGTTGGCCTTGGGGTCGGCCACCACCGCCAGGATGGCCTCGCCGGCCAGGCAGAGCACGATGACGCCGTCGTTGTACTCGAACATGCTCTGGGTCATCGTCCCCACCCGGAGCTCGCCGCCCATCACCTCGGCCGAGCCGATGCCGGTGGAGATGATGGCGCCCACCGCCTCGGTGTCGAGGGCCGACCGCTCCGAGACCCCCTCCAGCACGAAGCCGTCCCGCCCCACCACCACCGCGGTGTTGATGCCATCGGTCTTCACCAGCTCGGTCAGCACCTGCCGCAGCGCACCCATGTCCGTCCTCCCTCGTGGCCCCGCGCCGCCAGGCGGCCGCGGGGCGATGTCGCGTCGTCCGTCCGGGCACCCGACCGCCGGGCGCCCGCCAACCCCGGGCTCAGCCGCCCAGCGTGGCGGCCAGCTTCCCGGTGGCCACCGTCACCATGCCGGTCGCCACCTGGCGCCCGGCCGCCACCAGCAGCACGCCGCCCTGCGCCAGCGGGACCACCACCACCGCCCCGCCCTCGTCCTCCACGATGGCCCGGCGCAGCCCGGCCCGGGGCCAGTCGCGGGCCAGGGCGGCCACCGTGGCCACCGCCAGCTCGGCCGCCTCGTCCTGCCGCGCCTCGGCCACCACCCCGCCGTCGCGCCCGACCACCGCCGCCGCCAGCGCCCAGGGCGTGGTGGAGAGGAAGGCGGCCAGGGCCTCGGTGCGGGCCGCGTCGGCCGGCGAGGCCAGGCCCAGCTCGGCGCGCCGCCGCACCTCGCGCTCCGCCTCCTCGTCGCGGAGGCGCACCGCGTTGAGCACGGCGTGGTGCACCTCCATCTCGATGGTGCGCTCCGGGCAGGCCACCTCGCCGTGGAAGACGAAGTCGCCGGTCCGCCAGCCCACCACCTTGACCAGCACCGGCGGCCCCTTCACGTCGCCCAGGGTGGCGTGCACCAGCTTCCCCTTGGCGTAGTAGAGCTTGGCCTGCTGATCGCCCTTGTCGATGACCAGCTCGCCGCTGCGCCGCCCGGCGCACGGGAACTGGATCAGCTCGACCACCTCGATGTCGGCCAGCGCACCGCTGATCGCCATGGACTCCCCCCTTACGACACGAACCGCTCGACCACGCGGCGCCCGACCTCGCGCGCCGTCTCGAAGACCCCCTCGCCCCGGCTCGCCACCGCCTCGAAGGCGGGCCGCCCGGGCAGCCCGCCCAGCCGCTCGACCGTGCCGAGCGGGATGGCGCCGGGGAGATCGCGCTTGTTGTACTGGACCACGAGCGGGAAGCGCTCCAGCTCCACGCCCCAGGACGCCAGGTTGGCCTGCACGCCGGCCAGCGAGGCCAGGTTCTCCTCCAGCCGCGCCTCCGCCGAGTCGACCACGAAGACCACGCCGTCGGCGCCGTCGAGCAGGAGGCGCCGGCTGGCCTCGTACCAGCCCTGGCCCGGCACGGTGTAGAGGTTGAAGCGGACGCCGAAGCCCTGGATGGTCCCCAGCTCCAGCGGGAAGTAGTCGAAGAAGAGCGTCCGCTCCCCCTCGGTGTCCAGCTGCAGCAGCTCGCCGCGCGTGCCGCCGGCCATGGCCCGGTGCAGGTGCACCAGGTTGGTGGTCTTCCCGCTCAGGCCCGGCCCGCAGTAGACGAGCTTGAAGGAGATCTGGCGGCGCTCGAGGTCGAGGTGGGGCATGGTCAGCCGGGCCGCGCCACGAAGATGCTGTCGATGAGGCCGAGGGCGAACTCGCGGAACTGGGGGCGCGCCACGCCGGGCAGCGCCTCCTCCACCCGGGCGGCCGGCCGCGCCAGCAGCGGGGCCAGCCGCTCGCCGGCCCGGCGGGCCTCCAGCCGCACCAGCCCGATGCGGGTCTGCTCCTCGAAGACCACCACCATCATGGTGGCGTCGTCCACCAGCGACACGTGGAGGTGCCGGCGCGAGCCCTGCTGCAGCAGGATGGAGAACTGGCGCTCGCCCACCAGGCGCGCCACCTCGCGGGTGGCGGCGTGCATGCCGGCCACCAGGGCGGCCAGGGCGGAGGTGTCGAGCCCGGCGCAGTCGCCGCCCTCGCCGATGAGCGTGCCGTCGCGCGCCACCAGCAGCGCGTGGAGCGCGCCGGCGTTGGACACCAGATCGTCGAGCAGGCGCCGCGTCGGGGACGCGGACGGTGCGGTCGTCATGGAGGGGCCTCGTGTGTCGCCATGGTCGCCCCCCCAGGGCCGGAAAGCCATTCCCCGGCTCATGGTTGAAGGGAAGCGGGAGGCGCCATCCCACACCCCGGCGCCGGCCCTCTTGCGACCCGCCGTTCGTGCCACGCTCCGTTTCATTCACGCTCGGTGACTGACGCACCCCGCCGCGGGGCCGCCCGCGCCCTGCGGCGTGCCCCGCCCGGGCCGGGCGACCTTCTCCCACAGCGGATCATCCCAGGTAGCCGGGACTTTTCGGCGCGTCAACCGCCTGTCACCGTGGGTTCCAAAGGGGACAACCATGGCAGACGGTGTGGAGCTCGCGCTCCAGGCGAAGCGTCGCGAGCTGCAGCAGGTGATGATCTTCCTCGGCGCCATCTCCTCCGGCCTGGAGCAGGTGGTCGGGCGCGGCGCCTCCGGCATGTCCTTCGCGGCCGGCCGCACGCTGGGCAAGCAGTTCAGCGAGCAGGCGAAGCGGACCGACGACCTCGAGGAGGCCCTCGCCGAGGTGCGGCGGGTGCTCCAGGCCAACCACTGCCTGTGGGGCTTCGAGGTCTTCAAGCCCGCCGCCCAGGCCGCCGCCATCACCCAGGGCGCCGACGGCGCGGCCGAGGTCCAGCTGGTCTTCCGGGACTGCATGATCCGGCAGGCCCTCATGACCTACGGCCACCCGCAGCGCGGCTCGCTCTGCACCATGATGTACGGGTTCTTCTCCGGCGCCCTGGAGGTCATCATGGGCCGCCGCGCCGAGCTCCAGATCGTCCACGCCGGCGAGAACGCCTGCCTCAAGCGGCTGCGCCTGCTGCCGGTGGCCGCGCCCCAGGGAGGTGCGGCATGACCGCCCGGCTCCGCGTCAACACCGAGTGGCTCTCCGGCTGCGGCGGGTGCCACGTCGGCATGGTGGACCTGCACGAGAAGATCCTGGACGTGCTGGGGGCGGTCGACTTCCAGCACTGCCCGGTCCTCACCGACGTGAAGGACTACCCCGAGGCCGACCTCGGCTTCATCGAGGGGGCCATCCGCTCCGAGCACGACCGCCACGCCGCGCTGGCCATGCGCAAGGCCTGCAAGAAGATCGTCGCCTTCGGCACCTGCGCGGTCTACGGCGGCCTCTCCGGCGCCACCCTGGCCCACTCGCGCCAGGAGATCCTCGACACCGTCTACCTGCGCAGCCCGAGCACCAGGGGGGCCAGGCCGCCCACCCAGGAGGTCTCGCCGCTGGAGCAGCAGGTGGTGCCCCTCGACGAGGTCATCCCCGTCGATCTCTACCTGCCCGGCTGCCCGCCCCACGCCGCCTTCATCTTCGACGCCATCCTGGCGCTGGCCGAGGGCCGGCCGCCCAAGGCGCGCCACGAGTCGGTGTGCGGCAACTGCCGGCGCGACATGTGCCGCACCGAGGTGGCGGAGCTGAAGGCCCACCACCAGGGGATCCCCGACGAGTCCAGCTGCTTCCTCAGCCAGGGCTACCTCTGCCTCGGCTCGGTGACGCTGGACCGCTGCCTGGCCCCCTGCCCGCAGAAGGGCGTGCCGTGCACCGGCTGCGCCGGGCCGACGCCGCAGATCCTCACCGAGCCCAACCGCGACCTGCGCACCGAGGTGGCGGAGCGGGTGGCGCGCCTGACGAAGATCCCCGCGGAGGCGGTGGTGAAGAGCATGGAGGCGCAGGCCAAGACCCACTACGCCTACGCCATGGCCACCCGCATGGTCGGCAAGAAGCCGACCTTCCTCATCCAGAAGTGGATCGCAGAAGTGGAGGCCGGCTAGATGTCGCGCACCATCACCATCGACCCCGTCACCCGCATCGAGGGGCACGCCCGCGTGCTCCTCGACCTGGCCGACGACGAGTCCGTCCGCTCCGCCCGCCTGGTGGTCAACGAGCTGCGCGGCTTCGAGCGCATGCTGGTGGGCATGGAGGCCGACCGCATGCCGCTGGTGACGGCGCGCATCTGCGGCGTCTGCCCGGTGCCCCACGCCCTGGCCTCGACCAAGGCCCTGGAGTCGGCCTTCGGCATCCAGCCCGCCCCGGGCGGCCTGGTGATGCGGCGGCTCATCTCCCTGGGCCACGTCATCCACTCCCACGGCCTGCACCTCTTCGCCCTGGGCGGCCCCGACCTCTTCTTCGGCCTGGCCGCCGACCCGGCGGTGCGCAACGTGGTGGGGCTGGTGGAGGCGGCGCCCGACCTGGCCGGCCAGGCCATGCGGCTGCGCACCCTGGGCCAGAAGCTGGTGGAGGCGGTGGGCGGGCGCGGCATCCACCCGGTCACGGTGGTGCTGGGCGGCGTCTCCTTCACCCTCTCCGAGGCCGAGCTGGCCTCGCTCCGGAAGCTGGCCGACGAGCTGGTGGCGGTGACCGGGAAGGTGGTCCCGGCCTTCCGCGGCCTGCTGGAGAGGCTCCTCGAGGCCGAGCCGCCGCTGCGCCAGGCCGCCGTGCCCTCCCTCGACCTGGGCCTGCTGCGGGGCGGGCGGCTCGACCACTACGACGGGGCGCTCACGCTGGGCGCCACCGACGGCGCCCGGCTCGGCGAGATCCCGGCCGACCGCTACGCCGACTTCCTGGAGGAGCGCTCCTTCGACTGGTCCTACATGAAGCCGACCTGGGTCCGCTGGGGCGGCGCCGAGTCGACCTACCGGGTGGGGCCGCTGGCCCGCGTCAACCTGGTGGAGGCCATCGACACGCCGCTGGCCGCCGCCGAGCTGGCCGCCTTCCGCGCCGCCGGGGCCGGCCGGCCCAGCCAGCTGATGGTCATGCAGCACTGGGCCCGGCTGGTGGAGGTGCTCTGGGCCTGCGAGGAGGCGCAGCGCCTCCTGGCCGACCCGGCCCTGCGCGGCCCGTCCCGCGTGGCGGCCACCGTCAGGGCCGGCCGCGGCGTGGGCGTGGTGGAGGCGCCCCGCGGGTCCCTCATCCACGAGTACGAGGTGGACGCCAAGGGGATCGTGCGGCGCGCCAACCTGATCATCGCCACCCAGCAGAACTACCACGGCATCAACTCGTCGCTGGAGCAGGCGGCCGGCGCCTACGTGGCCGGCAAGGGCGACGCGGCGGTGCTCAACGCGGTGGAGTTCGCCATCCGCTGCTGGGATCCCTGCCTCTCCTGCGCCACCCACGCGGTGGGGCGCATGCCCATCGAGCTCGAGGTGCGGCGCGGTGGCCAGGTGGTCCGCACCGTCCGGAGGGGGAGCTGACCATGGTCCGCATCGACGTCCGCGCCGACGGCTGCCGGGGCTGCGAGATCTGCGTGCAGCTCTGCCCCACCAAGGTCCTGGCCATGTCGCCGGAGCGCAAGGCGGTGGTCGAGCAGGCGGCCGACTGCATCGCCTGCCTCTCCTGCACCTACGCCTGCCCCTCCGGCGCCATCCGCCAGGCCGACTACCACGCCGTGAAGAACTTCTACCGGGACCTCGACTTCCTGCAGCGCTCGGAGCGCTTCCTATGACCACGCCGGCCCTCCGCAGCCCCTCCCTGGAGGATCACCAGCAGGCCTTCACCGAGGTCTCCTTCCTGCTGGAGATGCTGGTGCGCACCGCCGGCGTGGTGGTGGGCAAGTCGGCGCCCTCCCTCGGCACCAACTCGGGCCGCCACGCGGCCCGCAAGCTGCCGGTGCTCCTCGACAAGCCGGAGCTCCCGGCGGCGCTGGGCGCGGTGACCGCCGCCCTGGCCTCCGGCTTCGAGCTCACCCCGGCCTGCGCCGACGGGCGGGCCGAGGTCAAGGTGGGGCGCTGCGTGGTGCGCGACGTCTGCGCCGACCGCGGCCTGCCCCTCGACGGCGACCTCTGCAAGACCTTCCACCAGTACCTGGCCGGCATGTCGGCGCAGCTGCTGGGCCGGGCGGTGCGCGTCGGCGCGGTGACCGCCGGCGAGGCCTGCACCATCCAGCTCGAGGCGCAGAAGCCGGCGTGACCACCTCGCCGGGCGCGCTGGTGGTCTGCGTCGGCAACGCCCTGGTGGGCGACGACGCGGTGGGCTGCGCCGTCCACGAGGCGCTGGCGGCGGGCCCCCTGCCGCCCGGCGTCCGGCTGGAGCTGCTGGCGCTGGGCGGGCTGCGGCTCCTCGACCTGCTGGAGGGGGAGCCGCGCCTGGTGGTGGTGGACGCCGTGCAGCTCGGCGCGCCGGCCGGCACCGTGCACGTCCTCCCCTGGTCCGCCCTCCCCCCGCCCGCCACCGCCACCACCAGCCACGGCGTGGGCCTCCGCGAGGCCATGGAGGTGGGGCGGCGCCTCTCGCCGGAGCGCATGCCGCAGGAGGCGCTGCTGGTGGGGATCGAGGGGCGGGTCTTCGACGAGGTGGGCGGGGCCATGACACCCGCCGTGGCCGCCGCGGTCGGGCGCGCCGCCGCGCTGGCCCTGGCGGCGGCGGCCGGGCCCGCGCCGGCCGCCCCGGGGGCCTGACCACCGGCCCCGCCGGCGGGCGGGTCAGCCGCCCGACAGGACGCCAGCCACCCAGGCCTGGGCCGCCGCCTCGTCGGGGAAGGGCTTCACCTGCACCGGCCGGTCGCGCAGCGTGTTGGCCACCGAGAAGCCGCGGGTGGCGATGGAGACGCCCGGGTTGCCGGTGACGATGGCCATGGCGGCGATGCGGATCAGGTCGTCGCCGGTGAGGCCGAGCCAGTAGGCCGGCACGGCCGGGTCGACCACCTTCACGCCGGCGCCCACCACGAAGACGATCCCGACCGGCCCGACCAGGGAGGCGGCGCGCAGCGCCCCCTCCAGCTCCCGCTGGCGGGCCGGGGAGAGGTCGTCGGGGGCCTCGTAGCGGACGGTGAAGACACCGGCGTGGTGGATGAAGGCGGACATGGGGGGATGGTAGTCCGCACGGGCGGCCGCTGAACAGCGACGCGGGATGAAGATCGGCCCGACGCGCTGCGCCACGGGCCGCCGCCCGGCTCGACCCCGGGTCTGGGCCGCGCTACCGTGCCGCCTCCATGGACCGGCGGGGCGCGGCGGGCGGCGGGGCGGTGAGCGGCGAGGCGGCCGCCGGCGAGACGCTGCGCGCCCTCCTCGACACCATCCAGGACGTCTTCTACCGGGTCGACCGAGAGGGGCGGCTGGTCCTCATCAGCCGCTCGGCCGCCGGCGAGCTGGGCGTGGCGACCCCCGAGGCGCTGCTGGGGCGGCGGACCGCCGAGTTCTGGCGCCGCCCCCCCGAGCGGCAGCTCATGCTGGCGGCGCTGCGGCAGCACGGCGAGGTGCGCGACTGGGAGGTGGATCTCCGCACCGCCGACGGGCGGGACATCACCATCTCCACCACGGTGCGCCTGCTCCGCGACGCGGCCGGCGAGGAGGCCGGCTACGAGGGGATCTGGCGCAACGTCACCGAGCGGGCCCAGGCCGAGGCCCGCCTGCGCCTCTCCGAGGAGAAGTTCTCCAAGGTCTTCCAGACCGCGCCGGACACCATGGTGATCACCCGGGCCCGCGACGGCCTGCTCCTCGACGTCAACCCGGGCTTCGAGGCGGCCACCGGCTGGCCCCGCGGGGAGGCGGTGGGGCGCTCCACCCTCGACCTGGCGCTGTGGGTCGACACGGCCGCCCGGGAGGCGATGGTGGCCGGCCTGCGCGCGCGCGGCGAGGCGCTGCACCAGCGGTTCCGCTTCCGGCGCCGGGACGGCGCGGTGCGCGACGGGATCTTCTCGGCCCGCTCCCTCTCCATCGGCGCCGAGCCCTGCGTGCTCTTCCTGATGCAGGACGTGTCGGAGCACCGCCGGCTGGAGGACCGCCAGGCGCGCCTCGAGGCCCAGCTCCGCCAGTCGCAGAAGCTGGAGGCGGTGGGCCAGGTGGCGGGCGGCGTGGCCCACGACTTCAACAACCTCCTCACCGTCCAGCTCGGCGCCCTGGAGGCGCTGCGGGCGCTGCCGCAGCTGCCGGAGGGCGCGGCCGAGCTGCTGGGGGAGCTGGACCAGGCGGCCCGGGCCGCGGCGCGCCTGACACGGCAGCTGCTGGCCTTCAGCCGGCGCCAGGTGCTGCAGGTGCGCCGGGTGGACCTGAACGAGGTGCTGGAGGGCTTCCTCGGCATGCTGCGGCGGGTGCTGCGGGAGGACGTGCGGCTGGCCTTCCTGCCCTCCACCGAGCCGCTCTGGCTGGACGCCGACGTGGGGACGCTGGAGCAGGTGGTGATGAACCTGACCGTCAACGCGCGGGACGCCATGCCGGCCGGCGGCCTGCTCACGGTGGCCTGCCACGGCGTGACGGTCACCGAGGCGGAGGCGGCGCGCCGCCCGGCGGCCCGCGCCGGGCGCTGGGTCCAGCTGGCGGTGTCGGACACCGGCCACGGCATGGACGAGGCCACGCTGCGCCGCCTCTTCGAGCCCTTCTTCACCACCAAGGCCCCCGGCGTCGGCACCGGGCTCGGCCTGGCCACCGCCTACGGCATCGTCGAGCAGCACCGCGGCTTCATCGAGGTGGAGAGCCGGCCCGGGGCCGGGGCGCGCTTCCTGGTGCACTTCCCGGCCGCGGCGCCCCCGGCGCCGGCGCCGCGCCCCGAGGCGGCGGCGCGGCCGGCCCGGCCAGGCCAGGGCGAGCTGATCCTGCTGGTGGAGGACGATCCCGGCGTCCGCCGCGCCATGCGCGGGTGGCTGGAGCGGCTGGGGTACGCCGTGGAGGAGGCCGCCGACGGGCTGGAGGCGCTGGCGCGCTGGCAGGCCGGGCGCGACCGCATCCGGCTGGTGCTGACCGACGTGGTCATGCCGCGCGGCCTCTCGGGCCTGGAGCTGGTGCGCCGGCTGCGGGCCGAGGACCCGCGCCTGCCGGCGGTGGTGATGAGCGGCTACAGCGCCGACCTGGTGGCGAGCGGCCGCCCGGCCGACGTGGGCTTCCTGGCGAAGCCCTGCAGCGCCGAGACGCTGGCGGAGGCGCTGGCGGGGGAGCTGGCGCGGGCCGGGCCCGCGGCGGGCCGCTAGGCCGGGGGGCGGCCGGCCTCGCCGACCAGCAGGCTGCGGCGCAGCAGGAGCCGCTTCCCGGTCACCACCACGTCGCCGCGGCGGGCCAGCTCGGAGAGGACGCGGGAGACGGTCTCGCGGCTGGTGCCGATCATGGCGGCCAGCTCCGCCTGGGTGGGGCGCTGGCGGATCAGGACGCCGGCCTCGGTCTCCTCGCCCTCGCTGGCGGCGAGCTGGCGCAGCTTGGCGGCCAGGCGGCCGAAGACGTCGAGCAGGGCCAGGTCGCCGATGACCGCGTCGGCCCGGCGCAGGCGGCGCGAGAGCTCGGTGAGGATCTCCAGGGCGGTGCGCGGGTGGCGGTCCACGTGGGCGCGGAAGTCCGCGCGGGAGAGCGTGAGGAGCGCCGAGGGCTCCATGGCCATGACGGTGGCGGAGCGCGGCGCGTCGTCGAGGAGCGCCATCTCGCCGAAGAAGTCGCCCGGGGTCTTGAAGATGGAGAGGATCACCTCGCGGCCCGACTCGCCGAAGAGGACCACCTTCACCTTGCCCTCGACGAGGACGTAGAGGGCGTCGCCGGGCTCGGCCTCGGAGACCACCACCTGGCCCTCGCCGTAGGTGCGCCGCTCGCAGACGCGCTCCAGCGCGGTGACGCCGGCCTCGTCGAGGTCGGCGAAGATCGAGACGCGCCGCAAGAGCTCGCGGGCGTTGCTCGCGGAGAAGCGGGCCATGGCGCCGGACCGTAGCGACGGACGGTGGGGCCGTCAAGGCGCGAGGCCGGCCAGCGCCCGCACCGCGGCGGCGGGGTCGGGGCCCTCCAGCCAGCCGCGGAGGACGGCCACGCCGGCGGCGCCGGCGCGCCGGGCCTCGGCCGCGTTGGCGGGCGTGACCCCGCCGAGCGCCACCAGCGGGAGGCCGAGGGCGGCGGCCTCCGCCAGCGCCGCCAGGCCCACCGGCGGCCCGTAGGCGCGCTTGGAGGGGGTGTCCCAGACCGGGCTGAAGGTGGCGAAGCTGGCCCCTCCGTCGCGGGCCCGCCGGACGTCGGCGGCGCCGTGGCAGGAGACGCCGACCAGCGGCCCCGGGCCGAGGAGGGCGCGCGCGGCGCCCGGCGGGAGTCCGGCGGCCGGGAGGTGGACGCCGTCCGCCCCGGCGGCCAGGGCCACGTCCAGGCGATCGTTCACCAGCAGGGCCTGCCCGCGGCGCCGCACCACCGGGAGCAGCCGGCGGGCCAGGGCCAGGAGGGCACCGCCCGCCAGGTCCTTCTCGCGGAGGTGCACCGCCACCAGGCCCGGCGGCACGCCGCCGAGGGCCAGGTCCAGCCGCGCGGCGAGATCGGGGACGAGCCGGCGGTCGGTGATCAGATGGACAAGCGGGAGGGCCATCGCTAGCTTTCCCTCATCCTCGCGGAGAAGGGAGTGCCGTGTCGAGCGACCTCACCCGCTTCCTCGCGTTCCTCGAGGCGCAGCAGCCCCGCCACGCCACCCGCTTCCCCACCGTCGGCGCCGGCCAGGTCCTCACCTTCATGGGGACCACCGGGCGCGCCGGGACCCGGGCGCAGGTCTCGATCCACCGGCTGGAGGGGCTCGCCGCCGGGCCCGGCCCGCGCGACCTGCGGGTGCGCCTCCGCGGCGAGCTGCCGGCCCGGCCCGCGCCGGGTGAGTGCGTCAGCGTCCACCTGACCCGCCTGGCGCAGTACCAGGGGTTCCAGGTGAAGACCGAGCCGCTGGGCGCGGCCGGCGAGGCCGGGCTGCTGGAGCAGGGCGGCGGCGCGCTGGTGGTCAAGGGCAGCCAGATCTTCACGGTGCACCACAGCCCCTACACCCTGAAGTTCTTCGAGCGCGTCCCCCTCGAGGAGGTGCGCGACCTGGTGGGCGGGCTGTCGCACGCCCTGGTGGCGGTGGGCCCGGTGGCCAACCTCTCGCCGCGGTTCGTCTTCCACCACGAGGTGCGCGACGGGCGGCTGCGCCTCTTCCACGGCGACGGCCTGGCCCTCAAGACCTACATGAACGTGCGGGTCAACCGGCAGGAGACCCGGCTGGTGCTCGACCTCGACGAGTACCGGGGCTGGGTCCTGCAGGGGACCGTGGAGGAGTTCGCGCCCGACGAGCACCCGGTGGCGTGGGCCCGCATCGCCGACGGCTTCGCCGCCGGGAGCTGGAGCCGGCCGACGCGGGCCTTCCGCTTCACCGCCGACGCCCTCCGGGAGATCGCGCCAGTCGGCGGCTGACCTCAGGTGCCGATCAGCCCGCTCATCGGGCTCGAGGCCGCCGCGTGGAGCTTCATGGGGATGCGGCCGGCCAGGAAGGCCTGCCGGCCCGCCGCCACGCCGTCCCGCATGGCGGCCGCCATCATCACCGGATCGCGCGCGCCGGCGATGGCGGTGTTCATCAGCACCGCCACGGCCCCCAGCTCCATGGCGATGGCCGCGTCCGAGGCGGTGCCCACGCCGGCGTCCACCAGCACCGGCACCTTGGCGGCCTCCATGATGATCCGCAGGTTGTACGGGTTGCGGATCCCGAGGCCGGAGCCGATGGGCGCGCCGAGGGGCATGATGGCCGCGCAGCCCGCGTCCTCCAGCCGCCGGGCGGTGACCGGGTCGTCGTTGGTGTAGGGCAGGACGGTGAAGCCCTCCTTCACCAGGATCTTCGCCGCCTCCACCAGCCCGACCACGTCGGGGAAGAGGGTGCGCGGATCGCCGATGACCTCCAGCTTCACCAGGTCGCCCATCCCGAGCTCGCGCCCCAGCCGCGCCGTCCGCACCGCCTCGTCGGCGGTGAAGCAGGCCGCGGTGTTGGGCAGCAGGGTCATGTGCTTCGGGATCCACTCCAGCAGCGAGGCCTCGCCGGTGGCCTTCAGGTCCAGGCGGCGCACCGCCACCGTGACCACCTCGGCGCCCGAGGCCAGGTGGGCCTTCTGCATGGTGGCGAAGTCCGGGAACTTGCCCGTCCCCACCAGCAGGCGGCTCGTGAAGGTGTACTTCCCGATCGACCAGGTGTCCGCCACGGCTACCCTCCCCCGACGAAGGCCACGATCTCGATGGCGTCGCCCGGCCCGATGCGGTGGGCCTCGTAGCGATCCTTCGTGACCACGTTCTCGTTCACCTCGACCGCCACCCGCTGCGCCTTGACGCCCAGGTGGGCGAGCAGCCCGGAGACGGTCAACCCGTCGGGGAGCTCGCGGACCTCGCCATTCAGCCTGACCTGCATGGGCATGGGGGGCGGATTCTCGCCCCGGCGCCGCCGCGCGTCAAACGCCGCGGGAGCGGGTGGCCCGGAGCAGCTCCTCGACCCGCCGCAGGAGCTGCGCGCGCGTGAAGGGCTTGGCGATGAACTCGTCCCGGTCCCCGTCCACGATGTCCTGCAGCGTGGCCGGCAGCGCCGGGTAGCCGGACATGTAGAGCACCGGCAGGCCGGGCCGCCCCGGCGCCAGCGCCAGGTGCAGCTCCCGGCCGTTCATCCCCGGCATCACCACGTCGGTCAGCAGGAGGTCGATCCGGTCCACCCCCGCCGCCAACCCCAGCGCCTCCCGCCCATTCTCCGCCGCCAGCACCTCGTACCCCGCCCCCCGGAGGAACCCCTCCACCAACCTCCGCACCCCCGGCTCGTCCTCCGCCACGAGGATCCGCGCCCCCGAACCCGAACCCGGACCCGGACCTGG
>WBZM01001333.1_pt1 | contig 24957 bp, 20 predicted proteins | sample 5204271 | NCBI WGS metagenome assembly WBZM01 (sample SAMN12344346, study PRJNA552823) | activated sludge metagenome | biome: Activated sludge suspended growth; feature: Nitrification reactor; material: Wastewater; isolation source: activated sludge from nitrification reactor of wastewater... | reverse complement strand
CGCTGATGGCGCTGTTCGAGACGCCCAATGCCAAGCCCCTTCAGGCGGCGCTGAACGAAGCCAAGGCCGCGCGGCGTGCCGAACCGGTGCGCATGCCGCTGGCCGATGGCGGCGGGCGCGTCTCGGTGTCGCTGTCGAGCTTCCGCCAGGACGACGCTTCGTTGCTCCTGGTTCGCCTTTCGCGTCTCGGCACCGAGCCCGCGCTCTCGGGGCCGGTCACCGAGAGTTCGATGCTGCTCGACTTCGTGCGCAACGCGCCCGATGCCCTGGTGTTCACCGACACCGAAGGCCGCATCCAGATGGCCAACGGCGCATTCCTCGCTCTGGCCCAGCTGGGCCACGAGGATCAGGCGCGCGGCGAGCCGCTCGACCGCTGGCTGGGCCGCACCGGCGTCGAACTCGGCGTTCTGATCCAGACCGTGCGCCAGCGCGGCAACATGCGCATGTTCGCCACGCAGCTGCGTGGCGAGGACGGCACCAGCACCGACGTCGAGGTGTCGGCCTCCGCTGCCTCGCAGGACGGCAAGCCGGTGCTGGCCTTCGCGGTGCGTGATGTCGGGCGGCGCCTGTCGGCCGAGCCGCGCGCCGCCGGCGAGTTGCCGCGCTCCGCCGGAGAGCTCACCGAGCTGGTGGGCCGCGTGCCGCTGAAGGACATCGTCGGCGAGACGACCGACCTGATCGAGCAGCTGTGCATCGAGACGGCGCTCAAGATGACCAGCGACAACCGCGCGTCGGCGGCGCAGATGCTCGGGCTTTCCCGCCAGAGCCTGTACGTGAAGCTGCGCCGGCACGGCATCGGCGACCTCGGCGACGACGAGGGTTGATGCAGGTCGGCCGCGCGCGCGGCAGACTGTAAATCTGGATTGACACCCGAGGGTGTCATGTCGAGAATGGGTCGCATGGCCCTACCCGCACCCTCGGCCGTCGCCGAACTGCTCAAGCCCATCACCTGGTTCCCGCCCATGTGGGCGTTCGCCTGCGGCGCCGTGGCCTCGGGCCAGAGCTGGGCCGAGCGGTGGGCGCTGGTCGCCGTCGGCGTGTTGCTCGCCGGCCCGATGGTGTGCGCCACCAGCCAGGCGGTGAACGACTGGTTCGATCGCCACGTCGATGCGATCAACGAGCCGCATCGCCCGATTCCCTCCGGCCGCATGCCCGGTCGCTGGGGCCTCTACATCGCGCTGCTGTGGACGGCGCTGTCGCTCGCGGTGGCGATGGTGCTCGGCCCCTGGGGCTTCGCGGCCGCACTGTTCGGCCTCGTGCTCGCCTGGGCCTACAGTGCGCCGCCGCTGCGCCTGAAGCGCAACGGCTGGTGGGGCAACGCCGCCTGCGGCCTGTGCTACGAGGGCTTGGCATGGGTCACCGGCGCGATCGTGATGGCCGGCGGCGAGTTGCCCGATGGTCGCTCGCTCGCGCTGGCCGCGCTCTACAGCCTGGGTGCGCACGGCATCATGACGCTCAACGACTTCAAGTCGGTCGAGGGCGATCGTCGCATGGGCATCGGCTCGTTGCCGGTGCGCCTGGGCGAGGAACAGGCCGCGCACATGGCCTGCTGGATGATGGCCGCACCGCAGTTCATCGTGGTGCTGCTGCTGATGAGCTGGCAGGCCAAGGGCCACGCGCTGGCCGTCGGCGGCCTGCTGGCGGTGCAGTTGCTGCTGATGCGCCGCTTCGTCGCCGATCCGCACGGCCGCGCCACCTGGTACAGCGGCCTGGGCGTGACGCTCTACGTGGCCGGCATGCTGGTCAGCGCCTTCGCGCTGCGCGTGGCGGCACAGGCCGGATGATGCGATGAAGCCGCTGGGCTGGTTCGGCATCGTTCGGCTCGGCCTGGTGCAGATGGCGCTGGGCGCCATCGTCGTGCTGACCACCTCGACGCTGAACCGCGTGATGGTGGTCGAGCTCGCCTTGCCGGCGCTGGTGCCGGGGCTGCTGGTGGCGATCCACTACGCAGTGCAGATCACCCGGCCGCGCATGGGCTTCGGCTCCGACCGCAGCGGCCGCTGCACGCCGTGGATCCTCGGGGGCATGGCGGTGCTCGCGCTCGGCGGCACGCTCGCCGCGGCGGCCACGGCGTGGGCGGCGACGGAGCGTGTCGGAGGGCTCGTGCTCGCGGCGCTCGCGTTCTTCCTCGTCGGGCTGGGCGTCAGCGCCTGCGGCACCTCGCTGCTGGTGCTGCTGGCCAAGCGCGTGGCGCCGGAGCGCCGCGCGCCGGCGGCCACCATCGTGTGGATGCTGATGATCGTCGGCTTCGCCGTCACCGCCGGTCTGGCCGGCAAGTGGCTGGAGCCCTACTCGGGCGAGCGGCTCGTCGTGGTGAGCGGGAGCGTTTCGCTGATCGCCTGCGCCGTGGCGCTGCTGGCGCTGTGGCGGCTCGAAGGCGAGGGCGGCGCCCCGGCCGAGCCGGAATCGCGGCTGCGCTTCCTCGACGCGCTGCGCCAGGTCTGGCAGGAATCGGCCGCGCGCCGCTTCACGGTGTTCGTGTTCATGTCGATGCTGGCCTTCAGCGCGCAGGACCTGATCCTCGAGCCCTTCGCCGGCACGGTGTTCGGCCTCACGCCGGGCGCCACCACGCAGCTCTCCGGCCTGCAGCACGGTGGCGTGCTGGCCGGCATGATCGCCGCCGCGCTGGCCGGGAGCCGCTGGCACATCGGCTCGCTTCGCCAGTGGACCATCGGCGGCTGTCTCGCTTCTGCACTGGCGCTGGCCGGGCTGGTGGCGGCCGGCGTGCTCGGCCCGCCTTGGCCGCTGCACGCCACCGTGTTCGCGCTCGGCGCGGCCAATGGTGCGTTCTCGATCGCCGCGATCGGCTCGATGATGCGCATGGCCGGCGAGGGCCGCGCGCAGCGCGAGGGCGTGCGCATGGGCCTGTGGGGCGCGTCGCAGGCGATCGCCTTCGGCATCGGCGGTCTGGCCGGTGCCCTGGCCAGCGACCTGACGCGCCGGCTGATCGCCGACACCGGCATGGCCTACGCCGTCGTCTTCGGCGCCGAGGCGCTGCTGTTCGTCTGGTCCGCGGCGCTCGCCGCGGGCATCGACACCGAGGCGCGGGCACCCCGCGCGAGGAGAGGGGCATGGACGAGATCGTCACCTACGATGCCGTCGTGATCGGCGGCGGGCCCGCTGGCGCGACCGCGGCGCACGAACTGGCGAAGGCCGGCCGCAGCGTGCTGCTGCTCGACCGCGAGGGGCGCATCAAGCCCTGCGGCGGCGCGATCCCGCCTCGCCTGATCCGCGACTTCGAGATTCCCGATGCGCTGCTGGTCGCGCGCATCCGCTGCGCGCGCATGGTGGCGCCGAGCGACGCCAAGGTGGACATCCCGATCGAAGGCGGCTTCGTCGGCATGGTCGACCGCGGCCCGTTCGACGAGTGGCTGCGCGAGCGTGCCGCCGGCGCCGGTGCGGTGCGCGCGCGCGGCAGCTTCGAGGCGATCGAGCGTGGGACCGACGGCCGCGCCGTGGTGCGCTACCTCGCGCGCGACCGTCACGGCGAGGGCGGCGAGACGGTGCGCGTGAAGGCGCGGCTGGTGATCGGTGCCGACGGTGCGCGCTCGGAAGTGGCGCGCCAGGAAGTGCCGCGCTCCGACGAGGGCCGCTTCGTGTTCGCCTACCACGAGATCGTGCGCGCGCCGCGCGGCGAGCCCAGCCATGACGGCACGCGCTGCGATGTGGTCTACAACGGCGAGTTCTCGCCCGACTTCTACGGCTGGGTGTTCCCGCACGGCGAGACCATGAGCATCGGCACCGGCAGTGCCGACAAGGGCTTCTCGCTGCGCAGCGCCACCGCCGCGCTGCGACGCGCCTCGGGCCTCGACCGATGCGAGACGCTGCGCCGCGAAGGCGCACCGATCCCGCTCAAGCCGCTCCCTCGCTGGGACAACGGCCACGACGTGCTGCTGGCCGGCGATGCCGCCGGCGTGGTGGCCCCCGCCTCCGGCGAAGGCATCTACTACGCCATGTACGGTGGCCGCATCGCGGCGCAGGTCGGCGCGGAGTTCCTCGCCACCGGCGACGCGCGGCTGCTGCAGCTGGCGCGCAAGCGCTTCATGAAGGCGCACGGCAAGGTGTTCTGGGTGCTGGGCATGATGCAGCGCTTCTGGTACTCGAGCGACAAGCGCCGCGAGCGCTTCGTCAGCATCTGCCGCGACCGCGACGTGCAGCAGCTGACCTTCGAGGCCTACATGAACAAGGAGCTGGTGCGCCGCAAGCCGATGGCCCACGTGCGCATCTTCTTCAAGGACGTGGCCCACCTGCTCGGGTTGGCGCGCGTCTGATCCCCCGGGCCGCGGCGGCCTCATGGACACCCTGTTCTCCAGCGGGCGCATCGCCGACGTGGTGCTGGCCGTGCTCGTGATCGAGGCGGCCGTGCTGACCTGGCGCCACGCCCGCAGCGGCGCGGGGCCGCCGCCGGGCGTGTTCGCGCCGATGATCGGTGCGGGCGTCCTGCTCGTGCTGGCACTGCGCTGCGCGCTCACCGGCGCGCCCTGGCCCTGGATGGCCCTGCTGCTCAGCGGCGCGGGCCTGGTCCACCTGCTCGACCTGCGTCAGCGCTGGAAACGTTGACCTTTGTCGGGCGCCCGTGCCAGGGCCGGGCATAGAATGCGCCTGCGACGACCAGCAGCACCGAACCGTCGGCCTACAGGAGAAGCGGCGTGAACGAACGCTCAGGCAGTACGGACAATCTGGGTGCACTCGCACCCTGGGCGCAGGAGTTGGCCCAGACTTTCGTGTCCCTTTCGAGCGACATCGCCCTGGTCATCGACGAAGGCGGCGTGATCCGCAGCGTCGCTCAGTCCGGCACGCAGCCGATGGCACCCGCCGCCGCCCAGTGGGTCGGACGGCCCTGGGTCGACACCGTTCCCACCCAGATGCGGCGCAAGGTGGAGGCGCTGCTCCACGACGTCACCAGCACGGGCCTTGCGCGCCGCCGAGAGATCAATCTCCCGGGCGCGGGCGGCAGCGACATCCCGGTGGCCTGCACCGCGATCCGCCTCGGCCGCGAAGGGCCGGTGATTGCGGTCGGACGCGACCTGCGCGCCATCGCGGCGATCCAGCAGCGCTTCCTCGAGGCGCAGCAGGACCTCGAGCGCGGCTACTGGAAGGCGCGCCAGGCCGAGTCCCAGGAGCGTCAGCTGCACCAGGTGCTCACCGATGCGGTGCTGGTGGCCGATGGCGAAACGCTGCGCGTGCTTGCCGCCACCCGCCTGGCCGTGGCCCGGCTGGCGGCGCCCGAGCGGCTGGCCGGCCGTGCGATCGATGCGCTGTTCGACGACACCTCGCGGGGTGCCGTTCGCGAGCTCCTCGTGACCGCGCGGGGCAGCGGCAAGCCGGTGGAGCTGCGTGCGCGCCTGGTCGGTGAACCGGTGACCTGCAGCATCGCGGCCACACCGTTCCGGGTCGGCCAGGACCAGCGCCTGCTGGTGCGCCTGCGCTCGGCGACCACGCCCAAGGCGCCGCCGCTGGGCGTGCCGGCGCGCGAAGCGGCTGCGGTGGCCGACGGGAGCGGCCGCGTGCTCAGCTGCGACGCGGCCTTCATCGACCTGCTGCAGGCCCGCGACGACACCGCGCTGCTCGGCCGCCCGGTGGCCGATTGGCTCGGCGCGGGGCCGCAGGACATGCTGGACTTGTTCGACGAGGTGCGCCGCGAGGGCCTGGCCGAGCGCGATCACGTCACGCTGCGCGCCGGCGATGCCGCGCAGGCCGTGCAGATCAGCGCCACCTGGCTGCCCGAGGCCGACCGCGAGTGCTTCGGGCTCGTGCTGCGACTGGCGGAGCCGCGCCTGGCCTCGCTCGACGACGCGCAGGCCGTGTTCGCCGAGGCCTGGAGCCGTCTCAGCCGGCAGCTTGGTACCGATCCGCTGCCGGTGATGCTGCGGCGCGCCACGGCGCTGGCCCAGCAGCACTTCATCCGCATCGCGCTGCAGTACAGCGCGGGCAACACCCAGGCCGCTGCCGAGATGCTCGGCATCAGCGAACGAAGCCTGGCGCAGCGCCAGCGCGGCGACGCGGAGGACGGTGCGCCGTGAAATCGCATCCGGCATTCGGCGAAGCCGATCTCAGCAACTGCGAGCGGGAGCTGATCCATCTCGCCGGGTCGGTGCAGCCGCACGGCCTGTTGCTGAGCCTGCGCGAGCCGGCGATGACGGTGATGCAGGCCAGCGCCAACGCGCCGGTGCTGCTCGGCTTGCCGATCGAGCGCCTGCTCGGTGCGTCGCTCGACACGCTCGGCGGCGATGTGGCCGCGCGGGTGCGCGAGCTCGCCCTGGAGCCGCAGCTCGACGAACCGGTACCGATGCGCTGCCACGTGGGCGGTGCTGCGGCCGCGCTCGAGTTCGAGGGCGTCGTGCACCGCGTGCCCGGCCAGGCCCTGGTGCTCGAACTCGAGCCGCTGCATGTGCCCGATGGCGGTGTGCCCGCGCCCGAGGTGGATGGCGAGGCGCTGCAGCAGCAGCTGAAGCTGGCCGTGCAGCGCTTCGGGGCGGCGGCGTCGATCGGCACGCTGTCCGACGCGGTGGTGCGATGCGTCCGCGAGATGACCGGCTACGACCGGGTGATGGTCTACAAGTTCGACCCCGAAGGGCACGGCAAGGTGATCGCCGAGGCGCGCGATCCGCGCCTGGAATCGCTGCTCGGCCACCACTATCCCGCCTCCGACATCCCGCAGCGCGCGCGCGAGCTGTACCTGCGCAACCGCGTGCGCGTGCTGGTCGACGTGGACTACCAGGCCGCCGCGTTGACGCCGCGCCTCGTGCCCGGGCTGGACATCGAGCTCGACATGTCGATGTGCACGCTGCGCAGCATGTCGCCGCTGCACCTGCAATACCTGCGCAACATGGGCGTCACGGCGACGCTGGTGGTCTCGCTGGTGCGCGAGGGGCGGCTGTGGGGGCTGGTGGCATGCCACCACTACAGCACCTACAACATCCGCTACGCGATGCGCGCAGCGGCCGACCTGATCGCCGAGGTGGTGTCCACACGCATCGCCGCGATCGAGAACTACGCCTACGCGCAGGTCGCCATCCAGGTGCGGCGCCTCGAGCAGCGGCTGATCGAGGCCACTTCCACCGAGGGCGACTGGCGCTACGCGCTGCTGCGCAACCCGCGCACGCTGCTGCAGCCGCTGGATGCCACCGGCGCCGCCCTGTTCACCGACGACGAGATCCTCACCACCGGCGAGGCGCCCTCGACGCCGCAGCTGCGCGCACTGCAGCAGTGGATCCAGGGCCAGGGTTCGGAGCGGCTGTTCCACTGTTCCTCGGTCGAACGCGCCAACCCGGCCCTCGCCTCGCTCACCGCCACGGCCAGCGGCGTGATCGCGGTGAAGCTGGCCAGCGACCGGCCGGACTACCTGATGTGGTTCCGGAAGGAGCAGTTGCTGACCGTCACCTGGGCCGGCAATCCGGCGAAGGCGGTGGTCGCGACGCACCCGCTCGAGCTCTCGCCGCGCAGCTCGTTCGCGGCCTGGTCGGAGATGGTGCGCGGCACGGCGCTGCCCTGGAGCGGCAGCGAGCTGGCGCTGGCGCGCGCGATCGGTGCCTCGCTGATCGACATCATCGTTCAGGTCAACGCCGTGCGGCTGCTGATCGCCGAGCACCAGCTCGCGCAGGTGCGCGCCACCGTGGCCAGCTCCAACGAGGCCGTGCTGGTGTTCGACGGTGCCGAACGCACGCTCTACGCGAACGACGCCTTCCTTGCGCTGGCCGGCTGCACGCGCGCGGCGCTGCCCGATCTCGATGCCCTGGCGAGGCTGTTCTCCGATCCCGACCTGGCGCGCCGCGCCTTCGCGACCCTCACCGACGAAGGTCGTGCCTGGCGCGGCGAGCTGACGATGGCCGGCGCGTCGGCCACACCGGTGGGCGTGCGCGCCGAGGTGGTTCCGGCGCGCGATGGCTCCACGCTCGGCTTCATCCTGATGTTCGACGATCTCACCGAGGCCCAGCGCGCGCTGCGGGCGCGCCAGCACCTGGAAGCCTCGCTCGCCGAAGCCCGACCGACGCTGAGCTCGCCCGGCGGCGAGCGTGACGCCGACGAACTCGTCAGTGCGATCCTGGCCGGTGCCAGCCTCGCAGCGATGGACATTGCCGATGGCGCCGCCACGGCGCCGGTCACGCCGCTGCTGGAAGAACTCGAGACCACCACCCGGCGCGCGACGTCCCTCTACGCGCGCATCCGCGGCTTCACGCAGTCGTGAGGGCGGCGCGCGCCGCCTCCAGCTCCTCGAACAGGCGTTCGTGCCTCGCGAAGGCGTCTTCGGCCTCGGACGCGATGGCGTCCATCGTCGCCGCATCGGCCTCGATGCGGTCCAGCCCGCCCCGCACGTGCTCGGCCAGCGCTGCCACGCGCTCATCGGTGCCGAAGTCGTAGAAGCGGGTGCCGCTGCGTCCGTCGAGTTGCAGCGAGCGCGCCACCACGCGCTGCACCGCCTGCCCGCCGCTCAGGTCGCCGAGGTAGCGCACGTAGGCATGCGCCACCAGCAGTGCCGGCGCGTTGTCGGCCAGCGTCGACAGGTGCCCGGCATAGGCCAGCGCCTCGGGTTGCGGCGGCAGGCTGTCGGACCAGCCGTCGCCGTGCAGCGCCTCCAGGTCCTCGTGCAATGCCGCTTCGCGCTCCAGCGAGGGATGGTAGATCGCCGACACCGCCGGCGTGCCGGCATGCCGCCGCAGCGCCGCCTCGAGCGCGGTGTAGATCGGCAGCAGGCTCGCCAGCAGCAGTCCGTAGCCCGGCCGGGTGAGGCCGCCGCGCAGCATCGTGCGCACGAAAGCCGTCGCCTCGACCCGACGGTGCGCGGGCCAGGTCTGGGAGCGCAGGCGCTGCGCGAGCGTGCTCATCGGGGCGGAGTCGGTTCGGAGGGCATGGATCGGTCGAGGTGCTGACTCGATTATCGACGCACGGATCGCCGGCTTGCATCGACAATCGAGGCCACAGCGCAGGGAGCGAGGACCCCATGGACCGTGCATCGGCGGGAGCATCGAGCGGCGCCGCCGCGCCGCACCGCATCGTCGTGGTCGGCGGCGGCGCCGGCGGGCTGGAGCTCGTCACGCAGCTGGGCGACAAGCTCGGCCGCAAGGGGCGGGCGCACGTCACGCTGATCGAGAAGGCGCGCACCCATTTCTGGAAGCCGCACCTGCACGAGATCGCCGCGGGCGTGACCGACCTGCACGAGCACGCCACCGACTACCTCGCGCAATCGCACTGGCACGGCTTCCGCTACCGCGTCGGCGAGATGGTCGGGCTCGACCGCGAGCGCCGCGAGGTCCTCGTGGCTCCAGCCATCGACGAAGAGGGCCAGCCGATCACGCCGCCCTACACGCGCGGCTACGACACGCTGGTGATGGCGGTCGGCAGCCTCACCAACGACTTCGGCACGCCCGGTGTGGCCGAGCATGCCATCGCGCTGGAGACGCCGGCGCAGGCCGAGCGCTTCCACCGCCGGCTCGTCAACGCCTGCATCCGCGCGCACATGCAGAGCGAGCCGCTCGCGCCGCGCCAGCTGCAGGTGGCCATCATCGGCGCGGGCGCCACCGGCGTGGAGCTGGCCGCCGAGCTGCACAAGGCGACGCGCGCGCTGGTGTCGTACAACCTCGAGCGCATCGATCCCGAGCGCGACATCCGGCTCCACCTGATCGAGGCCGGGCCGCGCATCCTGCCGGCGCTGCCCGAGCGCATCTCGGGCGCGGCGCACCGGCTGCTGGGCAGCCTGGGCATCACGGTGCGCACCGGCTCGCGCGTCACGTCGGTCAGCGCCGAAGGCGTGCACCTGGCCAGCGGCGAGCTGATCCCGGCCGAGCTGGTGGTGTGGGCCGCGGGCGTGAAGGCGCCGGAGTTCCTGAAGGATCTCGGCGGGCTGGAGACCAACCGGCTGAATCAGCTGGTGGTGGGCCCGACGCTGCAGAGCACGCGCGACCCGAACGTGTTCGCGATCGGCGACTGCGCCGCTGCGCCCTGGCTGGGCCACGAGGGACAGACGGTGCCGCCGCGCGCGCAGGCGGCGCACCAGCAGGCCTCGCACCTCGTGAAGCAGCTGCAGCGCCGCATCGACGGCCAGCCGCTGCAGCCCTGGCGCTACCGGGACTTCGGCTCGCTCGTCTCGCTCGGCGAGTACAGCACCGTGGGCAACCTGATGGGCTCGCTGGTCGGCGGGAATCTGTGGGTCGAGGGCCTGTTCGCGCGCACCATGTACCTCTCGCTGTACAAGATGCACGAGGTGGCGCTGCACGGCTTCTGGCGCACCGCGCTCGGCTCGTTGAGCCGGCTGATGCAGCGCGGCACGGAACCGCGCGTCAAGCTGCACTGATCAGACACCCACCTCATCGAGGTCGCGGTACACGTCGCGCAGCCACATCTTCACGCGCTGGCGGTCCATCAGGCCGAGCGCGATCGGGCTGTCGGTGTGGGTGGCGTGCCAGAAGCTGCTGCTGTTGATGTCGATCTTCTGGATCGCGCTGTCGTGCAGCTTCTTCACCGACACGATCTTCGCGCCCAGGCCGAGCGCGCGCGCCTGCTCGCCCGACTGTTCGAGCGCCGCGAAGTCGGTGCCGCGCACCTGGTTGCGCACCAGCACGTACTTCAGGCTGGTGCCGAAGCGGTCGAGCAGCTTGCGCAGCAGGTCGACGGAATCCTTGCCGGTGTCCATCACGTGCCAGTAGTGGATGCTGATGCCGGATTCGTCGGCGAGGTTGAGCACGCCGGAATCGTCCATCCAGCGCACCAGCGGATCGTGCGTCTGCGCGGCCAGGTCGACGAGGATGCGGCGATCGGGCTGCTCGACGGCCGCCTCCATGATCGCGTCCAGCGCCTCGTAGCGATCGACCACCACCGGCGAGGCGTAGCCCGCATAGAAGCGCATCAGCGCGCCGTGGGAGCGGTCGGTGTCGAAACCGAGGAAGGGCATCTGGTGGTCGATCAGGTACTGCGCGAGCACGCGGGCCAGCAGCGACTTGCCGACGCCGCCCTTTTCGCCGCCGATGAAGTGGATCTTCGCCATCCCGGTTGCCTCTCTTTGGGGGTGGATGTCAGGATCGGGCGATTCTGACCGGTTTCGGGTCTGCCGCGCCAGCGGGCGTTCACGCGCCTGTCACGGCCCGTTCACGGCGATGTCATTCGCGTTGCCGAGACTGCCGCGGCTTTGTGACCCAACCCAGATCAAGAGGCCCCCATGAACCCGCATGCTGCGCCCAACGACGACGACATCGACCTGAACACCTCCGGCAACCCGAGCTTCGAGGCCGTGCTGGGCGCGCGCCTGTCGCGCCGCACGATGCTGCGCGGCGGCGTGGGCACCGCGGCCAGCGCCGTGCTCGGCAGCTGGAGCCTGGCCGCCTGCGGCGGGGGCGGCGATGATCCCGCCCCGGTGGCCGTCACGCCGCTGGACAAGGTCGGATTCGCCAGCATCGCCAAGAGCACCGCCGACGTGCTCACCGTGCCCGCCGGCTACACCGCCACCGTGCTGTTCGCCGTGGGTGACCCGCTCGATGCCACCACGCCCGCCTACACCAACCTCGGCACCGACACCGACTTCGACAAGCGCGTCGGCGACCACCACGACGGCATGTTCTTCTACGGCCTGTCGGCCGCCGGTGCGCGCGATGCGAGCGCCACCGAGCGCGGCCTGCTCGCGCTGAACCACGAGGCGCTGACCGACAACTTCCTGCATGCGGCCGGCGCCAGCGCCCGACCGCGCCCGGCCGCCGAGTCGGACAAGGAGATCCCGGCGCACGGCATCTCGGTGATCGAGATCACCAGGACCGGGGGCGCCTTCGCCTACAGGAAGGACTCGACCTTCAACCGCCGCATCACGCCGCTGACGCCGATCGAGCTCTCCGGCCCGGTGCGCGGCAACGCGCTCGCGAAGACGAAGTACTCGCCGGCCGGCACCGCCTGCCGCGGCACCATCAACAACTGCGGCAGCGGCTACACGCCCTGGGGCAGCTACCTCAGCGGCGAGGAGAACTGGGCCGGCTACTTCACCCGCGCCGCCACCGACGACGCGGCGCGCGCCGACAGGAGCGTCGTCTCGCTGAACCGCTACGGCCGCGCGCAGGGAGCCGCGAGCCGCCACGGCTGGGAGACTTCCGGACCGGAGGACCGCTTCGCGCGCTGGAACATCGGCAAGACGGGGGTGTCGACCGACGGCAGCGACGACTACCGACACGAGATGAACACCTTCGGCTACGTCGTCGAGGTCGACCCCTACGACAAGACCGCCACGGTCAAGAAGCGCACCGCCCTGGGTCGTTTCGCCCACGAGAGCGCCGACTTCGGCAAGCGGGTCGCCGGCAAGCCGCTGGCGGTCTACATGGGCGACGACTCGCGCGGCGAGTACATCTACAAGTTCGTCTCCACGGCCAACTGGGACGCCGCGGACGCGAGCGCCGCCAACCGCATCGCGACCGGCGACAAGTACCTCGACGCCGGCAAGCTCTACGTGGCGAAGTTCAATGCCGACGGCAGCGGCCAGTGGATCGAGCTCAGCATCACGAACGCCGCGATCGCGGGCTATGCCGGCTACGCCTTCGCCGACCAGGCCGACGTGCTGGTCAACGCGCGGCTGGCCGCCGATGCCGTGGGGGCGACGCGGATGGACCGCCCCGAGTGGTGCGCCGTGCATCCGGGCACCGGCGAGATCTACTACACGCTGACGAACAACAGCAACCGCCGCCTTCAGCCGAGCGGCAGCAGCCAGCAGGCCCTGGACGCCGCCAACCCGCGCGCCTACCTCGACCCCGAGGCGAGCACCGGCACCGCCAGCAACCTGAACGGCCACATCATCCGCATGAAGGAGACGGGCGGCGAGTCCGCCGCCACCAGCTTTGCCTGGGACGTCTATCTGTTCGGGTCGCAGTCCAACGGCGACCCGGCCCTGGTGAACCTCTCGAGCCTCAGCGCCGACCAGGACTTCTCCAGTCCCGACGGCCTGTGGTTCAGCAAGAACACCGGTCTGTGCTGGATCCAGACGGACGACGGCGCCTACACCGACGTCACCAACTGCATGATGCTGGCCGGCGTGCCCGGCACGGTGGGCGACGGCGCGAAGACCACGCTCAGCTACCCGGTGGCGGGCGGCACCGTGACGGTCGATACCTACGTCGGCAAGAAGCCGACCGCCGACACGCTGCGGCGCTTCCTGGTCGGGCCGAAGGACTGCGAGATCACCGGGGTGTGCGAGACGCCGGACGGCAAGGCGCTGTTCGTCAACATCCAGCACCCGGGCGAGACGATCGTCGCGGCCGACGTGCCCGATCCGACCAGGTACCTCAGCCACTGGCCGGGCAATGCCGGTTACGGTGCCGGCGGGGCGACGGCGCGCCTGCGCTCCGCGACGGTCGTGATCACCAAGAACGACGGCGGCCGCATCGGCAGCTGAGGCCGCGCCGCGTGCAGTGGTTCATGGCGCCGGCGACGCTCCGGCGCCAGAATCACGGCATGCGGAGGACCGTGTGATCGAGAAAGTGCTGGCCGGCGTGGTGCTGGCCGTCTGCGTCGTGATGCTGCTGCGCCTGGCCCTGGGCCCGGCGCGGCGGGTTCGTTTCGACCGGTTCTTCCGGGGCCTCGCGGCCGGGCTGCGTGCCCGCGCGATCGCGCTGTGGCGCTGGCCGCGTTCGCGCCGCCAGGCGCAGCAGCTCGCCGACGACGCCATCCGCCGCGCCCGCGAGGGGCGCTGGGACGGCAACGTCTACACGCCCGAGCGCTTCAGCAAGAAGCCGCCGCGCGACGAGATGCACTGAGGGGCGAGGGGCCGCGGCCCCTCTCGACGAGGCTCAGCCGCGCCCGACGAAGGGCATGTTGGTGGCCATCACCGTCATGAACAGCACGTTGGCGTCCAGCGGCAGGCCGGCCATGTGCACCACTGCGTCGGCCACGTGCTTCACGTCCATGCGCGGCTCGACCTTGGTGCTGCCGTCGGCCTGGATCACGCCGGCGGCCATGCGCTCGGTCATCTCGGTGGCGGCGTTGCCGATGTCGATCTGGCCGCAGGCGATGCCGTGGCGGCGGCCGTCGAGCGCCGTGCTGCGCGTCAGGCCGCTGATGGCGTGCTTGGTGGCGGTGTAGGGCGCCGAGAAGGGTCGCGGCGCGTAGGCCGAGATCGAGCCGTTGTTGATGATGCGGCCGCCCTGCGGGCTCTGGGCCTTCATGAGCCGGATCGCCTCCTGCGTGCACAGGAACGGGCCGGTGAGGTTGACGTCGACCACGGCCTTCCACTGCTCGTAGCTCAGGTCCTCCATGGGCACGGCCGGCGCGCCCATGCCGGCGTTGTTGAAGAGCACGTCGAGCCGACCGAAGGCCTCCTTCGTCTTCGCGAACAGCGCCTTCACCGAGGCCGGATCGCCGACGTCGGTGGGCACGGCCAGCAGCTCCGTGGCGCGGCCCTCCGCCTTGGCGATGGTCTCCTGCAGCGCATCGGCGCGTCGGCCCGCCAGCACGACGTGGTAGCCGGCGCGGTGCAGGGCGAGGGCGCAGGCACGGCCGATGCCGCTGCCGGCGCCGGTGACGAGGGCGACGCGAGGGGGAGTGCTCATGGGTTGCTTTCGGCAGTGGGAGTGTCGGCCGACGGCGTGCTGGCCGCGAAGCAGTCGGCGAAGGTGAAGTACAGGGAGGCGTAGAAGACCGTGGACAGCAACAGCGACGCCGGCATCGCCAGCACCGCGATCAGCGGGGCCTGACCGAGCAGCGCGCCGACGAGGTTCACCACGAGGCCGGCGCCGAGCACCAGACCGGTCCAGCCCAGTGCGAAGGCGAGGAAGGCGCCCTTGTTGCGCCAGATCGCCAGCGTGCTGGAGAACAGCGACTGCGCCGCACCCTGGCCGCCCCAGTGCACCAGCGCCGGCGCATGCCAGAACGGGATCGACAGCAGCCCGGCCAGCCCGAAGCGGATCACGATGCCGAGCACCAGCCGCGGGTCGCCGGCGCGCTCGGCGACGTCGGCGGGGGAAGCCTTGCCATCGGCGAGCAGTTCCATCAGCCGCTCGAGCGCGCCGCCATCGGCCCATTCCGCGAGGTTGATGATCAGCACGCTGCCGATGGCGTAGACCACGCCCAGCACGATCATCGCGCGCAGCCGCGCCGGGCCCTGCCGCAGCGGGTCGATGAAGGCGCGCGGCAGCGGCAGCCGGCCTTGCAGCACCTCGCGCGTGCCGATCATGAAGCCCAGCGAACCCAGCGGCAGCAGCGCGAGCAGCAGCAACGGACCGACCAGCGGCAGCTGCGTGAGCGCGAAGGCGGCGAACAGGAACACCGCGAACAGCCCGCTGAAGCCCAGCGGCTGGCGCGCGAACACGCGCCAGCCCTGGCGCACCCAGGCCCAGCCGGCGTCTGCGGCGACCTGCTGCAGCCTCATGCGCGGGTGTAGTGCCAGGGCGCCTCGCGGCGCGCGCGCAGCACGCGCTCGAAGTGGGTCGGGTCGTGCGGCTTGAGCAGCTGCGCGTCGCGCGGCAGGTGCAGGTCCCACAGGCGCGAGATCCAGAAGCGCAGCGCCGCCGCGCGCATCAGCGCCGGCAGCAGGCGCCGCTCGGTGCCGGTGAGCGGGCGAACCGCGTCGTAGGCGGACACGAAGGCGAGGGCGCGTTCCTCGGCGAGACGGCCGCTCTCGAGGTCGATGCACCAGTCGTTCAGGCATACGCCGATGTCGAACAGCAGCGTGTCGACGCCGGCGAAGTAGAAATCGAAGAAGCCGCTGAGGCGGTCCGTGCCGTCGTCGCCGCGCTCGAACATCACGTTGTCGCGGAACAGGTCGGCGTGGATGGCCGCGCGCGGCAGCTCCTGGTAGGCGGCCGAGGCAGCGAGCTGCTGCTGGAAGGCGAGCTCGTCGGCCAGCAGCGCCGCGAGCTCGGGCGCGACGAAGGGCTCGATCACCGGCACGGTCTCGACCCACCAGGCCAGGCCGCGCAGGTTGGGCTGCGAGGACGCGAAGTCGCGCGCGGCCTCGTGCATGCGCGCGAGCATGTCGCCCACCATCGCGCAGTGCACCGCATCGGGCGCGAGGTGGTGGCCGCCGCGCAGCCGGTCGACCACCGCAGCCGGTTTGCCCGCCAGCGTGTGCAGGATCGCGCCGTCACCGCTCGCGTGCGGCCTCGGCACCGGGATGCCGCGCTCGGCGAGGTGCTTCATCAGCAGCAGGTAGAAGGGCAGCTGCTCGTGCGTCAGGCGCTCGAACAGCGTCAGCACGTAGCGGCCGTTCGCGGTGTCGGCGAAGTAGTTGGTGTTCTCGATGCCGCTGGCGATCGGCTGCAACGCCGTCAAGGCGCCGGTGTCGAGCCGGGCGAAGAGCGCGGCGGCCGCGTCGAACGAGACCTCGGTGTAGACCGCCATGCGCCGGTCAGAAGTTCAGCACGTTCCAGACGCGCTTGCCGGCGGCGCCGCGCGAGGTGTTGACGCCTTCGCCGAGATCGCGCGAGCCGTCGCCGGTGAGGATCTCGTAGCCCTTGGTGGTGCCGACCTTGGGCTGCACGACGATGCGCTGCGTCGCGCCGCGCACGCGCAGCTCCTCGATGCGGCTGCCCTCGTCCTCGATGACGATGTGCTGCACGCGCGGCTCGCCCTCGGCCGTGGGCGAAGTCGCCGGCGGCTTGGGCGCAGCCGCCTGCGCAAGCACAGCGGCAGAGGGCAGCGCGAGGGCCAGCGCGAGGAGGGCGTGACGGGCGTCCATGGCCCCATTCTAGGCGGCACCCATGCCCCACAATGCCGCCATGACGACCAAGACCCTGCTGCTGGTGGACGGCTCGAGCTACCTGTATCGCGCCTACCACGCGATGCCCGACCTGCGCAGCCCGGACGGGTTTCCCACCGGGGCGATCCACGGCATGGTGGCGATGCTGCGGCGCGCGCTGCAGGACGTGAAGCCCGAGCATGCGGCCTGCGTCTTCGACGCCAAGGGCGACACATTCCGCAACGAGTGGTACGCCGAGTACAAGGCGCAGCGCGCGCCGATGCCGGAAGACCTGGCGCGCCAGATCGAGCCGATCCACGAGGTCGTGAAATTGCTGGGCTGGCCGGTGCTGGTGCCACCCGGCATCGAGGCCGACGACGCGATCGGCACGCTGGCGCGCATCGCCGCCGCGAGCGGCCACGAAGTCATCATCTCCACTGGCGACAAGGACCTCGCGCAGCTCGTCAACGAGCACGTCACGCTGATCAACACGATGAGCAACGAGCGGCTCGACGTGCCGGCGGTGAACGCGAAGTTCGGCGTGCCGCCGGAGCGCATCGTCGACTACCTGACGCTGATGGGCGACACGGTCGACAACGTGCCCGGCGTCGAGAAGGTCGGCCCGAAGACGGCGGCCAAGTGGATCGCCGAGCACGGCTCGCTCGACGGCGTGATCGCCGCGGCGGGCTCGATCAAGGGCGTGGCCGGCGAGAACCTGCGCAAGGCACTCGACTGGCTGCCGATGGGCCGCAAGCTCGTCACCGTGGTGACCGACTGCGACCTGAGCGCCGAGGTGCCCGGCTTTCCGTCGCTCGACGCGCTGGCGCTTCAGCCGGTCGACCGCACGGGCCTGATCGATTTCTTCGGCCGCTACGGCTTCAAGACCTGGAAGCGCGACCTCGAATCCGAGGGCGGTGCCAGCGCGGCGACCGAGCCGGCCGCGCCCGGCGACGACCCGCCGCCCGCGCCGAAGGCGGCGACGCTGGAGAAGCGCTACGAGACGGTGCTGACACGCGAGGCGCTGCAGCGCTGGATCGAGCGCATCCACGCCGCGCCCCTCACGGCGCTCGACACCGAGACCGATTCGCTCGACGGCATGGTGGCGCGCATCGTCGGCCTGTCGCTGTCGGTGCAGGTCGGCGAGGCGGCCTACATCCCGCTCGCGCACGGCTATGCCGGCGTGCCCGAACAGCTCGACGCGGGCGAGGTGCTGGCCGCACTGAAGCCCTGGCTGGAGAGCGAGCGCCACGCCAAGCTCGGCCAGAACATCAAGTACGACACGCATGTGTTCGCCAATGCCGGCATCGCGGTGCGCGGCTACGCGCACGACACGCTGCTGCAGAGCTACGTGCTGGAGGCGCACAAGCCGCACAGCCTGGAAAGCCTGGCGCTGCGCCACCTCGGCCGCAGCGGCCTGAGCTACGAGGACGTGTGCGGCAAGGGCGCGCACCAGATCCCGTTCGCGCAGGTCGACGTGGCGCGCGCCGCCGAGTACTCCTGCGAAGACAGCGACATGACGCTGCACGTGCACGAGACGCTCTGGCCGCAGCTGCAGCAGCAGGACGGCCCGCGCCACGTCTACGAGAAGATCGAGATGCCCTGCGTGGCCATCCTCGGGCGCATCGAGCGCCACGGCGTGCTGATCGACGCCGCCGTGCTGGCGCGCCAGAGCCAGGAGCTGGCCGAGCGCATGATCTCGCTCGAGCGCGAGGCGCACGACATCGCGGGCCAGCCCTTCAACCTCGGCAGCCCGAAGCAGATCGGCGAGATCCTGTTCGGCAAGCTCGGCCTGCCGGTGAAGAAGAAGACCGCCACCGGCACGCCCTCCACCGACGAGGAGGTGCTCGCCGAGCTCGCCGCCGACTACCCGCTGCCGGCCAAGCTGCTCGAGCACCGCAGCCTCGCCAAGCTCAAGGGCACCTACACCGACAAGCTGCCGCTGATGGTGAACCCGGCCACCGGCCGCGTGCACACCAACTACGCGCAGGCGGTGGCGGTGACGGGGCGCCTCGCCAGCAACGACCCGAACCTGCAGAACATCCCGATCCGCACGCCCGAGGGCAGGCGCGTGCGCGAGGCCTTCGTCGCGCCGCCGGGGCACGTGATCTTGAGCGCCGACTACTCGCAGATCGAGCTGCGCATCATGGCGCACATCAGCGAGGATCCGGGCCTGCTGAAGGCCTTCGCCGAGGGCATGGACGTGCACCGCGCCACCGCCAGCGAGGTGTTCGGCATCGCGCCCGACCAGGTGACGAGCGAGCAGCGCCGCTACGCCAAGACCATCAACTTCGGCCTCATCTACGGCATGGGCGCCTTTGGCCTGGCGCAGAACCTCGGCATCGAGCGCGCCGCGGCCACGGCCTACATCGAGCGCTACTTCCAGCGCTTCGCCGGCGTGAAGCGCTACATGGACGAGACCAAGGCCTCGGCCAAGGCCAAGGGCTACGTCGAGACGCTGTTCGGCCGGCGCATCTACCTGCCGGAGATCAACGGCGGCAACGGCCCGCGCCGCAGCGGCGCCGAGCGCCAGGCGATCAACGCGCCGATGCAGGGCACGGCGGCCGACCTCATCAAGCTCGCGATGATCGAGGTGCAGGCGCTGCTCGACCGCGAGCAGCGCGCGACGCGGATGATCATGCAGGTGCACGACGAACTCGTCTTCGAGGTGCCCGAGGCCGAGATCGCCTGGGCCCGCGAGGCGGTGCCGCGCGCGATGGCCGCCGTGGCGCCGCAGATGAAGGTGCCGCTGCTGGCGGAGGTGGGCGTGGGGCCGAACTGGGATCAGGCGCACTGAACAAGCAGTCCGTGACGGCGGGCTGAGCGCCGTCACACGGCTGTCGCATTTCCTTCATAGACTGCCCGGATGAATGATCGGGCCCCTGCGCCAGCCGACGACACGCCGGCCCCCGCCGAGCCGCCGCCGAGTGCGCCGCTGCCGGCGTTGCTCAGCCGCGAGCGCGCCATCCTGGCCTTCAACCGGCGCGTGCTGGCGCAGGCCCAGCGCGCCGACGTGCCGCTGCTGGAGCGGCTGCGCTACGTGTGCATCGTCTCGTCGAACATGGACGAGTTCTTCGAGGTGCGCTTCGCCGATTTCCTCGAGGCCGCGCGTGAGGCCGACGGCGGCGCCTCGCGGCGCGAGCTGGCGGCGGTGGCCGCCGAGGCGCACCGGCTGATCGACGAGCAGTACGCCGTCTTCAACGACGAACTCACGCCGCTGCTGCAGCGTGCCGGCATCGTGATCCTGAACCACGCCGACCGCGATGCCGCGCAGCGCGAGTGGGTGGACCGCTTCTTCCAGAAGCAGGTGAGGCCGCTGCTGGTGCCGGTCGGGCTCGACCCGGCGCACCCGTTCCCGCAGGTGGCCAACAAGTCGCTCAACTTCATCGTGCGGCTGTCGGGCCACGACGCCTTCGGCCGCGCCAATGCGATCGCCATCGTCAAGGTGCCGCGCGTGCTGCCGCGCGTGATCCGCCTGCCCGACGAGCTCGCGCCGGGCCGCCAGGCCTTCGTGCTGCTGACCAGCGTGATCCGCGCGCACCTGGCCGAGCTGTTCCCCGGCCGCGAGGTGGAGGCGTTCTCGCAGTTCCGCGTCACGCGCGACTCCGACCTCGAGGTCGACGAGGCCGACGTGAAGAACCTGCGCCAGGCGCTGCGCACCGGCCTGACGACACGCCACTTCGGCCAGGCGATCCGGCTCGAGGTGGTGGCCAGCTGCCCGGAGGAGCTGTCGAGCTTCCTGCTGCGCCAGTTCGCGCTGCCCGAGGCGGCGCTGTACAAGGTCAACGGCCCGGTGAACCTGGTGCGCCTGAACCAGCTGATCGACCAGGCGAGCGATGCGGTGGCCGGCCCCGCGCTGCGCTTCGCGCCCTACGAGCCGGTGTGGCCTGAGCGCCGGCTGCCGCGCGAGGGCTCGATCTTCGCGCGCCTGCGCGAGCGCGACGTGCTGCTGCACCATCCCTTCGAATCGTTCGAGCCCGTGGTCGAGTTCCTGCGCGAGGCCGTGCGAGATCCCGATGTGCTGGCCATCAAGCAGACCATCTACCGCACCGGCAGCGAATCGCCGCTGATGGAGGCGCTGATCGAGGCGGCGCGGCGCGGCAAGGAAGTGATGGTAGTCGTCGAGCTGAAGGCCCGCTTCGACGAGGAGGCCAACATCAACTGGGCCGAGCGGCTGGAGGCCGTGGGCGCCCAGGTGGTGTACGGCATCGTCGGGCTGAAGACGCACGCCAAGCTGCTGCTCGTGACGCGCCGCGAGGGCAGTGCTTTGCGCCGCTACGCCCACCTCTCCACCGGCAACTACAACCCGAAGACGGCGCGGCTGTACACCGACCTCGGCTACCTCACCGCCGACCCGGAGCTGACGTCGGATGCCGATGCGGTGTTCCAGCAGCTCGCCAGCCTGGGCAAGACGCGCCCGATGCGCGCGCTGCTGCAGGCGCCGTTCACGCTGCACCGGCGCACCGCGCAGCTGATCGACCGCGTGGCCGATGCCGCGCGCGCCGGCCGGCCGGCGCGCATCGTCGCGAAGATCAACGCGCTGACCGACCCGGTGCTGATCGAGAAGCTGATGCGCGCCTCGCAGGCCGGTGCCTCCATCGACCTGATCGTGCGCGGCGCCTGCATGCTGCCGCCGGGCGTGCCCGGTGCGTCGGAGCGTATTCGCGTGCGCTCGGTGGTGGGCCGGTTCCTCGAGCACAGCCGCGTGGCTTACTTCCGCTGGGGCCAGGGCGACGACGACGAGGTGCTCTACCTCGGCAGCGCCGACTGGATGGGGCGCAACATGTTCCGCCGCATCGAGGTGGCCTGGCCGGTGCGCGATGCCGCGCTGCGCCAGCGCGTCATCGACGAATGCCTCGTGCCCTACCTGCACGACCGGCAGGACGCCTGGGTGCAGCAGCCCGACGGACGCTACGAGCGCGTCGCGGCCGAGGGCGTGAGCGCGCAGCAGGCGCTCATGCAGCTGTTCGGAGGGTGAGCGTGGACCTGATCCTCTGGCGCCACGCCGAGGCCGTCGAGCGCGAGGGCCTGCCTGACCTGGAGCGCATGCTCACGAGCAAGGGCGAACGCCAGGCCGCGCGCATGGCCGAATGGCTGAACCAGCGTCTCGCGCATTCAACGCGCGTGCTCGTCAGCCCGGCGCTGCGCTGCCAGCAGACCGCCAAGGCGCTCGGTCGCAAGTTCCGCACCCTCGAGGCACTGGCACCCGATGCCGGCCCGGCGGCGGTGCTGTCGGCGGCCCGGTGGGCGGATTCCGCCGAGCCCGTGCTGATCGTCGGCCACCAGCCCACGCTCGGTCTCGTGGCCGCCTTGCTGCTGGCCGGCGAGGCGCAACCCTGGGCGGTGAAGAAGGGCGCCGCCTGGTGGCTGCGCAGCCGAGACCGCGAGGGCAGCGCGCAGGTGGTGCTGCACACGGTGATGTCGCCCGACGCGCTCTAGCGCGCGCGGCACTTCTCCCTCAGTCGGGCAGCGATTCCAGCCACGTGTGCAGGCGCACCCCGGCCCGCGCGCCGAGCGCTTCGGCCCGCGGGTTCGCATGCGAGATGACACCGTCGTCCAGTGTCGAGCGCGCCTCGCCGATGCGGGCGCTGTCGTGCGACACCGTGCACGCGGCGATGCCGGCCGCCTGCAGCAGCGCGAGGCCGGCAATGCCCGCCCCGTCGCGGCCGACGCCGGCATCGTTGAACACCGCCAGGCGCACGCCCGCCTGGATTGCGAAGCGCGCCGCGCTGACGCCGCCGTGCGAGCCGCTCACCACCACGGCGCCGGCGCCATCGCCCACCGCCTCGGTGATGCTGTCGACGACCCGCAGCGGCACCGCCATGCCGATTCAGTCGCGCAGCACGAGCCGCAGCACACCGCCGCGCGCCCAGGCCTGCGCCTCTTCCTGCAGCAGGTAGAGCGTGCGCGGGTGCGAGGCGGCCCAGTCGGCGCTGAAGCCCAGCCGGGCCTGACCGCCCTGGCGCTCGAGCGAGAGCGCCGCGTCGTCGACCTGGCCGCGCGCGTGGCATTTGATGATCGCCAGCCGCAGGCAAAGCGCCTGCCAGGCGAAGGTCTCCTGTATCAGGCTCGCTTCCACCTTGCGCAGTCCGCCGCGCTGGCCCAGCACCAGCTCGGCGACGCGGCGCTGCTGGCTCTGCGAGAAGCCCGGCGCATCGACGTGGGCGAGCAGGTAGGCGCTGTGGCGGTGGTGGTCGTGGTGCGAGACCATCATGCCCATCTCGTGCAGCGCGCAGGCCCACAGCAGCTCGCGCCGCGCCTCGTGGCCGGCGCGCGGCAGCACCTGCCGGAACAGCACCTCGGCGATGCGCGACACGCGCCGGGCCTGCTGCACGTCGACCATGAAGCGCCGCTGCAGCTCGCGCACCGTGGCGTCGCGCAGGTCGTGGCCGTCCTGCGGCAGCGCGGTGGCGTGCAGCCGCTCGTCGAGGTCGAAGATCACGCCCTGGCGCAGCGCGCCGCGCGCCGGCTGCAGCGAGGCGATGCCGAAGTGCATCGCCAGCGTGTAGAGGATGGCCAGGCCGCCGGCGATCACCGCGCGGCGGTCTTCCTTCAGGCCGGGCAGGTCGAGCCGGTCGACACGCCCGCACGCGATGCAGCGCTCGATCAGCCAGCGCAGGCCCTCGGGCGTGATGCGTCCGTCGCTCACGCCGCTGGCGGCCAGCAGCTGCGACACCGCACCGACGGTGCCCGACGAGCCCAGCGCCTCCTGCCAGTGAACCGGCGAGAAGGGCTCGAGCGCCTCCTCCAGCTCGGCGCCGGCGGCCACCTGCGCGGCACGGAAGGCCTCCGCGCCGAGGCGTCCGTCGCCGAAGAAGCGCATCGACAGGCTCACGCTGCCGACCTGGAAGCTCTCGGCGTGCAGCGTCTTGCGCCCGTGGCCGAGGATCATCTCGGTGGAACGCCCGCCGATGTCGACCACCAGCCGCGGCGCGCTGGAGGGCTGCAGGCGTGCCACGCCGGCGTAGATCAACCGCGCTTCCTCGCGGCCCGAGATCACCTCGATCGGGTGACCCAGCGCCGTCTGCGCCCGGGCGAGGAAGGCATCGCGGTTGCGCGCCTCGCGCAGCGTCTGGGTGGCCACCGCGCGCACCTGCGCCGGGGCGAAGCCCTGCAGCCGCTGCGCGAAGCGTGCCAGGCAGGCCAGGCCGCGCGCGGCCGCCTCCTCGGTGAGCAGGCCGTTGGCATCGAGGCCGCCGCCGAGGCGCACGGTCTCCTTCAGGTAGTCGACGCGCCGGTAGCGGCCCTGGTCGAGCTGGGCGATCTCGAGCCGGAAGCTGTTCGAGCCCATGTCGATCGCGGCGAGCTGGCCGGGCCAGCGGGTGTCGAAGTCGGGGGCAGCGGGCTCGCGTGAGGTCATGCGGCGATTGTGGCGGCATTCCCCGGGCTCGCCGGGGTCATGCAGGGTCTTGGCGTGCTTCCTAGAATCGGCCGCTTCGCCATCACCCGGGAGACATTCGAATGCTGAAGCAGGAACTCGACAGTCTGGTGCCTTCCAGCGCCTTCTCGCGGCGCGGATTCGTCCAGGCGGCGGTGGGCAGCGGCTTTGCCGCGGCTGTGCTGCCGGTGACCGCGCAGACCATCAAGACCGACAGCGAGGGCCTGACGGTCGGCGAGGTCACGATTCCCGTCGGCGACTTCAAGATGCCGGCCTACCGCGCGCAGCCGGCCGGCAAGACCAACCTGCCGGTGGTCCTGGTGGTGTCGGAGATCTTCGGCGTGCACGAGCACATCGCCGACGTCGCGCGGCGCTTCGCCAAGCTCGGCTACCTCGCGATCGCGCCGGAGCTGTTCGTGCGCCAGGGCGACGCGCAGTCGTACGGCGAGGTGTCGAAACTGATCGCCGAAGTGATCTCGAAGGTGCCCGACGCGCAGGTGATGGGCGACCTCGACGCGAGCGTGGCGTGGGCCAAGGCCAATGGCGGCGACACCTCCCGGCTGGGCATCACGGGCTTCTGCTGGGGCGGCCGCACCACTTGGATGTACACCGCGCACAACGCCGCGGTGAAGGCTGCGGTGGCGTGGTACGGGCCGGTCGCCCGCGCCTACTACCCCGGTGACAAGGCCTCGATCGACCTCGCCGGCCGGATCAAGACGCCGGTCCTGGCGCTCTATGGCGCGGCCGACCCCGGCATTCCCAACGAGACCATCGAGAAGAAGATGGCGGCGCTCAAGGCGGCGGGCAACTCCGCGTCGGAGCTGGTGCTCTATCCCGACACGCCGCACGCCTTCCACGCCGATTACCGGCCGAGCTACCGCAAGGAGCAGGCCGAGGACGGCTGGAAACGCGCCGTGGCGTGGTTCCGCAAGCACCTGCTGCT
>WBZM01001332.1_pt1 | contig 24958 bp, 23 predicted proteins | sample 5204271 | NCBI WGS metagenome assembly WBZM01 (sample SAMN12344346, study PRJNA552823) | activated sludge metagenome | biome: Activated sludge suspended growth; feature: Nitrification reactor; material: Wastewater; isolation source: activated sludge from nitrification reactor of wastewater... | reverse complement strand
AGAGCTCACATCGACGGGGAGGTTTGGCACCTCGATGTCGGCTCGTCACATCCTGGGGCTGGAGAAGGTCCCAAGGGTTGGGCTGTTCGCCCATTAAAGTGGCACGCGAGCTGGGTTCAGAACGTCGTAAGACAGTTCGGTCCCTATCTGTGGTGGGCGCGGGAACGTTGAGGAGGGCGATCTCTAGTACGAGAGGACCGAGATGGACGGACCGCTTGTGTACCGGTTGTGCCGCCAGGTGCAGCGCCGGGTAGCTATGTCCGGGACGGATAAGCGCTGAAAGCATCTAAGTGCGAAGCCGGCTCCGAGATGAACGTTCCAGTCCGCAAGGACGAAGGGCCGTGGGAGACGACCACGTCGATAGGCCGCAGGTGGAAGCGCAGCGATGCGTTCGAGCCGAGCGGTACTAATTGCCCGACAGCTTCCGTTTTTTGCTCTTTGCAGGCAAGCCACGGCGCACAGCGATGTGACGCCGCACGGCCCGGCGCCTTCAGCGCCGGCCCGGCCCATTTCGTTCGGGCCTTTCCTTTCCCCGTTTTGTCGTGGTGCGCACGCTGCGTGCGCCCATCAGGATAAGTTGGTGGCTTTAGCGAGGGGGATCACCTCTTCCCATTCCGAACAGAGCAGTTAAGCCCCTCTGCGCCGATGGTACTTGCCCTAAAGGCCGGGAGAGTAGGTCGCCGCCAACCTTTTTTTCCTTCTTCTCTTCGAAGGGGCGTCAGCAAAGGCCCGCCGGGAATTTCCCGGCGGGCCTTCGTCATTTTGGGAAGTGCCCAACTTTTCTTTATTGGCGGGTATCATATATTTGCAGCCATGAAAAAGGATACCAGCCTCATATTTAAATCAGAGTTCTTTTGGTTGTTGATAACATTGCTGATTTTTAGCGCTGTGCTTTGGCCTATTTATTCACGTAATCCACAATTTCCATTCCTTTACGCCAACGCTGCATTTATTTTGGTCTTTATTACTTTTACCAGGTATATATTTCTACTGAAACAAACACCGCTTCGCTATGCCCAATGGGCAAAGGTTGTCGTGTTTTTAGTATGCATACCCCTTGTGTTTTACCTGATTCAAGAGATGCACGCATTTCAAGTCTTTGCAGATGAAACTGGGGTGCAATCCCTGTTCATGAACTTGACAGATAAGGACCAGTCGAAAATGATAGAATATACGAAAACTGAAATGACTTTTTTTGGTGTCGGAAGTATCATAGCAACAGTAATCATGCCTTTCCGAATGCTCATTTCATTTTGGAGAACCCATAATCACGGTACTACTTAACCCCAATTGCGAAACACTTAAACGAATCTTTCCCCTGCTCTTTTCATGCCACTTGCAAGTAGATATTGGCCTATCAAATAGGTTGACATGATGATTAGTCCTCCAACAGTCGGTGATAGACCAGTAAATTTAAATTTTGTGAATGCAATAGTGAAATCTGACAAGACAAACAGCGCTGCCCCAATGAAAAGCGTTTGTGCAACATGTCGTGGCACCCTGTTTCTCATATTGTAGCAAAACCCCCACATCGTAATGATTACAATAGCGTAAATTAAAACAGGGAACTTCAGTGCACCTAAGTCAGGCCATAAAAACCAGGTAGTAAGTGAGAGCATAGCAAGAAATGGAAGTATCAGCAATGGATTTTTTGCAATAATGCCAGTCTTAAGGGCAGGATAAAGTGAAAAGGACAGGACATAGAAAATATGTGCAATCAAGAAACTGGCCAAGCCAAGTAAGAAAAACATTTCGCCCTTTGATTTTACCAGCATCAGTAAGGTGTCACCTACAACCGAAAAGCAAAGACCTGTCAAAAAGGCTTTGGAAAAATTGTTGTTTCTTACGTTTTTTGAGTGCTGGTAATACCATAAAGCCAACACACTGATTAGTAGTGGCTTTGTGGCATATCCCAACCAATCCCAGCTAAAAAGACCTGCAATAATGTTCAGCGCAGACAATGTAGTGTAGCCAATGAGCAGGTTGTTCCCGTTTTTGGTATTGTGGTTTGTATGAGTATAACTGTTTGTCATTTATCAACTAATTCTTGGACGCTTGTATTTCGTTTTCAATATTTGAAATAACATTCATTGCATTTTCATACATTGACTGCATGGAAGAGGGGTTACCCATACCAGCGTATAAGGCTATTTCACAGGTTTGGATAATATTGACGAAATCTTTGACCATAGAATCGCTAAGCTGCAACGTTGACAGTTTTTCACGGACGTTGTCTTTGGTCAGCTGCGAAAGAGGAAGTCCTGTTTTATCGCAAACATAACCAATATAGGCTTTCGATATTTCGTCATAAAATGCTTTGCTATTCCCTGCTTGCAACTGTTGGTTGGCAACCGCTAAACGTTTTTGGGCTTCCTTTCCTGCTGATTTGGACTTAATTAAACTTGGGTCTAATGCTGCAACTGCTTTCTGTTTCTTTTGCCGCACTAATAAAAATAAAAAAAGCACAACTGGAAGCAAGGCAAGCAAGTAGAATAGCCAAGAGCCAACGTAGGAAAACCCCTGCTTTTCAAGTTTAGCAACCGTTTTGATGGGTAAAATATCATTGATGGTCTGGCCTCCCTGTTCTGACCGAGCAGAACCAGTCTTACCAGTACCTTTTTTCACGGCCAAGTTGAGAGCAGCAATTGGGAAACTGGAAAAACCACCCGACTCTGCGTTGAAATAGCTAATGGCTGGCTTTAGGCTATAATTCCCTTCATATTTAGGTAATATTAGATACTCAAACGTCTTTTGACTAACGACTTCCCCTCCGATTTCATCTGATTTTTCATCCACTGTTTTCGGCTCATACACCTCAAAAGAATCCGAAAGCACCAATGCTGGTGGCTGAACCCGTTTGATATCCCCATTGCCTTGAACTACCATTTTTATAGTTACTGCATCATCGGTTGTTGCGGTTTTACGGTCAAGTCCTACCTGAAGCTCGAAATTCCCTACTGCACCACAGAAGCCTTCAGGAGTATTGTTTGCAAGTGGTTTAACATCGATTTCGATAGCATCTGTTGTGAAATTGACGGGTTTTATGCTCCTCTGGAAAAAAAAGCCCCTGCCTCCATCATCCTCCACCACTGCTAATTGCATTTTAAATGGTTCTATGACCAACCTGCCAGTTTGCTGTGGGAAAAGGGCTATCCGACGGAGTATTTTCGTTGCATATTGCTGACCATTGACGACCTCCTGAACGGTATTTGAATTGAACCGCCGCAATTCAACGGCATAAAACCCATCATAGCTTGGGTCTTCTGGTATTTCGTATCCCTCAATGCCGACCCTTGTGTAAAGCTTGAAATCGAGCAAAACCTGCTCGCCTACATAGGCCGACCTTTTATTCGGTATGACCTTTACAAAAAAGCCCCCACTGTCACTGCCTTTTGGCTTTGGAGTACCTTTTACCACCTCCACCGTAATGGGCGATGACCTAAAAGTCTTTCCATTGGCTTTAACTGAAGCACTACCAATCGAGAACTTACCCACCTTGGTAGGCTGGAGCGTGAATCCATACGACATTTCACGGGTGACCTGCCCATTGATGATCTGCATGCTGGTTGAGGTGTTCGGCCCGGCAATAATGTCGAAATCCTTGAAACTGGGAGGTGCGAACTGAGAGCCATTGGCATTTTTCAGGGTAAAGGTCACTTCAAAATAACCGTCCAATGTTACCTGACGGGCATCCGTACTGGCCTCAAATACGACATCGTTTTGGCTGATGCCAACAAAGGAGGTAAACACAAAGCCAAAAAAGATGAAAGCCCGTGCTAAATTATTTATAATCAATGCGTTAGAATACACCTTGATTCAATTTTGATTTGATTTGTGCCGTTCTTTGACAATTTTTGTGGTTAACAGGAATTTACCAGAACTCTGAGCTTCAAATGCTCAAAGTTTGAGATGCCAAACGAAAGGCGCTTGAAATATCGGATGAAGTTGTTCAGCCCTTCCGTAACCGCATTCGAGAGGAACTCGTTGGCGTAAGCTGCGATGTAATCCTTCCAATTGCGCAGTGTTTTCAGGAAAGTGTCGAAATGTTTGTTCGCAGACAGCTCGACAAATTCCATCCAGTGCTCCAATTGCTTTGCCGCCCACAGCTTCCCCCTGCCCAGTTCGAGGATGTGGTGGAACGCATTTCGGGCCTCGTACATTTCCTCCAACAGGGGCGACAGGGCGAAGGCCCTGTTCAATTGTTCGAGTTCCTCGCCGGCACAGTTGCGGGGCTGCTTGAACAAAGACCACTTGAGCGCTTTGAAGCATTCTTCTTTGGGCATCTCCTTGCGCAGGGTTTTTCGCAGCGAGTCCAGTGCCGTGTTGAGCGCCTTGACGACGTGGAACCGGTCAATGACGACCTGGGCAAGTGGGAAGCACTCCCTTGCCGCCAGGATGTACGGCTCCCAGATGTCGCAGCTGACCATCTGTATCTGCTGGCAGAACCCGTCGCCCAGTGCCTTGAAGTGTGCAACGAGCGTTGCCTTGCGGCGGTCGGGCAGGATGTCCAGTTGGATACCCCGCTCTAGGTCGGTCAGTACGCAGCAAAAGTCCCGCTTGCCCTTGCGGTGCGCAATTTCGTCAATGCCCAGCTTGCGCACCTTGGCATAGCGGGCGGGCAGGTCAATGCGCCTTTCGGCCTCCTCGTAGTACAGCCGCTCGACCGTCTTATGGCACATGTTGGCCAATGCGCCGACCTCCGTGAAGGGCTGCCTGGCGCACATCTCGAAAACCCATTTTGCCTGTCGCCTGGTGTAGGACTTACCCCCCTCCACAAAGTCGAAGGGCTCCATGAAATACCGGTTGCAGGTCGGGCACACCCATTGCCGTTCCCTGATTTCCAGCCATACTTCCCGGCCACTTATGTCCAGGTCCCGAACCTTGCGGGTATAATACTGGTTCAGGGCAGAGGTCTTCTCAAGGCAGTTCGGGCATACCCCGCCTTCCGTGCGGCCGTGGCAATGGAAAGTGATGCGCTTAGGCTCCACAACAACGCCCGAAACTCGGATTTCGGGCAGGTTGAGCAGTTGTTCATATAGCTCGTGTTCTGTCATAGTTGCTTTTTACCACAAAAATTGTCAAAGAACGATTCTTTTTAAAGAAGGTAGACAATCTGTTCAAACCAAGTTCCGATTTTTGGGGTACAAGAAACAATTCCTATAACGTTCGCATTTAAGAAAGTGACATACGCCGCTAATTTTAATTTTGCTGTGCAATCTTGCTCAAACATATTAAAATAATCTTATTTTGAAAACAAACCGTATCATGCTCCTCATCCTCGATGGATGGGGCAAGGGACAAAAACCATCCGCAGATGCCATTGCCCAAGCCAATACACCCGTGATGGACGAGCTGATGAGAACCCGCCCAAACTCGGAACTCATCACCTTCGGCGAAGCTGTTGGCTTGCCCGAAGGGCAAATGGGCAACTCGGAAGTGGGCCATCTTAACATAGGGGCTGGCCGGATTGTGTACCAAGAACTGGCCAGAATCAACAAGTCCGTACGGGATGGCGAACTTCAACAGCATCCCGTACTGCTCGAAGCATTCCAATACGCAAAGACCAACAAAAAGGCTGTCCATTTCATCGGCCTTCTATCCGATGGTGGCGTGCATTCGCATACAAGCCACCTGCTGGCACTTTGCGAAGCGACCCAAAAACAAGGTTTGGACAAGGTTTTCGTCCATGCCTTTATGGATGGACGGGATACAGACCCCAAAAGTGGGATAGGATTCCTAAAGGAATTATTACAAGAAACTGATAATCAACCAGTTAAGTTGGCCTCCATCGTTGGTCGTTACTATGCAATGGATAGAGACAAGCGTTGGGAGCGGGTAAAATTGGCTTATGACCTATTGGTTAATGGCATTGGTGAAAAAACAAGCGACCCACTTTCTATAGTGACCAATCGTTATGAGGCTGGTGAGACAGATGAGTTTTTGAAGCCCATTGTTTGCGTTGATGTCAATGGGAACCCTATCGCTACTATTCAAGATGGCGATGCAGTCATTTGCTTCAATTTCCGAACCGACCGCCCAAGGGAAATAACAACTGTGCTAACCCAAAAGGACATGCCCGAATTTGGCATGAAGGCACTCGACTTGCACTACGTCTGCATGACCCGCTATGATGAGTCGTATAAGGGTCTGCACGTTATCTTTGAAAAAGACAACTTGAACAACACCTTGGGCGAAGTATTGTCAAAAGCAGGGCTAACCCAAGTCCGAATAGCAGAAACGGAAAAATACCCACATGTTACTTTCTTTTTTTCAGGTGGAAGGGAAGAGCCGTTTGAAGGTGAGCGCCGCATCATGATTCCATCGCCCAAAGTAGCCACCTATGACCTACAACCTGAAATGAGCGCTGAGGGCATCACGGAAGCCATCATCGCAGATATTGAAACATATCAACCCAATTATATCTGCCTGAATTATGCCAATACAGATATGGTTGGCCATACGGGCGTTTTCTCGGCAGCCATGAAAGCCGCAGAAACGGTGGACGCCTGCTTGGGGCGGGTTTTGGAATGTGGCAAAAAATTTGGTTACGAAGCCATCGTGATTGCCGACCACGGCAATTCCGATTATATGGTTAACGAGGATGGCACTCCTAATACTGCGCACACCATGAACCCTGTTCCTTGTGTCTATGTCGGCCAACCGGGAGCCAAGATTTCAAATGGTAAACTTGCTGATATTGCACCTACCATCCTTGGCTTGATGGGCATTGATTTGCCCGCCGAGATGAATGGTAATAACCTGATATCAAAATGACCAAATTCATGGCCAAATCAGGGTGGATTACCCACCTACTTGTTTTGTGCTTGTTTGGTGGATGCACGAACAACTCGCCTACCAGCGAAATAGGCAGTGAGTTGGGTAGCCTACAGCACTTTGATTTGAAAGGATATTTTGATGATGAGGCACAGCGCCTGGGGTACAAGGGAAAGGCAAAAAAAATAGTAGTGGCAGAAGGTACGGAAGAAACCAAGCTATTAGATAGCGTTGACTTCAAGCGTGAACTTAGCGTATTCTCCATGTCTGACATCAACCGACCTGCCTGGTCCGATAAGTACGTGGCAGACAGCAGCTTCAATGAACAAAAACAGCTTGCACACTTGAAAATCAAATCTTTGGACGAGTCGTTGAAGACACAAAGCATAGCGATTGATTTTCAGCAGGGCATAGTTTCCAGAGTTCAGATTCAGAACCGCACCAACAGCGCCATTGCTTCATCCGACCAAACACTTACTTACGAGCCTGATTTGGGTTACCTGATAGAAAGTAGTCAAAAAGTCACCTTTTCCGACACCAAAGACTTTCGAATCCAAGTACTGTTCTTGAAATAAAGTTCGTTTTGAAGAGCAGTTTAACTCTAAAGAAAAAGCCGGAGATGGACTAACACTCTCCGGCTTTTTTATTGTTCCACGTGGAACATTGACTATATAGCAAAAACAATCATCAGCAATTGGCGGCCAGCCACTCTTTAAAAGGACCAAAACTGGTCCCGAGCTGAACAGCATATTTTTCCCTTTCTGACAACTCTGCCAATCGTTCCGGCACTTCTACCTTACGGCCAAGGATTCTTTCAACATCAGGAAGGAATTTGGCAGGGTGGGCCGTCTCCAAAACGACCCCTTTCATTGGTTCATTGGCCATCGTCAAATACGCTTGAAGGGCAAGGATGCCGACCGCTCCGTGCGGATCTATAATGTATCCAAACTTTGAAAAAACTTGCCGCATAGCCTCCTCTGTTTGGTCGTCCGAAAAGGCATAGCCACTTATGTCCTGCTTGAAATTGTTCCACGTGGAACCATACAAATCATCCATCCTTGCAAAATTGGAGGGATTGCCCACATCCATTGCATTCGAAAGGGTAGCCACTGATGGCCTTGGTTGGTATTCACCCGTGCTCAAATAAGCAGGGACAATATCATTGGCATTGGTTGCTGCAATGAACTGGTGAACGGGCAACCCCATTCTCTTAGCAAAAATCCCTGCTGTCAGGTTGCCAAAATTGCCGCTTGGCACACAGAACACAACCGGGCGGCCATCATCGGGAAGCTGCTTAAAGGCTTCAAAATAATAAAACGACTGGGGTATGAGGCGGGCTATGTTGATGGAATTGGCGGAACTAAGTCTAATACTGCTGGTCAAATCCTTGTCCAAAAAAGCCTGCTTTACAAGCGCCTGGCAATCGTCGAAACTGCCGTCCACCTCAATGGCCGTGATATTCTCACCAAGCGACGTCAATTGCTTTTCCTGCAAATGACTGACCTTACCAGAAGGGTAGAGGACTACAACCTTTATGCCCGGTGTTTTGTAAAATCCCGCTGCAACTGCTCCACCCGTATCGCCAGAAGTAGCTACCAGAATGACTAACTCACGGTTGTTGCCCCGATTGAAATAACTCATCAACTGAGCCATGAACCTCGCTCCAAAATCCTTGAAGGCCAATGATGGGCCATGGAATAGCTCCAAAATATACGTCTCGTCATCAAGCCGGACAACGGGTGCCGGGAAATTGATAGCCTTTTCTATGATAGAGCGGAGGTCGGAATCTGGAATAACTCCTTGAAACATATGCCTACAAACTTCAAAACCGATGTCCTGAAAGGATTGGCTTTTCAAGTTTTTGAGGAAGGTATCGGGCAACAAGGGAATCGCTTCTGGCATGAAAAGCCCATTATCATCGGGTAGTCCTTTAAAGACGGCCTCTTCCAAGGAGACATAACTTTGCTTGCTTTTGGTACTGTATAAACGCATAGTGCAACTTTGATGAAAAGGTTTTTTGGGTAAATGCAGTAAATAGTTGAGACGCAACAAAATAGTTGTTGCCTTATTGCAATTGGTTTCGGGGATTGACCGACCCACAAAAAGTCAATCAACACTTGATAGCGCCTTCTTGATTGATGGGTGAGACATAAAGGTCGTGCCCTATCTTGGCTTGAACGTAAACCCGTTTCATGGCCTCGCCCACTTCCTCGGCAATCAAGCTATTGGCACTCAACGCAAAAATGGAAGGGCCAGCCCCCGATATGCTACACCCCAAGGCCCCAGCGTTCATCACGGCTTCTTTTATCTCATAAAAATGTGGTATCAGTTTCGCACGTTGTGGTTCAATGACCACATCTTGCAAAGCCCTCCCAATGAGTGCTATGTCCGAATTGTAAAGACCAATGATAAAAGCCCCCAAGTTGGCGTTCTGCTGGATGAATTTCTTTAATGGAACGGCATCGCTCAAGATGCTCCGGGCATCTTTCGTCAATACTTCAACATGCGGGTAAATGACAGTGGCGTAGATACCTCTCGGCATGGGCAGCCTATGGAAGTCCATCGTTTGGTTGTCACGGATGAGTACCAGCCCGCCCATCAACGAAGGGGCCACATTGTCGGCATGCCAGCCGCCCGATGCAAGGTACTCGCCCTGTAAGGCAAATGGCAACAAATCCCTTTTCTCAAGTGGCCTTTTGAGCAATTCGTTGATGGCCATAACGCCAGCGACAGCACTGGCGGCACTGCTGCCCAAGCCGCTACCTATGGGCATTTTTTTGTGCAGTTCCATTTCGATGCCCCGACCAGTTTCGCCCAAATGTTCGAGCAACTTCAGTGCAGCAAAGCCAGCAGTGTTTTTTTGCGGGTCATATGGGAGCTTGCCTTGTGCTCCAGATATGAGCGTGATGCGAAGGCCTGGCGTATCGCTAAATCGTACCACGATTTCGTCACCCGGCTGCTCCAGCGCAAAACCCATCACATCGAAACCGACCGCTGCATTTCCTACCGATGCAGGGGCAAATACTTTTATTCCTGGTTGCATAGTGTATTGGTTATTTCAAAACAAACGCCAAAAATAGGAAGAGTTAAGGTAAAAAGCCGAGCAGCAACAAATGTTATATTGTTATTATATTAAATAATTTTATAATAAAATAATCTCGATGACCACTCGCCAAGGTATTGCTAATTTTACACCAAATGGAAAATACACGTTTACACAAATGGCGATTGATACTCGGAAAACAATCCGACCCCGAAGGGGAGGTTGGACTGGAAGGCAATGATTCAGGGATGGACGATACCTTGGAAGCACTTTACAATACAGAACGAAAAGGGGGGTTGGGAGCATCATCCCCGAACGTGAACCGATGGTTGGGAGATATAAGACAGTATTTCCCAACAACAGTCGTACAGGTGATGCAAAAAGACGCAGTGGAGCGCCTTCAACTCCAACGGCTACTCTTGGAGCCTGAACTGTTGGAGATGGTGGAACCCGATGTAAGCCTTGTGGCCACCATGCTCTCCCTTAGCAAGGTCATGCCACAAAAGACAAAGGAAACCGCAAGGATTGTCATCAAAAAAGTCGTGGAGGATTTAGAAAAAAAACTGCGGAATCCATTGCGGCAAGCGATAGAAGGGGCCTTGAACCGCTCGGTTCGAAACCGAAAACCAAAACTTAACGAGGTAGACTGGCACAGGACCATCCGCTTGAACCTCAAGCACTACCAACCCGATTTCCAAACAATCATTCCTGAAAACATTATCGGGCATGGTCGGAAGGGCCAGTCGTTGAAGCACGTGATACTGCTGGTTGACCAGAGCGGCTCAATGGCAGCTTCTGTGGTTTACGCAGGCGTGATGGGGGCCATTATGGCTTCCCTGAAATCCGTACGCACGTATTTCGTCGCATTCGACACGGCAGTGGTGGATTTGACCAGCGAGCTGAAAGACCCCGTTGACCTGCTGTTTGGCACACAGCTCGGAGGCGGTACCGACATCAACAAAGCAGTTGGTTATGCACAAGGTCTGGTTCAGGTACCGGCCGATACCATCTTGGTGTTAATCACTGACCTGTACGAAGGAGGCAGCCAAGAAGAGCTGCTCAAAAAAGCAGTAGCCTTGAAAGCTGCTGGCGTCAGTTTCATCGTATTGCTTGCCCTTGACGACAAGGGCGCGCCATCATTCGATAAATCTTTGGCCGCCCATATGGTGGCGCTTGACATCCCCAGCTTTGCCTGTACACCTGATAGGTTCCCGGCATTGATGGAGGCTGCCATCTCCAAAAAAGATTTAGGTCATTGGGCAAACAATCAGTAGGTGTTCCTATGAAATCGCTCCCCAAGCGTGAACAAAGAATTTCTACTTTTGCGGCAACAAAATTAATCTCTGGGCTTTGTAGGTGAGAAAACCGCCATCGGCAATTCAAGCAATATTTGACAACATTGGATTACCAAGGTATTTTATTCAAGCAGGCCCATCCTCGCCAAATCGAAACTATGGCAAATACTATGGTAGAAGTCAAAATATTCTCAGGAACAAATTCCAGCTATCTGGCCGAAAAGATAGCGGACTATTATGGCCAAGCGCTCGGCGATATTTCCGTGAACCGCTTCAGCGATGGCGAAATGCAACCGGTCATCAATGAGTCGGTTCGGGGTGCCTATGTCTTTCTGGTACAGTCCACTTTCGCCCCTTCCGAAAATCTGATGGAGTTGTTGCTTACAATTGATGCCGTGAAACGTGCATCGGCTGGATACATCACCGCCGTCATACCTTACTTCGGCTACGCCCGCCAAGACCGCAAGGACAAGCCTCGTGTCCCAATTTCCGCCAAACTTATTGCTGAGCTACTTCAAGCAGCCGGAGCCAACCGGGTGATGACCATGGATTTCCATGCCGACCAGATACAGGGCTTTTTCGACATCCCCGTTGATCACTTGAAGAGCGAGGCCATTTATATACCGCACCTGGAAAAAATGGATTTAACGAATACAATCTTTGCATCGCCTGATGTTGGCGGCGTTAAGCGGGCAAGAACCTATGCCAAGCATTTTGGGAAGAACCTTGTCATCTGCGACAAATACCGCAAGAAAGCAAATGAGATTGCGGAGATGACAGTGATTGGTGACGTAAAAGGTGCTGATGTCATCTTAGTGGACGACCTCGTGGATACGGCGGGCACACTCTGCCGGGCAGCAGATATTATCATGAAGGAAGGGGCCAAAAGCGTAAGGGCGATTTGTACGCATCCCGTGCTTTCTGGGAAAGCCTTTGAGAATATCGAAAAATCAGCATTGCAGGAGCTTCTCGTCTGCGATACCATTCCCATCGCTCAGGCAAAGCGCCCAGAGAAGATAAAGGTACTGTCCACAGCGAAGCTTTTCGCAAGGGCAATACGCAACACGCACGAGCACCGCTCGATATCAGCCTTGTTTATTGAAGGGTAAGAACGACTTATGAAAATAGTTTTTTGCTTGGGTTAAAGGCTGCTTCTACAGGGGCACCCAAGGCAGTCGTTTGGAAAAAGAACATTACAAATCCTCACCGTCATCCTCTATCTCACCGGTGAAGGTACTCAAGAAGTCGCCAATTGCCTTCATGGCACTGCCGACCCTGTCGTAATCCACCTTATAATGGATGAACTTGCCGTCTCGAACCGTCTCAACTATGCCAGCGGAGCGAAGTATCCGCAGGTGTTGGGAGGTGATGGACTGCTCCAACTTGAGGGTATTGTAGATTTTGTTGACGTTGATGCGCTCATGCTCGTCAATGAATTCGAGTATTTGCATGCGCAATGGATGCGCCAACGCCCTTAGAATCTCTGATGACAACTGAAGCTTGTCATCGTTGATGCTTACCTTAGCCTTTCTCATAGAAGTCAAATTTTTGCCAAAAACGAAGTTGCGGGGCAAATATGCGGTAATTATTTATCTTTTCAAAAAAATTATAAAAAATGCTGTAAACCCTCAGTTGGGATTACAGCATTTTCTTCGACGCCATACAGGCATAAATAGTGGGGGTTGTGCCAAAACAGAGGTGCGGGCAAAACTGTCCGCTGTTTTGTCAAGCTTTCTTCATTCAGGGGATTTTTTCTTGGATTACCATTTAATAGCGAGCAGCCCATGCCGGACTACCAGCATGAGACGAACCCAATGGCCGCAAAACAAATTAGGCTGCCAAATCTTCCACCAATTTGGAGATTTGTCCTAAGCGGTCTTTATCCAATCCGTAAAAAATGAATTTACCTTGACGTTCAGTGGCAACGACGCCAGCCCTGCGAAGGATGGCCAAATGCTGGGAAGCCACAGATTGCTCAAGCCTCAATTTGATGTAGATGTCTGTGACGGTCATCTTCTCGTTCTCTTCCAACAAGTCAATGACCCGCTGGCGGAGCTTGTGGTTGATGGCCCGGAGCACCAGCACGGCTTTACGCAGCTCTGCGTAGTCGAGATGGATCTCTTCTTTTCCCTTCTTGAGCACAATAGTCTCGCTCTTTTGCTTTCTCATATATGTTTTTTTTGAAAATTGGTTAAAAAATTGTTGAAACCAACATTAAGTTTTCTCAAATTAATAAAATCCTCATACCTGCAAACCAAGAACTATACCAATCGAAGTGATGTAAGTCCTTTGTAATGCTTAAAATGCGTGAAATCAGTGCGAAAATAAAAGTACATTTTTAAAATTCAAAGAAAATAAAAAGTAATTTTTTTTATTATATGATTTTTTATTCTTTGATAATCAGGTAGTTACGAACTTGTGACACGGGCCACAGTAATGTTGGGAGGCTTCAAATAAAGCGGTATAGCGTAGGCAATATCTACAAAATTCTTATTCAAAAAACCCTTAACGGCATGTCCCACCATGTATGCCGAATTATTGTTGCAAATATCACTGAACGATGCCAAGTCAGAGGGGATTACCGCCTTGCACTTCTCAGCACCGTTCCCGCAAAAAACGATTCTTTGACCTTCCGCAAAGCGGTCTCCGAAAGAGCCATCATCAATTACCATCGGGGCGGGGGGCATCAACTCGTTGCCACTTGCATCGTAAAGGGCTGCATAGACTTCCATTCTTCGGGCATCAATCATTGCAGAGTAGAGGGCTTGGGCGTCTTTCTCCGCTTCGAAAGCAGCTTGGGCCAAGACTGCCAAGGTATTTACCGCTATCAACGGAATGCCCAAGGAATAGCAAAGCCCTTTCGCAGTAGAATAGCCCACCCGCAAGGAAGTATAAGAGCCTGGCCCTTTGCTCACGGCTACAGCATCCAAGTCGGAGAGTTTAAGCCCTGCATCGGATAGGCAACGCTCGATGAGGATTGTTATCACTTTGCTGTGCTCGTTCTGCACAGTGGACTCGTGCAACGAAAGCACTTCCAGGCCTTTGCTCAAGCACACAGAACAGACGCCTGTTGCAGCTTCGATGTTCAAAATCAGCGGTTCCGTTGTATTCACTGCCTTTTTTGTTAATTTTGCCTCGCATTTTGCGAAGAACAATTTATGACAACCTGCCTACCATTCCGCTGTTTGTAGCTACGCTACCCCCACTCATAGCCCGGCTCGGGCAAATGCTTCCGTTCCTGATTTGGAAAAACATCGCCCGTTTGTCGGCGCAAAATTCTAAAAAAAGATTATGTTAGATAAACTCGAATCCATCCGCAGCAACTTCATCAATTTGGAGGAGCAAATGTCCGACCCTGGAATCGTCAATGACCAGGCACGCTATACGAAAATCAGCAAGGAGTATTTCAAATTGAAGGAGGTCGTTGACGCGTATTTGGACTACAAAAAAGTGTTGGAAAACCTGGAAGGTGCCAAAGAACTTCTCCGGGAAAAAGATGACGAACTTCGGGAAATGGCCAAGCTTGAACTACAAGAACTTGAGCCAAGAAGGGAGCAGTTGGAAGAACAACTGAAAACGCTGCTGATACCACGTGACCCCGAAGACAGCAAGGACATTATCTTTGAGGTAAGGGCTGGCACTGGTGGCGACGAGGCCAGTCTGTTTGCGGGCGACCTGTTCCGCATGTACAGCAAATACTTTGAGACGCAAGGCTGGAAGACCGAACCGCTTTATGAAAACGAAGGAACCGTAGGCGGTTACAAAGAGGTTTCGGTGGAGGTCAGGGGTACTGACGTCTATGGCAAGATGAAATTCGAGTCGGGCGTACACCGGGTACAGCGGGTGCCTGATACAGAGACCAAAGGAAGGGTACATACGAGTGCTGCCACGGTGGCCGTCATGCCCAAGATGGAGATGGAGGATGTGAACATCAACCGTTCCGACCTAAAGATTGACACTTTCCGTTCCAGTGGTGCTGGAGGCCAACACGTGAACAAAACGGAGTCAGGGGTACGCCTTACGCATATTCCAACCGGCGTGGTGGTGGAATGCACGGAGGGGCGTTCTCAACACTCAAATAAGGAAATTGCGGAGCAAAGGCTCTATCAGAAAATTTACGAGATGCAGAAGGAGAAATTGGAGTCAACGATAGCAGCCCACCGCAAGTCGCTCGTAGGCTCTGGCGACCGATCCGAGAAGATACGCACCTACAATTTCCCGCAGAACCGCATTACCGACCACCGTATTGACCTCACTCTATACAACCTCGACCAAGTAATGGAGGGAGAAATTGGGAAAATCATCGAAGGGCTTCAGATTGCAGAAAATGCAGAGAAAATGAGAGCCATGCAGGAAGAGGGCTAAGTCGAAGCCCCATTCCGAATGGCTGGCGCTAAAAATACGCTTTCTTAGACCTACCTTTGAGGAGGATAACCTATCATTATGCTTGCTCAAATCAGTGAATTCATCTTAAAGCTGTTTGGTTGGCGCATCGAAGGTAGATATGCTTCCGAACTACCCAAGGTCATCATCATCGTGGTACCGCACACCTCCAATTGGGATTTCCCCTTGGGCATACTTGTGCGGGCCGTGTTGAAGACTGACATCCGTTTCATCGCAAAAAGCAGCCTGTTCAAGCCCCCTTTCGGTTGGCTTTTTTACAAGCTTGGGGGCTATCCAGTGGAGCGTACCCGTAGCAGCAATTTTGTGCAGATGATGGTGGACATTTATAAAAAAGAGCCCCGTTTCCATACCGTCATTGCCCCAGAAGGCACCCGTGGCAAGGTGGACAAGCTGAAAACCGGGTTCTATCACATCGCAATGGGCGGAGGGGCTGCCATCGTAATGTGCCAATTTGATTGGGGCCGAAAAGTGGTCGAGTTTAGGGAGCCATTCTATCCAACTGGAGATTTGGATGCCGACATGAGAATAATTGACAATTATTTCCGAGGAGTGAAGGGACGGAATCCTGAACAGGGCTATTTGTATGAAGGCTGACCTTACTCAAGAATTAATGTTCGCACAAATAATTGGCAACAAAACTTTGGTCATATTCGCCACATTGTATCTTTACAAGCTTCCATAATCTCAACGCATAGCTCAAAACTGCTCTCAATACAAACCTTCACCATTAAATTCCTGCTTATGAAATTCAAAAACATCTACGCTATTGCGGGGCTTTTAGGCCTCATCATCTTGTTGCAAGGCAAGGCTGGCGGCCCAGCCACGCAACAAAACCTTCGGGTAACAGGCGCACCCAGCGAGGGTACTTGTGCCAATACTGGCTGTCATACAGCTGGCTCATTCAGCCCTTCACTCAGCATCAAGTTATTTGATGGGGACAATGAAGTCACGAAATACGACCCAGGCAAGACTTATACACTAAAAATCAACAACACCCCCGGTTCTGGCACTCCTGCGAGTTTTGGATTCCAAGCCGTTAGCTTGAATGGCAGCAACGTCCAAGCTGGTGATTGGGGCACAGCCCCAACAGGCATGAAAAAGAAAACGATTTCCAACAGAAACTATATCGAGCATGGTGAGCCACTGACCAGCGGTGATTTCGAAGTTCCTTGGGTAGCCCCGGCTGCCGGGACTGGTGAAGTCACCTTCTATTCCGCCAGCATCGCAACCAACAACAACCTCCAAACTACGGGCGATGGGATGGCAAAAAGCAGTTTAGCAGTCGCTGAAAACACCACCAGCAGTACCACCGAACTTGGCAATGAAATCGCCAAAATGGAAATCCTTCCTAATCCTGTATCCGAAGTACTGAACCTCCAAATCGCAAGTCGCACAGCCGGAAGTCACAAGCTGCGCATTTTCGATGCTGCTGGCAATGTGGTTAAAATGGCACCAACCGACTTGCAGATAGGCCAGAATACGGCCACCGTCCCCGTCGGCGAACTGGCTCCGGGGCTTTACCTTGTCCAGCTTTGCGGTGAGGGCCGCCACTTGGCAGCCCTGCAAATGGTGAAGCTATAAGCCCAAATCATTCCCCTACAAAACAAAATCCCGCTGCAACCGCTGCAACGGGATTTTGTTTTTTGGACAATGCCAATTCGACAGCGATTTCCCAAAAACAACTTTTGCATGAAAATTGCGTTCTCTGCGAAGGCACAAGCTTATTCCAATATGTACCAAACATCAAACGTCATGCGGGTTTTCCTTCTTTTCGCAATGCTGTCACTCATGCCACTGCTGGCGTCTGCTCAAGACTCCAAGCTGGCCCAGCAGTACTATCAAGACGGCGAGTTCGAGAAGGCAGCCGTGCTGTACGAGAAGTTGTACGTTCAAAACAACAAAAACGACTTCTATTTCGACCGCTATATCGAGTGCTTGTTGGCTTCCGAAAAATTCGAGGAAGTAGAAGCCGCTTTGAAAAAAGAACTGAAGGACGACCCTAACAATATCCGCCTTTATGTCACCTACGGCAGCCTGTACGAACGTCAGTTCCAAGAAGAGAAAGCCAAGGAGCAATACGAAAAGGCCATCAAGAAAATGCCAGCCGACCAATACCAGATTACCCGGTTGGCAGGTGCCTTCTCCAACCTGACCAAGTACGACCTCGCCATTCAAACCTACGAAACAGGTGGCGCCCTACTGAAGGACAACGAGGTGTTTTCATTCAACCTTGCCGAACTCTATCGCCGCAAGGGCGATGTCCCTAAAATGGTCGAAAACTACCTGAACAGCCTGACCAACTACCCAGAGCGGTTAAACACCGTGAAAAGCCAGTTCCAACGAAACCTGACCAACCAGGATGACTATGCCGAGTTGCAAGCACAGCTTTATGACCGTATTCAAAAGAACACCGACGCTTACCATTTCACCGAGCTGCTGCAATGGGTGTTCATCCAGACCAAGGACTATAAAAACGCCCTGCGCCAGGCCAAGGCCCTCGACCGCCGCCTGAACGAGAACGGGGCAAGGATTTACAACCTTGCCGTCACTGCCTTCAACGACAAGGATTACGATGCCGCCATTGCTTCCTACGACTTCATCGTGACCGACCTTGGCTACACGTCGCCATTCTACATGGACTCAAAGCGAGAGTCGCTACGGGCACGCCGACTGAAATTGGTGGAAGGTTATAGCTATACCGAACCAGAGCTAAGGGTAGTAGAAAAAGCCTACGAAGACTTCCTGAACGAGACGGGCCGCAACCGGGCAACGGCAGGCATCATCGCCGAGTTGGCAGAACTCGAAGCCTTCTACCTCAATGACCTCGACAAGGCCATCGTATTGCTAAGCGAGATGATAGCACTTCCAGGCATTGACGTGAAGACGCAGGCCCAAGGCAAATTGAGCCTCGGCGATTTCTATTTGATGAAAGACGAAATTTGGGAAAGCACCCTGCTCTATTCGCAAGTGGACAAAGACTTTGCCGAAGACCAACTCGGCCACGAGGCCCGCTTCCGCAACGCAAAGCTTTCTTATTATAACGGCGACTTCCAATGGGCGCAAGCACAGTTCGACGTGCTGAAGTCCTCCACTTCCAAGCTCATTGCCAACGACGCCCTCGACCTCTCCGTGTTCATCATGGACAACCTCGGCCTTGACACCACCGATACGGCACTGCGCCTCTACGCCAATGCCGACCTGCTCACTTTCCAGAACCGCTTTGGCGATGCCTTCGGGAAATTGGATTCCGTCATCATGCTTTTTCCCAAGCACTCCTTGGAGGATGACGTGCTCTATGCCCGTGCAAAGATTTACAGCAAACAGCGCAACTACGAGCAGGCCATTGCTCATTATATGCTCATCATCGAGAAATACAAAGATGAAATACGGGCCGATAATGCCCTGTTCGAAATGGCAGAACTCTATGAGCAGCAGCTCAACGATACGGCCAAGGCAATGGAACTTTACGAAAAGATTTTCCTCGACTATTCAAACAGCACATTTTCCATAGAAGCCAGGAAGCGGTACAGAAAGCTGCGGGGCGACAATGTGAACTGATGAACAATATGAGTCATCCCTTCGGTCAAAATTCGGGATGACTCAAGTTTGTATTTTCAGTCAATGTCAATGACGAGCGCCCCTTCCTCGTCCACATCGTACCAATCCAACCCGAGCTTTTCGCACTCCGATTTCCACTCGGTTACCCTCCATCGTTTGTTGCTTCCATCAAATACAATTAACTGTATATCAAACATTTGTGACAAATCCTCCAGCTTGATTTTTGGCGTGTTGCGGAGCAACAAAAGATCCAGTTTCACCTTTTCCTGACCTGTATAACTCAACGGCCCCTCTACCACCAGCAGGCGTTTGTCATAAAACTGCACCAGCCTGTTTTGATAGAAAAAATGGTCGGCTACCACGCTGGATGTATCGCCCAAACGGATTGTTTCCACTTCGTCAATGCCATTGGCGTAGCGGTTGCCCTCAGCAGCATATTTGAGCGGCTTGGCTTCCAGTGCGGGGTCAACGAGCGACCATGCCTTTCTGCCATCAAAAAAATCAATGGCCGTGTACTTGTATATGCTGTAAATGGTGATTTGGCGGTTTTTCAGGTGCCCAAATTCTGCGAAGGCATAGCTAACCAGCACGACCAACAGCATTGCAAGTGATGCCAATACCCAACGAAACTTCCTGGAACTGATGGCTACCATGCTGCTGCCAATGCTCAGATAGAGTAGTAGCGCCGAGATGCCTCCGATCCAGATTCCGTTCAAGAGGGCAGCGGGCAATTGCTGGATAAGCATAACCGACTGATTTCCAACCCAAAGCATGCCCCAAAGCAACTTGCCGACGATGAAGGCCCCCCAATCCCAAAACGGTTCCAATATCAACAGCAGCAGCCCAGCCCCCAACTCCAAGCCAGACAGCGGTACAAGTATCAGGCTCGAAAGCCAGAAATAGGTGGGAAATTGGTGGAAATAGAGCAGCGTGAAGGGCAACGTCATCAGTTGCGCAGCAAGGGAAACCGAGTTGAGTTCCCAGAGGTAATTGCCAACTTTGTTCTCGATTACCCAAAGCGCCGCAATCTTCGGCTGGAAATAGACGATACCCAGAATGGCCATGTACGACAACTGGAAGCTCACACTCAAGAGCCAGTATGGGTCATAGAGCAGAAGGCAGAAAGCACTGGCCGTCAAGGTGTTGTAAAAATTCTTGTTGCGCCCCAGCGCATCGGCCACCACCACGAAACTGAACATGACCGTAGAGCGCATGACACTGGGCGAGGCCCCTGTCACCAATGCGAAAGCCCAAATAAGCCCCAATAAAACCACGGCCTTGATGACCCTCCACCAGCGGTTGTGCAACCGTACCCGTTTCAGGAAAAAATTGAGGATGAGGAACAATATGCCAACGTGCATGCCCGACACGGCAAGGATGTGCATCGCACCTGTTTCAGAGTAGGCCGTCAGTACCTCGTCGGGCACCTCGCTGCGATAGCCGAACACAAGGGCTGCGCCTACGGCAAATTCGTTCTCCGTTTTCAGGTGCTTTCGCAACACGGCAGTGAAGCTGTTTTGCAGCGAAATCGCCTTACCGTAAGGGGAAAAGCCCTGGTATTTTTTCACCAACCCCCAATTGCCTTGCTTCACAAACGCTTGAAAATGAATATTTTGAAAGTGGAGGTAACGGCCGTAGTCGAAAGCGTAGGGGTTGGCGGGGGCTTCCAATTGGTTGGCTTTGCACTGCAATACCAGCCGGTCGCCATAGGTCAGCGCTTCCGACACGCTGTCACGCTGAAGGTAAACCAAAAGGTTCCCTTTGGCAAGTTGAAGGCTGTCAGCACTGGGGCCAGCGGTCTGGATGCCAAGCTCCAGTTTCATCCATTTTTCCTTCTGGATGGGTGCTTCGGTAATCTTGCCCATCAGCATGATGCCTTTTTCGGGAGGGCAAATGGTGCTGAAGTGGCCATCACGGTTCAGTTCGTTGTGTTGCCAAGTTATGCCATAACCCAAAACGAGCATGGCCAAATTGAGCAGCACCCCTGGCAACCAACGGTAGCGGTAGAGGCCACGCAGTTTTTTGGAAAGAACCATGAGTACCATCAAACCGATGAAGATGAAAAGCAAGCCCAGTACCTCTCGGTCAAAATAAATGGCAAGCAGAATGCCTACCGAAAACGGCAACAGTAGGCGCACAAAGGGGATTTCACGCCAGTTGAGCATCTCAGGGATGGTTTTTGAGCCGCAAAGGATCGTGCAAAAAGTAGCTTTTGAATGGTAGAGCGTAGCTGAGAAGGTCTGAATGGGTTTGAAGCGTGGTATTTGCTCAAACCTTCGCAAACTTGCGTTATGAGTTAGGTTGCATACTTCCCAAACACAATGCCGTGGGAATAGAACGAAGGTAAGGCGGTTTTTCGAAGCCCGCAAATAATTTGTTTTTGCATAAAAAACAAAAGCATATGTTAGCCACCTCCCTCAACAAGCTTCGGGTCATAGACCTCCAAACCTCACTTCCCATCCTTATGCCGCCACAGGTATAGGCAAGCATAAGAGCGGTAGGGCTGCCATGCTGCCGCAACTTCTGTCATGCGCTGGTACATGGCTTTGCCTGTTTCGGAGACACCATAAAGATTGGCAATGGCTTGGCGGATGCCGAGGTCGTCGAGCGGGAGCACGTCAGGGCGATTTAAGGAGAACATCAAAATCATTTCCACTGTCCATTTCCCAACGCCTTTTATCTGGGTTAAATACTGTATGATTTCTTCGTTGCTGATGCCGCTCCAGTCTTTCTCTTCGAGGTTTTCTTTTTGAAAAAAATCGGCCACGTTTTGAAGGTAAGTGGCTTTCTGCTTCGAAAGGCCCGCAGTTCGCAGGGAGTCCAAGTCTTTTGCCAATACAAGATGAGGGTGTGGCCGCTGGTCAGGGAAGAGTGCAAGAAAGCGTCCTTCGATAACGGCAGCAACCTTCGTGGAAAGCTGCTGACTGATGATGGAGCCGAGCAAATCGAGGTAAACGCCCTGTGAGTTGACGGACAGTTCACGGAACGGAATACTGTCAATCAATGGTCTGAGCACGGGGTCTTTTGATAGGTGTCGGGTGATGGCTTCGGACATAAGTCGGCATTTTTTTATCAACATACTGACGCAAGATAAGCCGACGGCTCAATGCGGGAGGGAAGTTTTTTTTGAAAAAAATGACCAATAATTCCCAATAGAAATAACATTTTGCTGAACTTGGCTCTTCGAAAATTGGGAAACTGGACAGTCTATCATGGTTTTTCAAAATTTTTTGCATGCAATATTCGATATTTTTTGCAAAAATTATGGAACTGCCATGCGAATGGGATCTAAAACGGAGAAAATCAAAACACTGTAAAACGAACAGACTATGCTGATTGTCTATATTGCCCTTGGTGCCTTTATCCTCGGCGGTGCAATTTTTCTTGCCACCGGCGTTAGTGCACAAAAGAGCAGTAGTCGGAAGTGGTATTGAGGATGCTTGGCTACCCCGCTGTCAAAAGAAGCAGCGGCTCTATTGTCGGCATGAAATAAGAACCAGCGTTGCAGAGCGCATTGGTAATTCTTCCTCCAAACAGGCGTTGGTGATGAACCGACCGCCTTTCTGCATGTTTTAAGACAGCTCAAATCATTTCAATTCTTCCCTTACCTTTTGGATAAATACTGGATATGGGTTCAAAAAAAATACTGGTAACAGGCGCTACGGGCTTTATCGGCTCCTACCTTGTCCGGTATTTGCTGCGCCAGGGCTACACCGATATTCGCTGCACCCGCCAACCCAACAGTTCGCTCGCCTTATTGAAAGATGTCGCAGAAAACGTAGAATGGGTCAACGCCGACCTACTGAACCTCATGGAGATGGAAGACGCCATGCGGGGCGTGCACCAGGTCTATCATTGTGCGGCAGTTGTATCCTTTCAAGGGAAAGACAGCAGCAAAATGCTTTCCATCAATGCAGAGGGAACGGCCAACGTGGTCAATCTTGCACTTGATTTTGGCATCGAAAAACTGGTACATGTAAGTTCCATCGCCGCCATTGGCCGCAGGCCAAACGACCCCAATATTGACGAACGCACTGCCTGGAAGGACGATGATTGGAACAGCCCATACGGCATCAGCAAGCACCGGGCTGAAATGGAGGTATGGCGGGGCATCGCCGAGGGGCTGAACGCAGCCATCGTGAACCCAGCCAATGTGCTTGGCAGCGGCTTTTGGCAAGGGCGTACCAGCACGGGGCAGATTTTTCACCAAATCTGGAGCGGGCTTAGGTTTTACCCCCGTGGTGGAACAGGCTTCGTTGACGTGCGTGATGTGGTTCGTTTCATGGTGCTGCTCATGGAGAGCGACCTAAGCGGGGAGCGATACATCCTCAATGCGGAAAACCTGCCTTTCAAAAATGTTTTTGATGAAATAGCAGCGACGCTTGGCGTGAAACCGCCGCATATTGCCGTAACACCGTTCATCAGAGAGGTGGCATGGCGGGTGGCATGGCTTGCCTCTAAGCTGACGGGCAAGCCCGCTTTCATCACCCAACAAACAGCCCGCTTCAGCAGCCGGACATTTTTCTACGACAACCGGAAATCATTGTCCGCTTTCCCGTTCCAGTACACCCCTATTTCGCAGACCATACGTGAAACCGGGGCGCAGTTTTTGCGGAGCACCAAGAATGGGTTCGAACCGGATGTGTTGGGTTGGTAATCAAGCATGCGCATTTGCCCATCTACGCTGGTATATCAATCACCAAATACCAGTCACCACCAATAGATTTTCTTGCGTAGGTTTGCAGGCGATTGTCAAAAAATTGTCCCTTGGCAACAAACCGAATAGCAGTTTTTACTGCAAATCAATGAATTTCAACCTTTTATACCATATTGGCCGTTACATACTACTGCTCCGCCAAGCTTTCTCGAAGCCGGAGAACTGGAGTATGTACTGGAAGGAGACCCTACGGCAGATGGAGGACATCGGTATCGGTTCCTTAGTCATCGTGGCCCTGATTTCGATTTTCATGGGGGCAGTGGCGGCTGTACAGTTCTCCTACCAGTTGGATGGGACGCTGGTGCCGCAGTATTATATCGGTTATATCGTGCGGGACTTGGCCATCATCGAGTCCGCACCGACCATTACCTGCCTTGTGCTGGCGGGCAAAGTCGGTTCCAACCTTGCCGCTGAGTTGGGCACCATGCGCCAAAAAGAACATATAGACGCCATGGAACTCATGGGGGTGAATACGGCTGCCTACTTGATTTTGCCGAAATTGATTGCTGCCATTGTGATGATTCCCTTGCTGGTAACGCTTTCAGCTTATGTGGCCATCATTGGCGGCTACTTGGCCACCGTGCCAACCGGGGCACTTTCCAGCGACGATTATGAACGGGGGCTTAGGGCCTTTTTCCAGCCGCATAATGTGACAATGATGTACGTGAAGGCCGTGGTCTTTTCGGTCATCCTGACGACCGTTCCCATTTTTCAAGGCTACTACGTGAAAGGGGGGAACATCGAATTGGGCAAGGCGAGTACCAATGCCGTGGTGTTCAGCAATATCCTCATTTTATTGTCGGATTATTTGATTGCGGTGCTTTTAACTGGATAGGTTTAGAGGGTTTAGGGGAGGTTTAGAAGGTTATTTGTTGCAATTAAACCCGCTAAACCTCCCCTAAACCCGCTAAACCTCATAATATGATTAGAGCAGAAAATATCATCAAGCAGTTCGGTGAGCAGGAGGTGCTCAAGGGCGTTTCCATGGAGTTCCTTCCCGGAAAGACCAACCTCATCATCGGACGAAGCGGGGCCGGGAAAACCGTCTTCCTGAAGATACTCGTCGGCTTGATGGAACCTACCAATGGTAAGGTCTGGTACGACAAGGTTGATTTTTTTTCGCTTGATAAAAAACAGGTGAGAGAGATAAGGCTAAGTGTGGGAATG
>WBZM01001331.1_pt1 | contig 24966 bp, 23 predicted proteins | sample 5204271 | NCBI WGS metagenome assembly WBZM01 (sample SAMN12344346, study PRJNA552823) | activated sludge metagenome | biome: Activated sludge suspended growth; feature: Nitrification reactor; material: Wastewater; isolation source: activated sludge from nitrification reactor of wastewater... | reverse complement strand
GCCCAAACGAGTGAGAGTTGCGTTGAGATCGTTCCTGCGTAGAGCTCGACGTGCGCCGAGCCGAAGCCCTCGCTGTAACTGATCGTGATCGGCGACGGGATCCCGGCCGTGAGCGAAACGCCGGAGTAGCTGCCGACCACGACTTCGGAGGCGTTCTTCACGTTGCCGGCATCGAGGTGGAAGCTGGTGGACGGAAACACGCTGTCGACGCAGCAGCTCGTCACGTTGAGGACGGATGATCCGCCGACCGCCACGGTGACGGCGTCATCGACACCGGCACCGAAGTAGTACGTACCGGTAGTGGGAACGGTCACCCAGCCAGTCCACGTGACGTTGAAGGAGTCGACAGGGAACCCTGGCGCCGGACCACCCGTACCCCACGCGAAGTTGACAGTCGGGTCGATGCGATCCATCGAGAAGCCGGTCGCCGAATAGTGGCCACGAAGACCTGTGTCGTTCCGCAACGAGTCGTACGACAGCGAGGCCCCGAGGCTCCCGCCGACCGTTGCGAAGCCCACGGTCGACACGCCGGTCGAGAGGTTGCCGTTGGCGAGGTTCAGCGTCACGGGACCGACGGACTGGAACGGCGACGGCCCGGACGTGCCCAGACGCTGATCGAACTTCGCCGACCGCGCGGTCGGCGTGTTGCTGCCGACGGCACCGACTCCGAGCGCAATGTAGTCAGAGATCTGAATCGACCACTCGTAGAACTGGCCAGGCGTCAGCGGTGCCGTGGTGGGGATCGTCCACGAAGTGTTGGTCGACGTCGACCCCTCGATCCAACCCGACTGCGTGGAGATTCCAACCGCACCCTTCTCTCGGATCACAAATCGATAGAACGGGGCGTTCCCCTCCGGATCAGATGCCGACGGGCCAGCTGTCAACGTTGCGACCGCTGGCGGTGCCCAGCGAAAACCAGCTGACGGCGAAACGAGCGATGGCGAACTCGAGGGGAGGAGGTTCTCCCACTTCCACTGCTGCCACGACGACGACTGTATGTACGTGGCGTACGGCGCGGACGTCGTACCCGAGGTGGTCTGGACCATCCAGTAGAGCTGACGGTTGTAGAACGCGAGCGGCAACCCGTAGCCGATCACATACGGGGTGTAGGTCGACCCCTGCTGCCAACCCGAATCGAGCACACAACTCCCGAACCCGGCGGCATTACACACCCAGAATCGATGCCAGGTCACCTCGCCCGGATCCGGATCGGTCGATGTCGTCGCGGCGAGTGACATGCCGCCGGTCGGATAGTTCACCTTGTAGTTGTCAGCGGGAGTACGACCGGTCACCGTGGCCGTGCGATCGATCGTGAGTTCCAGCCAGGTCGTGAGTGTCTTGTTGGTCTGTACGCCCGACGCCTCGTCTCCGTTGAAGCCCCATCCGATCGGCGCCTGTCCCGCGGTCCAGTAGGGCTGCAGGATCGACGTGACCGGCACCATGGTCGTGCCGGTGTTCACGCTGGCCGAAGTCCACGGGTTAGAGGACCCTGTGCAAGTGGCAGGGTTGTCCATGACGCCGCACCACGAGTAGTCAGTTGCACGTCGCACGTACATCGTCTTTGCACCTGCGACACCTCCGACGACCGTCATCCCGACTTGGGCGCTGATCAGAGTCGACGCGATCGAACTCGATGGCAGCAGCGCGGAGTAGTCATAAGCGAACACGCTGCGCCACCGATACAGCCCAGTGGACGAAGCGTTCCCGCTGTACACGTACGGGCACGGCGACGTGTACAGCACGCCGCACGAGGCGACCTGCGTGTTGGACGAGTCTCGGGCGAACGCCACCGAGTACCCGTTCATGTTGCCCACATTCACCTGCGGATCCAGCACGATCGGAAACGCCTCGGGCTTCAGCGAGCTGAGCCACTCCTTGGAGACCGACAGGGACAACACGGCCCCGACCGACGCATCGGCGGCCGGCTGCACGGACACGCTGCTCTTCGAATCGTTGTTGGGGACCGGGACACCGTCACGACCGAAGACCGTCACCGCCCCGACCCGTACCTCGTCGGCTGCTTCGCCCGACACCGCCAGACCACCCCTACCATCCGCGGCAATGGCGAGGCCCTCGATCTCGAGATCAAACGATGACGCTGCGTCGGCGGACTTGATCACCAATTCCTTGCGGATCGTCGACGCCGACACGACGAATCGCAGGTCGACTCCTGGCCAGACCTCGGCATAGACAACGCTCAGCCCATCATCGGCTACAACCGGCGACCACGGACCTTTCACACCGGCGGGCATCATGCCGATCGTTCGTCCCTTCGGCGTAGTGATCACCACGCCGGAGGAGCTCGCGTGGACCCGCACTGTACCTGCGGCCGTCGCGAAGCTGCCGGGCGCGTCCTTCACCGGCAACAAGCGCGGATCGACGTTCTTCCATTGACCCGATTCATCGCGATAGTGCTGCGGTTCGAGCGTCACGATCGCTGTCGAAGTGCCGTCAGGGTTGTCGTACACGGTCGCGAACTCCGAGCGAGCCGACACGTCCTCCTTCGACAGCTTGGGGTCGAACCCGTCTGCCGCTGCCCTGTGATCCGTGACTGCCGCTTCACGTTCCTGACGTGCGGCTCCATCGAACGCAGCCGGGGATGCGGAGCCAGCTGGCACGAACTCCTGGGCTCGCTTGATCACCGGGTCAACCGTCGCAGGAGTGAGATCTGACATGCCGGACGTCGCAAGCGACGGTAGCGCGACAGACCCAGACCCGGCAGGCGTCTCTGGCTCGGGTGTTGAAGCCGGAGCCCCCGAGTCGGTCGACGCTACCAGTACCGGCACGGGGGTGGGAACGGCGGTGAGTACCAGCGCGACGAGTAGAGCGAGGCTGGTTGTGCGGCGGCAACGAAGACGAACGGGCACGGCGGATTCCCTTCGCAAGATTCGGCGGTGCTAAACGATGCGTAGAGGTTGAGAACCGTTTCAAGGCAAGTGTTCGTTCATCCAGTCACCCACCGTCATCGCCCCTGCTCGCTCCCCCACCGGTCCTTGTGTTCAGGCGGCGCGCAGGGACGCAGTACCGAGACTGGTCCGACGGGAGCCGCGCCTATGTGGTTCCGAGTTCGCCTCGAAGCGCTCGGTGGAGCCAGTAGTCGACGTGTTTCGCAAGGTGCGCGTCTGCGACCGTCTCGAGGTCGTTGTCGGTCCCGAGTTGTTGGATGAGGTCGAGATCGAACACGGCGTCGGCGAGCAGTCGAAGGGCTACGAGGGTGAGCTCGTCGGGTTCGTCGACGTTGGCGGCCCAGTGAGTGACCGCGTTTCTCGTGTCGACCAACACGCCCACCGCATCCTTCAACGAGTCGCCAGCGACCTCACTCACGTGCGGCTGAACGTTGTTGAGCAACTGGCGGATCCGTTGCCGAAAGGTCGGCTCGTGCGCGTGCGCCAACAGTTGTTCGAGCACCTGGCGGTGCTCGCCGGTGGCGGCGGCGAGCGCGGCCGCTCGTGCTGCTGCGCCGGCCTCGTGAGGCTGTCCTGGGTGGAGTCGGCGGTGAAGTGCTTCGAGGGCTTGGGCGGCGAGCAGGAACTTCGGTTGTGCGAACACGAGATCTGCGATCAGGTCCGCGAGCCGCAGCTGCAACGGCAACTCGAAGTCGTGATGCACCCGGAACCAGGCGGCCATGAACGGCTCGAACCGTGACGGGTCGGTGGGCACTGCGACAGCAGCGGGCCCGACCGTGCCGTCGAGCCGAGATGGTGCGCTCGTTGGATGCCAGTACACCGAGCATCGTTCAACCATCCGGCGGCCGGAGCGCCATTCGTACATCGTTGCCGGTCCGGCGATCGTGCACGAACGGATCGCCACGTCACGTTGCAGTCCGAGACGCACCAGATCGTGAAGGGGCGCCACCACCCGATCGAACAACTCGAAGAACGACACAGGCGACGCCGTGGTCCCAGTGAAGAACAGCCGGTCCACCAACCCGAACCCGCCCAGCTCAGCCGGGTCCAGCGATTCCAGCTCCGATCGCACCGACACCCGAACGTCATCACCAACCACACCAGCAACATCGAGTGAACTGTTCCGGCAGGTGTGCAGGCCACGTGGCGACACGTCGAGCATGTGCCAGCCGCCGTCGAACTCGACCGTGATCTCATCGAACCCTACGAGCTCACCAGGCTCGAGTCCGACACCCGCGACCGCGTAGCGGGGCTCGAGCTCGTGACCTTGCGATCCGGCCGACCACGTCCGGCACTCCGCCAACGTCCAGTACTCGCCATCGACGACCCCCTGCAGGGTCACACTGTCGTCGAGGCTGCCACCGATCAGGAGACCGCTGCCGCACCGCAGCCGCAGCCCGTGATCCGGGCGGTACGACACGCGGCCGCTCACGCGCCGATCACGCGCGTCCGGCAACCACCACGAACCCACCACCTCGAACGGCTCAGCACACGACGACGACCACCTCATCAAGCGAACCGTACGCACACCGACGGCCAGTCGTCACCGACAATCCCCGCCGCTACCACACCCGAGGCGCTCCGTTGACGCGACGTTGACCTCGGCGGTCCAGCGTTGCGCACTCATCTGGGCCGGGAGGGCGCGATGGCTGGAGGGAATGAGTTCGACGCTGCGGTCGCGACGGTCGCTGCCCGGGTGGTGCATCGGCTCGGTCTGCCGCAGGCGGATGCGACTGCGCTGGCGCAATGCTTCTTGGGTGCGGTGTTGACGCAGGCGGTGACGAACGTCGAGTCGCAGTCGCTGGGTCCGTCGACGATCGGGGCGTCTCGGCAACAGCTGGTGGAGTGTTTCGCGGCTCGGCTGGGTCGTGTCCCGAGCGTCCGTGAGGTGGCGGCGCTGTTGCGGGTGACGGACACGGTTGCTCAGTCGATTCTTCGGAACGTGCTCGCGATCTCTGACCGGGCGTCGGATCTCGCACTCTCGAGCGTGTTCACACGCGCGAAGCGCGAGGGTACGGTGGGCCGCAAGGGTGATCCTCCCGGTGGTGTGATCTGGCGGTTCGCGTCGAAGGCGGATCTGCAGCAGGCTCGGGAGCTGTTGGAACGGCGGGGTGTGAAGTTCTCCACGCGAGAGGAGGCTGACGGTGACTACATCTTGGTCGTGGATGCTTCGTTCGATCCTCTCGCAGGCAGCTGACACGACAGCGGCCGAGCCTGCGGTGTCGGACAGTGTGAAGCGGGCCAAGGAGCTGATGGATCTGATCAAGTCACCGACTGCGGTCGCGACCGTGGTCCTGATCGGGTTCGCGATGGCTCAGCTCCAGAAGAACGCCGCCACGAAGTACGAGCGGGGACGCACGATCTGGGCGCTCCTTGCGGCGGTCGGTGCTGCGGTCATCGCGTGTGTCGTGGTCGCTGTCATGCTGCCTTTGACGATCCGGGTGCTGGTGACCAACGCCGGGAACGGTGCGGAGACCGTCCTGCTGGTCTATGTGCTGACGGAGGTCGTCGCGGTCGGGACCGCGGTGTACGCGCTGTGGATGGTGTGGCAATGCAAGGAGGAGTTGCACTGACCGACCGTCGTGCCAGGGCGGCGCCGGTTCAGTGCACTACGTGAGGCGAGCCGGGAGGCATCAATGCTTCGAGGACCACAATTCGACCGTGTCCGCGATGACTCGGCCGTGTACGCGGAGATCACCTCGCGACGTGCGATGGTCATCGAGCCAGCCGGGCCAGGACGGAGACGAGCGCCGGCACATCGGATCGTCGAACCGCTCGACGCGATGCCGCAGACCTTCGCGGCGGAGGCGATTGTGCTCCGGGACGGACGTCCGACGTTGCTGGTGCGCGACGACACCTTCGAGCTGCCGGCGCTGAACGAGTGGCGTGCCCGGCTGCTGCCGACGAAATCGAAGATCGACCGGGCGATCCGTTCCGTGGGGCGGCTCGAGGTCGGCTACTTCTCCGCCCCGTACGTCGGCACCGCCTGGATGATCGCCGACGACATCGCGATCACCAACCGGCATGTCGCGACCGAGTTCGCACGTCAACGCGGTGACGAGTACGTGATCGGGACGAACCCGATCGGGCAGAGCTTCGTCCCCCGACTGGATTTCAAAGAGGAGTACGCTGGCATCCGGCCCTTCGAGGTGTCGGTCGTCGGTGTGCTCTACATCGCTGAGCACACCGACGACGCCCCCGACATCGCCCTCGTCAAAGTCGCAGCCAAAGACGGCCGGCGACTCCCTCCACCCATCCCGCTGTTCGACGGACGCGCACGAGCTGACCAAGTCGTCGTTGCGATCGGCTACCCCGCCGAAGATCCACGCAATGACGCAGCCGATCAAGCCCGGCTGTTCGGCGGCGTGTACGACGTCAAACGCGTCGCGCCCGGCATGGTCATCAACTCGATCTCCGCCGACATGTTCAGCCACGACTGCACCACCCTCGGCGGCAGCTCGGGCTCGGTCATCCTCGACGTCCAAACCGGCGCTGCGCTCGGCTTGCACTTCGCCGGCAACTACCTCGAAGCCAACTACGCCGTCACCGCCCAAGCCATCCGCCGCGCACTCGACCACGTCAACCACGGCACCACCATCCACCACATCTCCACCAAGACAGCCCAGAAGCCGGACAAGGAACGCACCGTCACCACCCGCGATCTCGCCGACCGCGACGGCTACAACGCGAACTTCCTCGGCGACCACGAACTGGCGGTCCCGCTCCCCAAGCTCGGCACACTCGCCAAGGTCGCCGTCGAAGTCGACACGACACGCCGAGGCACGAACCGCTACCGGCTCGACTACACCCACTACAGCGTCGTCATGCACCGAGACCGCGGCTTCGCGATCTTCACCGCCGTCAACATCGACGGCACAAGCATCCGCCGCCTCAAGCGCACCGGCGACGAACCATGGGCCCTCGACCCACGCATCCCCGCCAGCACCCAACACGGCAACCAGCTCTACGCCAACAACGACCTCGACCGCGGACACCTCGTCCGCCGCCTCGACCCGTGCTGGGGCAACGACGCCGAACAGGCCGAACTCGACACCTTCTTCTTCACCAACTGCACCCCACAACACAAAGACTTCAACCGCAAACTCTGGCTCGAACTCGAGGACTACCTCCTCGACAACCCCGCCACCCTCGGCTTCAAAGCCAGCATCTTCACCGGCGTCATCTTCGGCAACGACCAGCAATACCGAGACGCCCACCTCCCCGCCGGCTACTGGAAAGTCGCCGTCATGATCGACACCGACACCCACCAACTCACCGCCACCGGCTACCTCGTGTCACAAGCAGACCTCATCACCAACATCGAATTCGCCTACGGACAACTCCGCACCTACCAAGTCCCCATCACACACATCGAACAACTCACCGCACTCAACTTCGGACACCTCACCGACCACGACCCGCTACGTAACGTCGAGGGCCTGGCCATTCGAGAATTGACCGCCGCGAGGGACATTGTCCTCAGGTAGCAGACGCCCCGAGGATCGCTCTCGCTCGGCGATCTTCGGCCGAGTGCACGTGGTGGTTCAAGACCCACGCCGCGAGACCGTGTTGACCCGCACTGACCGCGCCGTCACAGCATCCTGCGACGCACTACAACGTGATCACGGTGCAAGGCGACCACATCGAGTTCTGAGCCACGCGTCGAGAAGGGATCGGTTTCGTGCTCTGGATTTGCGACGACATCAAGGCCTCTCCGGACGCTCACCACGTCGATCGGCTCCGCTCGTGAGAGCGTTCCCCGATCCAACCGCAAAGGTCGACAAGGACCTCGTCGAGCGTGTCACTGCGGCGGCTCGCGCCGCCGACAACATCCGCAGCGCTCCCTACTCAGCAGTGGCCCAGTCCTACCTGACATGGGTGCTCGAGACCGAGCGCGCTCTATCGAGTTCGTTCCCGCATGCCGAGCTGACTGCTGCGCTGCGCACCGGCGTGTACTGGGCTGCGCTCGGCGCCACCGGCGCCGATCAGCGCGCACAGGTTTCCGCCACCGTCTTCGACGAGCTTGAGGGCATGGCACGAACGCTTCACGAGTTGGCTGACTCCCTGTCGGGCACCATCGCCAGATGGGGCTCGGTGATGCGGTTCATCGTCCCCGACACCGACGTCTTCCTCCATGGCCCGAGTCCGAAGCTCGAGGAACTGAACTGGCACCAGCTCGCTCGTGTCCCACCAGTGATGCGGCTCTCCGTGGTGGTGCCGATGCTGGTGATCGACCAGCTCGACCGACACAAGGACCGTCGAAGCGGCAAACCCACCGACAACACCAGCAGATGGCGAGCGCGCACCTTCCTCAAGCAGTTCCGCTCCCTGTTCGAAGCGGCGCCGATGGCGCCCGCCCAGCTGCATCGTGCCGTGCAGATCGAGCTGCTCGTTGACGACCTCAGCCACGTCCGACTCGACGACGAAGACAGCGAACTCATCGACCGATGCCTCAAGGTCGCCCGACTCTCCGGCCGACCCGTCACCTTCCTGACGGGCGACACCGGCGCAATGCTTCGAGCACGTGCCGTCGAGCTCGATGCCGTGCTCGTCGACACCAAAGATCACGACGAAGCGACCATTGACGCCGCCTCCACTCACGGCGCTTGAGCAGGCCGACCTGAACACCCTTGCAGCCAAGTCCTCTTGAGCGCTCCCCTGGCTGATGAAGACCCGGGCCGCCTCACGACCGGTGACGGACGGCGGACCCCATCGACCGAACATGGAACACCGCGTCACACCCCGCGCGCACGATTCTCGCTACCAACGAAACTAAGGAGCGACACATGAACTACCAGCGCTGGGACCTCGGCTGGGTCAAGGCGGGCACCGTGGTGACCGTCGATCTGTCCGGCACAGAGTGCAACGTCCTGCTGCTCACCCCATCGAACTTCAACAAGTTCCATCGAGGGCAGGCCTACGAGTACTACGGCGGCCACTTCAAGAAGTCACCGGTGCAGCTCGACGTCCCGTTCGCCGGCCAGTGGGTCGTCGTGATCAACCTCGGCGGGTTCAGCGGATCCGTATCCGCTCGCGTCACGTACAAGGAACCGGTCAACTGACGCCCACCGTCGTGCCCGTCAGTCACCGGCGGGCACGACGCACTCCCACGAGCACTACGGTGCTCGAGGTGCGGGGCGGCGCTGAAAGACTCGCGATCGCAATCTGCACTGCGATCGCCGCTGTGATCATCATCGTCGCGCTGCTGCTCTGACCGGCCGCGGTGGTGGTCGCGCCGACACATCGGCGGAGAAGCATCAGCGCGGCCACCGTGCCGCAGCCTGGACAAGGACGTAGATGTAGTTGCGGCGGGCGCGCGCCCTCGCTGCCCGGCGGTGCATCCCTTGTCGGTTGCGGAAGAGTTGACCCTTTGCGGCGCCGGCACCCGGGGAAGGGGCCAACGCCGGCGGTGCGATGCGGAGTAGCGTCAGGGCTCGCCATGGCGTCGTTGGCTGATGTGGTGTTGCCGTTGACCCGGACCCGTTCGGATCTGTCGCGTCGTGGTACGGCGAATGAGCACGGCCGGCAGATGCACGACGCGATTGACCTGCTCGAAGCCGCCCTCACGTCTACAGCTGCTGCCGAGTTCTACAAGGTGGTCCACTCGGCCCTGTCGAGCGCGGTGAAGGTGATCGCTCGTGCGGATGATTCGAGCGGGATCATCGGTCACGCCTGCCGCCGTCTCCTCGCCCTCCACCCGGACGCTGCCGCCGCGGCACGCGTGCCGGCGTCACGGCTGGTCGAGTGGATGATCCAGTTCCAGTTTCACGGCGACGTGGACTACTTCGAGCTCGACCCGGTCGCCTACGCCCCAGCACTCGGCGACAAAGGTGTGCTCGCCTATCGGGCACGGCTCGACACGATCCGTTCCGGCCTGACACCGGTCCCGGCCGGGGTGGAGTCGTGGCGTGTGCCGGATCGTCAGGAACGGTTCGTGCTCGACTGGAACGACCGGCGACTCGCGGTCCTCGATCGTGACATCCAGGCGATCATCCGGACCCATGCCCGTGACCGCAAGGTGGCGGCGTGGTTCGAGGACACGGCGCGGGCGTTCGAGGAGATCAGCGAGATCGACCTCGCGATCGACTGGGCGAGACAGGCCACCGACCACGACCGGGGCCACCAAGCCCTCCACGCCGGCGAGTACTGGTGCGAACTCCTCGCCCGCCACCGGCCCGACGACCTCCTCCCCGCCAGGCTCGAGGTGTTCCGCCGTTGGCCCACCTCCAGCACCGCCGCACGACTCCACCAAGCAGCCGGCAACTCGTGGCCCGACTACTCGCCCGAGGTGTCCACGGCGCTCACCCGGGACCCGTGGCAGGCCGTCGTGTTCTCGCTGCATCACCTACACGACCCAGCTCTGGCCTGGCGGCAAGCACACGATCTCGGGCTCGACGACGACCGGACATGGTCCGACCTGGCCGCCGCCTACGAACCGATCGACCCGGCCGCCACGCTGCCGGTCCATCGACGCCTCGTCGAACACGACCTCGAACACGCCGGCGCCCAGCACTACCAACACGCCGCCCGCCGCCTCGCCCGGATGCGACGCATCGCCACCGCGACCGGCCAACTCGCCCACATCGACGCCCACATCGCCGAACTCCGCGACCTCCACCGTCGCCGGCCACGACTCCAACACGAGTTCGACAAAGCCCGCCTCCCCTGACCCAGCTGGAAGAATGACGGCGCTTCGCGTTTGAGGGTTGGGTGATGTTCGGGTAGGGGTCCCGGGCGCGGCGCAGGGGCTCTGCGATTCTCAGCGATGTCTGAAGACGTCGAGTCTCGAGGAGCCCCTGCTTGGATACCGATGCTACGCGCATGTGCGCACTGCTGTCGGCCTGCCCGACGTCGTCGTGGTCGGCGTCGATGACGGGTCGTCGTGACTCCGCATCGTCGTGCGTGTCCACGCGGAGCGGCCAGTGTGTTCGTGTGGTGGCGCGGTGCATCGTCACGATGTCCGCGAGGTCGTGCTGGTCGATCTGCCGTGCTTCGGTCGACCGACGCGGCTGGTGTGGTGCAAGCAACGCTGGCGCTGCAGCAGCTGCGGACGCTGCTGGTGCGACGACGACTCGGAGATCGCCACTTCCCGGTGCTCGTTGACGACACGGGCAGCGCGCTGGGCGACGTTGCAGGTTGGCCGCCATGGTCGCGTGGTCACCGATGTCGCCCGCGATCTCGGTTGCGGCTGGCATGCGGTGATGGACGCCGTCGTTGCCGTGGGCGAGCAACTGGTCGATCACCCCGCCCGGATCGGTTCGGTCACTGCGCTGGGTCTCGATGAGACCCTGTTCGCTCGGATCGGCAAGTTCCGCACCCAGCTGTGGTCGACCCAGATCGTAGACGTGCGCCATGGCCAGCTCCTCGACGTCGTGCCAGGCCGTGATGCGAGCGGGCCGTGCCGGTGGCTCGCCGCCCGGGAACCGGCGTGGCTCGCTGCGATCGAGTGGGCGACCCTCGACTTGTCGAGCTCGTATCGCAGCGTGTTCGACACGATGCTCCCCGACGCCGTCCAGGTCGCCGATCCGTTCCACGTCGTCAAGCTCGCCAACACGATGCTGGACGAGACCCGACGCCGCGTGCAGAACGAGACCCTTGGCCATCGCGGCCGCCGGGACGACCCGTTGTGGCGGGCTCGCCGCCGACTGACGATCGCCCGTGAACGCCTCTCCGATGACCAGCACGGGCGGCTGATGGGGTTGCTGCGTGCCGGTGACCCGCATCGTGAGGTTTGGTTCGCGTGGAACGCGAAAGAAGTCGTCCGACAGATCCACGACCACACCGACCCCGAGCTGGCCGCAGGGTGGGTGGCCGTGACTTCACCGACCGCGAGATGCCGTTCGAGGTCCAACGCCTCTGACGCACCATCACTCGCTGGGCGGCACAGATCGTTGCCTGGCATCGCTCGCACGTCACGAACAGGCCGACCGAAGCCGTCAACAACCTGGCCAAGCGGATCAAGCGCGTCGCGTTCGGCCTCGTGAACTTCCGACACCACCGCGCCCGCTGCCTGCTCTACGCCGGCAGACCCGAATGGACCCTGCTATCGACGATCCAACCCTGAAACGCGGAGAGCCGTCAAAGCATCATGTTGTTACACCACTTTGCTGAAGCTCCCCTGCCAGGCGACGAAAGGAAAGCTACCCTCGCGGCTCTGACGTTCTAGCCAGGATGTTGCCTACCTCAGCGGCGGGCGAAGCTAATACTCTCGGCTGCGCGGAAGTCGCAGACAGAGTAGGCAGGATTTGTGCAGGTCTCCGATTTCAGGGATCCCAATCTCGAACTAAACGTCAGTAGACGCTTGGGCGGCGCAACTATCCTGTAGGTCCTGCTAGCACATTTTCTGGGTCCCCTAATCGAGCTGAAGTGCGCGCCATCTTAGATGGAACGCCATGGCAGAGGGGACTGGGGACATAGCGAGGTTTCCCAGACCCAAACCCAACGCGAAGAGGACACAGGCATTCACGTCAGCCATCAACAACTCGCCGCTGCCCGCAACCCGCAGCGCCACGGCGAGCAACCAGGCGATCCAGGCGGAGATGATCGCTGTCGCAAACGATGAACAGACGGACATCCAAGTACACCAATTCAATGAAAACCCCACCGAAGATGCAAGGACAGACTCCTTCGCCTGGGACATCGCCCCGAGCAGAGAGAGAAACCCGCCAAGGCCGAAGGTGAGCCACCACTTCGCAGAAGATCCTGAGTGCCTGTATGCGTCACGAATCTCGTCCGATGACATGGACACTGGCAGTCGACGAACAGTGGAGCCTTCGCCGGAAGACAGCATCGACGTCAGGTCCTGTGGCAAGCCGCTTGAGTAGTCGCCAACCGTCTCAATCCAACATTCTGCAGGCCGCATCCCGCCTGTTGCGGTGGCAGGAAAGAACAAACCGTTGGCCTGCTCTTGGAGCCATCGCGAGTCAAGAACGCCGTGGACTACCACTGAGTTGCTCCCGATGTCCAGGGTGGCGCCGCTTCGAATGGAGCTAGTCGCTTGGAGGCCAGAGCCGATAAGACCCCAACCATTTCGCTCGTACTCCGGGCTTCCAAACTGTGCTCCCAGCAATCGAACAAAGCCACTTGAGGCATAAAAGGAGGCCACCCTCAGGTCCCCGGCGGACCCGATCGAGTAGACATCGCCGGACCAGACCGACCCGGCGCCCGTTATGCCGGCAGATCGGGCGAGGCCTTCGCAGCTCCCCACATCGAGCTCAGGCGCAGATACAACCAGGACGTTGCCGCCCTCGCTCCGGTATCGGGCGAGCTGGGAGGTTGCGACGTCGCGGGCGTGCATTTCGCCAGACGCAGACAGGGCAGTTAGCGCTCCGGCTAGGACGGCTGCAACGACAAACGTCCAGCCGCGAGCGAGGGCGTTGTGGATACCCTCCAATGCTACGCGTACGGCTATGTGTGCGCGCATGACGGGCTCGGGCTCGAGAGCGGCTCCACAAGCACGGCATTAGACAATTGGCCGTCAATGCTGACGAAAGACGCGCCCAGGCTCTCCCGGTAGACTTCGACCGGTAAGACCTGAGGTCTTTGCATCCCATCCACGTTCTCCAACAAACAGACGCCATACTCATCGAAAAGCACCGCTGAGGTGGGTACCTTGTAGAAGGCTGATCTTGAAACTACCTTGATTGCAGCGCGGATCGAAGGCTCTGCTCCATCCGCCGACTCAGGGCCAAGGGACTTCGCAAGGAACTCCCCTAGAGACTCCGACATCACTGGCTGGGCTTCATCGTTCAGGGATATCTTGATAGATCGATCTCCCATCTCAAGAAAAATGTCGGCCGACGGCGGAATCAAAGATGCGATTGAATCGCCAGACACCGACTCCAGAGTTACCCCCGTGATTTCAGCCACCTCTTTGGCCAACACGCTTCCCTGAGCCGGCGATATGATCCCAACCTGAGCGTCGATCTGAGCCGGCAAGAAGTGCTCATTCGGGGTCCATACCACATACTCTGGGCGAAACACGCCGTCACGGTCAGGCCAGCCGTCTGCGGACTGAAACCATAATACTTGGTCGCGAAAGGGAGCGTCGGTTCCCGCAGGGTATAGTTTCGCCAGGAAGCCCAGTATGGAATCGTAGTCAACGCCACGAGACCTGGACGTCACACTCCTATACAGCGGCGTAGGGGACACCAATATTCGAACTGTTGAGTCATTGACTCTGAACACTGGGTCACCATTGGTCAGCACCACATGGGGAACTGCAAACATCGAGGTGATGACCCCGTCGGTCGCTGGGAAGAGCAGGGCATCTGGTTCGCGTCGTTTGACAGCAACCTCGACATCAATGGTCGATTCGTATCTTGTAGGAGTCGGAGTAATGGTGACAGTGACTGGCGCGGGATCATCGGCCAGGCCCCTGTCTTGAGCCCCTTGCGAAACCAGCGTCGCTGCGGCTACAACCGACATGAGGCTCGGAACGATGGTGGTCGCCATCAGCAGTATCGGGCGGATGGGACTACGCATGTGAGAGCTTCAAAATGTCCGTGAAGGCGGAGGCGAGCCTGAGATCGTGCGTCGCGACGACAACTCCCGCATCGGAACTCACTCCCAACAAGAGTTGGATCACAATGTCGGAGTTCTCTTCATCGAGCTGACCGGTGGGCTCGTCAGCTATCACTAGCTCAGCTTCTTGAGCGATCGCGCGGGCGATACAAAGGCGCTGAACCTCACCGCCGGACAGCTCTCGCGCTAGTGACTTCTCGCGACCCAAGAGTCCTACCCGCGCCAGTGCCGTCGCAACTTGAGAAGAACCCCCACGCCCATCGAGAACCGTTGGCAGCCGAACATTGTCCCAGACCGATCTTCGCATCATTACTGGGTTCGTTTGATGAACTGTAGCGATGCGCCTGGCGGGGACGTTGATTGTGGTTCGGCCACTGTGAGGCCGCATTTCCCCAGCTAGGAGATGGAGCACGGTAGACTTTCCCGAACCCGACGGCCCGACGAGTGCGATTCGTTGGCCGCTTCGGACCTCCAGATTGAAATGTTGCAGCACGGGGCCACGTCCGTCATAGACGACACCAACGTCGTCCAGGGTCGCTAAGACCCGTTCTGCACTTGGCTCGAGCATTTTCCGAATTCAGCAGGATAGTCAAGCTGAAGTTTGCCGAGTTGATCAGCCCCTGCTGCGGGGTCGATCGGGAGCCCGAGAGCCTTTAGGCAATCAGCGATTCGTTGGCCAATCTGCTTCATCTCATCTCGATCTGGAGCATGGGCGGCCGCATAGAAACCAAACAACGCTTCGAAATACTGGTCACGGCAGTTCGTCTCTATCGCCGCAGTAGCATCCGGGTCGTCTCCGGACTTGTACGCAACGTCGACGGTGACCACCTCACTAGCGTTCGCCACAACAGAACTCTTGAGTACACTTAGCCCTCTCGACCTCATGCAATCAACTGCTCGCTCAAACGCAGTACGCAGCTCCGCTACGCTAACGTCACCGTCGTCTTCTACAGCCCACCTCTGGGCTGGAGGAACCTCCGGGGTCAGGTTGGTCCCTTCAGCTTCTGAGGTGCAGGCGCCTAAGACTGCTAGCACCGCCGCCACAAGCATCCCTCGCATCATGTCATCGACTGTCCCCACCAAGTATTGGTCACATTCGACTTCGCGTCGTGTCCGGTTCGAATGAACGCGTTGTTCGCATAGACCCGTTCCACGTAGTAGCCCGTGCTGGAAGTGGAGTAGCTCGCGCCGTTGCTGACCGTCGTCACTTTCACGTTTCCGGTGCATTGTAGGTCGTACGCACCGTCGGCCCAGATGACGGAGGTGTACGAGAGGCCGTTGTAGGCGTTGATGTACTGGTGATAGTGATATCCGGCAAAACTGCAGCTGCCTCCCGTCCAGTAGCCATAGCCCGGACTGTGGGCCGCGGCGGTGGCTGGAACGCCGAGTGTGGCTCCTAGCAAGATTAGAGTGGTGATCAGTCGTCGCATTGGCATCTCCTAAGAATCGCTCGTGATTCTAAGCCCCGTTCTCGGCAGTGGTCAACAGGCGGGCAGCCGTCAGGTGGTCGTTCAGATTTTGCGGTCCAGCGACCCTGCGGCGAAGACACCTCCTGGTGGCAATCACGCCGACTAACAGGGTGCTGAAAATCGTCGGCTGAGGTGCGCTGACGTGAGTGCTTGCGCGAATCCGCGTTCGACGCTCACCGAATCCGCGTTCGACGCTCACCGAATCCGCGCTCGGCGCTCACCGAAAACCGCGTTCGTCCTCGGCACCGCTGTTGGCGGACCGGCGTGCCGGGCAGTGCCGGTCAGGCGAGTGCTCGTTGGGTGTCGAGTGCGGTGATGCGGATCATGTTGTAGACGGCGGCGGCGATCTTGAACCAGGCCCGTTGCGGTCTCGGCCTCGGTAGCGGAGCTGCCGGCCGCCAGCGATGGTCTTGATCCAACCGAAGGGTTCCTCGATCCGTTTCCGGATCCGGATCGAGGTCGCGTGCCCGTCGTGGCGAGTGGTGCGACGATCGATCGCAGATCGTTGTCGCGTCGTGTTCTGAGCATGATGCGGCGTGAACCCGAGCGCCCGGGCGTCGGCGACGAAGCCTTTCGTGTCGTAGCCCTTGTCCCCGGCAACGGTTCGCCGGCGGACGGTGGTCGGGAGCCGGCCGAGCATCTCCAGCGCGGTCGCTCGTTCGGCGTAGCCGTCAGCGAAGGTGAGCTCCGCGTCGACGACCAACGCGTTGCGGTTCTCCATCGACAGATGCCCCGAGTAACACAGCGTCGCGGCGGTGTTGTGGCTCTTGCGATACAAGCGCGCGTCGGGGTCGGTGGTCGAGGCGTGGGTGTCGTTCGAGCGTTTCTGGCCATGCCACTGCACCTCTGCGTTCCGGCCGGCCGGCGGCTCAGACGGTGGCCCGTCTTTGGGTTTGAAGCTCTTGTGTGACGCCCCACGCGTTCAACAACGTCCCGTCCACGGAGAAGTGGTCCCAGACGTAGCGGCGGAGCTTGGCCTGGTGGACGATCGCAGCGAAGAACTTGTCCGCGACCTCGTGCTCGAGCAGGCGGCGCTTGCGGTTCTTGGTGAACGTGGTCGCGTCGAACGCGGGCTCGTCGATGCGCATGTCGAGTGACGTCGACGACACCGACACCAACTGGCTGCTCGTGCGACGCCCCGGCCTGCGCGACGCACTCGCCCCGCACCTCGTCCTCGTCCGTGACTGCGCGTCGTTCGGGCTGCCCGACGTCGCCCGCGTCGCACTCCCCCACCCGGACGACCTCGAGCGAGTCGTCGACGCGTTCGAGCGAGTGGGTCCGTGAGCGCCGTCGGTGTCGCCGCCGGTATCGCGATCGATCACATCGCCGGCGAGCCGCCCCTCGTCGTGCACCCCGTCGCCCGCTACGGCGACACGATGACCACCGTCGAACGCCGCCTCTATCGCGACCGGCGAATCAACGGCGTCGCGCACGTCGCTGTCGGTGTCGGCATCGCCGCCGCCAACGGGTTCGCGCTCCGTCGCGTCCTCGGGCGTCACGCGAGCACGGCCGTCGCGGTCGCCGTCTGCGCCGCCGGACGGATGCTCGACGACGAAGCGCGCATCATGGCGACCCTGCTCCGCGACGACGATCTGCCGGCCGCACGCCAACGCGTCCGGTCACTCGTCGGACGCGACACGGCCGAGCTCGATGCCGAGCAGCTGTCGCGTGCCGTGATCGAGTCCGTCGCCGAGAACCTCGTCGACGCCGTCACCGCCACCATCTGCTGGGGTGCCGCAGCCGGCGCCGTCGGCGCGTTCGCCCACCGCGCCGTCAACACCCTCGACGCGATGGTCGGCCACCACGACGACCGCTACGAGCACTTCGGCTGGGCCTCGGCCCGACTCGATGACGCCCTCAACTACGTCCCCGCCCGGCTCACCGCCGCAGCCGTCGCTACCGTCCGCTCACGACACGCCCGCGACGTGTGGCGCATCGTCCGACGCGACGCCCACCGACACCCGTCCCCAAACGGCGGCATCGTCGAAGCGGCATTCGCCGCAGCGCTCGGCATCACACTCGGGGGCGTCAACCGCTACGACGACGACATCGAAGACCGCGGCACCCTCGGCGACGGCCGCCCACCCCACATCGCCGACATCGATGCCGCCGTCCGGCTCCGCAGACACACCACTGCGCTGCTCACCGCAGCGCTCGGCATCACCGGCGTGGCACGCTCCTACCGGCGGCGCAACAAGTAGGCGTCGAACACCCACCCGTGACGCTCGCGGAGCAGCTCGCGCTCGCGGACGATGCGATCCGACACCTCGTCGACAGCGCCGGCGATCAAGAGCTCGTCGGCCATCCCCAGGAACGCACCCCAGAAGATCTGCCACCCTCCACCGCGCAGTCGCTCGAAGCTGCACTCCGCATCGAGGAACACCACCACATCGTCGATCCCGTCCGGCACGCCCTCACGAAGACGACGCCCCGTGGTGATCAACACCGATCCGCCCACCGCGTGCAACGAGATCCCGTGACGCGCCGTCAACACGTGCAAGCTGCTCACCCCGGGGATCACACGGCTCGTGACCGCAACGCGACCGCGAGCGTTCACCTCGTCGAGCACCCGCAACGTGCTGTCGTACAGCGACGGATCGCCCCACACGAGCACCGCAGCCACCTCGCCATCGGCCACCTCGTCCGACAACACGCGCTCCAGTGCAGCCGCACGATCGCCATGCCACTCGCCGACGGCATCGGAGTACTGCTTCGAGCCGTCACGACGACCATCCGCGATGTCGACCACCCGACACGGTCGCCCCTCACGGGCTTGGTGGAGCACCGCCTGCCGGACCGCCGACAACTCGGCCGCCCGCTCCCCCTTGTCGAACCCGATCACCACATCGACCTCGGACAAGACCGACAGGGCCTCCACAGTCACCAGCGACGGATCTCCAGCACCGATCCCGACCACCACGACATCGCGTTCCGCACCTGCCCCCGCACCCACCATCGACCCAACCTACAGAACACCCCGCACGCCTCTGCCAGCCCCTCCGATTTCGCTCCTCGAAACCTTCTGTGCAGGCGGGCCACGCAGCAGCGCAACATCGAGTTTCTGAATCTCAGCAGAACCAGACCACGTTGACGGCGAGTTCAGGCGCGCTTGACTCACCATTGCTACGAATCTCGATGCACCGCCGCGAGCCAGCGAGTCCGTCCGAGACCGACTAGGTCTCAGATCTCAAGATCGAAGTACGGACTGCTTACCTACGCCAGTGGTGTTGTAGCGAAAGCGCGCCATCTCCACCGTGACGTCGTACTGCTCGGCGATCTGCTCGATGGTTGCCTGTCGCCGTGCCGCGCTCAGCAGCAGTGGACGGGGCAGAAGCAATGTTCCTCCGAAGGCAGTGGCCTCTTCTTCCTCGTCCGGCCGGCAGGTGCGAAACGGCATGCCTTCGACCTCGCGTATCTCTGACAGGTCGTGCCCGAGCATGACGTGGGCGAGTTCGTGGGCGATGTCGCTGTTCTGGCGACCGGTGTTGCGAAGCGGACTGACGACGATGATCTTGCGTCCTGCGATTTCGAACGTCGCTGCAGAGAATGCGAAGGCCTGCACCCGCTCCAGGTCCTCCAAGTCTTTGAGGCTCACCAGTTCCGCCGCATCCACGACCGAGATCTTGAGGTGGCGCGCGAGGGCTCGCGGGTCGAGGCGATCGTGGGAGGACAAACCCAGCTCCTTGCGGACCCGGGTTGCCTCTCGTTCGGCGTGAGCCTTGAAGCCGCGTCGAAGGGTCACAGCTCTCCAGCGGCGACTCGCGCAACGAGTTTCTCGTGCATCTCCCCCAGGATCGTGTTGAGCCGATGTGGAACGCCTGGTCGAAGCATGGAAGCGGCACGAAGGTGACAGGCGACGACTTGGCGTTGCGTGGGTTCCTTCGCCAGGACCGCGTACATCTTCCGAAGAACGTCGGCGATCTGGCTCGCTGCGTCTGGCTCGAGGCGCGGATCGGAGGCCAAGTGGGCGATGGCCTCGTCGATGGGAGCCACCTCGCGTTCGGCCAAGGGCATGAAGAACTCCCCCGGCGAAACACCGAGCCACGCGCACAGCAGCGTGAACGACGTGAGGTCGGGTTGAGCGCCGGCCTCGACACGGGTGAACGTGCTGAAGCTCACGCCGGCCTCAGCGGCCGCTTGGCGGAGCGAGAGCTTGCCGCGCCGCTCGCGCAGCATCGCACTCAACTGCGAGAGATCGAGACGCTCGACGTTCGCGGCACGGTCGGATTGGTCCGTCATGCGTCCCCAGCCGATCGGACCCAACCGGCCCCCTGCTGTCCCATCACTCGAATCCTATCGCTCTCGGCCTCACATCTGAATCACCGGACGTGTCATTCACACGTCAGTGACGCTTTACTGATACACTGCCGGTGGACCCATCCCGGGCCACACGAAAGGAGAGCCATGAGCCTCATCGACAAGTTGGATCGGAACTCCGGCAGGCCGCCGGTCACGATCTTCGTCAACACCCGCTCGTTCGAATGGGCGGAGAAGGAGATCAGCTACGAGCAGGTGTACGCCCTCGCGTACCCGAACGAACCGCTCAACGACGGCGACGTCGCCCGCATCGAGTACTCACGCGGCCGCAACGGCGGCGGTGCGGGCACGCTGCACACCGGCGAGGCCATCAACGTCAAGCCGAACATGGTCTTCGATGTCTACGTCACCGTTCGCAGTTGACGCTTCGATCTCGAAGCTTCTCGCCGAGGACTACAGCCTCTCGTTCGAGGGCGGCCACCTCATCATCGAGCACGTCCCGTACGTCACGGCCGACAAGGCCGTGGCGTACGGTTGCTTGGTGCTGCCGGTGACGATGAGCGGCGATGTCATGCAAGACGGCACGGGCGACCACACCATCTGGTGGATCGGAGATCAGCCGTGCGACCAATTCGGCCAGCCACTTCCGGGACCATCGGTGCAGCATCACGCCGTCACGCCCGAGAAGACCGCAACCTTCATGATCTCGAGCAAGCCCAAGGGAACGGGAGCCTTCGCGTCGACCTACGACAAGATCGTCTCTTACGTGCGCGTCCTCAGTCACCCCGCGGTCGTGATCGATCCAACCGTGACCGCGACGCCCGGCACAGGGTGGCGCGAGATTTACGACGACCTACCGTTCGTGTACACTGACAGTGCGACGGCGCGCGCCGGGCTCGCCGACCTCAACTCCAAGTTCCGAGGTCATCGCATCGGTATCGTCGGCCTTGGCGGCACCGGGTCCTACATCCTCGACCACGTGTCGAAGACCTGGGTCGACAACATCGAGTTGTACGACGGCGACACGTTCGACAACCACAACGCCTTCCGCGCTCCCGGAGCCGCAGACATCGCCGACCTGCGTCAACGCCCCAACAAGGCCGACTACTTCGCAGCTCAGTACTCCCGCATGCACACGGGGATCACGGCGCACCCGTTCTTCATCACGGCGGACAACCTCGACGAGCTCGATGGCTGCACCTTCGTGTTCCTCGCGGCCGGCGAGTCCGACGACAAGGCAGCGATTCTCGCCTGGCTTCGGCAGCGATCCATCCCAGCGATCGAGGTCGGCATGGGCATCCGAGACGAAGGCGGTCGTCTCTCCGGCCTCCTCGCCGTGACCAACCACTTCCCCGACCAGCCACCGGTCGCCAACACCAGCGCTGCCGCCGGTCACGACGAGTACGACCGGAACATCCAGGTCTCCGACCTCAACTGCCTGAACGCCGTCCTCGCAGTCGGCAACTGGAAGAAGTACATCGGCTACTACGCCACCGCCGAGGCGGTCGACGAGACCGTGTACAGGATCTTCACCGGCACGATTCGTAACGGCCAGGCCGACCCGAGTGACCTCGCGGATGACGAGCCGGACGACACGCCGTGAAGACCAGCCGCATCGAGCCCGAGTTCGTCACCTCGTTCCCCACCCAACTCGAACCCGGCGTCGTCTACGTCTCGACCCAGTTCTCGACCGCTGCTCACCTGTGCGCATGCGGCTGCCGACGCGAAGTCATCACGCCGCTCTCACCAGCTCAATGGGTGCTGACCTTCGACGGCTCCATTTCACTCAGACCCTCGATTGGAAACTGGACGTTCCCGTGCCGGTCCCACTACGTGATCGAACATGGGACCATCCGCTGGGCAAGGACCTTCACCCACGCAGAGGCCGCTTCAAACCGCGACGACGACCACGGCCTGCTGGCCGAGACACGAGCTGCGGCACGTCGTTGGCGGCCCGGCCTCGGACGCCGATTCCGGTCTCGATGATCGGAGGCGCGTCGCTCCTCGGTTCGACGCCATCGCCTGACAGCTCCACCACTTCGTGTCGCCGAGGGATTCCGATCCGCGACGCGCTGGATGCACTGCCGACAAGCCGAACCACGAGACCGCCAACCGTCAGAATGAGTTTGTGAACACCAGCAGCTCGTCGATCGCGCAGCAGTGGATCGATCGATGGCCGCTCGTCGCTATCGAACCCGATGACGACGACGATGGTCGGCCCTTCGGTGTCCACCCGATCGCGGCCTACGTCCTGCACCAGTTGCTCGAGGGGATGAGCGACGACTGGACCGAGGAAGACGCCGGCGTATTTGCACGCGACCTCTCCCCGTCATCGCTTGGCGTCTGGCTGCTCGACGATGACTTCACACGAGGAATGACCCGCTCGTGCCTCGAGCTGTCGAGTCGCCTCGCGCTCGGAGGTCAGCAGATGATGACGATCTGCACCGCCGATGAGATCAACCTGGCCATCGCCAGCCGCCTCGCGATCAACACCGGATACGACCTCTTTATCGACGACGATGTGCTCGAAGCACTCCTCGAGCTCCTCGGGCCGATCGACATCGCCGACGAGATCGAACTCGCCCGCGAACTGCTCTCACACGACGCCGATGTCGACCACCTCTGGAACCCCGCGCTCGACGGCATCGAGAACGACGACGAGCTCCTCCGCGCCGCCGGCATCGCTCACCTCCACCCGAGCGAATGGTTCGAACCATTCTGGCCAGACGACACGCCATAGAGATCGGGACAAGACGCAGGCCGCGTTCACTCAAGCCGTGGTCCCAGCGGGTGCCGAGCGATCCGGCCGCTACTAGACGATCTGCTCTGAGTCACTCGACATCTCGCCAGAATCACTTCGCGCGCCTACTCCGGATTCGTGGCGACGAGCAGCGCGTTCCAGGATCCAGCGGCCTGTTTGATGTGGCTCTCGATTGCAAAGACGTATCGCCACGTGCCGAAGCGCCCGTCGTCTCGCACGGACCGTGCCCAGCTCTCGGCTGCCGCCTTCTTGCGAAGGACATCCGCATCGTTGGCGTTCTTGTCCGACTTGCCTTCGATCAACCAGTAGGTCCCGTCCCTGTCGATCGCGATGAAGTCCGGGAAGTAGTTCCCGTCGGTGGTTGGGATGTACGCCTGCTCGCCGACGTAGAGGCGCAGCCACCAGGTGATCTCGTCGTCGCGGTCGAGGAGGTGTGCCAGCGCCCACTCGGTCGAGCCCGCGTCGAAGCTCGCCACAGGCATGATGCTCTTGTTCCAGCCGACGAATGGCTGATGCTTCACGAAGTCGTCGTTGTATGCGTTCCTTGCGTCACTGGCGACTAGGACCGGCTCGATCGGCAGCGCCACTGGAACGAGCTCGTACTGTGCCTCTTTCTTGCGGCCGCCGATCGCCGTTCGGATCAGCTCTCTCATCCCCTCGACGGCCTGCTGTTGGCGCTTCTGACCCCACTCGGCGCTGGCTGCGTCGGAGCTCACACCAGCGCCCTTCAAGAACGCACTCACGAGTCGCTCGGCGGCGTTCTTGCTCGTCCGTTCCTGCGGCACTTCGGGCTGTTGCATGACCGCTGCGATCAGGTCGAGGCGCACGATGTCGAGCCCCGCCAGAGTCTGTTGTGCTTCCTCGTTGGCGAGAGGCACGCGCGTGATGGTTACATCGTCGCCGCTCCTCGTCGCTTCGAGCGCATCGCGGTAGATGAAGGTCGGAACCTCCTTGATGAACCGGGCACCGGCTGCCTGCGCATCGCCGTCTGGGATGTCGGAGAGGCTGAACGCTGCGTAGGTGAGCTTCGACTCGCGTCGGGGAAACACGACTTGCGGTGCGCCGTCGACGCGACCCTTCGGCTGGGGAGCCGCCGCAGCGAGCCGACCCTCGGTCTCCCTGAAGGTCAAGGTCGGCGCTGGCGCATCGTCCTCGCTGCGGTACGCGTCGTACTCCTCGCCGAGCCCGTCGAAGAGCGACGTCTGTCCCGGGAGCGGCCGGACTGCCGTGCCTACGGGGCTGTCCGAGTCGCTGGCTCCAACAGCGACGCTGACGTCGGCCTCAGCAGTCGTCGCTGCGCCATGTTCGTCGACCTCCACCGCCGTGGTCGGGAGCTGGACTCGCTGTCGAAGGACGTCCTTCTGGGCCAAGAGCTGGCTGTAGGAATCGTGCGCGACGAGGTCGACCTGATCCACATCGGGCACACCCGTGCGGCGACCGAACGGCAGCCGCAGACCGCGACCCAGGATCTGCTCCGTCAGCGTCTGCGAAGCGAGCTTCCGTAGGGCGACGATCACGGCGATGTTGCGCACGTCCCAGCCCTCGCGGAGCATATTGACGCTGACGATCGCCCGAATCGGCGAGTCGGGTGATTCGACCGCCGCGAGCGCAGTCAGCGCCTCGTCCGACGACTGGGACGTGATCTCCAGGACCGCACCTGGGTCCCCGATGAAGCCGGGGCTTGCGAGAACCTGTCCGACCTCGGCGGCGTGTTCGATCGATTGGCACACGACGAAGAGGCACGGCTTGACGGCAGGCGCTTCGGCGTTGATCGCCCGGTACTGCTCGTAGGCGACGGTCTTGTGACCGAGTAGCTGACACGCGTCCCGCAGCTGGGTCCTCTCGTCCTTCGTTCCGTCCTTCCGGTAGACGATCACGGGGACCTTGACGTGACCGTCGGCGATCGCCTCGCCCAGCGTGTACTGGAAGACGATCTTGGCAACGTCTGCCCGGTCGGGTGTCGCTGTCAGCCCCACCAGGGCAACCGGGTCGAGGTCACGGATCGCCGCAGAGAACGCCTTCGCCTTCTCGTGGTAGACGTGGTGTTCGT
>WBZM01001329.1_pt1 | contig 24989 bp, 23 predicted proteins | sample 5204271 | NCBI WGS metagenome assembly WBZM01 (sample SAMN12344346, study PRJNA552823) | activated sludge metagenome | biome: Activated sludge suspended growth; feature: Nitrification reactor; material: Wastewater; isolation source: activated sludge from nitrification reactor of wastewater... | reverse complement strand
GGGGCTTCAGTTTGATTTTTTTGCTGAGTCAAAAAAAATCAAACTGAAGCCCCTTCATGGAGACCCGCTTAACAGCATACAGCAAGGCTACAAATAACCGTCTTTCCCGCCAATTTTCCCACCCACCGCCGACCAACGACCGTATTGCGGAGCAGAACAACCCGATTCGACCACCGAACGGCAAAACGGGGGGCAAAGCTGTTGTTCTTGGCCATCCGCTGGGCGTTGGTCTCCTTTTCGGAAAACGCCTTTCGGACGGGGGTAGGTTTGTGTCGAATTGAGGTTTAGAGGGTTTAGGGAGGTTTAGAACGGTCTTAATCTAAACCCCCTAAACTCTCCTAAACCTTCTAAACATCAAAATTTTTTCATCATGAAAATCACCATCCAATCTTCCCTGTTCGCAGCCCTGCTGCTTTGCCTTTTTGCTGCTTTCGCAACCGATGCCCAAGCCGCTGTCAAGCCAATTGGCACGCCCGTCCTTGCCAAGGACGACGTAGGTGGCGGCTTCCTTGTTTTTTGTGGGAAAAGGGGCGGCACCATCGCCAAGAAGGACTTCGTGGGCAAGTCCAGTCTCCAGATAGAGGGCTGCCCCGGTGCTTCGGAGACCATCATCATGAACTTCAGTTTGGAAATCGTGAAGGGCGGCAAGACCACCACCTTGCAAAGCAACAACGATTGCCTGACCAACGAAATGGTGGCGCAGTTGAAGACCCTTTCAAAGGGCGACAGCTTTGAGTTCAAAAAAGTGTGGGCTCGCTGGCCAAACTCGCAGGATACCTACCAGGTGCGCACGGAGAAGTTTACGGTGTCGTGAGGTGTAACACGGTCTGCCAGACCGTGCTTTCCCATTGGAATTAAGTATTGGGGAAGCACGGACTGGCAGTCCGTGTTACCAGACCACCACCTTCCCCGTTGCCAGCACTTCTCCGTTTTGCCGCAGGCGATTTCAGTCATAAACAAAAAAAAAAACGGCAGCACCTCCCGGTACTGCCGCCTGTTTTATCCTAGAAAATGCAGTTCTTTTCACTTGGCCTGCTTGCCCAACATCCGCTCAGCTACTTGGCGTTTGGCAATTTGGTGCTTGGCGTATTGCTTCATGGCTGCCTTCGATGCCACCGAGTTCTTGCCGCTAATGATGAGGTGCTGGGTTGCCCCCGCGAAACCCTCGTAGCAGACCTCGAAAATGGCATCCAACTCATCGTCGCTGTTGACCGTGACCACGCTCCCGTCAGCGGCGAGGGTAACGCTGATAGGGTAGTCAAATGTTGGCTCCTCTTCGCTGTCAGGGTTCTCATCGAACCATTCCATCACGGCGTCCATCAGCTCGTCGTCGTTGTTGACGGAGGCGGAAACTCCATCTGGAAGTACGATGGTGACAGGATAATTGAAGCTCATGCAGTCCTCGATGCCCAGCCCACCATCATCGCCGTAGCAGTCCTCGAATAAGGCTACGAACTCCTCGTCGTTGTTGACGGTCACGATGCTGCCGTCTTCCAAAATGAGGTTCTGCGGGTAGGCGATGACGGGGAAAACGGTGGTGCTAGAATCGCAAGGGTTATTCGCGTACCACTCGTTGAAGATGTTGGCAAGCTCCTCGTCGTTGTTGGCCGTGACGGTCGTGCCATCGGGCATGTCAACGTTGACGGGGAATGCGTACTCGAAGCATGATTCAATTGGTTCACCAATAACGCCATAGCACTCTTCAAATATGGCGTTGAGGCCGTCCTCGTTTTCTACCACCACCGTCGTGCCGTCCGATTTCACTACCGTGATGGGGAACTGCAAGGATGGGTAGAGCGAGTCGTTGACGCTGCCCGAATTGTACATGGCGTAGGCCAGCTCATCGTCATTGTTGACGACCGTGGAAGTGCCATCAGGAAGCAACACGGTCACCGGGTATTGGATGGTGAAGCAGTCCTCCCAGCCCAGGTCAATCTCGATGCAGGCAGTAAGAAGCCCGATAAGTTCCTCTTCTGTGGCCACCGATTGGGTCGTGCCGTCCTCATTGACCACCGTTACCGGATAGACGATGGCGGGGCAGGTGTTGGCGTCGGGGTTTTGCTCAAACCAGTCGTTGTAGATTTCGCTGAGTTCTTCCTCGCTGTCGGCAGTTTCGGTGCCGCCATCGGGTAGGGCGATGGTAATGGGGTAGCCGAGTTCAAAGCAAAGTCCCTCACTTTCCGGGTCGGTGCTGCGGCTGACGATTTGCTGTACGCTGTTGTTTTTGGAGAAATCACCTTTTAATGGGTCAGGGCTGGTAGCGTCTTTTTTGCAAGCTGCAAAAAAGCTGAGAACGAGAATTGCTAAAAGGTTGATTTTGAATGACTTAACGATGTTCATCATGGCTTTAGATTGATTGATGTAATTAAAAATATCGGCATGGGTATCTCCAGCCAGCCATAGGACAACTCCTTTGGCTGGTGGGGTAGAGCGCCCCAGACCGATGTTGTTGAATTTTTTTTTGGTTTGAAAAAAGCGCTGGTTTTGCGCCCTTTATACTTACCAGACAACCCAACTTGGGGTATCCCCTAACGAGGAGGGATTTTTTTTTGATTTTTTTTAAAACCTCACCTCATAAGAAACCCCCGGCCTGATGCCGAAAAGACTGACAGGCTTAAGGCTGAAGTTGCCGTTATTTTCATAGTTGTAGGTGTAAAAGGCCACGTTCTTACGGTTGTAGGCATTGTACACACTGAATTTTAACCGCTGCTCCCACCTTCCTTTCCTTAAGGTGTAGAGCAAGGAAAGGTCGAGGCGGTGATTGGCGCTGCCCCGTATGGTATTGGCCTCGCCCGGTGGTGCCTCCACGGGGCCTTCATCCGTTGATTTTGGGTTGGGCGAGCCATAGAGCCAGTTGGCACTTGCCACCCAACGTTGGCCCATGCGCACATAGGCATACAGCTTTAGCTCGTGGCGACGGTCGAAGAGGAAATTGAAGGACTTCCCATCGTTTATCTGGTCGGATTGCCTGCTGCTTTTGGCCAATGCATAGCCGAGCCACCCGCCAACACGTCCCTCCTCCTTTCTCAACAGGAACTCCAAACCCATGCTCTTCCCATCAATGGGAATAAGGAGGCTGTCCGGGTCGCCGTCCAGCAGGAATGGGTCGAAGAAAAAACCGTCAGGGAAGGCCAACAACCCAGACATGGACTTGTGATATGCCTCCACGGAATAGTCAATCCCTTTTATTAGCCGGCCTTCCAGCCCGATGGTGGATTGCCATGCCTTCTGCGGGCCCAGACTTCGGTTGCTCGGCGTCCAATAGTCGGAAGGGAAAGCATACCCCACAGGGTTGGCCCTGTGCAGGTATTGTGTGTTGCGGGTGAGCGAGGCGGCCAATTTGTGGTGCTTTCCCAGCTGGTGTGCCACGATGAGGCGGGGTTCAGGGAGCAAAAATGCCTTGCCATCACTTTGAAAACCAGCCAGCCGGAGGCCGATATTGAGGGAGAGGTTTTTGGTAGGCAGCCACTCGTCCTCGATATAGGCATCGAAGCTGTTGGCTTTCTTTAAGGTCGGCGAACCTATTTCCAAAAAATCTTCAATGCCGAGGCTGTCTGCAATAGCTAAATCACTCTCAAAAGAAGATATAATGGGTGAAAAACGGTGGTTTGTCACCCCAAATCCAAACCGTAGATAGCTTTTATCGGAAAGCGCATAATCGAAGTCGGTCTTCCAGGCAAGGTCACGAATCTCGGATTTTACGCCGATAAATGCGGTGTAGAAAACGGGTTCCTCACCCGGCTCGGAAACATATGTGCCACTGCTCAAATAGCCGAGCAAAAAGCGAAAATTGCTCAGGTTTATCGAGGTGTTCGAGAATAACTTGTGGTTGAATACATGGTTCCATCGAAGGGTGGAAATGGTGTTGCCCCAGTCGAACTTGTAACTCACAACCTCTTCCGTGGAGCTGTCTTTGTAAGTTTCCTCAGCCCTAAAGCCATCGTTCCCCTTATAAAAGCTGAGGAGCAGTTTATCCTTGTCCGAAAACTGATAATTGGCCTTGGCGTTGATGTCGTAGAATGTATATTTTGGCGATTCAAGCTCTTCTGCTACCAACAGCTTGACGACTGTGGGCAATAGGTAGAAATCAGAATGTGAATGCCTTCCACTCAGCATCAATGAGCCTTTTTTCTTCGCAAACGGCCCTTCCACCATCGCCTTCGCCCCAATGAGGTCGGCTTCCGCCTCCCCGCCCCAACGCTGGTTGTTGCCTTCCTTGGTATAGACATCTATGACCGACGAAACCCGGCCACCGTACCTCGCCGGGATGCCGCCCTTGAGCAATTTGGCGCTGCGTATGGCCGAGGTGTTGAAAATGGAAAACATGCCCATAATATGGTCGGGGTTATAAACTGGCACGCCGTCCAGCAACACGAGGTTCTGGTCGCCATTGCCGCCCCGCACGTAGGTGCCTGAAATGCCATCTGCCCCGGTCTGCATGCCCGGCAGCATTTGCATGATGCGCATGAGGTCGCTCTGGCCGCCGAGGTCTGGAGCCGCCTTAAAGTCCTCCGGCTTGAACCGCTGCATATTGCCGGGCGAAGGGAGGAGGTTGGTACTGGCACTGTCCGCTGTGGGCGTCACGATGACTTCCGACAGTACCAAGGTTGGTTCCAAGGGCTGGTTGATGCGCTGGTGGGGAACATGGGCCACCTTCACGTTGGCCTCACCATAACCGATATAGCTGAAATTGAGGTGGGTGGCGGCAGGTGGGAGCGTAAGGCTGTAAAACCCGTATTCATTGGTGATGGTGCCCTGCCCAAATTCCGTGCAATAGACCGTGGCGGCAATCAGCCTTTCGCCAGACTGGGCATCCTCCACGAAGCCGCTGATGGTCATCTGGCGCACCTCCGGTTCTGCTTTTTTGAAAAGCACCACCTGCCCATTCAACTCCTTGAAGCCGACATCCGTGCCGTCCAGAATTATGGAAAGCACGTCCTTCAGGGGTTGGTTCTTGGCATTTACCGTTATTTTTTGTTTGGCATTGAAAAAATGCTCGCTAAACGCCAACGACACCTTGCCCTGCTTCGTCAATTGCCCCAACGCCTGCGCCGGGGTCACTTCTTTTACCTGCAAACTGACCGTGCGGTCGAGCAGCCCCTGTGCGCTTCCCGTCAAGTGTGCCAAGAGCAAAACAAGCACGACCCCCATTGCCAACTTAAATGGCCGTGAGGGTCGTGGAAGGTGTGGGTATTTTAAATGAAATGGGCCTATTGTCATGTGTATGAGATGAATATTGCGCTGCAAGTCGTGACTGTTCTGCATGCCGATGCTCGCCGAAAAGGGTGAAACGAAAATTTTGCTTTGCAAAAAATCAATTTGATTCCCCCTCGTGGTCACTGCCTGTTTGCGATGCTAAACGATGCCCGCTCAACCACAGCGCCCACCCTTGAGGATGTACGAATGCTCGTCCAATTTTTCCAACGTGGCACCGAATATAGCGGCCAAGGTCTCAAGCGCCTCCAACAAGGGCTTCCCATCGAAAGTGACGGTCAAGGTGCAACGCTTAACCTGCTCATTATCAGCACTTAGGGTGACGCTGTGCAAGGCAGCTAATTGCCGTAGTGCCTCCTCCAAACTGGCATTTTCGAAGACCAGCCGCTGTGTGTGCCAAGCGGCAGTGTTATTTGCTGCGCCACCTGTTTTAACGAGGCTGTTTTTTGTTTGGTCAAAAATGCCCGTCTCGTTGGCCACCAACAGAAGGTGCTGTTGAGCGCCCGTTGGCTGGAGGCGAACCTTGCCCGTGCTCACATTCACTTCAAGGGTCTGCGCCTTGGGGTCGTCCTTCACGTTGAAGGAGGTGCCTAAGACCGTCACTTCGCCGAGGGACGTTTGAACGATAAAAGGCCGTTCAGCATCCTTGGCCACCTCGAAAAATGCCTCGCCGGAGAGTTCCACACGGCGCTCCTTGCCCTCGTTGGCGGTGAAGTAGCGGAAGGTTGTCGCCTTGTTGACCCAGACTTTGGAGCCATCGGCCAGTTCAATTGGCGTTGTGGCAGCCGTGCTTCCGCCGACAAATTCGGCTTGGCCTGCTTCTCCATTGCCCAAAAATTTGCGGAGCACCAAAGGCGCAGCTACGAGCAACAACACAGCAGCAGCGATGGCCAACCAATTGCGCTGGGGCCGCATGCTGACTACCTTGGCGCTGGGGCTGCCCCCCTGGGAAGCGGCAGCGGCGATGCGCCGTTCCAGTTTGGCGAAATCGGCCTCTTCGTCCAACTCAACGGGTTGGTTGAAATTGCCGCTGGCCTGCCATACCTGCTCAACATGGCTTGCAACAAGTTGGTTGTCAGGCGATTGCGCCAGCCAGCCATCCAAGTCGGACTGCTCGGCAGGCGACAACGGGCCGTTGAGTTTTTTTTGTAAAAGGGATATGTAAATTTCTTCTTTCATAGGCGGAAAGTTAAAGAACTTGACTGGTTGGTGGTTTTGTTTTGCTCGATTTGCCTTCGCATGCGTACCCGCAAGAGAAGATGTCGCCACCAAGACAATCGGGCAAGGCGCTTCCCCTAATAAGTGTCAAGTTTTTTTCAAGAAAAAACAACCCCGCCCAGCAGCCAAGCCAAGAGGGCTGGCGTTATGTGCGGCCCTATGGCTTCCCGTAGGGAGGCAATGGCACGGGTCATCTGGTTTTCGATGGTCTTGGTGGAGATGTTGAGCTGTTCCGCAATTTCTTTGTGGGTCATGTTTTCGAGGCGGCAAAGCGTGAAAATGATACGGCAACGCTCCGGTAGTGCAGCAATGGCAGTATGTATAACCTGTTCTAAATCAGCGGTTTCGAGCTGTGAATGGGCGTCGAGCGCAGTGGAAGGCCGTTCTGGCAACTGACCGGGGTCGGTATAGTCGAGCCGCCGGGCCTTGATGTGGTTCAGGGTCTTGTTCACCACCGAGCGGCGCAGGTACGCCTTTAGGGAAGACTGCACCTCGATTTCCTCCCGCTTCCGCCAAAGGTCGAAGAACACGTCCTGCGAGAGGTCCCGTGCGGCCTCCCCATCGCCGAGGATGTTGTTGGAAGTAACGACAAGGTACTTGTAATAGCGGTCGTACAGGGCACGGAAGGCGGCCATGTCCCCGTCCTTCATCTGTTGGAAAAGGGACTGCTCATCCGTGGTGTATTCATAAGCCATAAGCGGGTTGGAATTTTTTTTGCAAAATTGCTAAAAATCGCCGCTTGTTTGGCGGTTGGGTTAGGGAAGAGGGTAAAACTTTTAGAGGGGGTTTGAAATGTGCCTCAAATTTGGGGCCTGCCATGAATGATTTTAATTTCTCAGGAACCATTTTTTAGTTTCAAGTCATGTGACCTCGAAAGGGCCAGCCAAGATGTACAATTTATTTGTGCCCCGTTCCTTATTGCTTATTTTCGCCACATATACAACTTGACCAACTTCGCATGATTGTCAAATTCTGCCAACCGCCGCCACCACTTTCGCCGTACGTGGAACTATTGACCTGGTATGCCGACTACCAGCCCGACTATGCCCACGAACGCATCCTACCGCAGGGCGTGGTGGAGCTTATCATTGACCTCACAGACCCGCCAAAGTTCATCTACGACAACGACTCATTGGCCGTCACCCAGACTTGCCGCAAGGCTTGGATAGCGGGCCTACGGCATGAGTTTATCACCATTTCCGCCGTTCCGGGCAGCAGCATGATGGTCGTGCGGTTCCGAGAGGGCATGGCCTACCCGATACTTCAATTGCCGCTCGGCCTGCTCCGCAACCAAGTGCTGCCCGCCGACCTGACCCTCAACCCCGACATCAACCGCTTGCACGAACAGCTTGTGAACGCCCCTACGCCCGAAGAAAAATTCGCCTTCACACTTGAATTTCTTTCGTTGCGGCTGCGCCGCAATATGGAGATACACCCAGCGGTCAGTTTTGCTGTAGGTAAAATAATGGCCGACCCAGCGCAACTGACCGTGGACGCCATCGCCCGAAAAACGGGCTGGTCGCACAAGCACCTTGTGGCCCTTTTCAACAAATACGTGGGCTGTTCGCCCAAGGAGTTTGTGCGCATCAGCCGCTTCCAAAAGGCCATTTTTGCCATCGGCAACGAGGAGGTGGTGGACTGGGCACGGCTCGTCCATGATTGCGGCTACTATGACCAAGCGCATTTCATCAAGGACTTCAAGCGCTTCTCCGGCCTCTCGCCCGTGACCTACCTCGGCGAGCGGGGCGAGGATTTGAACTATTTGCCGATGAGGTAAAATTTTTACAATGGTGATTGAGCCTTCATTTTGACCTTTGCAAAAAAAATTGATTCAATGAAGAAGACGCTGATTGCCCTGTTTTTGCTGGGATTTCCCATTTGTATCAATGCCCAGAACCCACTCAGCGACTATAAAATCGCCTATAACATCCTTGAGAACAAGGAGAAGGACGACTACGAGGTTTACACCATGAACCCCGACGGTACGGGCAAGACCAATATCACCCACAACGACGACGTGGCTTGGACCTACTATGCCTACCGTGACCAGCTTTACTGGATTTCCGACCGGGATACCTGCTACCGTTGCTATTACCTCTACCGCTCCGACGCCGAGGGCGATGGCGTGGAAAAAGTGAGCGGCCTGCGTCTCGAAGACTCCTGGATGAACAGTCGAAAAAAGGGCTGCGAAATGGCGGTGACGGGCAGGGTAGGGAAGGAACTTCGCTATCAATTGTTCATCGTGGACACGGACTCCGGCAAGTTCCGTCAAATCACCAACGACACCGCCGCTATGTACGGTGACCCGGCTTTCTCGCCCGATGGTCAGCAAATCGTTTATCGTTATAAAAAGAACAAACGCAATCGCAACGAAAAAATGGAACTATGGCTGGCCAACGCCGATGGCTCGAACGCCCGCCAACTTACGTACTATCCGCCCGCCGACACGACCTCCCAGTGGTTCGACTACCACGCTGGCGCTCCACATTGGAACGCCAAGCTGGGACTCATCACCTACCAATCAAAACAGGGCGGCAAGTACCGCCTCATGGCCGTCTCGCCTGACGGCAAGCGCCAGTTCGAGTTGCACGACTTCGGGGGCAGCATCGGCACTGGCTGGCACGACTGGAGCCCCGATGGCCGTTACCTCGCCGTCGAATTGTTCAAGGACAACGATGCGCCGAGCGATATTTACCTTTGGGATTATGAAACCAAAAAGCTCATGCAACTGACCGACGGGGCAGGCTACGAACTATCGCCGGTTTGGGTGAGGAAATAACTTAGTCATTGGTCATTGTAGTCATTAGTCATTGAGCGAATGACCAATGACCAATGACATAAAATACCTTAACAATGGATGCAGCTGAAATCACCATGATGGAAAACCTCCAGAAGAACACGGGCAAGTCCTTGGAGGAATGGAAAAAAATAGTCCTCAGTGCTGGCTTCGAGAAGCACGGCGAGATGGTCAACTACCTGAAAACGGAGCACGGGCTTGGCCACGGCTTCGCCAATTTCATCGTCCACAAGGCAAAGGCCACCGACGCTGGCTCAGTAGATGATAAGTCGCAACTCATTGAAAATCAATACAAAGGGAAAGAAAACCTCCGGCCTTTTTATGAAACATTGATGGCGGAAATCCTGAAATTGGGTAACGACATCGAGGTAGCACCCAAGAACGCTTCGGTCAGTTTGCGGCGCAAAAAGCAGTTCTGCCTATTGGAGCCAAAGACCAAGACCCGCCTCGAAGTCGGCTTGAACATGAAGGGCGTGGAGCCTGCCGGAAAGCTCGAAGGCTGCCCACCGGGTGGCATGTGCTCACACAAAATCAGGGTGGAAAAGGCCGAGGACATTGACGCAGAAGTGTTCGACTGGGTTCGGAAGGCGTATGAATTGAATGGCTAAAACTTGGCTATTTGTTCAATAATATCCCCATCGCCACTTCCCGATAGCTCGCCCCTATCGGCAACTTCTGCTTGCCAACCACCACCTGATTTCCCTCGATGGCGCTGACTTTGGCAATGGCCACGATATACGATTTATGGATGCGCAGGAACAAGTCGTTAGGCAGTTCTTCCTCCAAGTTTTTCAGCGAATTCAAGGACAAAATGCGGCCCTGCGGCGTGTGGTAGGCCACGTATTCCCGCATCCCTTCCACATAGGCAATGTCCTCGAAGCGCAGCCGATGCACTTTATGCTCCGATTTTACCAAGATAAAATCCCTTGTGTTGGTGGGCGTTTCGGTCGGTGTTTGTTGCTGCGCAACAGATTGATTAGCAGCCGCTTTGCGCAGGTTGAGCAGGTCGGTGGCCTTGTTCACGGCCTGCACGAAGCGCTCGAATGGGAAGGGCTTGAGCAGGTAGTCCGTGGCGTCCACGTTGTAGCTTTCGAGGGCAAATTCCGAGTAGGCCGTCGTGAAAATCACGAGCGGGCGGTGCTTCAGCGTCCGCAAAAACTCTAGCCCAGTCATGCCCGGCATTTGAATATCGAGGAAAAGCAGGTCAATCGGCTGTGCGTTCAGCGCCTGCAACGCCTCGAAGGGGTCACGGCATTTGCCCGCCAGCGCCAGGTGCGGCAACCGACCGATATAGTTTCCGAGCAGCTCACGGGCCAGCTCTTCATCGTCAACAATGAGGCAAGTGTAGTTGGTCATGATGGTGGATTGGTGATTGGTGATTGGAGACTGGTGATTGGAAGGGGCAATGACAAAATGCCATTTGCGCATCGTCCCACTCACTAATCACCAATCACTATTCACCAACTTTCAATTTTAAATAAACCCCAAACTCTCGCTCCCCCTTTTTAATCCGCAACTCGTGCCGATTCGGGTAGAGCAGTTCCAATTGGCGGCGCACGTTTTCCAGTCCGATACCGCCCGTTTCGTTCTTCGTAAAACCCGTTTGCGGCAGGCTGTTGCGCACCTCCAACGTCACGGCGGCTTCCTCGGTTTTCAGGCGGATGTCAATCCAGCCGTTGGCCAAATCCTCCACTTTGCTGTGCTTAAAGGCATTCTCCACGAAAGGGATGAAGAGCATGGGCGCAATGCGGAGTTCGGGGCGGCTATCGTCGAGTTCGGCTTTCACGTTGAGTCCCCGGCTGTCCTTCAACAGGTGCAGGGCGATGAAATGGCGCAGGTACTCGATTTCCTTGCCCAGCGGCACGGTCGCCTCCTTGCAGTCGTAGAGCACGTAGCGCAGCATGCCGGAGAGTTTCAGCAGGTTCTCCGATGCTGCATCCGATTTCAGGACGGTCAGGGTATAGATATTGTTCAAAGCATTGAACAAGAAATGTGGGTTCACCTGCGATTTCAGGAATTTCAGTTCTGATTCCAGTTTTTCGCTTCGCAAAATGGACATTTCCTGCTCCTTGCGGCGGGCGTAGGCCGCTATTTCAAAGACGGCGCTCCCTATCCACGCCGTGAAAAACGGCATGGACTGGCCCAGCAGCCGCATCCAATGCTTGGGCGACGGCTCATCATGCCCGCCCATGCGTGGCCTGCCAAGGCCCGGCCTGAAAGACTCGGCCCAAGGCGCCGCTTCCCAGCTTACGAGCTTCACCACCACGATGAGCAGCGCCAGCCCTGCCAGCCAATAGGCCGTCTGTTTGCTTTTGAAAAACAATTGCGGCAGCAGCAACTCCATGTTAACCAACACCACCGTTGCAATGCCGACCAAAACCACCAAGTTCTTCACGAGGAAGCGGTCGGCCTTGCCCCAGTCGCCGGAAAGCAGCACCGGAACGAGCAGCCAAAAACTCCCCCAGAAGAGGATTTGAAGGATGGTGTTTTTATGCAAAGGACGCATTGTGCGATGTTTTAAACTTTCAGCAGCAAAGCTGGTCAAATGCGCCGTTTGCGCCAAAGTTTTATCCATGAACGTGGCGGTTTTATCAATGAATGCTTGGTTGCGAAGCAAAACGATTCCAATGTCGTGATTCGTGGACAAATTTGCCACGTTCATTGAATAAACTGGCGGCGGGTGGCGTTTGAGCGCAGCTTTGTACCATCGTTTTGAATCAATCATTAAAAAATTGCAATCATGAAAAATCTAAAGAAATCATCCCTGCTCATCCTGCTTTTTGCCGCTTATTTCATCAATGCCCAAGCCCAAAGAGGGGGAGGCGACGGCCCCGACTTCGACCCCATTGAACGTGCCGAGCATCACACCGAGCGCATGACCGAAGACCTCGGCCTCACGCCTGAGCAAGCCGCCAAGGTGAAGGACATCAATTTGAAATACGCCGAAAAGGCAAAGGCCAAGCACGATGCCAAGGCTGCCGACAAGGCCAAGAACAAGTCGGAACGGGAGGCGCTCCGCAATGAGCACGATGCCGAACTGAAGAAAGTGCTGACCAAGGAACAAGCCGCAAAATTCGAGCAGCGCAAAGCCGAACGCGGCGACAGAAAAGGCAAAGGTGGCCCCGGCAAGCATGGCAAGGGCGGCCCAGACTTTGACCCCGCCAAACGTGCCGAGCACCAGACCGAGCGCATGACCAAAGACCTCGGCCTGAATGCCGACCAAGCCGCCAAGGTGAAATCCATCAACGAGGAGTTTGCGCAGAAAGCCAAGGCCATTCACGATGCCAATAATGACGAACGGGCCAAAAACCAAGCCGCTCACGATGCGCTCCGCAATGAGCACGACGCTGCCTTGGCAAAGGTGCTGACCAAGGAGCAAGCCGCTAAATGGGAACAGCACAAGGCCGAGCGTGGCGACAGAAAAGGCAAGGGCGGCCCCGGCAAGCAGAAAGGCAAGCGAGGACAGCAAGATTTGCCGAAGGAATAAGCCTTTGTTTCTAAAGCTTAAATTAAAACCCCTGTTTAGCGATTTATCCTGAGCAGGGGTTTTTGTTTTAAAAGAATGGAGGTTTTGAAAATTATTAGGTTTGTCCGTTCGCTAAAACTTGCCGTGGCGCAAGTAAAAAAACTTAAATCGAGCTTTAATTGACCAAATGACGCATTAACCAATTAATAAAAATATCATGGCAAGCACAAGTTCTTTTGGATTCAATATGCGGGTTATCCACCGCTATTTGGGCTTTTTTCTCGTCGGCATCATGGCCGTTTACAGCCTCAGCGGCATCGTCCTCATTTTCAGGGACACCAATTTTCTGAAACAGGAAAAACAAGTGCAAAAACAAGTAAAGCCCAATGTGGCCAACCCCGACGAACTGGGCCGGATGCTCGGCATCCGTGGCCTTAAAGTGGAAAAAGAGGAAGGCAATACCATCTTCTTCAAGGAAGGCAAATATGATAAGGCTACTGGCAATGCCGACTATACCGCCAAGGAACTGCCCTACCTGCTCGACAAAATGACGCACCTGCACAAGGCCAAATCCGCCGACCCGCTTTTCTTCCTGAACGTATTTTCCGGGGTGTCACTGTTCTTCTTCGTGGTCTCTTCTTTTTGGATGTTTATGCCAAGTACCTCCATGTTCAAGAAAGGCATGTATTTCACCATTGGCGGCATCGTGCTGACGCTGATTTTGTTGTTTATTTAAAAACGCATTCCATGATGACCGCCATTGTCCTATCAGAACCCGGCCATTTCACCAAAACCCAAAAAGACCGGCCCGCCGCACCTGCGCCCGGCCATGTGATGCTGAAAATCCGGCAGCTCGGCGTCTGTGGCACCGACCTCCATGCCTTCAAAGGTAGGCAGCCGTTCTTCAGCTATCCCCGCATTTTGGGACATGAGGTAGCCGCCGAAGTGGTGGCCTTGGGTGAGGGCGTGGCGCAGTTGAGCGTGGGCGACCTTTGCACCGTGATGCCCTACCGCAACGAGCGGGAAGACCAAGCCGTGCGCCGTGGACTCACCAATTGCGGCAGCAGCCTGAAAGTACTCGGCGTACACGAGGACGGCGCCATGCAGGAGTTCATCAGCTACCCCGCCGAGTTGGTTTTTCCCGCCAACGACCTTTCCCTCGACCAGCTTTCGATGATAGAACCACTGGCCATTGGCAGCCATGCCGTGGAGCGTGCTGGCATCCAACCCGACGACATCGTGCTGGTGGTGGGCGCTGGCCCCATCGGCATTGGTACGGTGGCGCTGGCGCTGCTCAAGGCCGCAAGGGTGCTGGTGTTAGACGTGAACGAGGGGCGGCTTTCCTTCGTGAAAAAACAATTCCCTTCGGCAACGACCGTGCTGCTCAACGAGGACGTGCCCGCCAGTTTGATGGAAGAACTGAACGGCGACCTGCCCACCGTCGTCATGGATGCAACAGGCAACAAGGCCAGCATGGAGCGCTGCCTCGACTACGTTGCCGTGGGCGGTACCATCGTCTTCATCGGCCTGTTCATCGGCGATGTGAGCTTCCCCGACCCGCTGTTTCACCGAAAAGAACTGACGTTGAAAGCCTCCCGCAACGCCACGGCCACCGATTTTGCGAAGCTGATACGGCTGATGCGGGGCGGGCTGGTGCGCATGGATGGCTATATCACCCATCGCTTGGACTTTGCGACGCTGCACGAAACGTTCGAGCAACTGTACGACCCGGAGGCGGGAGTGATAAAGGCGGTGGTGGGGTTTTGATGGCGGAAACATGAACAGCAGCAGCGAAATCATGGCGTACAATTGGATTGTGCCATTGCAGCAGTTTTCCCCAGAACAACAGCTCATTCCGAATAATACAACCGCTCCTGCTTCGTTACCCGCCAGATTTGCAGCAATTGGGCATTCAGCATGGAGGCATTGGGGTGCGTGGTTATTTCGTTCCAGCCAAGCACAGTGCATTCGCCCGTCAGCTTCACTTTCCTTTCCGTAGATCGGGCGATGGTTTCTAATGCCTCCTTTTCGCAGTCGTTGTGGCCAAACTCCGGCAGGTCGGCAGCGGTGACGGCCAGCGATAGGGCCGCCAAGCACCAGGCGTACCTTAGCCGCCACGGCCAGGCATTGCGGAGCAGCACCAGCGCCGTTTTTGCATAGAAAAACACCAAGCAGAGCGTGACGGGCAGTATGGTGTCGTGCCGCACAATGAGCGAGCGGTAGTTCCGGTAGCCACCCAACGGCAGCAGCAACAGGTAGGCAACGATAAAAACGGCCACCCATTTTCCAACCTGCCTAAGGTGGGCACTGTCCTTCGGGTCAGCGAATTTTGCCGCCAGTGCCAGGTTGCCCGCAATGCCCAGCAACAAGAACGGGAATCCCAGCTTCAAGGTAAAAATGGAAGCAAGCCCCCGCAGAAGTGCGGGGTAGCGCTCAGCTAAAGGGATGGTATCGGGGCTGACCGATTCGCTGTTGAACGAGCCAGCGTACAGTGACCAAGCCGAAACGAACGAAGCCAGCAAGAAATAAAACAGGAGAGGCTTTGGCAGTACCCCTAAGGCCTTGGCTGCCCTTCGGGCAATGGGCTGGACAGGCAGGCTGCGCAGGTTTTTTATCCATAAAAATAGCAAGGTAGATGGGCAAACGATGAGCAGTATGCCCGGCACCAATGGCCCGCTCAGCGGCAGTGCCACGGCCAGTGGCAACAATACCAAGTGCTGCAACGAGCGGACGCTTCCCCGGTAGAACGGCAAGAAAAACGCTACTAGAAAAGCCAGCGGCAACGGGTAAAAGAACGTGTAGGTGATGGATTTTTCGATGATGCCCATCTGAAGGTTGTAGCCATAAGCCTGAAAAAACGGCGTGACCAATACCGCTGCCAGCAGGGGTTCCCAACGCCGCTTCCCATCCGAGGCGTACGCCGCCAGCAAACCAATCAGCGCCAGTTGCAGGGCAGTTTTGAGCAGGGCACAAGCCCAATAGACGCTGTCAACCGGGGCCATAAAAGCCTGCATTGCCTGCGGCACATGCTTGAAATACCAAACCATCGGGGCGTGGACAAAATAACGGTTGGGGGCGCAGTAGCGCTCACCGCTGAGCACACCCAAGCCAAACGGGTCGTCCAACACTTTGGCATATTTGTCTGCTGGCACGACGATGGGTGCGATGTCGCCGTCCAGCCTGGTATGGAAGTGCTGTAAGAATGAATAACCTGAATCGAGCAGGAGGAAGGCAGCTAACAAAAGATAGGCAGTGCGCTTTGGCATAGGAAAGCAGTGGGTCAATGTCGGCTGTTTGCTTCTTCGTCCAGGTTCAGTGCATGCAGTAGGCGGTGCAGGGCTGGCGCTATGACGATGGACACCGCTGCCAAGAACGCTATGCCGCTGTACAGCGCATAGAATGCAGCGAACAGTTTGCAACCATCAGTCTCCGCACCGAAGCCAGGGCCCATGCCCGTCAGTATCATGGCGGCATTGTAGAAGCCGTCAATAGGCGTTAGGCCGCCCAGGTAGCAGTAGCCAAGCATACCCAATCCCAACGAAAAGGCAATGAGCAGCGAACTGGCCACGAAGTGGCGGAACAGCCGCCGACGGAACTTGGTGGGGTGGGCGAGGGGCTGCTTTCTATGCTCGAATTTCATAATTGAAATTTTTGGCGAATTTAGCCTAAGTTTACACCAAATCATTTCTGCGCTATGCAAAATGCCATCTTTCTCGCCCTTTTGTCTATGCTCTTTGCGGGCTTCACTTCGGTCATTGCCAAGATGGGCTTGAAAAACGTCAGTGGGGACGCCGCCCTCGTTGTGCGAACGGTGTTCGTCATGGCCGTTGTGCTGGCTAATGCGGCAATTTTCCGTCAGTTCAAGCAGCTTAAATTGCTGACAACCAGCGATATAACTTTCCTTGCCATCTCCGGTTTCACGGCGGCCATGTCATGGATTTTCTTTTACAAGGCTATCAAAATCGGCAACGTCTCGCAAATCATCCTGATAGACAAGGCGAGTATTTTGATAACGCTGCTGCTTTCTTTCCTAATCCTGAAGGAGCCGATGACCCTGAAAACCCTGCTCGGCGGTGGGCTGATATTGGTGGGGTTGTTGGTGCTGAGTTTGAAATAACACAAACAATTGATGCTCAAGCTAAATCGGAAATACCTGCTGGCCGCCTTCGTGATTTTCATTGTGGAAGTGCTGATTGCGCTCTATATCCATGACCGATTCGTGCGGCCATATATTGGCGATGTACTGGTGGTCATATTGATTTATTGCTTCGCAAAAGCGTTCTTAAACCTCCCCGTCATGCAGGTAGCCCTTGGCGTGCTCGCTTTCTCATTTGCCATCGAAATATTGCAGTATTTTAATGTCGTGGATTTGCTGGGACTTGGCCACAACCAACTTGCAAGGGTGGTCATCGGCACTTCGTTCGCTTGGGAGGATTTTTTGGCCTACGCCGCGGGCATCCTTATCGTCATTCTCGTTGAAAAACCTAAAAACAGCTGATATTCGCAGTCCCCAAACCTAAAACCATTCATCGTCTTTCTTACAGCTTAAATCAAACCAATGGAAATCACCGAAGTCTTCTACGCCCCCACCCGCCAAGACTGGCGCAACTGGCTCGCCGAGCATCACCAGACGAAGAAGGAAGTTTGGGTTCAAAAATTCTTGAAGGCCACGGGCAAACCCTCCATTTCCTACGACGAACTGGTGGAGGAATGCCTATGCTTCGGCTGGATTGACGGAACCCAGAAAAAATACGATGCGGAAAGTTCCGTGCAGCGCATCACGCCCCGCCGGAAGAAGAGTTATCTCAGTGAACTGAACAGGCAGCGCATTTGGAAGCTGCAGCGCCTCGGCCTGATGACCCCAGCGGGCATCGCACCTATAGAGTCGCAAATCGGCTCGCCCGATGATCCGTTCCACATCCCCGATTGGATTGTCGAACATCTCCAGGCCGACCCGCAGGTATGGCAGAATTTTCAGGCTTTTCCACATTTCTACAAGCGCCTCAAAATCGGCTGGATTCACGAGATACAGGGCAATAACCGCCACCCCGAAGCCCTGAAACGGCTGGGCTACCTGATAAAAATGACCGCCCAAGGCAAGCGGTACGGGTCGGAACCAATGGAAGGGTGGGGGACTTGGTAGCCGCTCATTGACTTTTGTCACATTCGCCTTCTGCAAAAGGCGGGAGCTTTGCCTGAAAAATAGATTAAATGAGCAACAACACGATTTATATCGTCGTCACCATCTCGCTGCTGCACTTCGTGGCGGCCATCGTCTTCCTGCTGCGCAAACTGAGCGGGCCGCCCAAGGATGCCGAAACGGAAACTGGTCCGCCGCTCGAAGACCATAAATAATGCACCCCCAGCCATGAAAAGAGCAGTCCTGTACAAATAAGCCACCCTCCGCCTTCCGTCTTGCCTCCTATATCGGCATGTGAAAATGCCCCCTGTTTGCGACAAAATTTCCTCCGACGATGAGGGAAATGTGGCTCCCGCCGATAAATGTCCGCCAACCTTTCCCAAAAATCTGCTCCGGTCGAACATTCGGAGCATGTCGTATCCCGGAACTCTGTTACGGCCTTGTTTCAGAACGGAGTTCCGGGGTACATGAACTATCACATTTTCACCACCTTTAGCACGGCCATTTTGCCGCCTGCGGCGATTTTGCAATAATAAATGCCAGCCGCATGGCCGGTTAGGTCGAGGGGGATGCGGGTTTCCGTTGCCGACGGCAATTGCCTACTGAACAAAATGCGACCCGTCACGTCCACCAGTTCCACTTGCAGGGGCAGCGGGTTCTCCAATTCAACGGTCAATATGGACAGGCCGGAGGCCGGGTTGGGTGCCAGCAGGAGGGTGCGCAGACCAGGCAGGTTGGTAGCGCCAAGTATCCCATCTGCTACATCCACGGTGATTTCCTCCGTGCAACCAACCCCATCTGTCACGGTACAGGTGTAAGTGCCGGGCGCAAGGCCGTTGATGGTGGCTGACGTGGCGCCGTTGCTCCAGGCGTAGGTGTAGGGGAGCGAACCGCCCGATGCAACCACCGTGGCAGTGCCGTCATTGGAGCCAAAAACCGTTTCGTCCGTGCTTGTGGCGGTGGCAATCAGCAGGTCGGGGTTGGCTGACACTACGCCCGTTATGCTGGCAGTACAACCATTGACGTCAGTCACTAAGATGGTGTAAGTGCTACCGGGGGGAATCGGCGGTGTAGGAGTAACGGTAAAATTGTAAGGAGGTGTTCCGCCAGTTGCCAAAGCAGATATGTTCTCCAGCGACCCATCACAGTTGGAAGTGACAATAACATCACCGATTCCGAGTGGCGGAGGCGCAGGTATGTCAATGCTCTCGCTGTTCGTACAGCCGTTGCTTGGGTCGGTAGCCACCACGGTGTAGGTACCTGCGGGCACAGTCTGCGTTGGATTGCTGCCAAGGCCCAACCACTGAAGGATGACCCCAGGCGTCGAACTGTTGGCAGTCAGGGTGATGGCGTCATCGGAACAGTCCAGCACAGGGTCTCCCGTAAAGTTGATGCTGACGTCTGGAATGGCGGTGTTATCCATCAAATTGAACACATCGGAAGCGGAGCAGCCCGTGGCGACGCTGGTCACGACCAATTCATAAGGGCCAGGCTGGTCAAGCATGACCGGGCCTGTCACGATTTGGCCGTTCAGGGTGCAGACAAAGCCCGGCTGGCCGCAAATAGGCGACAAATCAACGGCGATGGATGTCGTGTTGCAGTTGATTTCTACATCCGGCACCGAAAAACTTGGCAGCGTTGTAATCTCTGATACCGTGGTTGAGTAAATGCCCGAACAGCCCGTTCCGGGGTCGGTCACTTGGAGGTTGTAAATGCCCGCTTCCGTTACGGTCGGGTTTTGTGCCGTAGAAGCAAAGCCGCTCGGCCCCGTCCAACTGAAGGTAAGGCCCGATTGACCGGGGTTGGCCAAGATGGTCACGGAGGTGACGACGCAGGTCAGCACACCTTGGGGCAGCGGGGCAGCGGTAGGGATGTTCCCGCTTTGTGTGACCGTTGCGGTAGCGGTACTGCCACAGCCGCTGCTGTTGCTGACGGTAAGGAGGTAGTCGCCGGGGCTGTTCACCGTTGGGTTTTGTTCGTCGGAGGTAAAGCCGTTTGGTCCCGTCCACGCATAGCTCACGTTTGTGGCGTCGGAGCTGCCCACCAGTTGCACGGTCGGATTCCCGCAGGTAAGGGCACCGCCCATTGCGGCAGCAGAAGGCGTGGCCAAGCTGGGCACGGTGACGGCAGCGGCAGCCGTACAGCCGTTGCTGTTTCTGGTAACGGTCAGCGTATAACTGCCAGCCGCCGACACGGTCGGGTTCTGCTGGCTACTGGTAAAACCATTCGGCCCCGACCACGAATAGCTCACGCCAGTCGGATTGGACATGCCTAATAGTTGAATGGTTTGCGCTGCGCAATTGACGCTCCCCAGGCTGGCCGTAGGGATGGTTGGCGGTAGGACATCCAATTGCACATTCATCATTGCGGTAGCAGAGCAGCCATTGGAAAGCGAGGTGACATGCACCATATATGTGCCCGGCTGGCTGATGGTCACGGGTGGCAAATCCATAAAGCCTGGCCCTTTGATGACGCAACTTAGGTCTGGGCCGCACGGGTCAAGCTCAAAAGTCGGGCTCGTGCAGGTGAGCATGACGGTAGCTGGCACGTTGATGCTCGGTGGCGTGGCGGGCACGAAGTTCAACTCGGTGCGCACGCCTGTACTGGTGTTGAAGAAAACACCACTGGGCGTCTCTTCCCGCACCACTGTTTTTACCATGTAAAAATTCTGGCCGGGTTCAGGGGACATATCGGTGAAATCCGTCGAGGCGATGGGATTGGCCGAAAGGCGCTCGTATGGCCCGGCCTCATTGTCGGAACGGTAAACAAGGTAGCCCATCACATCCGATTCGTCGGAGGCGCTCCAGGTCAATTCAACTTGGTTGCAATACTGTGCGGCGGCCACATTGCCCACGGGCAAAACTACCTGCGCCCTGACCGTCGGGTCGCCCAATAAGCTGACGTGCGTTCCGCAATAGGAGAACACCGTGTCAACCTGAAAATAGCCAATATCCTCGCAGGAGTTTTGGGTCAACAAAGTCGAATAGCCAATCGTTTCGCCAGCGCCCAAATGGTGGGTAATCCAGTGCGGCCTACCTGCCCAACCGCAGGTGAGTATGCCCCCCTTTGAAGCCAAGGCACTCATCATGAAGGGGTTGTTGTTGTAGTCCCAGTCGGCGAAGTAGCTGCCGAACAGCAAGGTGAACACAGCGTTGACGGTATCCGAGGCAAACTGGGCGCTGCTCCCTACCCCACTTGCACCGTTGTAATTGCCGCCGCCGCAGCCGTAGACAAACAGGAAACTTTGGTCATCGGTGTCGTTGAAAAAATCGCCTGCCACGACATTGGCAGGGCCAACCAACGGATTGCCGTTGCGGTAGCCATCCGAGGCAAATGCCTCACCACCGAAATAGCCGAAATTGTCGTCCACCAAGGCTTTGGTGTCCACGGTGTACTGGCCCGTTCGCCAGTCGTGGTTCTTTTGCAGGTAACGGCGGTAAAGGTCAATGCGGGGGCCAAAATCGCTTTCGTTCATATTGGAAAAGTCCACCCTGCCGACCACCATCTCGGTCGTGGACGGGGTAAGGAACTGGTCGAACTTGCCATCTCCCGGCACGTTGACCGTCTCCGCTCGCCCGGGCGGCGTCGGGTTCGTGGCGGTGTTCACGGTGGCATCCGTCCAACCAGTATTTTGCGCATCCCCGTAATAAATATCGGCGGGCCAAGCCCCTGTGTGTTCCGGGTGGCCGTCCCAGGCGAAATTGCCGGAGTATGGCACGGGAATCGCCCCAAAAAGGAGGATATTGGAGGTGCCATAATTGTTGTAATCGCTGATGATTTGCGCCTTCACCGAAGCCACGGTCGCATTGGCTGGCACGGAGTTCCAATGCACCTCCCAGCCATCGCCGATAAGGTCGTCGCCCAATCGCTCCAGCTCCGTGGACAGCGGCGTCTCAAGGGCTTCCTCCACGAACACGGAAACCACGCCCCGGCTGTCCACCACGGGCGCCTCCACCGGCACCATCACCAGGCCAACCGCCGTGAGGCTGTTTGCCCCCCTCAAAACCATGTACTCGTAAGTATGTCCGATTTCTATCAAGCTGTCCGCAAAACTGCTCGCCGTGGTAGCGGTCTCTTGCAGCATGATGTACCAAGTCGGGTCACCCTTTTCCCTGCGTATCAGCAGGATATTGGAAGCCGTGGGATTGCTCCAAGTCAAATTGACCGAAGGGACGCTAAAATCAATGGTCGGCACGATGGGCACTACCTCGTCTTGGGCGGTCTGCCCCCAAAGCGGAGCAACTGCCAAGCAAAACAAGGCAACCAAATACGTAAAGCTTGTTCTCATAATGTGAAATTTCAATGTTGAAAAAACGAGACTGATAACAGCCGAAAGGTATTGAAATCATTTTAAAATGAAAAGGGTTTTGAAGCCACCGATATTTCCACCAATTCGTCCAGCGGCAATTCAGCCCAGTTTTTAAGCGAAACCAACAACGTCGCCATCAGTATGACCGCAGGTGCGGGTGCCATCAACTTGGTAAGCGGAAATTTTTTGGGAGGCGCTTCCATCACCACGTCCAGCCTAAACAGTACCAGCGCCAGCGAGTTGTCTATACCGCATCCACCTCCCCCATCACCCGCTCCGTCTCCACCAAGGCCACAATCATCTTCTGGTAATGCAGAATCTCCTCAAAGCCCAGCACCCGCTCCTTCCTGTCCTTTAGCCACTTCTGGGCGGGCTGGTAGCCGCCGATGTAGAACTCCCAGGCCAGCTGTGGCACCCCGTCGAAATACTGCGTGTCGTTGATATAGACCCGGCCTGTGGGGGAAGTCAGGCGGTGACTTGAAGTCACCGCCTGACTTGGTGCGCTTGGCTCGAACCTCGGCTTCGTCACCAAATTGTCCCCATCCACGGGGTACTGCGTGAGGTACTGCTCCACCTTCGGGCTTTCCAGTAGATGCAGCTGCCGTAGCTCGCCGCCCAGGCGCACCAACTGCCAGAACTTCTCCGCATCGGTGGGGTACGGAACCCTCGGAAAGTCTATCTTCAAAAACTCCTTGTACCGCTCCCGGTAGCTGGGCGAGTGCAGCACGGCGTAGATATAGTCGAGGAGGTCAATGGGCGCAAAGGTCTGCTTGTAGGCATCCTGCATGCCCTCGTGCTGGTTGGCGAAGCAGACTTCGCAGCGGTCCTCCCTCTCCGGCACAAAGGCCAGCCCCAGCCCCTTCGCTATCTGCTGGACGATGTCCATGTTTAGGTTCGGACGGGTGTACATAAGCTATTTATAAGATTCTAAAAACTGAATGGCATCCTGTTTTTCCTTAAAACTCGCTTCAATTTTATCCCCCGTATTGTATTTAATGGTTATTTCATAGCGGGTAAAAGTCTTTAGGCGATGAACGTCGGGGAGGTTTTAAAACCTCCCCAACGTTTTACCGACGTTATTAATTGTTGATTATTAAACGGCGTAAATGGCCAAAGCGCCGCCCATTAACCCCATTTAACCTTAATTAACCTCCCTACCCGCCACTATCCGAAGGCAAAGCCAGACCTTTGCTGGCAAAACCTTTATTCAATGAAAATCACCATACAAATCTTTGTAATCCTGTTCATGGCTGCCACCGCTTTGGCGCAGCCAAACACTACCGACCAACTCAACGCCTACCTGCAAAAATCGGCCAACAACGGCTGGAGCGGCTCGGTGCTGGTTGCCTCGCAAGGCAAAGTCATCCTCGAAAACGGCTTCGGCAATGCCGACCAGGACGCCAAGCGCCGACAGACCAGCGAGACGGTTTTCAGCATCGGCAGCGTCACCAAGCAGTTCACGGCGGCGGCCATCATGAAGCTGGTGGAAATGGGGAAACTCAGCACGGATGACCCGCTCGGCAAGTTCTTCAAGGATGCCCCCGCCGACAAGGCGGGCATCACCCTCCACCAATTGCTGACGCACACGGCAGGCTTCCCCGGTGCCATCGGCGACGACTACGACAACCTGAACGCCGAGCAGTTTGCGAAGCTGGCCTTCTCCACCCCACTGAACGCCAAGCCGGGCGAGGCTTACGATTATTCCAACGTCGGCTACAGCCTGCTCGGCATCATCGTGGAGCGTGCAGGCGGCATGGGCTATGAGGCTTTCCTTCGGGAAAAACTCTGGCTGCCCGCTGGCATGCAGCGCACCGGCTACCTCGTCCCCGGTTTTAAAAAAGAAGAACTGGCCGTGGGCTACCGCAACGGCGAGCGTTGGGGCACGGCAATGGACCGCCCTTGGCTGCCCGACGGACCGGGCTGGCACCTGCGGGCCAATGGCGGCGTGCTCTCCACCGTCGGTGATATGCACCGCTGGTATTTGGCGCTCCGCAATGGGTCGGTGCTGAAAAAAGAATTAGTGGACAAAATGTGGACGCCCTACGTGGCGGAAGACCCCGAAGGCCACAGCCACTACGGCTACGGCTGGGTGGTGCAGCAGGTGGAGGGCAGGAAGATGATTTGGCACAACGGCGGCAACGGCGTTTACAATGCCATCATGGGTTTTGACCTCGAAAAAGACCTGTGCATCGTGGTTTCCAGCAATTCCAATGACTGGATTTCCGACGATATTTCCCTGCAAATAATGAGCATACTCGACGGGAAGGGCGAGCGGGAGTTGCCAAAAGGAGAGCCTTGGGAAAACAACCCCGTGACCAATGCCATCCATCAGGTTTTGCTGGAAAAAGGGGCCGCCTATTTCACCGAAAACAGCGACATGGTGCTGCGCAATGCGGGCTTCGATTTTGACAACGATATGCAACTGCTGGGCGTCGGGAAGCGCTTAGAGGAGGCGGAAAAATGGGCCGAGGGCATTGCACTGTTCGAGGTGTACACCAAGCTCTTTCCCAATATAGTAGTCGCTTGGAACCGCCTCGGCATTTGCCGCAAGGCACTTGGAGATTTGCCGGGCGCAAAGGCTGCGTGGGAGCAGTCCGTGAAGCTGCGGCCCGGCGGCAACCCGGCGGCGGGCTGGTTGAAGGGGAATTAAAGTTTAACGCCTTTGTACAACAGGCTTCCTTTAATGGATGCTTCCTTCTGGTCGAGCACCTCGGCCTGGCCTTCCTTCAAATAAGGAACGTGTGAAAGATAAGTTGTTGCTTTCGGCGAGTGTATTTTTTCTGCTGGCAAGGCATTAAAACAGGCGCATAGTGGCGCTACGCAACTGTTTTAAGAACGAAGCCAG
>WBZM01001328.1_pt1 | contig 24996 bp, 19 predicted proteins | sample 5204271 | NCBI WGS metagenome assembly WBZM01 (sample SAMN12344346, study PRJNA552823) | activated sludge metagenome | biome: Activated sludge suspended growth; feature: Nitrification reactor; material: Wastewater; isolation source: activated sludge from nitrification reactor of wastewater... | reverse complement strand
ACTTCTACAGCCCGCCCGCCAAGCTGATCAAGGGCAAGCCGGGAACGGCGATCTGGATTCGCAAGACCACCGGCCTGGCCCGGCCGCCGCTGGCCGGGCGGGTGCTGACCATCGCCTATCGATCCACCTCGATCCGGGACAGGGCCACAGTGATGTCAGGCACGATCGCCCTGCCGAAAGGCAAGCCACCGAAGGGCGGCTGGCCAATCGTCACCTTTGGCCACGTCACCACCGGTTCCGCCGATGACTGCGCCCCGAGCCGGGTCACGGCCGCCAGCACGGAATTCGAACGGATGGTCCGCAGCAACGAATTCGTCGGCTACCTGCTCGGGCACGGAGTGGCGGTGGCCCGGCCGGACTTCGAGGGCATCGGAACTCCCGGCCGGCATCCCTACATGATCGGCCGCTCGCTGGGCCGGTCGATGATTGACATCATCCGGGCCGGTCGCCAGCTGGACATCGGCCTGGGCAGGCGCTGGGCCGCGGCCGGCCATTCCGAGGGTGGGCAGGCAGCGCTGTTCACGGCGAAGATCGGCCCCCGGCGCGCGCCCGGGCTTTCCTTCCGCGGTGTCTCCGCCTTCGCCCCGGCCAGCCACGTCAGCGACTTCGTCGAGCTGGCCCGCTCCTTCGACACCCCCTCGCCCCTGACCGACGGCTTCTCCGGCCTCGGGGCACTGATCCTCGAAGGCGCCGCGATCGCCGAGCCGTCGTTGTGGCAGAAGTACCGCGATGGCGGCCTCAGCGCCGAAGCGCTGGAGCTGATGCCCGACACCCAGCGACTTTGCCTGGCTGACCTCAGCGGAACCGGTTCGTTCGGTGCAATGCCCCCCGGTGCGCTCGAGGGACCGGACGGGCCGCAGGTGCTGCCCGAGGTTTACGCGGTCCTCGATCGCAATGACCCCCGTACCCTGAGCCTGCCCGGGGTTCCGGTCCGGCTCGACCAGGGATCAAAGGACCTGGTCGTCTGGCAGTCGCAAACCGCGGAGGTCGCGGACGTTCTTGAGTCAAAGGGGGCGGAGGTCAATTACGAAGTCTGGCCCGGTGCCGATCACACCGACATCACCGATCTCGACTATGCGGCGTCCGCCTCTGCCGACTGGCTGATCGACCTCCTTCGTTGAGGCCTCAACCAATCGCGAACTTCTTTGTTTGCGGGACCGAAACTCCCGAACCCTTATCCGGTTATAAGAGCGGTTGTCTGACCTCTGGAAAGACAGCCGGGTTCCAAACGGGAGGGAACCAACAAGCAGGGAGGCGCTGAGCCCGATCCGGGGGGGATCGGGCTCAAGCGTTTCTCTGCTCTCCCGTGGGTTCAGTCGAGGACTTCGCCGCCGAGCTCCGGGGTTTCCGGATCCCTGGCGTTCTCCAGAACACCCAGCAGCTCGGTGACCCGGCAGACCAGCAGCCGTTCTTCGTCAACCTCGACCCAGTTGCCGGCCTGGGCCGGAAAGACGACATGGTCACCGGGGCGGACCGGCATCCTCACCCCGGCCGCTTCCCACCAGTCGATGCCCTGACCGACCGCCAGCACGATCCCGTGCTGGGGTGGCGGCTCGGAGGTGCCCGGCGGAACGACCAGCCCGGAGTTCCGCATCCGGTCCGGCTCGAGTTCCTTGATCACCACCCGGTCGAAGAGCGGCTTCAGAAAATGCTGACCCATGACCCAAGCCTACGGGCTGCCGGAAATTCGGGTTGCGAAGCGGGCAGGCCCGGTTCCCAGAGGCCAATACCGGTAGCCTGCGGCCATCATGGATGACGACCTTACCCGCGGGGACGGGGAGGACGAAGGGCTCTCGCGCCGCCCGGACCCGGAGGACCTCGACCCGACGAGAATCAAGCTCAGGCCGGTTGCCGTGGACCATGTCGGTGACTTGCGCTGGATTCACGAACGCCCCGAAGTCTCCAGGTGGTGGGACGAGCCGGGCGAGGACTTTCCCTGGGATGAACCCGATTCGACCCGGTTGACGATTTTCGTTGACGGCCAGATCGGCGGGATGATCCAGTACTGGGAAGAGGACGAGCCCAAGTACCGGCACGCCGGCATCGACCTCTTCATCGATCCGGCGCTGCACAACAAGGGCATCGGCACCACCGCGGTCCGGGAGGTTGCCAGGTACCTGTTCGAGGCCCGGGGCCACCACCGGCTCGAGATCGACCCGGCGGCGGAGAACCTCGCGGCGATCAGGGTGTACGAGAAGGTCGGCTTCAAGCCGGTCGGCCTGACCCGGCGGGCCGAGCGGGATGCCGACGGCGGGGGCTGGCACGACAGCCTGCTGATGGACATGCTCTCGACCGAGCTGCTGCCGGCCGAACAGGAAGACTGACCGCCGGCGCCTTTGGCGCTACCCGGCCAGGAAGAGGAGAAGGGTGCTCTCCTGCCGGCTGCCCGGCACGGTTACGGTCACCCTCACCCTGACCTTCTCGTTGCCCAGGCGGCGAAGCCGTTCGAGCAGCTTCCGCTGGAGCGGGAGCCGGTAGGTCCTGCCGTGGCCGGTCACCATCCGCGGCAGCCGGTGGCTGGCGATCAGACCGCGGTCGACCGGGCCGCCACGGCGGTAACCGCGGATCACCAGCCGGCCGGACAGGCAGCGATCCGTGTCGGCACGGCAGCGCACCCTCAAGCTCAGTCGACGGCCGGCGATTCGCAGCCGATCGACCTGCGCCGCACCGGTTGGCCTGGCCGCCCCGGTCGGCCGGAACTGGGCGGCCAGGCTGCGGCCGGCCGGCAGGACCTTCCGCAGCGGCTGCCTGACCTGGCCCCCTGCCTCCCCGGGATGCTCGGCGACCGGGACCCGGACCTCGATGTCGGAGATCGTGATGTCCCGCTGGTCGCTCGAAGGCCGCCCGTAGGAAGCCGCCGCGCTGGGGCCGGTCATCCCGTCCCTGGGCAGGAGTTGCAGCCGGAGATGCGCGTCCGGGCCAATCGCGTAAACGTTCGCGTGGAGCTGGAACACCTGCCGGCCGGAGCGGGCCGGACGGTAGAGCGCCCTTCCGATCAAGCGCTCCTGGCCTCCGGTCACTTCCAGGAGCCGGGCCGCGATCTGTGACTCACCGCCGTTCGGAGAGGAGATGTCGGCGATCACCGTGGTCGAGCCGGCGACCGTGTAGCCATCCCCGCCGGGGGCCGGGAAGTCCCGGGACCAGGTACCCGGTTCCGCGGTGTCCGGCATCTGCGAGCAGCCGGGCAGGATGCTGATGAAACCGGCGGCGACACCATCGTCTCCCGAAGTGGCCTCGATCACATGGCGGCCCGGGTCCGAGATGCGCACCTCGCCGGGGGCCAGCTTCGCCCAGGTGTCGGCGGTGAAGGGTCCGCCCGAGGGTTCCTCGTACGGGCAGACCTGGGAGCGGGCGACGACCGTGGTCTCCGGCTCGGGTCCGTCACCGAGCAGGTAATGGGCGAACCATTCCTCGACCCTGGCGTCCGCGATCTGGATGTCTGCGGGCCTGCCCTGGGTGGCCAGCAGGGCCCGGGGATGACCGATGTCGGCGAGGTAGAGCCCGATCCTCGCGTCGGGGTGCGAGGCCTTGATCCGGTTGTAGTAGCGGATTGCCTCGTCTACCGGGAAGATGTCGTCGGTCAGTCCCTGGGCGATGAACATCGGGGCCGGGGTCACCGAATCGTCGATGTAGCCGGCCGAATGGAATCTGGTCAACTCGCCGACCGCGGTGGCGATCAGCGGGTCGTTCCCGTAGGGCTCGCCCGCAGCCAGCTCGTCCTTCCAGCCGATCACGTCAAAGAACGGATCGACCGGGGCTCCGTAACTGCCGCTGAAGTTCTCGCCGGTAGCGAACAGTCCGTTGACGATTCCGGACTTCATCACCCCGTAGGGCTTGCGGTAGGGAGAGCTGCTCGCATAGTCGAGGGTGCCGCCGTTCGGAGCCAGGGCATAGGCCATGTCGGACCAGGGCACGATCGGGGCGGCCACCGCGATCGCCATCGACTTGCCGGCCGGGCTCTGCCACGGCACGAGGCTGCCGTCCGGCAACATGACCCGGTTCTTCAGCGTGGCCAGCGCCAGCGCCTTGCCTCCGCCGTAGGACCCGCCGACCACCCCGATCTTCTGCGGATGGATCAGGCCCTCGTCGGCCAGAATCCCGGCGAAGTACTGGGCATCGCGAACTTCGTAGCGGCTGTCCATCAGGTGGATGAAGCCCTCGTCGCAGGCCCCGGGCGTGTCGGCATCGAGCGCTTCGATCGCGACCTCGCTGCCGCAGGATTCCTTGAATCCCCTTTCGGTCATGCCGAGTGCGGCGATCCCGCGGTCCGTGAATCGTTTGAGGTAGCCGCCGAAGGGCTCCTTCTCGCCGCCGAAACCGTGGAAGTACATGGCCAGCGGATAGGGCGGGCCGAACCTGGACTTGTCGGGCAGGGCGAAGTTGATGTCGATCGGGGTTCCGTCAAAACTCGGGACCGTGTCAGCCGGCGCGTTGGTGTCCGGCCCGCCGGGACCGGCGCATTGGCGCACTCCGCCGGGCTGGGTCACGCAGGTCAGCTCTCCCCCGAACACGGTTTCGTTGGCCCGGGCGGGGCCGGCCAGCGCCACCGTGAAAGCAAGCATCGCCAGGGCGGCAACAACCGTCCGGCATCCCTCCCGCACTCCTCCCGCGCACAGGCCCATGCCGCAATTCTAGACCTGAGGGAAGGGCATTCAGGTGTACTTGGGTAATCATTGGGTATCCCGACTGAGGATTTTGTCCATGCGTCCCCCAAGAAAGCCCACCAGAAGACGCGGTCCCGACCCTGCCCCCGAGGACACGCAGGAGATGTTCGCCGCAGGGCAGGTCGTGCCCGGGGAACCCGCCGGGGACGAGGAAACCAGGGAGTACGAAACCGTCGCGACAGGCGAAGGGGAAACGGTCGATGGGAAAGAGGCCATCGAGCCGGTCGAAGAAGACGAAGAGACCGTCGAAGCTCTCGATGAGGCCGAGACCGGGGTAATCGAAGAAGACACCGAGGTAATCGAGGAAGAACACGACACCGAGGTAATCGAAGAAGAAGACGACACCGAGGTAATCGAGGAAGAAGACGACACCGAGGTAATCGAAGAGGAAGCCTGGGACGACGAGGGATACGAAGACTGGGAGCAGGAAGCAGAGGAAGTAGAAGAGGAACCGGATCCGGAGGAGAAGGCCGAACCGGAGAAGTCAGGTGGTTTCGCGGTCTGGTTGACCGGTTTCAGGCAGAGGGCGAACGAGGTCTGGTCCGGATTCTGGGGTCGGATCGGTTCGATCAAACTGCCCCGGCATGAGCTGAACGGACGGAAGATCCTCGCCGTGGCGGGGGTTCTGGCGATCGCGCTGATGGTCGGTGCCGGTGGCTATCTGCTCGGCAAGGGCTCCGGCGACGATGTCGACCAGGCCCGTCTCGAGGGTGAGTTCGCCGGCCGCAAAGCCGGCGCCATCGCCGGGGCGACCAGGGGCTATGCGGCCGGTTTCAAGAAGGGCCGTGACCTCGCCTTCCGCAAGTCATATTCGGCCTCCTACAAGCGCAACTACATCCGGGCCTACCAGGACGCCGGGATGGACCCGCCGAAGCCGGAAGACGTCGAAGTGCCCGAACCATGAACTACGACCGGATCTCCCCCTGGCTGATCTCAGGCGTGCTGGCCGTCCTGATGGCCGGGCTGGCCGGCTGGGCTATCGGGGCAGGGGCGGCAAACGGCGAGAGTGACGCCAGCGCCGCCCGCAAGGACGGTTTTCGGGAAGGATTCGCGCTGGTCTTCCCCGACGCCCGGTCGGCCACCGCCGGTCGGGGGTTCAAGGAGGGCGTCCACCGGGGAAGGACGGCCGGTGCGAAGACCGGCTCCCGGGAAGGAGCCACGATCGGCGCCGGCAACGTCGAGATCGAGCAGGCGGTCGATTCGGAGAAGGCTGCCGAGGCGGCCGCGTCGGCGGCCCAGTCGGAGATTGCTGCCCGACAGCCGAATTGCGGGATAGTCCCGGACGCGCCTTCCTGGTGCCCGACCAGTGACGAACTCGCTTCCTACAAGGCCGCGGTCAAGGCAGCCGAGGAAGCAGCCAAGGAAGCGGAAAAGCAGAAGCAGGAAGATCAGAAGCCGGGCAAGGCCAATGGATTCCCCTGAGCCGGAAGAAAGCGAACCGGGGGGAAGGCCCTGGATGATTCCGGCCCTGGCCGGTTTTGCCCTGTTGCTCGCCGCGGCGGGGATCGGTTTCGGGATCGGCAAGACCACCGCTTCCCGTGATCCCGGGCCTGACCTGACCCGGGCCGAGGCCTTCGTTCAGGCCCGGAAGAAAGCGGAAAAGGAAGTGAGCCGCCAGATGGCCCGGCGCGGCTTCGATGCAGGCCGCCGTTCCGGCCACAGCCACGGGATCATCGCCGGCGGCATGGCCGCCGAATCCGCCGTGACTATCCAGTTTCGCCAGCAACGCGCGTCGGTCGCCCAGTCCGACGCTGCCGAGGCCCAGTCAGAGCTCGCCGGGATGACCGCCGCGCCCGCGCCGCCGGTCCCGACTCCCGAACCCGACGACGGCTGACCCGGCTCAGCTCAGGGCGGCGATTCGATCGGTGAAGGGCGGGTGGGTGGAGCCCAGACGGGCCGGTGACCACGGTTTGTTGGGTTCCGGGTCACCGTAGATTTCACGCAGTTCGGTCAGGGCCCCGATCATCTCCTGGCGATAGCCGATCCCGGCCGAGTAGAGGTCGGCTTCGAACTCGGACTTGCGGTCAAGCAGCCGGGTCAGGAGCTGGGCGATGCCGAGCAGCAGGAACAGGACGATCGCCGGAACCGCAAGCGCGAAGGCGACCAGCAGCACGATGATCGCCCAGCTGCAGCCGGAAAGGGCCCCGGCGAGCCGGATCAATCCGGCGACGAGGAAAAGCAGAATGCCGTAGAGGATCCGGGCCGGAGCACCGAACCAGAGAGCGAGCATGTTGATCTGGGTGTGGCGCCGGACGTGGTGGCCAAGTTCGTGGCCGATGATCGCGCGGAGGTCCGCGTCATCCATGCTGAGGATCCCCTGGTCCAGGGTGATCGTGCCGTCGCCGACCGCGAACGCATTCTGTACCGGCTTGTCGCTCATCTTCAGCCGGTAGGCCTCCGGATGGATGCCGGCGTAGAGGAAGACTTCCCGCCAGAGCGGGTCGAGCCGGGATCGCTCTTCCGGGGTCAGTTCCCGGCAGCCGAGTCGCTTCATCCAGACGGTGCGATCCGCCCAGCCGGTCAGGGCCAGCGGCGCGAACAGCGTCCACAGCCCGGTCACGGCCAGGAATATCGACAGGAACAACGGGTCGCCCAGCATTTCGCCCGGCGTCGCCCCGGCCGGGTCGCCAAGCCAGTCGGTCAGAAGCAGCGACAGCGGGAAGAAGACGAAAGAAACCGAGACCAGCCAGATCCCGAACACGACCGGCAGGCCGGCGATCGCCGACCCCGTCGCGTCCTTGTGCTGATCCTTCGGATCGGCCGATCCGCTCACCGGTCGATCCCGGGGTTGCGCTGGCTGCCCCTGGGCCGGCCCCGGCTAGTGCCGCTTCTTCTTTTTCGCCTTCTTGCCGAGCAGCTTGACCGTCTTCGATTTCGAGGCGGCCGATCCGCCGGTCGGGGTATTGGTCACCTTGACCTTCACCTTGGCCGAGCCCTTCTTCTTCAGCTGCTTCTTCAGCGAAGCTTTGGGCTTCAGGTTCAGGGTCACCGTCTGGTTTGCCTTGGTCACCTTGGCCGACGCGTTGTTCAACCCGGGGCCGGTCAGCTTGACGCTGCCGGGGCTCACAACCTTGACCTTGAGGGTCGCGGTCCCCTTGGCCCGGTTCGCCTTGTAGGCGCCGAAGCTGAAGGCATTCGACGGCTTCTTGAAGGTGAACCAGACCGGGGTCGAGTAGGCCTCGATCATCGTCTGATCGCCGAGGGGCCGGGTCAGTTCGAACCCGTAGCGGCCCGACTCGGAGACGTTGAAGGTGTGGCTGTAACTGTCACCGGTGACCGTGACGGAATCAACCTCGATGCCGTCCTGCAGCAGCTTCAGCGTGTAGGGGCCGGGGCGAACCGCGCTGGCCGCGCCCTCGACGGCGATCTTGACCGCGAGGCTCGATCCGGTAACCGAATCACCGGGAATCGCCTTGCCGCCCTGCGGGGTCGAGGCGGAGAGCTCGACATCGGGGGCATCGGCGCCGAAGGGCTTCACGTAGGTGTGCCCGGCCTTGACTGCGTCGATCACGCCCTGGGTCGAGAGCTGATCGGCGTGGACCACGGTGGCTCCGCGGCCGACCGGGGAATCGGTGATTCCGGTCGCCCCGCCGCCCTGGTGGTCGTCACTGGAGCCGACCGCGGCGATGTGGGCACCGGTCGCGAGCGCATGTTCGTAGTACTCGATCGCGCTCAGGGTGAACGGGTTCATCGCCGAAGGCGCGTTCGCCGGCAACCCGGCCGGCCCGGTCTGGAGTTCGATCGAGCTGACCTTCGAGAAGTCGGTCTGCGCATCCGAGTAATTCCAGGCGCATCCGCGGCAAACCGCAGGAGCGTTCTGGTAGATCGTCGGGTGGTTGATCTGGGTCAGGCCGCCGCCGTCGAGCACCGACTGGAACACCGCCGAGGGATCGATCGGCCCGCGCTCGAGGGTCAGCTCATCGTCGGTCTCGACCTGGTTGGAATTGCCGTCGTCCCAGCGGTACACGGAGCTCATCCGGAAATCCGGGAAGTTGCTCGAGTAATGGGCGTTGGTGTGGCCGTTGTAGGTGGTGACCTCGATCCCGGGGATGATCAGCTTGCCGGGGTAGTTGCCTTCGTAGGCGCCGAGCACCTTGCGGGAGTTGTCGTTGTTGTGGTCGACGATGGTTATGAAGTCGAGGCCGCTGCCGCCCGAGGAGAGGTCGCCGAACCCCTTGGTGAAGGTCTGGCTCATCGGAGCGTTGCCCGGTTCCATCTCGCCGTGGGCGTGAAAGTCACCGGTGTACCAGCCGGCATTCGAGTTGGCGACATAGGGGGTGTAGGGATTCGCGATGAAGCCCTGGCCGGCGTTTTCCGACTTCCAGGCGGCGTCGGTGCTGGTCGTCACTTCGACCTTCCAGTCAACCCCGGCACCGTCCGGGTCGATCCAGCCGGCACCGAGTTCGACCGCCCACTTGCCCTCGCCGATCGGGCCGGGAGCATAGGCGCGGGTGGTGTAGCCCGGGACGTAGTCCTTGCGGACCGCATTGCTGGCGTTGTAGACCGCTTCCGGGGAGTAGCCGTTCTCGCCGATACCGATCGTCTTGACCGCGCTGCCGCTCCAGCCGCGCCGCTCGGCCTGGGTCCAGGTGGTCGCTTCGGCCGGCTTCGCGTCGTAGACGCCGAGGTCGAGGGTCGGGGAGTCATCCGCCTCGCCGCCGGTGGCTTTCGCGTAGCAGTAGCGGATCTTCATGCCGGTGATTCCGCTGCCGACATCGAAGGGGATCTGGATGAACTTGCCGTTCAGGTCCGGCCCGAAATGGCCGGAAAAAGTCTGGGTGGTGCCGCCGGACAGGGCGGTGTTGTTGCTGCCCCCGTTGCCGGTCGGCAGGTTGCAGTCAGCCGAAGCGGCGGCGGGCAGGATGGCGGCGGCGCACAGCATGGCGGCACCGGCAATTGCGAATCGGATTCTCCTCATTGGCTCAGGTTATTCCTGTCGGGGTCGGCGGTGGTCATCGGTTCGCGGCCGAGACGCTGAGCGTCTGGCCGGCTTTCAGTTTCGTGTTCACGTGGAGCACGCCGGTCTTCCGGTCGTAACTCCACGCCTTGCCCTTCTTCAGGCGTTTTCCGCCGGCCTTGACCGAACCCGGCCGGAAGGGGTGCTTCAGGGTCTTCAGCGAAGCGTCGAGGTCGAGTTTGACCTGGCCGGCGCCCTTCACCGTGAGCTTCCAGCTTCTCTTGCCCTCGCTCGAGCTGATCCGGCCGTGCTCGAGGTAGCCGGCCGAACTCTTGCCGCGCGGCAGGGCGATCAGGTGGAGCTTGCCGCGATTGTCGTCGAGGCCCGTGTAGGCCGCCCTGGCATAGGGCGCCAGGGTGTCAGTGTTGGCCGGCAGCAGCGGCAGCAGCGTTCCCGCCTTCGCCATCACGGGGATCTCCTCCAGCGGGGCGCTGGCCTTGACCTCGTGGCCGCCGCCGAGCAGCTTCGCCCGGCCGAGGTTGAAGCTGCCGTCGGCCTCGTCGTAGGAGACCGCCTGCCAGAAGTCGACCCACTTGCCCTTCGGCAGGTAGACCGCACGGGCGCCGGTGCCGGGGGCGAGGACCGGCGAGACGAGCAGGCTGGGCCCGAACATGTACTGGTCGTCGATCCCGGTCGCCCGTCGGTCGGTCGGGTTGGTCAGCGCAAGGTGGCGCATGACCGGCATCCCGGTCCGGCGGTAGGTCGCGTTGGCGGCCGCCAGGTACGGGTAGAGCTGAGTGCGAAGCTTGGCGTAGCGGCGCCAGACGGGCAGCGTTTCCGGCTCCCAGATCTGCGGCCGGGAGTCCATCGAAGCGCCGATGCCTTCCGCCTTCGAGCGCATCACTCCGGAGAAGGCCCCGAACTCGATCCAGCGGGCGAGCAGTTCGGCGTCGAGTTTCTGCGGCGAGAAGCTGAAGAAGCCGCCGATGTCGGAGCCCCAGTTGGAGACGCCCGAAAGGCCCATTGTCAGGGCTTCCGTGACCTGCGACTGGAGCCCGTCGAAGCCCCAGCCTGTGGTCGGGTCGCCGCCCCAGACGATCTGCGAGTAGCGGGCCGAGCCGGTGAAGCCGGAACGCACGAAGCTCACGATCGGCCGCTTCTTCGAGTTCGAGTAGCGCAGGCCGCCCCGGTGGTAGAAGACCGGGTGGAGGTTGTGCAGGCGCTTGCCGGGGATCCCGTCGAAGGAAACCGAGTCCGGCGGGGCGTACTCGCCGTAATCCTCCATCCAGCCGTCGTAGCCGGCGGTGTAGGCGCGATCGAGGATGCCGGCGTAAATCGGCTGGGCGGCCGGATTGGTGAAGTCGAGCATGCCGAGCTGGGTCACCCCGTTGCCGACGAAGGAATTGAAGGTGTAGGGGGTGCCGTCCTGGTGGCGGATGAAGGCGCCCTGCGAGAAGGCCTGATCGTACGGCCCGGAGTAGGAAGCGCAGATCGCCTCGCGGGTATAGGTGATCGCGGCCAGGCCACCGGCATGCAGTCCGGCGACACGGGCCTTCTCGGCCGCTTCCTGACCGAGGTCGGAACCGCAGGGCATGTAGCGCATGTGTGTCTCGACCGCGGAGACCGGGGCATCGGCGTCGCGCAGGGTCTCGACGTAATCGAGTTCGTTGGGTGAAGTGTTCTGGTGGCCGGTCTGGAACCAGGGGCCGAAGATCCAGGGTGCCCTCGGCTTAGGCTGGCGGCCGATCGCCCTGGTCATGCGCCGCAGCACCCCGGCCGGTCGGGGTCCGGCAAAGAAGCGCAGGGTCATCCGGCGGGCATCGGCCTCGAAGGACCATTCGCCCTTGCTCTCGGTTCCGAGCCGGAAGCGGCTGGTTTCGGCATTGCCGGCGAGCACGCCGTAACCGCGGGTGGAGATGAACCAGGGCATCGGGAAGTAGGTCGCGTCGGAGCGCTCACGCACTCCCCAGGACGGGACCGTGTTCTTGATGATCGGGTAATCGGTTTCCTGGTAGGGGCCCTCGCCCACGTAGCTTTCGACCTCGTTGCCGCGCTGGTTCACGTGGTCGGAGCGCTCGCCGAACCCGAGCAGCCGCTCGCTGTCCTTCAGGCCGAACCCGATCCCGATCGAGTCGACCGGTTCCGGGCCGCTGCCGAGAACTTCGGCGCTCAGCCGCATCGTCTCGTTGCCGATGTCGCGCACTTCGATCCTGATCTGGCGGCCGGCCGGGTCGTTGGTATTCAGGATCGACGGGTCGGGCAGGGCGACGGTATCGGCCAGCCGCGTGGCGTGGTACCAGACACCGCCCGAAAGAAAGCCAACCCGGCCGCCCGGGCGATTGCCGGTCGCCTTCGATTCATCGAGGCCGACGTCACGGGTGAACTGGATCCCGATCCTGCCGCTCGGCACCCCGTAGGAGGAGCCGAAATTGAGCCACTGGCCGAACCTGGCTTCGGCCGGCGCGGGCAGGAAGGCGGGCAGGACGAAAGCGGCGATCAGCAGGCAGGCGAATACGGGCAGGGAGGCGCGTGACGGACGGCAGGCAGCAAAATTCATGAGTTCTTCCAGAACACTACGACCAGGGCTAAGCTTCGGTCATGTCCAGTCTCAAGGGAGTATCCGCCGTCCTCGCCTTGCTCGTTCTCGGCCTCTTTGCATACGGATGCGGTGGTGACGACGGGGCAACCCAGGAGCAGCTCGATGCGGCGAAGGCCGAGGGCGCCAAGGAAGCCCGCCAGCAGGCCAGGCTGAACCAGCTTCAGGGCCAGGTCAAGCAGCTGCAGAAACAGTCGAAGCAGAGCTCGAACGGCAACTCCGGCAAGACAGGCGGCCAGGGCGACGGCTACTACCAGGACGCCGGTTCGGACGGTGGCCCGGTTTCGACCTGCGCGACCGGGGTGCAGGTCGGCCCGAACACTTCCTGTTCCTTCGCGATGAACGTGGCCGGTGAGTACGGCAGCAACCCCGGTGCTTCTACGATCAGCGCCTACAGCCCGGTGACCGGCGAGTACTACACGATGAGCTGCGGCTCCTGGAGCGGCGGTGGCACCGTCTGCACCGGTGGAAACGGCGCTGCCGTCTACATGCCTTGACCGGCCTGCGGCGGTTCGCGCTGGCCGGGCTCTGCCTTGGTCTGCTCCTGGCCGGTTGCGGCGGATCGGATGACCAGGCGACGATCAAGCCCGCCCCTGACCGCAGCGCCCGGATTTCGCAGCTTGAGCAGCGCAAACAGAACCTGGAGCTTCAGCTGAAGGCGCAGCGAAAGAAGGAGGCGGCGGAAGCCGAGGCGAAGACCGCCGAGGTGGGCGGGGACGCTGACGCGAACGCCCTGCTGACCGGCCTGCCCGGCGAGGCGGGCTTGGTCGTCGGCGCTCCCGGGGGTGGCGGGCCCGACTTCAGTGGAGGCTCGCTTTCCAGCGGTGATGCCTGGTCGACGATCAAGGTGCCGATCGCGGAGAGGGTCCTCGATGATTTCGGCGGGCCGGACGGGATCAGCCCGAATCAGGCGGCCAACATCGCGAGCGCGATCACCCTCTCCGACAATGACGCCGCCGCCTCGCTCTTTGCCGACCTGGAAGGAAAACACGGCGGCCTCGAAGGGGCCTCGGCGGCAGTCGGGGAAATGCTCCGGCAGGCCGGTGACCGGGAAACCGTCATTTCGACGGTGGGCCGGGACGGTTTCTCGACCTATGGCCAGACCGACTGGTCGCTGGAAAACCAGTTCCGGTACATGGCGGCACTGGCCGGAGGCTGCATAAGCAACGCGGCCAACCGCGCCTACCTGCTGGACCAGATGGCCCGGGTCGGCGGCAGCGACACCTTCGGCCTCGGCGCAGTTGGCTTCCCCGCGAGGTGGAAGGGAGGCTGGGGCCCGGGTACCGACGGCAAGTACCTGGTTCGCCAGATGGGGGTGATGGTCGTGAATGGCAAACAGGTCGTGGTCAGCATGGCCGCGATTCCCGATGACGGAACCTTCGAGTCCGGCGCGTCGATGCTGAGCGCGATCGCGCGATCCGTCGCCTCGCGCCTGGCCGGCCGCGTTTCCGCCCCGACTGGCTGCTGACTGTCTGCCAGCCGGGGCAAACCGGAGCAAACTGGCGTATCGTCCGGGTATGGATCGCGAAACGGTAATCCGCGAGCTGAGGCTCGAGCCGCTGCCCAAAGAGGGCGGCATGTACCGGCGCAAGTTCAAGGACGACAACTCCAGCTCGATCTACTTTCTGATCGAACCGGATTCACCGACCAACCTTCACCGGCTCCCTTGGCCTGAGCTCTTTCACTTTTACGCCGGCGCCCCGGCCCGGCTGCATCTGCTCGGTCCCGAGCCCGGAGAAGCGAGACACCCGGTGCTCGGCATCGGGCTCGAAGAGGGCGAGCGTCCGCAGATGCTCGTGCCCGCCGGAACCTGGCAGGCGGCCGAGACGACCGGCGCCTGGACCCTGCTCGGCACGACCATGGCGCCGCCCTTCGACTGGGACCGCTTCGAACTAGGCAAGCGCGAGCGCCTGCTCAAGTACTGGCCCGATCAGCGCGAAGTGATCGAACGCCACCTCGCCACCTGAGCACCAGGCTCAGCCAACCTGGCTGAGATCGATTTCGCGCTTCAGGATCTTGCCGGTGGGGCCCTTGGGGAGCTCGTCGACGATCAGGATGTGGCGCGGGTACTTGTAGGCGGCGACGCCTTCCTTCGCGTGGTCGCGCAGCTCGTCTTCGGTCGCCGACTCGCCCTCCTTGAAGGCGATGATCGCGACGATCTCCTCACCGAGTTCATCGTGGGGGACGCCCATCACGGCGGCCTCGGCCACGGCCGGATGCTCGTAGAGCACCTCTTCGACCTCGCGGGGATAGACGTTGTAACCGCCGCGCAGGATCATCTCCTTCTTGCGGTCGACGATCGAGTAGTAACCGTCCTCGTCGACGGTCGCCATGTCGCCCGAAGCGAACCAGCCGTCGGCATCGATCGCTTTCTCGGTCGCTTCCGGCATCTGCCAGTAGCCCTTCATCACGTTCGGACCCTTGATCTGAAGCTCACCGACATCGCCGACTCCGAGCACATTGCCCTCCTCGTCGACCAGCCGCAGTTCCACATCCCTGATCGGGGTGCCGATCGTGCCGGCCTTTCGCTCCATGTCGACCCGGCCGAAGCAGGCGACCGGAGAAGTCTCGGAGAGGCCGTAACCCTCGAGGATCGGCGTGTTGAATTCGGCCTCGAAGGCGCGGATGATCTCGACCGGAAGGGCGGCACCGCCGGAAACGCAGAGGCGGAGCGAGCTGATGTCGTAATCGGCCCGGTTCGGCACCTGGAGCATCGCCGCGTACATGGTCGGCACCCCCTGAAAGATCGTCACCTTGTCACGCTGGATGATCTCCAGAGCCTTGGCCGGGTCGAACCTCGGCAGCAGGGTGAGCTCGGCCCCGGTCTTGATCGAGGCATTCATGGCGACGGTCTGACCGAAGACATGGAAGAGCGGCAGGCCGCCGAAGAAGACGTCCTCCTCGGTCGGGGTGAAGAGGTCGCCGATCGACTCGATGTTCGAGCGGATGTTCGAGTGCGTGAGCTCGGCGCCCTTGGGCTGGCCGGTGGTGCCGGAGGTGTAGAGAATGACCGCGGTGTCATCGGGCTCGACCTCGGCCACGCCTTCATAGGGTTCGATCCCCTGGATCAGGTCGGCCACGTTGGTCGGGTTGATCGAGATCACCTCGGCCCCGACTTCCTCGGCGGCTTCGATCGCGGCCGGTGCGAAGTCTTCCCAGGCGACCACGAGTTTCGCTCCGGAGTTGCCGAGGTAATGCTTGATTTCACGGGCGGTCAGCAGCACGTTCATCGGAACGACGCGCGCGCCCATCCGCAGGATCCCGTAATAGACCATCGGGAAATGGGGAACGTTGGGGAGCATGATCCCGACCCGGTCGCCGGCTTCGACGCCCTTGGACTGGAGCAGGCCGGCAACCAGCTTGCTCACCTGATCAAGCGCTGCATAGTTGATCTCGGTTTCGTCGAGGCGGATCGCGACGCGCTCGGGGAACTTCTCTGCGGACTCGGTCAGCAGCGTGGCCAGATTCGGATTCAACTCGGTACCTCTCCCGGGTAGTTCAACAGCGGGACAAAACCGCAATTTCCGGCCTGCCCTCTTAGATGGCATGCTACCCGGCATGAGCTTTTCGGAGAAGGTGGTACTGATCACTGGCGGCGCCAACGGGTTCGGCCGGGCGACGGGGGCGCGACTCGCGGGCGAAGGGGCCCATGTGGTGCTCGCCGACATCGAGGCTGAAGCGGGTCAGGAGGCGGCCTCCGAGATCGGGGCCGAGTTCATCCATTGCGATGTCCGGGACCCGGAAGCTAGCGTCGCCGCGGTCGACTTCGCGGTCGAGAAGTTCGGCGGGCTGGACGTGGCCTTTCTGAACGCCGGCATCTCGACCGGTTGCGGGCTGGCCGACACCTTCGATCTCGAGCTTTACCGCCGGGCAATGCAGATCAACCTCGACGGAGTGGTCTTCGGGATCAACGCCGCGGTGCCGGCGATGCGCCGGCGGGGTGGCGGTTCGATCGTCGCCACCGCCTCGCTGGCCGGACTGACCGCAGTGCCCTTCGACCCGATCTACGCGGCCAACAAGCACGGCGTGGTCGGCCTTGTCCGCTCCGCCGGTCCGGTTTACGCCCTGGAGAGCATCCGCATCAACGGCATCTGCCCCGGCTTTGCCGACACCCGGATCATCGATGGCTTCAAGGAGAACCTCGAAAACGAAGGGGTGCCGATCATCACGGTTGAGGCCGTGGTCGACGGGATCGTCGATCTGATGGCCTCCGATGAAAGCGGCGTCTGCCACTTCGTCCAGGCCGGCATGGACCCCCAGGAGTTCCGCTTCCGCAACATCCCCGGCCCGAGGGCCGCCGAGGCCTGAGCCGGCCTCCGCTTCAGCCGCGTGACTACCGGGCGCGTTTGTCCAGCATGTCCAGGACTTTGAGCACCGCCTCCTGCGCTCTCTCGGCAGGCCAGTGTTCCGGGTCTTCTATCGATGAGAGGTAATACCCCCTGAACGCAAGGAAAAGCGCATCGGCCAATTGCTTGTCTTGTCCCGCTTCTTTTGTCACCGCTAGGACGAATTGGTACTCGCTTTGCGCCTGTTCCTTCGCAGCGGCGATTTCCTCGGTTGCTTCCGGGGCGGTGCCGGCGAGAGCCTCTATCCATAGCCGGCGGATCGTCGTCGTCGTAGTTGTTGGTCTGAAGCGACCAGCTTGCGAGAGCTCTGAGCTTGGACATGCCTTCGCGTCCATCGAGAGCCGCGGCAAGATCTTCATCCCAGTTGGTTGACACGAACGCAATCGCGTTTCTCAGCAGGTCGATTCGCGACGGGACGTACTTGGTGACAAGCGAAGTTGAGCCACCGAGTTTTTTCGCGGCAGTTTCGAGCAGTAACTCCACGGGTTCCCTCGTCACGAACGAGTTGAAGGGTCGCTTCTGCAATCGCCGACAGGCGCTCTTGAACGTTGATTTCAGGTGGCACTAACGGCAGCCTACGCGGTCGTTTCTCCGCGTAGGCTGCCGACAGGCCGCTCTTACCTGGCAGTAGAACCGTCAGGCCCCTTGCCCGTGGGAATCGAGAATGTGTTCTCACGGCAAGGCTGCCGCAGCACGGTGTCACAGGCAGGCTTCGGTGTCTTGATGCCGCCGACCCTCATCAGTCCAAGCACGAGCTTGGAGTTCCGGTTCGGTCCGTGGAACACCTTGATCTTGGTGTCGTCCCGCGGGCCTTCGAATCCGTATCCACCGGTGGTGCTCGGCGTGTCAAGGAGAACCCTGATGCTCGTGCCCTTACGGAAGATGTGGGCGAACTGCATGATCTCCACTCGTCCGTAGACGGGCTTAGAGTCCTTCAGCATCTGAACCGCGCCCTTGGTCCTCTTCAGGAACGGAAGGGTGGGGGTCGAGAGCTTTTTGTCGAGTGCCCTTTCGGAGAGGCGCAGCCAACCGCGGTTGACGTAGACCTCCTTGCCGTCAGGCCGGACCTCGGTGATCGTGGCCTGAATGTCGGCGTCCGGAGTCGTTGCCGACACCCAGAGGTCAACGCTGGCCGGGCCCTGGAACGTCAGAGTCCGCTGGAGCGGAGCGGTGGTGAAAGCGACCGTTCCGTTCGGGTCAGCAGGATCCTCTTGCCAATCCGTGTCGCCGGGTTCGGCGTAGTCAGGATTGACGTTCGGGCTCACCGTCGGGAAGTCATACGACGAGGCCGGTTCCGGCTTCCTCGGCTTGTTCGTCGTCAGGCTTCCACTTGATCGAAGTGACAGCCTAAGCGGCTTGACCTTGATCGGCAGGCTCTTCTGGGTCAGGACAGTTCCGGGGGTCGACTTTCGGAGGTTGCCACTCTTGGTAGAAGATCCATCCGGGGTCTTCGTGTCAAACCACAGGCGGACGTGCGGCTTCTTCTCGAAGCCGTTCTTCTTGCCCTTTACGTAGCGATCGAAGAACGGAATCAGCATCGCCTGCCAGCGGTCTGCCATGTAGATGTCGTGCGGGCCGTTGGTGCCGACGAGGTAGGACCTCTTCGGATCGAGGCGGTTCTGGTAGTAGCCCGCTCGAGGTCCGGTCGCTTCGTCCTGCCAGACAACCATCGAGATGACCGCGGCCTTGATCTTGTGGACCTGACGCCAGACGTGATTTGTCCGACCGGGTTTGTTGTCGACATGTGGACGCTCGACACCCTCTCGATAGGGGCTGACGGCGTTGAAACCGGCATTGTGGGCGGCGATGTTGTCAATGCACTTGGTGTCGCCTTCAACTTCTGCGCTGGTCTTGGCGGCGTTCCACCTTTGCTGGATGAAGAGACCCCAGCCGTAGGGGAATAGCCAGTTGGTCACACCGCCCGGGCTGGCGACGTCGCGCCACTGATCGGTCACGGCCATGCCGGGAGCGATCGCCTTCAGGTGCGGAGGATTGTTCACCGCAGTCAAGATCTGACTTAGCCCCGCATACGACCAATTCGCCATTCCGACTTTGCCGTTCGACCACGGCTGATCGGCCGTCCACTCGACGGCGTCGTAGCCATCCGTGCCCCATTCGTTCGCGAACAAGCTGAAGTTGCCGTCCGAGCATCCTGTTCCGCGCATATTCACGCCGACCACCGCGTACCCAGCTTTGAGCAGCTTCGCGTCAAGTTCAGGGTCCATGGTTGTATTGCCAGCTTGATAGGCGGTGCCACCGATGCTTCCGGGGTCATAGCCCGAGTAATTCATGATCGCCGGGAACGGTCCGTCGCCGGGTGGAAGAAGGACGCTGTATTTCAGGTCCATACCGTCTCGGGCATCCATGTATCCGGTCAAGCGCTCCGCCCACGGGTTTGCCGCTTGGGCCAGCGAGCTGAATACCAGCAGTCCGACGACTGCCAAAGCAATTGCGACTGACCAAGCCGAAGTCCGCTTCAGGACCAGGAGTCCAGCTTCAGTTTGCACCACGGTAACGCACTCCTCCTCCTAGACAACAATGTTGTCTAACCATACACAACGCTGTTGCCTGAAAGGTAGTTTGATCCTGTACCTGGTCTTGGCCGTCCACTTGAACTGAGGTATTCCGCCCGCAGCAGGCTGGTGCGACGCCCAGTATCCGGAGGGCGCGCTTCGGGATATGGGCCGGGTTCAGACCCCCGGGATCGGGCCCGCCTGGACCTCCATCCAGCGGGCGGCCATCGCCGGGGGGATGACCCGGTTCGCATCCCGGTTCGTCTTCAGGCAGACAACCGAAGGCCGGCCGGAATCACGGCACCGGACCAGGGCCTCGCCCAGGTCTCCGAGTTGATCCACGAATTCGCCGTGGCATCCGAGCCCCTCGGCGACCAGATCCCATCGGGTCTCGCCCTGCTCGGTACCGAAGGTCCGGTTGAAGAGGGCGAGTTCGTTTGGTTCCTCCATGGTCCAGGAGCCCTCGGCGAAGACGATCACGGTGACCGGGATCGAGTCGCGCGCGGCTGACTGCATTTCCATGATGTTGAACCCGGCGGCGCCGTCCCCGGTCACGCAGACGACATCCCGGTCGGGACAGCCGATCTTCGATCCGATCGCGGAAGGAATGCCGGTTCCGAGCATGCCCAGCTCGAGGATGCTGTGGTACGAACGGGGCGGGGTCGGCGGCAGGCCGGCGTAGGCCCAGACCGAGGTCAGGCCGCCGTCCACCGTGTAGATCGCCTGGTCGCCAAAGGTCTCGCCGATCACCTCGATCGCCCGGGCCGGGTGGATCCCCTCGCCTTCCCAGTCATCCGCGGTGGAGGCCTGAACTGCCTGCCAGGCCGCGTCAGCTTCCCGGGCCTCGGCCAGGGCCGCGGTCGCTTCGGCCGAGGGAGTCTTGTCCCGTCTTTTCAGTTCGGCTGTGATCCCGCCCAGCGCGTCGGCGGCGTCGGCGACCATGCCGATCGCCAGGGGCCGGGTTACACCGAGATGGCTGGGGTCGGTATCGATCTGGATCAGGCTTTGGTTCTCGGGGTCGCCCCAGTACTTGTCGTAGGGGAGGTCGAGGTTGCCGATCCGGGACCCGGCGACCAGAATCACATCGGCTTCGAGCCGGGCCTTGATCCCGCCTTCGCCGAAGCCGAAGACATAGTTCGGGTGGTCGGATCTGACGCTGGCCCGTCCGGCCTGGGTGGGGATCAGCGGGCAGCCGAGCAGCTCGGCCAGTTCCGCCGCCTGCGCGTTGGCCCCGGCCCGGTCCACGCCGGCTCCGGCCACCACGATCGGGCGGCTGGCCGACTCGAGCAGATCCGCGGCGGCACCGATCTGCGCGGCTGATGCCTGTGGCTGTGAAGGGCGGTAGGCCCCGGGGGCGAGGATCGGCTGCTCGCTCTCTTCGCCGAGGTCATACATGACGGTGACCGGGACATCGACGTGAACCGGGCCGGGACGGCCGTTCCACATCTCGCGGAAGGCGAGCCGGAGCACCTCGGGGATCCGGTCCCATTCGAAGATCGGCCCGCCCCACTTGACCGCGGGCCGGAAGGCATCGAGCTGGTCCTGGCCCTGGAAAGTCGAAGGTGGCGAGGGGTAACTCACGCCCATACGGTGTTGCGAGGTGATCGCCAGCACGGGCACGCCTTCGTGAAGTGCCGTGAAGATGCCCGGCAGCAGGTTGGCTGACCCGGGGCCGGGGTTGCCGATCACGCAGGACGCCTTGCCGGTCGACTTGTAGAGACCCTCGGCCATGTGGACCCCGGCCGATTCATGCCGCACCGGCATCAGCCGGATCCCGTACTTCTCGAGCTGCGCGAAGAGGGGGTCGATCTCGGGGGAAGGCAATCCGAAGACATGCTCTATTCCCTCGCTTGCCAGACACTTGGCGAAGAGTTCGCCGCCGGTGATCTCGGACATCACTGCTCCTTGCTGTCGGCGGCATCGTGCGGTGCCGCACGGGATTGGAAGTCTGCTTTTCTTCCGGAAAAGGGCAGACCCGAGTGTAGGAGCAAATCTCGTCTTCTCCGCTTCCCGAGCGAAAGTTCAGGGTTTTCCCGCAGTCTCCTGAAGGGCGGGAGCGAGGCTCAGGGCAGCGGGATCTTCTTGCCCGGGTTGAGCAGCAGCTTGGGGTCGAAGACTCGTTTGATCTCCGCCTGCAGCCGCACCGCGACCGGCCCGAGGGCAGCCTCCACATGTCCGGTCTTGAGCGAGCCGATGCCATGCTCGCCGCTGATCGACCCGCCCAGGCGGATCGCCATCTCGAAGATCTCGGCCGCCGCCGCGCCGCCCCGCTTCATCTGGTCATCGTCGGCCAGGTCGACGAGGAAGCTGGAATGCAGGTTGCCGTCCCCGGCGTGACCCCAGGAACAGGCCGGCAGGTCGTGACGGCGGCCGATCTCGACCGTCTCGTCGACCGCCGCAGCCAGCGACTCGACCGGAACCACGACATCCTCGGAAATCTTGCCGCCGCGCTGGGCGGTGACGGCGATCGAAACTCCGTCCCGCCAGGCCCAGAAGTTCCGGATTGCGACATGGTCGGTGATCCTGACCGGCGGCTGAAGTGCCCCTCCGGCCATCGCCTCTTCCAGGTCCCCGACCGCCTGGTTCACCTCGCCGGCGGAACCGTCGGCCTCGGCGATCACGGCAAAACCCGCCTGCTCCGGTGCCTCGGAAGGAAAGGAACCGAGGCTGGATTCGAGCGCGCCGCGGTCGAGGAACTCGAGCGCCGTCGGCTGGATCCCGGAACCCATGATCATTCCAATCGCCTCGCAGCCGGAGGCGGTGTCCGGGTAGAAGCCGACCACGACGCCGCGTTCCTCGGGGGCCGGCACCAGCCGCAGCCAGGCTGAGGTGACGATCCCGAGGGTTCCTTCCGAACCGATCATCAGGTCGGTCAGGTCGAGGCCGGCGACGTTCTTCCTCAGCGGCCCGCCGGAGGAAAGGACCTCTCCCGGTGGCACGACCGCCTCGATGCCGGTCACCCAGGCCCCGGTCACCCCGTACCGGAATGCGTGAGGGCCGCCGGCGTTGGTGGCGATGTTGCCGCCGATCGTGGACTGTTCGCTGGCCCCCGGGTCGGGAGGGAACATCAGTCCGTTCTCGAGCGCGATCCGGTGCACTGTGGCCGTCCGGACCCCGGCCTCGACTTCCATCCGCCAGAGCTCGGGATCGATCGAACGAACCCGGGCTAGCCGTTCCAGGCTGAGTACAACCCCGCCATCCGGCACGGCCCCACCGGCCAGTCCGGTGCCACCCCCGCGCACGGTCAGCGGCACGCCATGCCCGTAGCACCAGGCCATGACCTCGGCCACTTCTTCAGCGTCGGCGGGCAGGAGGAGAGCCTCGGCCTCGCCTTTGATGCCGCGGTTGCCGGTTCCGTCCTGCAGGGCAGCTCTCAATTCGGGGCCGATAGTGACCACCTGTTCAGGCGAAAGCAGGTTCGCCAGTTCCCGGGCAAGGTTGCCGTTCACGATTCGCTTTTCAGAAATTCCTGATTCCAATGCGGGTTCGTCCCTCAGCTCCCCGGATCCTGATTGCAAGGTAGCCGGTAGTAGGTAATATGTTACCTGCTATAGCGTGGGCATCAGCCCGGAGGAAGGAGAACAGGTGGGACTGACCGGAGGAGAATTCGTCGCCGAGTATCTGATCGCGGAGGGGGTTCCGTATGTATTCGGAATTCCCGGTCATGGCGACATGGCGGCATTCGATGCATTCAAGGACCGGGCCGACCGGATCACCATGATCGGCCCGCGGCACGAGCAGGCGGCTGCCCATATGGCCGATGCCTATTACCGGGCGTCGGGCAAACCTCTGGCCACGATGACCTCGATCGGTCCGGGTTCGATGAACGTGGCCACCGGTCTCGGGACCGCCTTCGTCGATTCGATCCCGCTGATCTCATTCACCGGAGGCCCCCAGACCTACATGCTCGGCCGCGGTGTCCTGCAGGAACTCGAACGCCAGCAGGACAATGTCTTCCCTCACATCATCCAGCCGATGGTCAAGCGGAACTGGGATGTCCAGCATGTGGACCTGCTGGCTGATGTTCTGCCGCGGGCCTTCAACAACATGCTCTCGGGCCGGCCCGGTCCGGTTCACATCGAGCTGCCGATGGACGTTCAGGCCGAAGTGACCGAACTGCCGGTTCCGGACCCGGCCGAGCGGCGGGCCACATCCGGCGCGGTGAGGCCGGACCCGGACGCGATTGACAAGGCGGCGGCGAAGCTGCTCGCGGCGAAGCGGCCGGTGCTGCTGGCCGGCGGCGGCTGCCTCGAGGCGAAGGCGGCGGCCGAGGTGAAGAAGGTCGCCGAATATCTGGACGCGGCCGTGGTCGTGACCATGATGGGCAAGGGGGTCTTCCCCGAGGACCATCCGCTCGACGCCGAACACACCGGCTCCAACGGCACCCTGGTCGGCAACTACATGACCAAGAACGCGGACGTGATCCTCGCGGTCGGCACCCGCTTTGCCGAGCAGACCTCCTCCTCCTTCATGGACGGGATGTCCTTCTCGATTCCGCCGACCGAGATCATCCACCTCGACATCGACCCGACCGAGATCGGCAAGAACTACCCGACCGCGGTCGGCGCGGTCTGTGACGCAAAGGCCGGTCTCAACGATCTCTTCGACGCGCTGGTCGATCACAACGGAACCGAAGGAATCAGCCGGCCCGCCTACCGGGAAGAGATCGCGAAGCTGCGGGCCGACTGGAAGGAAATGCTGACCGGCCGCTGGACCGGCAAGCTCTCGCTCAGCCAGGTCCTGCACAAGTCACGGGAGGTATTGCCGCGGGAAGCGATCGCGATCGCCTCGGCCGGCCACCCCCAGATCCAGGCCTTCCAGGAGTTCCTCTCCTATGAACCGCGGACCTGGCTCAGCCCGGGCGGTTACTCGACCATGGGCTACACCCTGCCGGCCGCGATCGGAGCCAAGCTGGCCAAACCGGATGTGCCGGTGGTCGGCTTCGCCGGTGACGGTGACCTCCAGCAGACGATCCAGGAGCTGGCAGTTGCCGCCGAGACCGGCGCGGCCGTGATCATCGCCTGCCTCAACAACACCGGCTGGATCTCGATCCGGGACTTCCAGCGCGGCATGTTCGGCGAGGACCGCGGCTTCGAGACCGAGTTCCGCTCGCGCAAGGGCGACCAGCTGATGCCGGTCGACTTCTGCGCGATTGCCGAAGCCTTCAACTGCGGCTCGGAGAAGGTGACCGAGACCGGCGATATCGGTCCCGCCTTCGAGCGGGCGATGGCCTCGGAAGGGCCCTGCCTGATCGAGTTCGAACTCTCATCCGAACCGGCCGACAGTGAAGGCGTGAACATCGGCCACTGGGATCTGCCGAAGCCGGCCTACCTCCCCTGACCCCCACCCAAGGAGGCAACAAGGTGAATCACGACACCCCCGAAAGAGACCCGAACGGGGCCGCGCAACAGCTGAAGAACGAGTCCGATGACCATGTCATCAAGTGCATGGGCGATGTGGACATGGGCCTGGTCAAGGGCGAAGGCGTCCGGGTCTGGGATGCCGACGGCAACGAATACCTGGACGCGATCTCGGCCGAATGGGTTCTCAATCTCGGCTTCCGCCACCCCGAGATCATCGAAGCGATGGAGGCCCAGTTCGGCAAGATCGACTATGTATCGCCGGTCTTCGAGGATGAAGCCCGGACCGCCTATGCGAAGAAACTGGCTGAACTTGCGCCAGGAGCACTCTCGAAGGTGCTCTACGGTCTCTCCGGCGCATCGGCCGTGGAAGGAGCGATGCATCTTGCGATGCGGACGACGGGTGGGACTGATTTCGTCTGCCTCGACGCTGCCTTCCACGGCCGGACCTTTGCCACGATCGGCCTGACCTACGTGAACCCCGGCATGGTCGAGGGGGCCAACAAGGGCCTCGACCGCTACCTGCCGCGACAGATGCGGGTGCCGAATTACAACTGCTACCGCTGCCCGCTCAACCTGGAACCCGGAACCTGTGACATGGCCTGCGCGGAAGCGGTCGA
>WBZM01001326.1_pt1 | contig 25072 bp, 13 predicted proteins | sample 5204271 | NCBI WGS metagenome assembly WBZM01 (sample SAMN12344346, study PRJNA552823) | activated sludge metagenome | biome: Activated sludge suspended growth; feature: Nitrification reactor; material: Wastewater; isolation source: activated sludge from nitrification reactor of wastewater... | reverse complement strand
ATTTTCCTTTATTTCGCTTGCTATCCGCAAAAAATGTACTCCGATTTGTACTCAATCGTGCGGCGGCTGAGTACGCCGGGGTCATCTGCGGGCACGAGCTGCGCGTTGACTTGATCAACTACCCGTTCGCGGATGGCTTGGATGATGCCAGCACTTTGTGGTTTCATGCTCGCGACTTTGCACTCGGTGGCAGCGGGTACGCTGAAACGCTCACAGACGTACGGGGCGTTCAACTCTTGGGGCCGCTACGCCAAAAAACCCATGGGCTTCCTAGTTGAGGCGACTTGGTCTGGCAGGTCGCCGACGCGGATGAGATTGCGCTCCTCCCTCGCCGCCCGCCCCAAAGCGCGCTTCAAAGCCAGCCCCAAGGTCCTGGGTGGCAAGTTCTTCAGCTTGTCCACCACCTGGTCGTCCAGCGTAGGCGCAAAACAGGACCCCCACGGGCTCTCGGCCCGCATCCGGCCATAAATCTGTCGAGCGATGTGAGCCACCTGCGCTGGTGTAGGGGCTTTAACGTGCAGCACCGTCATGCGTGACAGCAGCGGTGCTGGGATGCCCTCGATGCTGTTGGCCGTGCCGATCCAGTTCACGTGGCTGGCGTCGATGGCGAAGTCACGGATTGAGAGGTCGATGAAGTCACGTGCGCTGCGAGGTTCCAGCAGGGTGTAGAGCGCCGCGAGCGGGTCGTACTGACGTTGCTGGTCGGTCTTGTCGAGCTCGTCCAGCACGATCACCGGATTGGCCAGCGGCTGGTAGGCCAGCAGCTCAAACACCACACCGGGCTCCGAATTTGACCAGAACGATTCCGACCCGGCCAACGGCGAGCTGGACTGGGTGCTGGCCATGTCGATCACACGGAAGGGAAGGCTCAGCCGCGCAGCCAGCCAGCGGGCGGCCTCTGTCTTGCCAATCCCGGCAGGGCCGACCAGCAGGATAGGCGACCATGCGACACGGCCGTCGCCCATCGCATGCAGGGCGAAGTGGTCGTGCAGTACCTCGGCCAGCTCAGCGAAGTTGGGGAAGTCGCGCTGGAAGTCTTCGATCAGCTCTGTCCAGTCATCGGGCAGCTCACCCAGCTTCCGGCGTTCGTGGCCAGCGACCCGGATGCGCTCGGCGATGTACTGGGCCCGCTTGGCCTTTTCGTCGGGCTTGGCGCGGTGGCGCTCGACAAAGCTACGCAGGCCGGCGGCGTCCAGAAACGCGATTTGGGGTGTTGCCCGAGTTGCCTGCGGCGCGGGCTGATCCGGCGCCGCTGCCGGTGGCTTCATGTCGGGCAGCGACTGCACCTGCGCGTGCACGGCATCGTCGATGGACGGATCGAGCGGCTCGCCACGCACCGACTTCTCGGGCTTGGTGGCGGCTGGCAGTAGCCCTGCCGCTACCGCCAGTTTGTGATTGCGCTTGAGGTCTTCGGCGAAGAGCCCGATGGTGGTCTCGTGCTGCTTGCAGCGCACGCCCTGGCCTGCGTTCGCATCGCCGCCAATCACCGGCGCCGAGCAAACTGGGCAGTGTTGTTGGGCAGCATGCCGGGCGGCCTCGATCAGATCCAACAAAGCCCTGTCCCTGTTCACGCTGGCGCCCACCAGTTCCACCCGCAGGCTGAGCTTGTCCCGCTGGTTGGTGGCGCAAAACAGCGGCAGGTGGCGGTAGTCGGCCGGCTTCATCAGCAGCTCGCACTGGCCCACGAAATGGGCCAGCACCGCCAAGTGGCCAGGGGCGGGCTCCACCACCTGCTTGGCCAGCCATGGGTGCTCGGCTTTCAAGGCCGCCAGGCTCGCTTGGTAGGCGGCGCGGCTCATGGGGCGACGGCTGTTAGGACGAGTCATGGCGGCCTCTTTTCATTCACTATAAATTACTATAACAATACAACACGCGATGATCCAGTGTTCGCTTGCTGTGTTGCTCTTGGTTATAGTGATTTACTGTGATTCTTTTGGAGGCCGACATGTCTGCCTTGAGCGGCGAGCAACTCCCCATACTGGCCGGTGCGCTCTTGCGCCTGCGAGGCCTCACGTTGGCAGCGGTGTTTGACGCCACCGGCATTCGCGCGGCCAACCTGTCAGCATGGCTGAAAGGCAAACCGCAGGTCATCTCTGCGGCGCGCGTGACGGCGTTGCTTTACCACCTGGGTGTCCAAGGTGGGCAGCTTCGGTCGGACATGGTTCACACCTGGAGCGACCAAGGTGAATGGGCGCACCTGCGCACGGTGTTCACCCTCCTGCAGGAGCCTGTGGCGCCCCGGTGCTTGTTTCTTGACGAACACCCTGGGATGTCCCACACGAGATTTCTGCAGTGGGGCGAGGCATGGGTTCGGCTGTCTCTCACGCCGGGGCCGACTGCGCAGGACGATTTGGCCGCGATGGTCAGCCCCGACCGAATGATCGTGCTGCCCGTTGCGCTGGAGGGCATCCCCACGCAAGACCCGCAAGCGACCGCTTCTGCGCTCTTGAGCCTCGCCGAGCAGGGTGGGCATGAGATTCCTACTGGCGAACTGGCCCATGGCTTTATGCAACGCCTCGGCGCGCCGCCAGGGCAGGACTTCGTGCTCACGAACGGCGACTCGTTGGGCTGGCGCCTCTTGGAGGTGAGCTTGCGCAGTGCGATGCGCAGGGGGTTGAGCCCCACCCAATTGGCGTTGAAGATCGAGACGCTGCGTCTCGATGAAGACGACTTCCCCCGTCTAGGCAAAGCCAAACTTGGCTGAACTGCCGAACGAACGCGGCTAGGACGCGGGCAGCCAGACCGCTTCCTGCTCCAGTGCCATCCCCAGGTGTTGCATCTGTTCGGTCAGCTCGCGCACGGGCGCTGGTAGTTGCGCCACGGCGGTGGTGAAGTGGCGCAAGGTGTCCCGCCATAGCTGGACGCTGCCATACCGCGCCAGCTTGCTTTCCCACTGCGGCATCAGCCAGAAATCGCAAGCACCGCCCAGCGCTTCACGAAGTCGCGTGAAATTGCTCAGGCCCACGCCGTCATAGTCGGCAAACAGGATGACGTGGCTGGCACGGGGGCGATGCCCCAGCCATGACAGTAGCCTGCCGTCGAGCTGCCCTCCGTAGTACAACAGCGTGGCCTGCGTGCCTTCAGGCAGCCAGTCCGTGCGATCAAACAAGGCTTGGTTCTCGACGAGCCAGAGCGCTTGCTCTGAGTGCCAGGCGTCATCTGACTGAATGGAAAGTGAGGCCGCACCAAAGTCGCGTGTGGCAGCACTCAGTGCCAACTCCGCGCCCCTTTCGGCCTCATGCCAGCTGACTGTGTCGCCGACCGCCTTGAGCAGCGGGTAGTAGCTGCCGTGTTGATGACGCCGGGCCTTGCTGTCGCGGGCATGGGCCACGTGCTGTGCGCGCAGCGGGAGTTGTTCGGCGATTGACGGCTCCACCTGAGGGGAGAGCTGCGTTACGTGAGCGTCGAACACCGCCTGATTGCAAACGCTGTACACGTCTCCTCGGCCTTGGCGCAGACAGTTCACGGCACTTGTTTGCCGGGCGAATTGATCCAGGGCCATGCGCTGTGCTGAGGTGAACTGGCTGGCGGGCAAGGGGCTCTTGCCTTGCAGCTTGAGCAACGCCGCGCGCAGGGCTTGCTCCGTCATCAGGCCTCCACGGGTTCGATGATCTGCCAGCTGAAGCGGCTGATCTGGTTGCTACCCTGCCGATGATGAATGGGCACGCAGTAGCGCACGGTGGTCAGCGGCGCCGGGGAGGCGAAGATCAGCGAGAAGCCGAACTCGGCAGCGGTATCGATCAGACTACGCTGGTTGCGCGCATCCAGTGCCAGGGCTTCGTCCAAATAGCAAATGCCTTGGATCGGGCGCCGCTGATCCTGCATCAGGTGCAGCATCGCCAAGCCCGTCACTAGCTTGGCCATCAGCACCGTCCCGTTCGAGGCGGCGCTGTCGAGGTCATCGAAGGCTTCCGGCTCGCGACCAGCCTTGCCCACCCAGAAGCGCAGACGGAACAAGTCGGCCACGCGCAAACCGTGGCGGGCGTTGCCTTCCTCAATGAGCAGGGTCTTGGCTCGGTTGAGCTGGTCATCATCCAGCACGCTCTGCTGGTTGAAGAGCTCGAAGGTCTCGCCATTGCCGACTGTGGCAGCCGTGCTGATGAGCAGTTCGATGGCCTCGACGAGCGCGGTTTCGTCTTCGGGTTCGATCTTGAAGACCGCCAAATCGGAGAGCTGGCGTCCGCTGATCTTGCGATTGAACTCGCGCATTCGGCGCTTGAACGCGGCCAAGCCATCGCGCAGTTCGCGCAGGCAAGCCGCGACGTTCACCACCGCCGACCGCACCTTCTTTTCCAGGGCCTCGGCCTCCTGCGGCAGGTGATGGGCGAACTCCACCAGGCGCGCGATTTCTGCCTCGGGCTCACCGACGAACTGGTACTTGGTGAGTCCGCCCGTGTGGATTTCGCCCAGCAGTCGGCGGATCTGGTCGTCCAGTTCCAGCAACTGGCGACAGTCGGCCTGATAGGTCTGCAGGCGTTCGGCCAGCTGGTCCAACGCGAACTCCGGCTGTGCCAACCAGGGGTGGTGGGGTGAGTCGGACAGCCAGGTGAACGGGCCTTCCCGATCGATGCGTTGGTTGCGGCGTTGCTCGATCTGCCGGTGTTGTTGCCCGAGTGAATCCAGATCCTTCTGCCTCTGTTGACGCTGCTGATCCAGCGCCCGGTACCGGGCAGCCGATTGCGCCAAACAGGTGGCCAGCTCGGCGAGCTTCTGGTCGAGTGTTACCAGCCGTGCTTGCCGCTCAGCATCGCTGTCTTGCAGGGCCTGCATCTGGCTGTAGTCCCGCAATTCGGCGTCCAGTTGCACCAGCTGCTGTTCCAATCCATCACGTTCGCGTTGGACGCGTTCCAGCGCTTGTGCCGTCGCCAGCTGCTCCTTCAGCTGACCCTGCTGTTGCTGCAAATCCCGCAGCAGCTCGCCTAGCTCGGCCAGGCTGCGCTGTTGGTGCTGCTCAGGCAGGGCGGCGATGCGCAGCTGCAGGCCCGGAAGGCCTGCATGTTCGCCATTGGCATCTCCCAAAGCCTTGGAGAGCGCCTGGCCATCGAGCTGGAAGTCTTCGGCGCCCAAGGTCAGCACGGGTCTGGCCAGCACCTTGTTCAGCGCCGCCAGTTGATCGGGCGGTAAAGCACGTGCCAGCTGCTGGTAAAGGTTGTGGCCTTGGGTGCGCATCTCCTGCGTCAGCTGGGCTAGCTCTCTGTCCACGCGGGCGAGCTCGCGTTCGATGGACGCCGGATGTCGGCTCTGCGCCTGGCCCAAGCGGACCACCAGCGCATCTCGTTGGGCCTGCACGTCGCGGCGGCACGTCTCCAGAACCGCCCGGCTTTCCACCAGAGCGAATCGCTGTTGCAAGGCCTGCAGCTGTTGGCGCTCCTGGCGCAGTTGCTTCTGCTCCAGCTCCCACTGGCTTTGCTCCCGCACAGCCTGACGATCCTGCTCTCGCAAGCAGTCCAGCTCGCCATCGCACTGCTGCAGCTCGTGCTGAAGGGCTTGCTGGCGTGATTCGAAGTGCTGCTGCCACTGGCCCAGGGCCTCGTCGATCATGGGCCGCCAGCACAGCAGCTTGCCGCGCAGGGTCAGTCGAGCATCCTGCTTGCGTTCCAGCTCAGCGAGGCTGCCTTTGAGGCGTTCGGCGGCCAGGTACTGACTGCGCTCTGCGTTGAGGTCGGCAAATGCCTTGTCCCACTCCGCCTTGAAGTCGATGCTGGCGTCCGGCAGATCGCGTCGGAAGATTTGCAGCAGGTAGTCTTTCACCTCGCTGGACCGCAGCTTGTCCAGCCGCAGCGTGCGGGTGAGCACACGCTGGAAGACGCTGGCGTCACTGGCGTGCTCCAGGCGGAACACGCAGAAGTCTTGTGATCCGCTGAGCTTGCGATTGCGGCCGCCGTACACCATGTCGGCGAACTCGCTGCCGCTGTAGCTGAACACGCGGCGCCCATGGGTGGCCAGATGGCTGGCCAGCTTGGGATGTGCCACAAGCGAGCCATCGGGCAGGCAGAACTCTTCCACCTTGAGCGGGCCGGCGTAGGCAAAGTACTCGTACTCGAAGCTCACGCCCTTGCCGACGCACCCGAGCACCACGGTGCCGGATTCCGGCAACGACACCTCCAGCAGCACATAGGCGCTGTTGTTGGGGAAGTAAAACCGCCTGCTCTTCTCCACGTCGTGCGCGCCAAAGTCCATGCGGCGCCGGTCAATGATCAGCAGGAACTGCAGGGCATTGATCAGGCTGGTCTTGCCCGTGTTGTTGGGCGCCACCAGGGAGACTGCACCATCCAGCGGAAGCTCGGCGCGGGAGTAGCCCGCGCTGCCCAGCAAAACCAGGCGTTGGAATCCGTGCTGCATCAGTCGCTCTCCTCGTCGTTCAGCACGTCGTCGCCGCTTTCCTCAGGGGCAGCGTCTGCCTCGTTGTCGTCATCTCGGGAGGCTGCGGCCAGGCCCTCAAAGTGGTCCAGGTAGCGGCAGACGGCGGGCAGCAGTCGCCAGCCTGCGGGCTCAGCCACCGCAAAGCCCAGCGTGCTGGCGCGCCCCAGCAGGTCGATCAGCCCATCGGGAGACAGCCCTTCGGCGTCCAGCAGGTCTTTCTGCTGTTCGTGCACCTCGGCCAGCCATTCCCGATCAATCAGCCAGTCAGTAAAGCGTTGTAGCGCTTTGCCGGCATTGGCTTGGGCGTCGAAGATGACCATGAACAGCAGGGCCAGTTGGCGGCTGACCTTGCCGATGTTGCTGCTGGCATCGGTGCTGTGGAACCAAGCAAAGCCTCGCGCATCCACGCGCAGCTCAAAGCCCAGCGCTGCGAAAAGACCGGCGTAGGCCGGTTCGTGCTGCTCAAGCTCGGCCCAAAGTGCAGGCTCGGCCATGCGGTTCAGGTGCTTGCCCGACAGGAACAAGCGGAAGAGCTCGGCCAGTGCTGGCATTTGCGCCAGTTGCGGCGTCAGTGGATGAGTCGTCGTCATTCCGGAATGCTCACGCGGTGAGGATGGTGCAGCACGCGGATGGCCTGCAAAGTGGTGGTCTCAGGATGCGCACTGGCTTCGATCTGCCAACTGCCCTCGTGCTGCAGCTCATGGAACAGCCGCAGCAGCGTCGCATCCTGCAGATGACCGTGATGGGTATGCAGCCAGTCCAGCAGGTTGTCCACCGGTAGGCTGCTTCTCAGCTGTTGTCGGATGGCCGCCTCGTCCACGTGCTCCAGCAGGGGCGGGGCGTTGCCAGGGGCATCTTGCGGGAAGGCCACCGACTGCGGTTGGTACTGCTGCGCTGCGGCCATCACAGCGCGCACCTCATCGCCAAGCTGCAAGCGGAAGCCCCGCTCATTGCGCCAAACGGGCATCGCGGTGTCGGGGGTATGCCGTGATAAGGCTCGGCGCAGGCCCCGCTTGCGCACCTGACCCAGCAGCAGGCTGACGGCACTGGTCAGCGCATTGTGTTGACGCATCTCCTCGCGCAACGGCAGCACCGTGTCGGCGCACTGTTGAGCGATCAGGCGGCCAAATCGCCGTAGTTCCTTGGCCTGGTGCGCCACCTGCCTGAGCTGCAGGCGGTGCGAGTACAGCCCGCCTTGAACCGACAGCTGCTCAAAGGCCAGGTCCAGCGAGCGTTCGGCGTCTTCCAGGTAACGGTAAAACGTGCCTTGCGGGCCGGTGTCCATCATCTGGTTCATCGGCTCCACGTAGTGGTCATAGGCCTCCAGCACACGCCGGTAGCGCTGGGCGATGGGCATGCTGGCGTCGGCGCTCTTGGCGTCTTCGGCGAGTTCCAGCAGTGCGTGGCGGTCTTGATCCAGTTGCAAGCTGATCTGGCGAAAGAGCTCAGCGAGCTTGTTGGCCGCCCCCCGCGCCCGATCCATGTCGGCAGCTTGCATGCCCTCGTTGAGGCCCTCCGTGGCCTCACGGATGGCGGCAACACGTGCTTGAAGCACGGCAGCCAGACCGAGCTCGTGCTCGCGAGTCAGCCCGCGCACGAAATCCAGCACGTAGGCATTGAGCTGCAGGTCGCTGCTGCGGGCGCAGGGTTGGAGGATGTCTGCATTCACCATGGCGCGCAGGGCTGCACCCTGGGCTTCTGCATCCAGCTGCGGCGCCACCTTGGCGATGCAGCCCAGCACTTGGTCGGTGGTGAGTACCGCAAACTCGCGGGACAGCCTCACCAAGACTTCAACGGTGTCCCAGTGCGTGTAAAGCGCATAAACCAACGAACGCGGGTTGGCCATGTCAGCCCAACCTCCCGCCATAGCGAGCATCGTGCTCGGTGCGCGATGCCAGACCATTTGGTGTCGCCCGCTGCCGCGCATGGCGGCACACCGGCCCATGGCCGCAGCGGGCATTCAGCCTGCTGCCTGATCTGGACGCAGCCTTCCTCTGCCGTGTCCCCAGCTGCCGCTGCCCACCAAACCTGTCGGCTTGGCGCCCAGCGGCCACATTCTTTGAGCTCGAAGAAGCGAACTCAAAGAATGTGGCGAATGCGGTGGGGACAGCCTCCCTGCGACCGTGCGTCCAACATAAATGTGCGATAGACGGTGCCAAACCTTGCGTGAAGACAGGTGCCTCCTTTGTGCGAAGCAGGTGGGGGCAATGTGCAAAGACGTTGGTAACCGCGTGTCGTGAAGTGTGCGAACAGTGTGTTGAAAGCCTGCCGAACAGGGTGTGAAAGCCTCGACCGGCCTGGTACTCACAGCACCTCATCCTGCAATCTCACCACTTGTGCCCGTCTCTATCGCAAATCTGCTCGTTTCGGTGTTGTAGATTGGATCGGTCATGGCTCCACCTCATCGCGCTTCCGCGCGCTTACTACTCTGTCAATGCCTTCAACAAAGCATCGCGCCCGTCCTGATAGAACTCGATGTCGAGCTTGGTCGCCATCTCGTCGGACAGGTCGAACAACTGGCGCCGGCAGGACACGGGCAGCAGCAGAGCCTTGGCGCCCTTCTCGACGGCGATTTCGGCCAAGGTGACCGCGTTGTGAATCGGCTCGATGGTGCCGCCGAGCGTCACCTCACCAACGACTACCAGGCCACCGCGGACTGACTTCTTCAGCAGTGCGCTGGACAGCGCGATGAGCGCCCCGACGCCGGTCTTGGCGCCGGCCTTGGCGGCGTCGAAGCCGCGAAGCTGCACCGAGAACTCATGGGACCGCGGGTCACGGTCACCCACCAGTTGCTGGGCCCGGGCGTACAGGTTTTGCTCCGCACAGCGGATGGACTCCTTGAAGGCGGCCGGCACCGGGTTGTTCAGCACCCGCACGCCGCTTCCTGGCCCCTCGTTGACCTCGAGCCGGAAGAGACCCGGGTGCTCCTCGTCCCCGCCGGGGCTCAGCACCCAGACCTGGCCGCACTCCAGCGGCTCGTCGCCAATGCCGCCCTGGCTCTGCAGCTCGGGCGTGCTGACGAACTTCTCAACGCCCTCGGCTCCCAGGGTGTAGCTGAAGTGGGTGTTGCGAAACTCGGCGGCGCCGATGCGCTTCTGCTGCTCCTTCACCCGGCGGCGCACTTCCAGCGCCAGGCGCACGGCCCACTCGAGGTCTTCCTCGCTGACCGCCATCTCAGAACCTGGGTACATCAGCTTCAGCAACCCGCTCACGGTCTTGTTGACGCCGTTGAGGTCTCGGCCCGACAGCGCACCGCCCCAGCGCACACGCCCTTGCAGCGTCGATACCCGGCTCTGGTTACGCAGCTGGGTGAAGCACTCCGACAAGAAGTCGCTCACCAGGCCAAAGTGCGCCGTGAACAGCGTCGGGTTCAGCTTCGGCACATCCCAGCCCGGCAGGAAGCAGTGGATGCGGTCCATGAACGCCGTGTCGTCGCGCATCTCGGGCGGCAGCGGTCCGAAGAGGTGGCCGATGCGCTGCTGGTGCTCCACATCGACGTCGAAGTTGCCCACCAGCACGATAGAGCCGTCGGCCCGAATGCTTTCCTTGCCCCGTGAGAACTCGCCGCTCTCCATGTAGCCCTTCATGATGTTGACGCCGTCCTTCTGGTCGAAGGACACGCCAGACACCTCGTCGAAGCACACCACGTCGTACTGGCAGACCAAACCGCGCTGGCCGCTGGCGTTGTTGACGAACATGCGGGCCACGGTCGCCTTGCCACCGGAGATGAGGTGGGCGTAAGGTGACACCTGCTGGAACAGGTGCGACTTGCCGGTGCCCCGAGGGCCGAGCTCCACCAGGTTGTAGTTGCGCTCCACGAACGGCACCATACGCAGCAGCAGCGCGTCCTTGGCGCGTTCCGACAGGGTCTCGGGTTCGAAGCCGACGCTGCGCAGCAGCAGGTCGCGCCATTCGGCGGTGGAGAACTGCTCCCGCCCCTTGGCCAGAACGTCCAGCGTCTCGCGCTTCGAGAGCTGGATGGCCCTCAACGCTTCGACACCGAAGGGCCGCCCGCCCTTCTCTTGTGCGATGGATGCGTCGTAGCCCAGGGTCACCTCGGCGTAGAATCCGCCGGTGAGCATGCGCTCGTTCTCCTTGACCATCTCGGGCGTGAGCCGCACGTCCGTGAGACGCAGGCTGGGCAAAGTGGCGATGTATGAGTCTGTCTTGGAATCCAGGCGCGCCGTGACGATATCGATAATCTTCACGGAACCGGCCTCGCGAGCACGGGCCTTGAAGAGCTCCTCTTCACCGGCTTTCACCGTCCGCGACGCCAGCTGCCGCTGGACGATATCCAGGCCCTCCTGGATTTCCGCCTCGTCCGTGGTGGCGCAGTAGCGGCCCAGCAAGAACTCGACCACGTACGTCGGCACCGGAAACTGGCGGCTGAACGTCCTCACCAGGTCCTTGCGTACCACGTAGCCTTCGAAGGCAGCGGTTGCCTTCCTGTCCAAGTCGTCGAGTTGCATCGTCAATCACCCATCCATCTCAGTTGGGCGACCTGTCTGGAGCCGGTCGCCCGCCTTGCTGTTCTCTATCTCTGTGCCAAGTAACGAGGTAACCGCTCCGTCCCTGGCTTGGCTTCATTCAGCCGCCCACCGTCGTCGCCTGCTTCTGCAGCACCTGGCCATCGGCTCCCAGGATGACGACCACGGCCGCCGCGCCCAGGTTGTCGTCGTCGGCCACCGCCACGCTGGCCTTGCCGGCCTCAAGGGCCTTCACGCTGGCTACCAGGCTGGACGTTGCCAGCGCGGGCTTCGTCCGCACGTCCACCGTCAGGCCGGCCGACGAGCTGTCCACCTCGACCACGCAGCGCAGGCCCTTCCATGTCACCGCCTTGATGGAGACCTGTAGGGCTGCCGCAGGCGCAGCCACCACCAGGTCCAGCACCGGCACCAGGCACTCTTGCAGGCTCAGGCCACCGTGCGCGTAGTCGGCTCCAGCAATGAAGGACGACACACCTGGCGCATACGCCACCTGGACATCTTTACACCAATCCCAGCCGAAGGTCAGCGGGGTGCCGTGTGCCGTGTCCTTGAGAACAGCGCAGCGCCCCCAACGGGTCTCGGCCTGGTGTTTGGGCAGTTCCGTCTTCGGCAAGCCACCTGGAACCAGCAGCCAGCCGTGGTCGGTGACGATGCGCACTCGGCGCCACCCCGCATCGCGCAGTTCCTGCACCCGTTCGACCACCGCAGCCAGCTGTGCATCCACGTCTCGCGCAAGACGAACGCCGTGCTCGTGGCCGTAGTGGTCCAGGTCGCCCGACTCCGTCCAGGCGCGTCCGCTCGGGTCACCCGTCTCGTGCTTGTCCAGTGGCTGCACGCCGTTGTCGGTCAGCAGCTTCCTGAAATTGTGGCCGGAGAGCGGCCTGCAGTCTCCCGCAACACGGGGCTCGAACTCCATGTCGTCTGCGGTGCCGGACACCAGCGCCGCCACCGGTGAACACCAAGCCTTGCCGGACGCCGTGACGGATGGCATGCTGGTCCAACGGGCCGCCAATGTCGTGGTGCCCAGCCCATCCAACTTGGCACTCAGCCGCTGGGCGACGTCGTACCGCAGGCCATCCACGAACACCGTACACGTGCCCGAATCAGCTGCGGCGTCCGACGCCGCCTGCAGCGCTGGCAGGCCCCCCACGTTCTTCACGGCGTCCTGCAGTCGCTTGGCCGCTTCTTCCAACCAGGGCAGATAGACGGCGCGCACTGCGGCGCCGACAGCGTCGGTGTCTGCCTTGCTATGCACAGCGCCCATGGCCAGCGTGGCCGCCTCGTCCACACGCCACCCGGACTGCTGGTAGCTCTCGGCCAGCTCCGCAGGCGTGGCGCCGATGGGCGCTGCTGCGCTGAGCTCGGCCAATCGAGCCAGGTGCTCCAGCGCTTGAGCCAAGGGCGACTGCCCCATGCGGGACCACAGCCAACCCCGGCGCGCGCCGTGCTCCTTCTCGGCGGTGGCGATGGCGGTGCGAGCCTGGGCGGCATCCATGGCAGCGCAGGCGGACAGCGCGTAGCGCAGACTGGCCTCGCCTTGCTCATTGGCCTGCGGGTAGCCGGCCAAGGGTCCATGGGGGTCCATGTCCGGGAACAGACCCAACTGCGGCGGTTGCACTGTGCGGAGGAGCGTCAGCACCTCCGGAAAGCTCGTGTACGAGTCCCGATAGAGCTCAGCCACGGCCGCCCACTTGCCCTCGCGTCGAGCCAGCTTCTCAGCAGCGACGAGGGCGCCGTCACTGACCGGGTCGAAGCCGAAGTCGGACTTGGCCCGCTTGGAGAACACGTCCCACCTCACGCCGGCCCAGTCCTTCTGCGTGGCGTGGGGGGCGTTCATCCACACCAGCAGGTCTCGGGTCGGGTTCGGTGCAAGCAGGCTCAGCAACCACTCGGCATTGATTTGCCGACCCTTCAGCTCGTCCAGCGGCCTGTCGAGTAACACGCCGGCGGACAGCACCTGGGCCAAGGCCTCCTGCGTTGCCTTGTCCTGCGCCACGTCCAGCCCAAGGCCACCGTTCTTCGAAGACAGGAACGCGCTGACCGTCCAGTCCTTGGTGTTGACCTGGCTCCAGAACACGCCCCGGTACTGCAACTCAGCCAGCGGCTGTAGGTCCCGAGTGCAGCTCTCAATGGCCCGCAGCTCCGCTCGGCTCACCCCGGGGAGGTAGACGACGGGCACGCCTTGGAACTGAACCTCTGGCAACACACCGGCAATTGCGCACTTGAGCCAGACCGCAGGGCCGCTCCTGGCGTCTAGATTGAAATCACCCAGTGTCAGAAGCTGCGGCATGCTGGCCCGAAGCCGCGTCAAGGAGCTCTCCCACTGACGCTCCTTGTCGGTCCAGAGCACGGCAGCAGCAGCGGCTGCGGTATGCGAGTTGCCCGCTGCGGCCTTGACGAGCGACTCGGACAGTCTGTTCGCAAAGGTCACGGTCATGCGTTCAGCCTCCCGCTGGGCTGCTGGCGAGAGGCCAACAGAGACGCGCATCTGCAGAGGGGGTCGTTCGAGGCACGCCCGCACATCGCGCAGGGCTCGTAGTACAGGCGCTCTTCGACCTGAACCTGCGGCGGGTTCTGCTCGACGCGGAAGTAGTACGGGTTGTGTCGGTACAGCACCTCCCCAGGGACCAGACTGACGTCCTCCCGCGCCGCGATGTTCGACCGCATCGACAGGTCACCGGGCTCGTTCGGGCTCACTTCACCGTCGGAGCCCAGCAGGCTGGCGTTGAGCCAACTGTTGCGTGCCCCTGGGGTCGCCAAGGCGAACTCGAGGTCGTGCACCTCCGCCACCGCCTTTCCCTTCTGGTTGAGCGACCAGGCGGTCGCGGTCAACACGAGGTTCTCATCGATGTTGACCTCCAGACCCAGGCGCTCTCGGAACGGTTGCGCCTTGCCATCAACCTTCAGCAGCATGTTGCACAAGGGCCTGCGCTTGTCATTGGCCAGCACCCGTGGCCCAGGCCGGTGCGGGCTGACCAGGCTGAACTTGCCGTGCCCATCGCTGGGGTCTACGCAGTAGAGGTCGAAGCGCTCGCGTCGGTTCTCCCGCTCGATGGGCATCTCCACCCCTGCCTGCAGCAACGGCATGTAGGAGTTCCGCGCCAAGGCGAGCTCCACGTTCTTGGCCAGGTGCAGCCGAGCCTGGTCGTGCGCCACCCAGGCCGCCCCCTCGGCGATGGCGGAGGCACTGCGCCTGGAGACGTGAACCCGTCCAGGACCGAACAGCTCGTCCAGACGGTTCTTCACCATGGGCATGTTCACCATGCCCCCCGTGGCCAAGCAGAGTTCCACGGACGCCGTGGAGAAACCCTCGCGCTCCAGCAGCCGCTCGATGCGCGCCACACCCTTCTTGACCAGGTGACCCACGATATCTTGCAGGTCATCCCTGGAGAGGTTCACCTGCAGGTCGGACTGCTTGTCGTCCTGGTAGTACGGGTCGACGTAGACGTTCCAGGTGCTGCGGTCGCTCAGGCGAATCTTGGCCTTCTCGCACTCGTGCAGCAGCCGCTTACGGGCCTCAGGCAAAACCTCCACGTCATCGCCTAGCCCCTGCTCGGCACGAGAGCGCTTCTCCACCTCGTTGCGCAGTTCCTCGTCGAAGACGTCACCACCAACTTCCTCCGTCCCGTCGTTGGCCACCTGCACCAACAGGCCGTTCAGCACCCGGCAGAGTGTCAGGTCCAGCGTACCGCCGCCCCAGTCGAACACCAGCAGCAGCTTGCCGTCGTAGCGGCGGATGAGGTCCGAGGTCCCCTCGGACATGCGCAGGTAGCCATACAGGGCCGCGAGCGGCTCATGAACGAACTGCACCACGCTCATGCCAGCCTGGCGGAAGGCCTGACGCAGCAGCGCGCGGCGATGCCCCTCCATGTTCACCGGAATCGTCGCCACGACGCGGTCCATCGGCAGGTCGCGGCCTGCCTTGGTCTGCAGCACGAAGCGCCGCACGTGGTCCAGCACGTGCTCGACCATCTTCACCGGGTCCCGGCGAACCCCGTCGATGAGCTGCTCCTCACGCCCGAGCAGTGTCTTGGGCGAGCGGACGGTGCTGCCCTGCACACCAAGGCCCGCGCTGGTGAGTTTGTCGTGGGCCTTCCGGCCCACCTCCACCTTCCCACCTTCGAAGCTGACGACCGATGGAATCGGCTGCTCGTTCTCCAGGAAGGTGATGACCTCATTGCCGATGACCACCGAGGCCAGGCTGTTCGTCGTTCCAAAGTCGAATCCAACCACCGTCATGCGTCATTCCTCCCTTAGTTCTTGAACTTCGGCTCTCAGCTCGTCGACCACATGCTCGGCCCGCTCCACCATGACCGGGACGCGGGGCGTGTCCTTGCGCAGCGCGGACAAACCGACCTCGAGCATGTCGACGCTGTCTGTCAAGCGCTTCACCAGGCGACCGCGCAGCTGCTCCAATTCGTGCTGCAGATGGGTCTTCTCCACGGCGTGCTGCCGGCGCAGGGCCTCCATCTCCACAGCGGAGCTGTCCCGCAGCGCCTGCAGCTCCGCTCGCGCGGCTTCGAGTTGCTGTGCGGTGTCGGCGAGCTGGGTCTCGGCGGCGGACAAACGGTCACGCAGGCTTGTCGCCTCTCGCTGGGCCTGGTCTTGCTGTGTCCGCGCCTCGATGGCTTGCTGACGGAAGCGCTGGCATGCCAAGCCCACCCCTGCCGCCTGCCCAATGTCCGTCAGAGCCCGCAGGCGCGCGTTGTCATCGGCCAGGTCTTTGGCCGCTGGCTGCCAGACGACCTGGAACAGCAGCGACGACAACTCTTCCGAGTTAAGACTCCGGTTCACGGCCAGCCAGGTCACAAACAAGCGGACGGCGTTGTGCCGCAGGTCCCGCAGGTCGCCGCTCTTGAGGGGCTCCGCCACTTCACTCGTAGACGGCTCGAACGCGGCCACCCTGGCCAAAGCCTCAGCAGGTGGCAAACCCTCAGGCAGGTTGCGCAGCGCCCCCTGCACCCCGGCATCGCTGAACACAGGGTGGCGCAGCATGACGTTCGCCACGAAGGACGTGAGCGCAGCCTTCAGGCTTGGGAGGCCCGTGACCTCTTGGCTCAGCAGCAGAATCTGTCGCGGTACAGCCAGCAGCGTATCGCCCTTGGCCAGCTTCAGCAGGCTGCTGAGTGCCGCATCGTCGAGCCGAGCGTTCTGCGCGATTTGCTTCTCGACCTTGGACTTGAGCGTCAGCGCCTGCCCTTTGCGTCCATAGGCGTACTCGATGAACTGCTCCAGCGTCTCCGGCTCTGCCTTGAGCTTCTTCCCGGCGGGCTCGCTCTTCGTCGCCTCTGAAGTGCCTTCGCCCGCCGCTGCTGGGCTGGGCGACTCGACAGTTTTCACGTCGGTCGAAGGCAGCTCGGCTGGGGGCGGCAGCTCCGCGGCTTCTGCGTTCGAAGGGGCCAACGGTGCTTCAGGTGGCGTCACAACGGCAGCGTCCTCAGCGGACACAGGAGCCTTAGCAACAGACACTGTCCCTTGGGCGTCAGCTTTCAAAACCTCCGTTGGCACGGGAGCCGGCGTCACGGGTGCAACTGCACCAAGTGCAGTAACAGGGGGCGTTCCAGAGGTCGCCATCGCTTTGTTTCCTTCTTGTCGTTGCCGCTGCTCACTCTTGACCGCGAGAACGCGTGCTCGGTAGTCGTAGCGCTTCGGCTTCTTGCGTTTTTGCTCTTTCATGGTGTCGAAAGCCGTTCCAGCATCGCGTTCGCCCAGGCGCTGGTGTCCGGCTTGCCGGCCAGCGCTCGCGCCAGCTTCCGTGCTTCTGCATGCGAAGCGGCTTCATCGCGTGCCGCCAACGCCTCGCAGGTCAGCAACATGCGCTTCATGTGGTCGTAGCCGCCCGCCGGGGCGCGGCGGAGATGCACCAGCAGTTCCTCCGCGCGCGCCTTCAGGCCGACCAGGCCGTGGCTGGCATCGGCCAGAATTTGCAGCGTGTCCTGGTCTGTTAGCAGGTCTTCCACAGCACTGCCTGGAGCGGGCGAGAACGCCTCGTCGAAGTGCCAGGGCAGGCCCTGCAGCAAACCGGCGAACGCACCTGCCGCGTGACGCAGCGCACCTTCGGGCGCCAGGTACTCGGCATCGTCGAACTGGTTGAAGTGGAAGGCCACCAGGGAGCGCACGCTACGCGCCAAGGGACGGTCGAAGCCCGAGAGCTCTTCCGATGAGCGCAGGAAGCGCTGGATGTACTCCTCGTGCTTCAGCCCACTGTCGGGCGAGCGCTCCTTGGCCATCACCCCGTACAGGTAGTGCGAGATGCCGTCGCAATACGGCATGGCGCTGGCAAAGGCGCGGCAGTCTTCGTTGAACCTCGACACCGCCTGGATGTTCAGCAGCCGGTCTCGGGCGAGCCGCAGGAAAGCGGCTTCAACGCCCGCGAGATGGCCTTCATCGGCAACCCGGAAGTCCAGCTGACAGCGCGTGGTCGCCCCTTGGTTGCTCAGCACCACATCGGCGAACTCATGCCGCATGGCTGCCAGCTGCTCGCCCAGGCGTGCCGGCGGAATCGGCTGCCCGTTCAGCAGGCAGGCGGTCGCTTCTTCCACCAACACGTCGGCGGGGCCGAGCGGCGTCATCAGCACCTGCGTCAATGCACCCACGGGCTTGCCCCGCAACAGCAAGGCGGGCTGCCGCACCGGATGCTGTTCAAACCGGTGCTTGCGAAGTGCCTCCAGGTCCGAGAACGACTGGGCGCAATGCTCGCAGGCGTAGCGAACCGGCGGGGGCGGGGTGTAGACATACCCCCCCAGGCCTGTCGGCTCATGGAACTCGGCGTAGCCGGTGTGCCAGAAGCCCATGCTCAGCCCCCACCCGCTTTCGCCAGAGCGGCTTCCTTGTCCGCGCGAGCCAGATGGTGGTCATTGATGCGGTCGCCCTTGAACACCTTGAACCACGGTGCGCTCTCGACGTCCTTGCCACGGTCCTTGTCCCAGCTGATGTTGAGCTTGGGCTTCTTGTTGTGGCGCAGGACCTCGGCGGTCATGAAGGGGCGGATGTTGAGCCGCACGCCGTCGTTGAGGTCGGGATTCCAGCCGATGGGCTGTTCGGAAAGCTTTTTCCAGCGGACAAAAATGTCGTAGGGCGGCTCGCCCTCTAGGATGAGTTCCAGACGACGCTTCAGGTCCAGGGCGTAGGTCAGCCGGTTCTGCGCGCCATCAACGCGGTCGCGCACGCCAGCCTCCTGCTGGCGAATCCAGTCGCCCAGGTAGGTGTGGATGAGGCGTTCCAGGTTTTTAGTGTCGAGCTGGTGGTAGTTCACCAGCGCGGCGAAGCCGTCCTTCAGGCCGTCCCACACATGCCACATGAAGGGACGGTGGTGGAACCGCTTGGCGTGCTGCTCGAAGAATTTTTCGCGCAGCCAGACGTCCAGGCCCTTGCCAGCGCACTCGGCATCGGCCAGCAGCTTGTCAAGCACGGCCGGTTTCCAGCTTCCGGGCTGCACGGTCTCCCAAGCGGCAATCAACAGCTTGAGCAGGCGGTCATGCGCGGGCGCCTCGCCGCGCACCGAGGGCAGGCAGACGATGCCGTCGTCGTCGGTGTGCTCGGCCAGCTTCTCGCACCGGTCAATCCAGGTGCGGGCTGCGTCGGCCAGTTCCATCGCCGCGTCGGTCTCGGCGGGCCAGCGGTAGCCGGCCAGTCGGGCGACAGCGACTTGCAGCGGGTCGGTGGCGGGCTGTGGGTGGCCGTGGAACAGCCATTGCGTGGGGTCGTCGGAGTACGGTTCTGGCAGTCCTTCCGGAAAGCGCTCTGAAGCTTGACTCTCCCAATGGGAGAGGTCAAACGGCACTTTCGGCAGATAAACGTATTCGACAACCATTGAATCGTTGAACGTTCGAATAGCCTCTTTGAACTCGTTGGAGGAGCAAAAAGCCCACAGTGCAGGCAAGTGCTTCGGCTCGCGGGGCACAAGCACTGCAACCCCCGTATCGAAGGCATCACCGCCGTACATGGTCACCCCGAGATTCATACGGTTAACAACTACGCCCTTGCGTCCCCAGGCATCAAGCCCGGTAATCACAACAGCAGCACCGTCCTCCCGCAAGCGATGGATACCGCCTTGACCGGACTGCCAGTGCAGAAGCTCCTCTCGACCACCGAAGGCTTCAGTGGCACTCACCGTGCCCTGCATCCCAATCCAGTCAGGTTGAATGTGCGGGAACTCCCAAACGCACCTTGCGAATCGCGGCAAGTCCGTAGTGGTGATTCCGTGATAACTGTCCGCAATGTCACCAAGCCTCCCCGTTGGAAGATTTGTTGCAAGCGCAACCACTGAGTCCGGATTGCTGAGTTGTCCCTTCTGGCTGAGCTGGAGTACTTGGCCGAACTGCAACAGCGCCGCCTTTTCTGATGCCGACTTCTTCGACGTTGCGTCTACACCTGCGAAATGACCATTTGAGCCTTCCCTCGTACTCGAAACGGCTAACAAGATGGCTTGAACGACTTCTCCACTCACTGTCTCGAAAGCGCCAGGTCCGAGACGAGCCAGCAAGTTCCATTGCACTGACTTGAGCAACGACTCCCGCTGCTTCTTGTAGCTGGTGAGGAACAGCCAGTTCTGCGGCATCACGATTTGCGCAACGCCTGCGCCGTGGTCGCGACTTAGCTCCAGGCAACGCTCCAGGAACACGTTGGCCAGGTCATGCTTGGCCTCCGGGTAATGGGCTTCGCAGTAGTCCTTCAGCGTTTCGTTCTGCTTGCCGCGCGCCAGATAGGGCACGTTGGTAACGACCAAGTGGTAGCGCTCATCCAGCAGCCTGGCCGCATCCAGCAGGCCCTTGGCGGTGAGCGCCAAGTCCCAGCTGTCGTCCTGCAGCTCGCTGGCCTGCCCCCACAGCGTGGCCGGGCGCTCAGTGGCCAGCGCACGCCCCAGCAGGTCGCGCAGGGTGTCAAAGCTCGACGTGGCCAGGTCGTTCTTCAGACTACGCGCCGGGTCCAGCAGGCTGCCCAGCAGCGGCGCCTGGGCGAAGCTGGCGTGCAGCAGGCGCAGTTCCTGCCGCAGGTAAGCCGCGTTCGGTGCGTCATCCGGCACGAGGGCCATCCAGTCCTCGGGCTTGGCGGCCACCTTCAGGCCGCAGCAGGCCACTTGCGGTGCAGGCATGTTGGCGCGCACGCCCAGCGGGTCGCCGTTCTCGTCTGGGAAGCGCCAAGCCGCCAGGGCCAGCGCGAAGACGGCGATTTCCACGCAGCGGGCGTCCAGCTCCAGGCCGTGCAGGTTGTCGGCCAGCACGGCGTCCACCGCGTCCATCGCGCTCAGGCCCTCGGCCGCCATGCGCATGGGCACCAGCAGCAGGAAGGCCGCCACCAGGAAGTGGCCCGAGCCGCAGCAGGGGTCCAGTAGCTTGAACGCGTCCAGCCGGTCCGGCCAGCCTTCGAACTTGCCGGCTGCCGGCGTGCCGTCGTCCAGCGTGCGCAGGTAGGTCAGTGGCACGGGGCAGGTCTGGCCGGGGTGGCGTGTCACCCACCAGGCGCCCAGCGAGTTGTGGAGCAGGAAGTCCACCATGTAGGGCTCGGTGAAGAGCTGGGTGACGGCGGGCAGTTCGTCGGCGCCAATCTTCACCTCCGAGGCGTTGACCTCGTCCTTGCGCTTGGCCTGCCAGAACTGGTAGACCCAGCCCAGGCTGTCGCTGGCCTTGAACACCTCGGGTGGCAGCGCGGCCAGCAGGCGCTCCAGCTCGCGCTGGTGCTCTGGCGCGAAGGCCAGCTCGAACACCGGGCTTTGCGGCTTGAACACCTGGGGCAGCATGCGGGCGGCCAGCTTGCCGGCGAGTTCCCACTGGGTCTTGGAGCCGAGCTTCTCGCCCTCCAACATGGCCTGTTCATGGTCGACCAGGTTCTGGCAGTCCTCCAGTGAGACGGGAGCGCCCAGCTCCCACATGAGCAGCCCGTTCTCGGCCAGGAAGCGGGCGAACAGCATGCGGTGCCAGTGTTCGTAGGCGACCTCCCACACCAGGTGCCGCAGGCCCTGGGTGTCGTCCTTGGCTTTCACGTCGCCCAGCGCACGACCGTGGGCGCGCAGGCGACGGCGCAGGGCCTTGAGGTCGTCACTCAGGTAGTCCGGGGCCTTCGCCTCGCTCACGGCCAGTTGCCGAAGCGCGGCCAGCGCGGCCTTCTCGGCCACATCGCGGGCGGACTTGACGGTGTTCTCGAGCTGGCTGCGCAGGGGCTTGGCCAGGGGCTGGTTGCTGATGCTTGTTGTCGGCATGGTGTTCTTTGTCTTCCCTGTGAGGTAACGAGGTAACGCGGGTCACGTCACCCGATGTGCGATGGCGCCCTGTCTGTCATGCGGCATTGGCCTTGAGGAGCGCATGGCCCTGGACGCAGAACACATCCACCTCGCTCTTGCGCACCTCACGCAGGTCGGGGCGGTGCCGCGCCAGGCCGGTGGCTGGCTTGTAGAAGTCCAGCCCACGGCCCAGCTTGAAGAGCACACCGTGGTCCATGACCAGGAAGCGGTCATGAACGTCGGGGTCGCGCCGCAGAGTGAGCGTCACCCCGTAGTCGCGGAACAGCTCCTTGGCCAGGTTGTCGACCACGCGGTCCTGCTTGGCCGTCGCATCCACGTCTGCGAACTTGGTGAGGACCTCCACCTCCTTGGGGCGAGCGGACTCGGCCAGGTGCAGGAGGAGCTCGCCGAGGTTGCGAAGCTGGTGCGGGTCGGCCAGGTAGCCGTCAATCAGCCTGATGCGAACCGCCCCCTTCAGGTAACGGGCCGGGAAGACCCGGTCGTAGGGCCAAGACTTCTCGCCGTTGCCCAGTCGGATGCGCTCCAAAGTGACCTGCGCAGCGGTCTGCACCTGCTCGGCCCAGTCGCCTTCGCTCGACAGCTCGAACGCGCCTTCTGCAGCCGGCTCAGCGGCCGGAGCGGGTGCCGGCTGCTGAGGTTCAGGCGCTGTGCTGGGCGCTGGGGCGGCTGCGACTGCAGGAGGCGACGCCTCCTGTTCCGACTTGGCGCGGGCTGGTGTGGTTGATGCGGTTGGCGTGCCGGCGTCGCTCAAGGTGGGTTGCAAACCGGGATGGCCGGCCGTCGCATCGTCGACTGCCAGGAGGCCGGAAGCACGGGTCAGCACCTCGTCGTGCTCGCTCTTGATGGTGGCCACCAGGTCTTCGGTTGCCTGCTTCTGCCCGGCCACCAGGGCCGTGGCGGCCGCCCGAATGTTGTCGTCGGCCTGCTCCAACAGGATGTTCACTTCTGCCAGGGCATCGCGTGGCGCTGCCTGGGCCTCTGTGACCAGGAAAGCGCCAAAGGCCTGGATGCTGTCCTTCAGATAGGTTTGCAGCGCATCGGCCAGCAATGCCTTCACCTCGCGGTAGAAGGTCTGGACTTCTCCCGACTGCTTGACCGTGGTGCCCGCACCCCAGATATCGCTGACCTTCTCACGGGCTTGGTCGATGCGCTCAGAGACCTCGTCATCGACGAAGTCCGACAGGAGCTTGTTGACCTCAAGCTCCTTGGCGACGATGAGCTCCTGCGCGCGGGCCAGGCTCTTCTCCAGCGAGTCCTTGAGCTTGCTGGTGACGTCGAACGGCAGCGAGGTACCCAGCTCCAGCGACTGGGCGATGCGCGCGCCCTCGGCCGAGAGTCGGTCGAGGTGGGTCTCAAAGCCCCGCGCGAACTCAGCGAAGGTGTCGGTGTACTCGCTGAGCATCTCCTGCACCTTGGGAAAGATGCGGTTGGCCACCCGGGTCTGGAAATCCGCCATGTGGCCCCAGTAGCCCGACCGACGGGTGCGCCAGTGGCGCGCCACGTCGTTGAGCTCGAAGGCCACGAGTTCGCGCTCAGCGAGCAGCGCAATCGTTTCGAGCGATGACCGGTGCTGCCGGGCACGCTCGTCCAGCCGCTGGCCCAGCAGCGTCACCTGCTCCGTAACGGCGCCCTCAAACCGCTGGCTAGCCTGCCCAAACTCACCACGAAAGCTGCGGAGCTTCTGCTCCGCCACCTCCCTGTCCTTGACGTCACGGATGGCGAGCAACTTGGCGTCGAGCACCGACTGCAGCTCTAGCAGCGCGGAACGTGCGCCGGCGGCGATGCCCTGCGCGACCATCGCAAGGCGAGATTCGGTCGACAGCATGTAGAGCAGCTGGCTCTTGAGCTGCTCAACGCCGCCCGGGTCGTCCGATTGGATGGCGCACAGCGTCGGCTTACCGGCCTTCCAATCGCGGTGGAGCTTGGCCGACGTGAAGGCAATCTGCACGTCGCCGAGTTGCTCGCGGTAGCGCCGCATGGCTGGCGAGTCATCCTGGCTCAGCTCCGCCAGGGTGTCGGCCAGCTCCTTGGTCAGTCGCTGGCGCTCGAGGTCGATGCGGCGTGCGACCGGGTCGGGGTCGTCATCGTTGGCCTCGGCGTTGTCCAGGTGCTGTTGGTAGGTCACGTCGACCTGTGTCACCACGACGATGAGCTGCTTGACCGTGCCCTTGCGGAGCAGGGAGAGCAGGAAATCCTTCTCCGCCTGGTCGTAGGAAGCGCCCGAGCGGGTGAGGAAGAGGACGGCATCCACATCGTCGACCACCTTCTCGGTGAGCTCGACACGGTAGCGCTCGGTGTCTCCCAGTCCCGGGGTGTCGATGAGCAACACCCCGCCATCCAGGATGGGCGCCGGCGACTCGATTTCGATGCCAAGCACCATGCAGTGGTGCGGTTTGGTCCCGGTGGTGAACTCCTTCAGGCGCCGCCGAAACTCGGCTTCGGCCTTCTTGGTGCCGTCATTGGCCAGGCGAATCTCGATGCTGAATCCGCCGTCACGGATGTACTCCTTCTCCAGCGCTTGGAGGTCGTAGCCCTCCTCCATCTCGCCGTCTTTGTTCTTGCGCGGCTTGCCGAGCTCGTGCCACTTGAGCACCCGGTGAGCGTCGATGTGGCGAGGGTCTTGCTGGTAGAGGCTCTGAATCTTGGTCCACTCGTCGCGCGCCAGGAAGCGGATGGTGGCCTTGACTTCATCGCCATGGCGGAAGGTGGTGACGGCCGCCGTCTCTGGGTTGGTGTCTTCGCTGGCCAGCCGGGCGTCAAGCAGTTCGTTGACGAAGGAGGACTTGCCCGCCTTGAAGCGGCCCACGACGGCCACTTTGTAGTTCTCTGGAAGCTTCTGCTCGTCCAGCAGCTTGGCCAGCGCATCGGAGGTGCGCTTGCACTCCTTGCCCACCTGGGCAATCTCGACGTCGGCTCGACGCAGCAGCGCCTCGCGGACGTGGTCGATGTGATGGGCCAGCGTGCGAATGTCGCTGCGGACCTGGCGTGGGGACTTCATGTATTTGCTTCTCCCTTGGAAAACGGTGCCTGGTTCGATGGGACCTCTCAGAGGCTGACTGGGCCGGACTTCAGCTTGGTGCGAATCAGCGCTTCAACCTCCGACAGCCACGACTGAAGCTCTGCCTCGTCGTTCAAGGTTCGCTTGGGGATGGCCACGTGCACCACGTTGGGCTTGAGCAGCTGCACCGCGGCATGCCGCGCGGCTTCAAACCGGCTGGGCAAGGCCTGGGTCTTGGAGACCCAGTGGTCCAGGTCGCAGTCGTCCAGCGCGTCCTGCAGCTGCTCGGGCGTGCCGGTGGCCACGGCGGGTGGCGCCGTCAGGTGGTGCTTGGCCGTAAGTTCATCGCGCTGGGTGTTGCCAAGCTTGTTCCAGTCGGCGTCTTGCTGCAGCAGGGCCTGCTGCTGGACGAAGCCTTGCTGGAAGGCGTCCAGCTTGGCCTTCAAGGCCTGGCGCAGCAGGTCGACCGTCTCGTCCAACAGGGGACGAACAGGGTCTGGGTCCGCCAGCAAGCTGCGCTGGTCTTCGATGGCATCGGCCTCTGCCTTCAGCTTGGCGTAGGGGCCCAGGGCCTTCGCGTGGCGGAGCAAGTTGCCCAGCTTGTGCCAGGCGGGCATACGCTTAGCAATCTCGGTCGCGGTCTTGGTCCAGCCCTGCGACAGGGCCAGCACCTCGTCGTGCCGGTTGAACAGTTCCAACAGCTGAGCGTTGCCGCTTTGTGCCTCGATGGCTTCGATGACGGAGAGCTTGGGCGTCTCGGGCGCGGGGGGCGGACCGCTTGCCTTGAACGCTTGTTCGCGCAGCTTGGCCAGCAAGGCTGGCATCCGGTTCAGCTCTTCCTTGGGCTGGCAGGGCACGCCCACGGCGTCGAACAGCTTGCGAATCTTGATGAGCTGAATCGGCGTGATGTTGATGCTCTCGCGCCGGAAGCTCGTCTGGGTGAGCTTGGCGCGGTCCAGGCTCTTGGCGTCGACAGGCTTGGAC
>WBZM01001323.1_pt1 | contig 25126 bp, 24 predicted proteins | sample 5204271 | NCBI WGS metagenome assembly WBZM01 (sample SAMN12344346, study PRJNA552823) | activated sludge metagenome | biome: Activated sludge suspended growth; feature: Nitrification reactor; material: Wastewater; isolation source: activated sludge from nitrification reactor of wastewater... | reverse complement strand
GATGAAGGCCGCCCTGGCGGCGGCCGGTGCCCAGGGCAACGCGGCGGCCGGGGCATCCCAGTTCGTGGTCTATCCCGACGCGCCGCATGCCTTCCACGCTGACTATCGCCCGAGCTTCCGCAAGGACGCGGCCGAGGACGGCTGGAAGCGCGCGCTGGCGTGGCTGCGCCAGCATGGCGTGGCTTGAGCGCATGTCCATGACCCTGGACGATTTCCTGCGCCGCCTGCCCAAGGCGGAACTGCACTGCCACCTGCTGGGCAGCGTGCGGCGCGACACCTTCGCCGATCTGGTGCGACAGCGCGCGGCGCCCATCAGCGCGGCGGAGATCGCCGCCTTCTACACGCGCGGCGAAAAGCCGGTCGGCGTGCTGCGGGTGCTGCGCGCGCTGGACGCCTGGCTGCTGCGCACGGCGGATGATTTTCATCGTCTGTGCTATGAATACCTGAGCGATGCAGCGGCGCACCACGTGCGCTACGCCGAGTTTTTCTGGAACCCCACCGGCACGGCGCGCGAGGGCCGGCTGCCTTACGCCCAGGCGCTGCAGGGCATCCGCCGCGCCATCGCCGATGCACAGCACGACCACGGCATCGTCGGTCGGCTGGTGGCGGCCATCGACCGCGAGGCCTCGCCCCGTGACGCGAGCGAGATGGTGCGCTGGGTGATCGAGGCGCGCTGCGACGAAGTGCTGGGCATCGGCATCGACTACCGCGAGAACGACCGGCCGCCGGAGCTGTTCGTCGACGCCTATCGCGCCGCGCGCCGCGCGGGGCTCAGGACCACCGCCCACGCGGGCGAGTTCGGCACGCCCTGGACCCACGTGCAGACGGCCGTCGATCTGCTGCAGGTGGACCGCATCGACCACGGCTACACGGTGGTCGACGCGCCGGACTTCGCGGCGCGCTGCGCCGAGCGCGGCATTGTCTTCACCGTGGTGCCGACCAATTCGTACTATCTGCGCACCCTGCCGCCCGAGCGCTGGGCGCTGGACCACCCGATTCGCCGCATGCCCGGCCTGGGCCTGCGCGTGCACCCCAACACCGACGATCCGACCCTGCACCACGTGACACCCACGCAGGCCTGGGGCATGATGGTGCGCGACTTCGGCTTCGGTCTGGACGATCTGCGCGCCTTCATGCTCAACGGCCTGGACGGCGCCTGGATCGACGACGGCACGCGCCGCGCCTGGCGTGCCGGGTTCCTGCAGGACTTCGACGCGCTGCGCCTGGGGCTGGAGCCGCCCCTTTCGCCGGCCTGATCTCCACCCGCCATCGACCGCCTCCAGACCATGAACCCGTTGCCGATCCTCAAAGCCGCCCTCCGGGGCGCCGCCGCCCTGGTCGTCACAGGCGCCGCCCAGGCCCAGCCCGCCTGGCCCGCCGCCAAGCCGATCACGCTCATCGTGCCCTTCACCGCCGGTGGCAGCGTGGACGCCACCGCCCGCCTGCTGGCCGAGCAACTGGGCCAGCGGCTCAAGCAGACCGTGGTGATCGACAACGTCGCCGGCGCCGGCGGCACCATCGGCGTGGCCAAGGCGGCGACCGCGCCGCCCGACGGTTACACGCTGGTGATGGGCGCCGACAGTCCGGTGGCGATCGCCAAGCTGGTCAACCCGGCCGGGGTGCGCTACGACCCGGCCAAGGACCTGGCGCCAGTGGCGCTGACCAATACGGCGCCCATGCTGCTGGTGGCGCGGCCCGGCCTGCCGGCGCGCAACCTGGCCGAAGTGGTGGCGCTGGCGCGCAAGGAGCCGGGGCGTCTGAGCTACGCCACCTCCGGCATCGGCACCGTGCTGCACCTGGCGATGGAAATGATCAAGCAGCAGGGCAGGTTCCACGCCGTGCACGTGCCGTATCGCGGCGGTGCGCAAATCGCCACCGACACCATTGGTGGGCAGGTCGATCTGGCGATGCTGGTCAGCGTCAGCGCGGCCCAGCATGTGCAGGCCGGCAAGCTGCAGGGCATCGCCGTGACCGGCGCCAGGCGGCTGGCAATCCTGCCCAATGTGCCGACGGTGGCCGAGACCCCTGGCTTCAAGGGCTACGACGTGGTGTCCTGGACCGGGCTGTTTGCCCCGGCGCGCACGCCGCCGGCGGTGATCGAGCAGCTCAACCAGGCGGTCAACGCGGTGCTGGCGCAGCCCGAGGTGCGTGCCAAGTTGCAGGATCAGGGTGCCACGGCGGGCAGTGGCAGTGCCGAGGAATTCGGCAAGTTCGTGGCCAGCGAGCAGCAGCGCTACGCCCAGATCGTCAAGGCGGCGGGCATCCGTGACTGACCAAGCGAAGCGAAAAATGACCGCAGCGCCCGGCCAGCGCGCGCCAGCAGCTATCTAATCAATAGCGCTTGAGGTTCAGCCGCGTTCCACCGGCAAGCCCGGCGTGCGGCACCACTCGCTCCAGCTGCCGGCGTACAGCGCCACCGGGGCGTAGCCGGCCAGCTCCATGGCCAGCACGTTGGGCACGGCGCTGACGCCGCTGCCGCAATGGTGCACCACGCCGGCGGCGTCGCGACCGGCCAGCAGGGCGTCGAACTCGGCCCGCAGCTGCGCCGGCGGCTTGAAGCAGCCGCTGCTGGCGTCCAGGTTGTCGGCAAAGGGCCGGTTGAGCGCGCCCGGGATGTGGCCGGCCACCGGGTCCAGCGGCTCCTCGTCGCCGCGATAGCGCGGCGCGGCGCGGGCGTCGACCACGGTCTGCCCGGGCTGGCCCAGCCGCGTCTGCACGTCGCCGGTGTGGGCCAGGCGGCGCAGCGGCGGCTGCAGCCGGAACTCCGCCGCCGGCCTGGGGGCCGCCGCGCCTGAGGCGACCGCGCCACCGGCCGCCAGCCAGGCCTGCAGGCCGCCGTCCAGCACCGCCACGGCCTCGTGGCCGGCCCACTTGAACATCCACCACAGCCGACCGCAGTAGTTGCAGCCGTTGCGGTCGTACACCACGGCCTGCATGTCGTTGGCAAAGCCGATGGCCGACAGCCAGGCGGCGAAGGCTTCGCGCCGCGGCAGCGGGTGGCGCCCGCCGTTGACGGCCTCGGCCGGCGGGTGAGCGCTCAGATCGCGCTCCAGGTGCGCCTGGCGGCTACCGGCGATGTGCTGTTCGGCGAACAAGGCATCGGCCTTGGCGGGGTTGCCCAGTTCGCCGCTGCAGTCGAACACCATGAGCGGCGCGCCGCTGGCCCGCAGGGCCTGCAGCTGGGAGACGGTGATGAGGTGGGTGTAGGCCATGGCGGTGGTCAGTGGACTTCGGCGGGCGGGTTGGGCAGGGCGCGGGCGCGCAGGAAGGTGGCGGCGATGCCGCTGGCGACGATGGTGGCCATGCCCATCCAGCCGACCAGCGGCAGCTGATCGCCAAACAGCAGCAGGCCGAACAGGGCCGCGAACACGATGCCCGAGTATTGCAGGTTGGCCACCACCATGGTGGCGCCGCGGGTGTAGGCGCGCGTCATGCACAGCTGCCCCAGCGCGGCCAGGATGCCGACCGGCAGCAGCCACAGCGCCTGCACGGTGTTCAGCGCATGGGTGTCGAAGAACTGCATGCCGATGCCGCCGGCCAGCGCCGCGCCCAGGGAAAAGTAGAACACCGTGCGCGCCTCCGGCTCGCCCACGCGGCCGAGCGCCGCCACCTGGATGTAGGCCAGCGCCGACATCAGGCCGGACAGCAGCCCGATCAGGCCGGCGAACAGCTGGTTCTGCTCCAGCGTGGGGCGCAGCATCATCACCACGCCGGCAAAGCCGGCCATCACCGCCATCACCAGCGGCCCCTGGCGGCGGATGTCGGCCAGTTGGCCCATCAGCAGCGTGCCGCCGACCAGGAAGGCGGCCACCCAGACGCCGCTCATGTAGTTGAGCGTCATGGCGGTGGCCAGAGGCAGGTGGGCGATGGCGTAGAACCAGCACACCAGCGCCGACACGCCCACCACGTTGCGCCACACGTGCATCATCGGCACGCTGGTTTGCAGGCTGACCCCGCGCGAACGGCACAGCGCCCACATGAACAGCACGCCGATGGCGCCGCGGTAGCACACGATCTCCAGCGGCCCGAAGTAGGGCGAGGCGAACTTGATGCACACGCTCATCAGGGCAAAAAAGAGCGAGGCGGCGACCATCCAGGCGGCTTGCATGGCGTGGAATTATGAATGAAAAATGCTTGTACCGCTTGCTGGATGTGCGCCAGCAGCTAGCAAAAAAATAGCGCCTAGTCGGGTGCGGCCAGGCGCCGGGGGGCGGGGCAGGCGCGCGCTCAGGCGGTCACGCGCAGGCCCATGGCGCGGCGGTACCACTCGTGGAAGTGCTGCATGCCGTCTTCCATCGGGCTCTGGTAGGGGCCGACTTCGTTGTCGCCGCGCTGCATCAGGGCCTTGCGGCCGGCGTCCATGCGCTCGGCGATCTCGTCGTCCTCGATGGCGGTCTCCATGTAGGCGGCGCGCTGGGCCTCGACGAACTCGCGCTCGAAGGCCACGATCTCCTCGGGGTAGTAGAACTCCACCATGTTCAGCGTCTTGTCGACGCCGATCGGGTGCAGCGTGGACACCGTGAGCACGTGCGGGTACCACTCCACCATGATGTGCGGGTAGTAGGTCAGCCAGATGGCGCCGCGCTCGGGCAGCTTGCCCTCGCGGTACTTCAGCAGCACCTCGTGCCATTGGCGGTACACGTCCGAGCCGGGCTTGCCGAAGCTGGGCGCCAGGCCCACGGTCTGCACCGAGTACTCGCCCCCAAACTGCCACTTCAGGTCGTCGCAGGTGACGAAGTTGCCCAGGCCGGGGTGGAAGGGGCCGACGTGGTAGTCCTCCAGGTAGACCTCGATGAAGGTCTTCCAGTTGTAGTTGCACTGGTGCAACTCCACGTGGTCGAGCACGTAGCCGTCGAACGACAGGTCACGGGCAACGGCCATGCCGGCCAGGTCGGCAGTGATGTCGCGGCCGTTGTCCTCGAACAGCAGGCCGTTCCACTGGCGCAGCGGGTAGTTGCTCAGGCTCAGGCAGGGGTCGCGCTCGAAGTGGGGCGCGCCCAGCAACTCGCCGCTGCTGGAATAGGTCCAGCGGTGGATCGGGCAGACGATGTTGCCGCCCGCATGGCCCTTGCCCTCGGCCTGCAGGTTGCCGCGGCCACCCAGCATGATGGCCTGGCGGTGGCGGCAGCAGTTGGAGATCAGCTGGATCTGGCCCTGTGCGTCGCGCACCAATGCGCGCCCGCCCGCCTCCTGGGGCAGCACGAAGTAGTCATGGGCCTCGGGCACGGCCAGCGCGTGGCCCACGTAGCGCGGCCCGGACTCGAAGAGCAGCTGCTTTTCGCGCTCGAACCGCGCCTGGTCGAAGTAGGAATGGACGGGAAGTTGACTTGCCGCCTGCTGTAACTGAAGACTCAAATCAGACATGGTGTGGCCGATGTTGAAGACTCCCCCTATGAAGGGGCAGGAAGTAAGCGCCTGGCATCCGAGGATATTGCGCGCATGAACCCGAACGCTGGTCGCGCCAGGGAACCCATTATTTTAGCGGGCCCGCAGCCATTGGCACCGCCATGGGCGCCCGATGGCGGCGGGGCGCTGGCGCATCCGGGCAAGGCAAGGCGGGCGCCGCCTAAAATACGATCTTTTGTCCGTACATATGAGCAGAAAAGCCGCTTCCAGCCCGGCCCAGCCTGCCAGCTATGGCGAGGCGGTGCAGCAGCTTGAGCAGCTGATCGCCGGGCTCGAGTCCGGTCAGTTGCCGCTGGAGGAACTCCTGGGCCATTACCAGCGCGGCACCGAGCTGCTGCGCTACTGTCGCGACCGCCTGCAGGCCGTCGAGGACCAGGTTCGGGTGCTCGACGAGCGTGGTGACGTCAAGCCGTGGATGCCCGAGTGAGCGCGCCGGATTTTCCGGCCTGGTCCGCCCTGGCGCTGGCGCGGGTCGAGCAGGCGCTGACCGATTGGGTGCCGGCCGCTGCGCCCGCGCGGCTGGGCGACGCCATGCGCTACGCGGTGCTGGATGGTGGCAAGCGCCTGCGCCCGCTGCTGGTACTGGCCAGCGCCGAGGCGGTGCAGGGCAATGGGTCGGCGGCACTGCGCGCGGCCTGCGCGGTGGAGTTGATCCACGCCTATTCGCTGGTGCATGACGACATGCCCTGCATGGACAACGACGTGCTGCGTCGGGGCAAGCCCACGGTCCATGTGCAATACGGCGAGGCCCAGGCCTTGCTGGCCGGCGACGCCCTGCAGGCGCTGGCCTTCGAGCTGCTGACGCCCGAAGGCGACGCGGTGCCACCCGCCATGCAGGCGGCGCTGTGCGGGCTGCTGGCGCGCGCTGCCGGCGCGGCCGGCATGGCCGGCGGTCAGGCCATCGACCTGGCCAGCGTGGGGCGCGTGCTGACCGAAGCCGAGTTGCGGGCCATGCACCGGCTCAAGACCGGCGCGCTGCTGCAGGCTGCCGTGCGCATGGGCGCGGCCTGCGCGGCGCCAGCGCTGCCGGCCATCACCCGCGCGGCGCTGGACGACTACGGCGCCGCCATTGGTCTGGCCTTTCAGGTGGTCGACGACATCCTGGATGTCACCGCCGACTCCGTCCAACTGGGCAAGACCGCCGGCAAGGACGCCGCGGCCGACAAGCCCACCTACGTGTCCCTGCTGGGTCTGGCCGAGGCCCAGGCACTTGCCGCGCGGCTTCATGCGCAGGCGCACCACGCGCTCGATGCCAGTGGCCTGACCACGGCGGCGCTGCTGCGCAGCCTGGCCGACCGCGTGGTGATGCGCGAGAACTGATCATGTCCACACCCCTGCTCGAATCCATTCAAAGCCCGGCCGACCTGCGCCGCCTGCCGCGGGCACAACTCAAGGGCCTCGCCGACGAACTGCGCGAATGCGTGTTGACCAACGTCGCCCGCACGGGCGGCCACCTGAGCTCCAACCTGGGCACGGTCGAGCTCACCATCGCGCTGCACTACGTCTTCAGCACGCCCCACGACCGCCTGGTGTGGGACGTCGGCCACCAGACGTATCCGCACAAGATCCTCACCGGCCGGCGCGAGCGCATGCCCACGCTGCGCCAGCTGGACGGCATCTCCGGTTTTCCGCGCCGCGACGAGAGCGAATACGACACCTTTGGTACCGCGCACTCGTCCACCAGCATCTCGGCGGCGCTGGGCATGGCGCTGGCGGCGCGGCAAAAAGGCGAGGACCGCAAGGCGGTGGCCATCATCGGTGACGGCGCGCTGACGGCCGGCATGGCCTTCGAGGCGCTCAACAACGCCGGCGTCGAGCGTGACGCGCGCCTGCTGGTGGTGCTCAACGACAACGACATGTCCATCAGCCCGCCGGTGGGCGCGCTCAACCGCTACCTGGCGCAGCTGATGAGCGGTCATTTCTACGCCGCCGCCAAGAGCGTCGGCAAGACGGTGCTGGGTCCGGTGCCGCCGCTGTTCGAGCTGGCCAAGCGGCTGGAGCAGGGCGCCAAGGGCATGGTGGTGCCCGCCACGCTGTTTGAAAAATTCGGCTTCAACTACATCGGCCCCATCGACGGGCACGACCTGGATTCGCTGATCCCCACGCTGGAGAACATCCGCGAGCTGATGCGCGACAAGGCCGGGCCGCAGTTCCTGCACGTGGTCACCAAGAAGGGCCAGGGCTACAAGCTGGCCGAAGCCGACCCGGTGGCCTACCACGGCCCGGGCAAGTTCGACCCGGCGGTGGGCCTGGTCAAGCCCAGCACCGCGCCCCGCCAGACCTTCACCCAGGTGTTCGGGCAATGGCTGTGCGACATGGCGACCCAGGACCGCAAACTGGTCGGCATCACCCCGGCCATGCGCGAGGGTTCGGGCATGGTCGAGTTCCACCGCCGCTTTCCCGATCGCTACTACGACGTCGGCATCGCCGAGCAGCACGCCGTCACCTTTGCCGCCGGCCTGGCCTGCGAGGGTCTGAAGCCGGTGGTGGCAATCTATTCGACCTTCCTGCAGCGCGCCTACGACCAGCTGATCCACGACGTCGCCATCCAGAACCTGCCGGTGGTGTTCGCGCTCGACCGCGCCGGCATCGTCGGTGCCGATGGCGCCACGCATGCGGGCAACTACGACATCGCCTTTCTGCGCTGCATCCCGCAGGTCAGCATCGCCTGCCCGGCCGACGAGCGCGAGTGTCGCCAGCTGCTGACCACGGCCTACGAGCAAGACCACGCGGTGGCCGTGCGCTATCCGCGCGGTGCCGGTGCCGGCGTCGAACCGCTGGTCGACCTGGCCGGCCTGCCGTTCGGCAGGGGCGAAGTCCGGCGCCAGGGCAGGGGCGTGGCCATCCTGGCGTTCGGCACGCTGCTGTACCCGGCGCTGGCCGCCGCCGAGCGCCTGGACGCGACGGTGGTCAACATGCGCTGGGCCAAGCCGCTGGACGCCGAGCTGCTGCTGCGGATCGCGGGCCAGCACGACGCGCTGGTCACCATCGAGGAGGGCGCCATCATGGGCGGTGCCGGCAGCGCCGTGGCCGAGGCGCTGGCCGACGCCGCGGTGCTCAAGCCGCTGCTCCACCTGGGGCTGCCCGACCGCTTCATCGAGCATGGCGACCCGGTGCAGCTGCTGGCGCTGCAGGGCCTGGACGCCAACGGCATCGAATCCTCCGTGCGCTCGCGCCTGGGGCAGTGGCTGGTGCCGCAGCAGCGCAACCTGAAGGCGGTCAGCTGACGGTACACGGTCGCCGGGCGTGCACCGATCAAGTGAATGCCCTAATGGCCGAAGCGGTTTACATGCCGCTACACTCGACCGGTTGTTCTTTTTTTAAGGAGTGCACAACATGGATCGTCGATCGTTGGTCAAGGGCGCTGGCGCAGCTGGTGCCGCTGTTGTCGCAGGAATGTTGGCTGCATGCGGCAAGAAGGAGGATGCTCCGGCTCCGGCTGCGGCCCCAGCTTCACCCGCCGCGCCCGCTGTCCACGCCGGGGAAACGGTGCGCTGGCGTCTGGCCACCAGTTTTCCCAAGTCGCTGGAGACGCTGCACGGTTGTGCAGTGAAATTCTCGGAGACCGTCAAGCAGTTGTCGGGTGGCAAGTTTGAGGTATCGGTGCATGCCGCCGGCGAGTTGATGCCCGCCTTTGGCATCGTTGACGCGCTGGCCGACGACTCCATCGAGATGGGTGAATCCGCGAGCTATTACTACGCTGGCAAGGATCCCGCGTTTTCTTTCGGGACTGCCGTGCCGTTTGGCCTTACTGCTCAGCAAATGCTGGCGTGGAAGCTGCACGGCAACGGTGGCAAGCTGATGGATGAGTTGTATGGCAGGTACAACTTCTTCGCACTGCCGGCGCTGAACACCGGCACCCAGATGGGCGGCTGGTATCGCAAGGAGATGAACAAGCCCGAGGACTTCAAGGGCCTGAAGATGCGCCTGGGCGGCGGCGTGTTTGGCGAATCGATGGCCAAGCTGGGCGTGGTGGCGCAGTCCATGCCGGGTGGCGAGGTGTACCAGGCGCTGGAGAAGGGCACGCTGGATGCCGCCGAGTTCGTCGGCCCCTACGACGACGAGAAGATGGGCTGGAACAAGGTGGTCAAGTACTACTACTACGGCGGCTGGTTCGAGGGCGGCGCCGAGCTGGAGTTCTACATCAACAAGAAGGCGTTCGCCAAGCTGTCGCCGGAAAACCAGGCGATTGTGCGGGCGGCGGCGGCCGTGGCCTATAGCGACGGCACCACCAAGTATCTGCACCTGAATCCGATCTCGCTCAAGCGTCTGGTGGCTTCGGGCACGCAGCTCAAGCGCTTCAACAAGGAGATCATCCAGGCCGCCTTCAAGGCGACCGAGGAGGTCTATGCGGAACACAGCGCCAAGGACCCCTTCTTCAAGAAGGTGTTCGAGGACATGCGTGCCTTCCAGCGCGACCAGATCCTGTGGAACCGCATTTCCGAACTGGTTTACACGCAGGACATGGCATCGCTCAAGATCTGATGCCACGCCCGGGTGTCTTGATGGCGCCCCGGCATGAAAAAACCGCAGCCACCGGCTGCGGTTTTTTTTGCCTTGTTGCCCGGGCGACCGGGGTCGGACGAGCGCCGCGGCGCCCCTGGGCAGGGCCTCCTACTTGCCGATCGCGTTCTGGATCGCCTTCATCGGGTCGTCGGGCTCGCCGCCCGCGGGGCCGCCGCTGTGGCTGCTGTCACCGATGCCGGGCAATCCGCTGCCGTTCGCCGGCGCGTCGCTGGCGCCGGGGACAGGCGCCGCACCCCCGGCCGGCGTGGCGCTGTCCAACGGCGACGGTTCCGGTCCTGCGTCAGCGGCGCCACCAGCTTCCTGGTTCAGGTCCTTCATCATCTGCTCGCCGACGGCGTCCATGTCGACCTTGACCTGTTTGTCCAGTCCGCCGGTGACCAGGGCGGGGAAGGCGATCAGCATGCCCACCATGACCAGCTGCAGCAGCAGGAAGGGAATGGCGCCCTTGTAGATCTGCATGGTCGTCACCGGCTCCATGGTCTTGCCGGTGTGGGCGTCCACATAGGGTTTGTCAGGCGCCACCGAGCGCAGGTAGAACAGGGCGAAGCCGAAGGGCGGGTGCATGAAGGAGGTCTGCATGTTCATCGCCAGCAGCACGCCAAACCAGACCAGGTCGATGCCCATCTTGTCGGCGATCGGTGCCAGCACCGGCACGACGATGAAGGACAGCTCGAAGAAGTCCAGGAAGAACGCCAGCACGAACACCATGACGTTCACGAAGATCAGGAAACCCAGCTGTCCACCCGGCAGCTTGGCCAGCAGGTGTTCGACCCACACCGGGCCGTCGGCCGCCTGGAACACCATGCTGAAGATGGTGGCGCCGATCAGGATGAACATCACGAAGGACGACAGCTTGGTCGTGGTGCCCAGCGCCTGGCGCAGCAGTGACCAGGACAGGCGCTTGCGCAGGGTGGCCATGATCAGGGCGCCCATGGCCCCCATGGCGCCGCCCTCGGTCGGCGTGGCCACGCCCAGGAAGATGGTGCCCAGCACCAGGAAGATGAGCAGCAACGGCGGAATCAGCACGAAGGTGACGCGCTCGGCCAGCTTCGACAGCAACCCCATGCGCGTGATGCGGTTGATCACGGCCACCAGCCAGGCAACGAAGCTGCCACCGCACATGGCGACGACGATTTTCTCGTCCGTGGGCACCATGGTGACTTCCTTGCCCTGCCACCAGCTGTGGACCGCTTCCATGTTCTGCGCCAGCGCCACGGCCACCACGGTGGAGAGCACGGCCAGCACCGCCAGTGACAGGTAGCCCGACTTGCCGCTGGGCTCGCGGAAGGTGCGCGCCTCGGGCGGCAGTGCCGGAACCATGGCGGGCTTGAAGAACGCCAGGATGGCCACCCACAGGATGTACAGGCCCATCAGCGCAAAACCGGGGATGAAGGCGCCCTTGTACAGATCGCCCACGCTCTTGCCCATCTGGTCGGCCAGCACGATCAGCACCAGTGAGGGCGGGATGATCTGCGCCAGCGTGCCCGAGGCGGCAATCACGCCGCTGGCCAGGCTGCGGCTGTAGCCATAGCGCAGCATGATGGGCATGGAGATCAGGCCCATCGAAATCACCGAGGCGGCCACCACGCCGGTAGTGGCCGCCAGCATGGCGCCCACCAGCACCACCGCCAGCGCCAGGCCGCCGCGCAGCGGGCCAAACACCTGGCCGATGGATTCGAGCAGATCCTCGGCCATGCCAGAACGCTCCAGAATCAGGCCCATCAGGGTGAAGAAGGGCACGGCCAGCAGGGTCTCGTTGGCCATGATGCCGATCAGGCGCAGCGGCAACACCGAGAGGATGGCCTGCGGAAAGATGTCCAGGTGCACTCCCAGCACCCCGAAGAACAGGCCAGCGGCACCCAGGCTGAAGGCGACCGGAAAGCCGAGAATCAAAAAGCAGATCAGCCCCACGAACATGACCGGGGCAAAGTTGGCGGCGATGAATTCCATGGTGTCGGTGCTCCGGAGCGGTCAGGGGTTCTGCGCGGAGGCAGCTTTTTGGGCGGCTTCGTTGCGCAGCGCCTCGATCAGCGCCGCTTCGTCCGACTTGTCGGTGGGTTTTTCCGTGGGGTCCGGCCCCTGACCGGCCAGGTAGGCGAGGACCTTGATCAGCTCCGACCAGCCCTGCAGCAGCAGCAGCGAAAAGCCCAGCGGCAAGGCCAGCCAGACGGGCCAGCGGATCAGGCCACCGGGGTTGCCCGATATCTCGCCCGTCCTGATCATCTGCAGGGTCAGCGGCGTGGCGTAGTACAGCACGACCAGGCACACCGGCGTGAGGAAGAAGAGCAGCCCGAAGATCTCCACGGCCAGTTGCAGCTTTTTGGGGAAGTGGCTGTTGAGCACGTCGATGCGCACGTGCTCGCGCTTGAGCAGGGTGAAGCCGGCCGCGATCAGGAACGACCAGGCAAACAGGTACCACTGCACTTCAAGGAAGCCGTTGGAGCTGTAGTTGAAAGCCTTGCGGATGACGGCGTTTATGGCGCTGATGGCGGTGGCGCCGAAAATCAGCCAGATGGCGTACTGGCCGATCTTGCCGTTGAGCCAGTCGATGGCTCGCGAGAACTTGAGCAGGGCTTGCATCGGGGTCTCCGTGTGTGGCGGCCGCGCAGGCGGTTGGCGCGGCCTTCAGGCATCGGCGAGCCGGGTGGGCCAGCCAAGGGCAAACAGCGGTCGATTGTAATGAGGCACTGCACGCAGCCGGGTGAGGGTATCCCCCGCACCTCTGCCATGGCGCGCCGTGCCTGGCTGGCACCGGCGGGCTGCCGGGCCAGGGGCGCGCCGGCGGTCCCGACGGGCGGCCCTGCGTATAGCATCGGCATGCACTGCCCCGATCGATGCCGTGAGTACCCTGACCGAAAGCACGCGCGCCGCGCTGCAACTCGTCACGTCGCTGGACCCCGTCCTGTGGGCGGTGGTGGGCCGTTCGCTGGCGGTCAGCGGGCTGGCCTGCCTGCTGGCGGCCGGCGTGGGCCTGCTGGTGGGGGCGTGGCTGGGGGTGGCGCGCTTTCCCGGGCGCGAGGCCGCGCTGACCGTGCTCAACACGCTGCTGGCGCTGCCGTCGGTGGTGGTGGGCTTGCTGGTCTATCTGCTGCTGTCGCGCGGCGGGCCGCTGGGCTTTCTGGGCTGGCTGTTCAGCTTCCAGGCGATGGTGCTGGCCCAGATGGTGCTGGTGATCCCGGTCGTCACCGCGCTGACCCGTCAGACCGTGGAGGATGCCGACACCCTGCATGGCGAGCAGCTGGCGTCGCTTGGCGCCGGCCGTGTCCTGCGCGGGCTGCTGCTGGCCTGGGACGAGCGCTACGCCCTGCTGGCGGTGCTGATGGTGGCGTTCGGGCGCGCGGTATCGGAGGTCGGCGCGGTGATGATCGTCGGCGGCAACATCGACGGCTTCACGCGCGTCATGACCACCGCCATCGCGCTGGAAACCAGCAAGGGCGACCTGCCACTGGCGCTGGGCCTGGGCATGGTGCTGCTGTCGGTGGTGCTGGGGCTGAACGCCGCCGTCGCCGGCTTGCGCCACTGGCGCGCCCGGGTCGATGGCGTGGCGGCGGGCGCCTCGGGCGGCTGGGTGGCGACGTGAGCCGGCCAGGCGACGCCATCGGCACACCGACGCCGCTGGTCGGCCTGCGTGGCGTCGGGGTGCGCTTTGGCGGCGTGCAGGCGCTGCGGGGCGTGACGCTGGACATCGAGGCGGGCGAGAGCGTGGCCCTGATCGGTGGCAATGGCAGCGGCAAGAGCACGCTGCTGCGGGTGATCCACGGCCTGATCGAGCCGACCGAGGGCCAGCTGAATGCGCCCGCGCGCCGGATGCAGGCCATGCTGTTTCAGCGCCCGTGGATGTTGCGCACCACGGTGCAGCGCAACATCGCCATTGGCCTGTGGCTGCGTGGCGTGCCGTGGCGCGATGCCCAGGCCCGCGCGCTCGACGCGCTGCAACGCGTGCAGCTGGCCGAGCTGGCGGCGCGCCGCGCCCCTGGCCTGTCGGGCGGGCAGTTGCAACGCGCCGCGCTGGCGCGCGCCTGGGCGCTGCGGCCCCGGCTGCTGTTGCTGGACGAGCCGACGGCCAGCCTGGACCCGCACGCCAAGCACGAGGTCGAGGCGCTGATGCGCGAGTTCACCCCGCCCACGGCCGGCACGCAGGCGCCGCTGACCATGGTGTTCGCCAGCCACAACCTGGGCCAGGTCAAGCGTCTGGCGCGGCGCGTCATCTATCTGGAGCAGGGCCGCGTGCTGGCCGATCTGCCGGTGGCGCGCTTTTTCGATCATGCCGAGCTGCGAGCCGTGTCGCCGCCGGCGGACGCCTTTGTGAAAGGAGATTCGTGATGCGAAGTTTTGATGGATTTTGGCCTCTGGCGCTTGCTCGATCTGCGCTGGCAGCTATCGTTATGATATCTGGCGGGGCGGCGCTGGCGCAGTCGATCGTGCTGGCCTCGACCACCTCGACCGAGCAGTCTGGCCTGTTCGCCCACCTGTTGCCGGCGTTTCGCCAGGCCAGCGGCATCGAGGTCAAGGTGGTGGCGGTGGGCACCGGGCAGGCGCTGGACATCGCACGCCGCGGCGACGCCGACGTGCTGTTCGTGCACGACCAGCAGGCCGAGGAGCAGTTCGTCGCCGACGGCTGGGGCCTTAAGCGGCACCCGGTGATGTACAACGACTTCGTCCTGGTCGGCCCGCGCGCCGATCCGGCCGGCGCGCGCGGCCGCGACATCGTGCAGGCCTTCGGCAAGCTGGCCGGCGCGCGGGCGCCGTTCATCTCGCGCGGCGACAAGAGCGGCACCCACATGGCCGAGCTGCGCTACTGGGCGCAGGCCGGCCTGGCCCAGGGCCCGGGCAGCGGCTTGCGGGCGTGCGGCTGCGGCATGGGGCCGGCGCTCAACATGGCGGCGGCCAGCGGCGCCTATGTGCTGGCCGATCGCGGCACCTGGCTGAACTTCAGGAACCGGGCCGACCTGGTCATCCTGGTCGAAGGCGATCCGCGGCTGTTCAACCCCTACGGGGTGATCGTGGTCAACCCGGCACGGCACCCGCGGGTCAAGGCCGCCGAGGCGCAGCGGTTCGTCGACTGGGTGACATCGCCTGCCGGGCAGGGCGCCATCGCCGCCTACCGCATCGGCGGCGAGCAACTGTTCTTTCCCAGCGCCCGGCCGTGAACGTGCGGCCGCCGCTCCCGGTGCGTGACCCTGGCACCCCCTGAATGGGTGACAAAAAGCCGCAAATATGTAAAATAAAGTATCTATTAACTTTGGCGTTGGAGGGCAGGACATGATGGGCTTCACATCCTGGCAGGCGGCTTGGCAACGCGCCCTGGTGCTCGGCCTGGGCCTGGTGGCGCTGCCGGTGCTGGCGCAGACCCGGGTGAACATCAACCCGGGCGACCGCATCGAAACCGACCGCGTAGGCGTGTTCAACGTCTGGAAGGGCGCGCTCGAAACCAGCCTGCGCAAGGCCGGCGCCAGCGCGGTGCAGACCCGCTACTCCAGCGACGCCACGGCCGACATGAACGCCGGCCGGGCCAACGTGTACGACCTCATGGTGGGCCCGGCGCCGGTCATCGGCAGCGCCGTGCGCTACGGCTACGTGCCGGTGGTCGGCTCGACCCAGGGCGCGCGCGCCGTGCTGGTGGTGCCGGAAGGCAGTGCCATCGCCGATTGGGCGCGGAGCAAGGGCCAGCGCCTGGGCCTGCCGGGGCAGGACAGTGTGGTGACCTACCTGCTGCGCGGCGAGGTGCAGGCCGGCAACACCACGCTGGCGCGCCAGTACCCGTCGATCTACCAGACGCGCTACCAGGACGCGCTGCTGACCTGCCTGGAACTGCGCCGCTGCGACGTGGTGGCGGTGGAGCAGGCGGTGGCACAGCAATGGGTGGCCAGCGGCAAGAAGGTCAGGATCGTCTGGCAGAGCCGCGAGGTGCCAGGACTGAGCGTGGCACTGCACAAGGATGCCGGGGTGCCGGTCGAGGCCCTGCGTGGCGCGCTGATGGCCGAGCTGGCCAAGCTCGATGCCTTCGGTTACACCGGCACGCTCACCAGCAAGGACTTCGAATACGTGTCCACGCTGGGCTATTTCACGCCGCGCACGCTGGAAGGCGCGACGCTGGTGGAAGATCCGGCGGTGGTCGAGTCGCTGCTGGCCGGCGGCGCGCGCTACATCGATGCCCGCAACGAGGAAGAATTCTCAGCCGGCCATGTGCCCGGGGCCACCCTGGTGCCCTACGTCGAGAAGAGCGCCAAGGATCCGGGCTACGACGCCAAGCTCGACCAGTTCGACGTTCAGCGCCTGGGTCAGAACAAGGCGCAGCCGCTGGTGTTTGGCTGCAATGGCCCTGAGTGCTGGAAGAGCTTCAAGGCCAGCCGCGCCGCGTTGCAGGCGGGCTATACCAAGGTGTACTGGTTCCGCACCGGGGTGCCGGCGTGGCGCGGCTCGGGCCGGCCACTGGACCGCGGCGGCGCCAAGGCTGGCTGAACCGGCACTCAGTCCAGCACCGCCACGCCCTTGATCTGCGCAAACACGCGCTGGCCGGGCGCCAGCGCCAGCGCGGCAGCCGACTTGCGCGTGATGCGCGCCAGCAGCGGCGTGCCGCCCAGCGCCAGCGACACCAGTACCTGTGCCGGCCCGTCGTCGGCCAGCGCCTGCACGGTGGCCGGCAGCACGTTGAGGATGCTGGTGTCGCGTGCGTGGGTCAGCGCCAGGCTGACGTCGCGCGCCTGCACGCGCAGGCGCACGCGCTGGCCGGGTAGGCGGGCGGGGTCGGCATGCCCCTGCACGCAGTCGATCACGCCGCCAGCAAAGCGCACGCTCATGAGGCCGTGGCGCGGCTCCAGCGCCTGCAGCGTGCCGTCGATCCGGGCGCTGGCGCTGTCGCCATGGGCCAGCGACAGGTCGAGCCGCGTCATCAGCGCGCCGGTGGCGCCGTGGGCCAGCACCCGGCCGGCGTCCAGCAGCAGCACGTCATCGGCCAGGCGCGCCACCTCGTCCAGCGAGTGGGTGACGTAGAGCATGGGGATGTCCAGATCGCGCTGCAGGCGCTCGAAATAGGGCAGCAGCTCGGCCTTGCGCGCGGCGTCCAGCGAGGCCAGCGGCTCGTCCATCAGCAGCAGGCGCGGGCTGGTGGCCAGCGCGCGGGCAATGGCCACGCGCTGGCGCTCACCGCCCGACAATTGCGCCGGCCGGCGGCTCAGCAGCGGGCCGATGCCCAGCAGCTCGACGGCCTGCGCCAGCGACACCCGGCGCTCGGCCTCGGGCACGCGCCGGCGCCCGAAGTCCAGGTTGCGCTGCACATCCAGGTGCTCGAACAGGCTGGCTTCCTGGAACACCACGCCCAGCGGGCGGCGGTGGGTGGGGCGCCAGATGCGCAGCGCATCGTCCTGCCAGGTGTCGCCGTTGACCACCACGCGGCCCGGCTGCGGGCGAACGAGCCCCGCCACCGCGCGCAGCAAGGTCGTCTTGCCGCAGCCCGAGGGGCCAAAGATGGCGGTGATGCCGTGGCCCGCCAAGACCAGATCCACATCCAGCGCGAAGCCCCCGCTGCGCTCGACGCGGGCGCGCACGGCCATGCCGCGCGATGCCGCGGAATTTGAATCAGACCGGGCTGCATCTCCCGTGGATGTTGCGGTGGAAGCTGCTGAATCCATGGCTCAACCTCACACCGTCGAGGTGCGCCGCTGCACCATGTGCAGCGCCAGCAGCACGGCGAACGAGAACAGCAGCATGCCGCCGGCCAGCCAGTGTGCCTGCGTGTATTCCAGCGCTTCCACGTGGTCGTAGATCTGCACGGCGATGGTGCGCGTCTGGCCCGGAATGTTGCCGCCGATCATCAGCACCACGCCGAATTCACCCAGCGTGTGCGCGAAACCCATCACCGCGCCGGTCAGGTACCCCGGCCGGGCCAGCGGTACGGCAACGTGCCAGAAGGCGTCCAGCGGGCCGGCGCGCAAGGTGGCGGCCGCTTCCAGCGCGCGCCCGCCCAAGGACTCGAACGCCGCCGCCAGCGGCTGCACCACGAAGGGCAGCGAATACAGCAACGAGCCCAGCAGCAGCCCCCAGTAGGTGAAGGCCAGCGTGGTGCCGCCCATCGCCCGCGTCAGCTGGCCCAGCGGCCCGTTCGGCCCCATGGCCACCAGCAGGTAAAAGCCCAGCACCGACGGCGGCAGCACCAGCGGCAGCGCCACCATGGCGCGCACCGGCACGCGCAGCCAGCTGCTGCCGCGCGCCAGCCACCAGGCCAGTGGGGTGCCGACCAGCAGCAGGATCAGCGTGGTGGTGAGCGCCAGTTCGATCGAGAGGCGCACGGCGGCGAGGGCGGCGGAGTCGAGCATGGCAGGCAGGGCAGGTGCCAGGCGCGCGGCGCGGCCTGGCGTATGCTCATCGAATGATAGCTGCCCGCGAGCTGCTGTCCTGCGCTGCGGGCTTATTTCACTTGAATTTCGCGAGAAACGGTGCGGCGCCGTTTACTTCACTGCGTACCCGTAGGTGCGGATGAATTCCTTGGTCTTGGGCGTCTTCATCAGGTCCATCCAGGCCTTGGCGGCGGGGTTGCCTGTCGCGCGCTTGAGCGTCACCGCGTCTTGCACGATGGGGGCGTGCAGCCGTGCCGGCACGATCCACATGGAGCCGCTCTTGAGGTGGCCCGCGTTCAGCACTTGCGACAGCGCGACGAAGCCCAGCTCGGCGTTGCCGGTGGCGATGAAGTTGTAGGTCTGGCCGATGCTCTCGCCCGTCACCAGCTTGGGTTGCAGCGCAGCGGCAAGACCCAGCTTTTCCATGGCTTCGACGGCCGCGGCACCGTAGGGCGCGTTCTTGGGGTTGGCGATGGCGATCTTGTTGAACTGGCCCGCTTTCAGCACTTCGCCCTTGTCGTCCACATAGCCGGGCTTGGCCGACCACAGCACGAGCTGGCCCGTGGCGTAGGTGAAACGCGTGCCGGGCACGGTGTCGCCTTCCTTCTCCAGGCGGGCCGGGCGCTCGTCGTCGGCCGACAGGAAGACGTCAAACGGCGCGCCGTTCTTGATCTGCGAGTAGAACGCGCCGCTGGCGCCGAACGACAGCTTGGCGGTGTGGCCGGTGGTTTTTTCAAGAATCGCGGCCAGGGCCTTGGCCGGCTCGGTGAAGTTGGCGGCAACGGCGACGTGGACGGTTTCGGCCTGCGCCGCCACCGCGGCCGCGCAAGCGGCGGCAAGGGTCAGCAGGCGGGCAAGGGTACGAATGGCGCGGGTCATGGGCAGGCTCCTTCAAGCGGTAGCGCCGGGCGGATGGGCCTGGCTCGTTATTCAAACAGGTAATAGCGAGTGTATCAGTCGAAATTGCGCTACACGCGCTATGTCATGGCGCCGCGAAGTTCGGGCGCGCCACGGCGTCTTCATCGGTCAGCGTGCGCAGGAAGGCGACCAGGTCGGCCTGGTCTTGCGCGGTCACTCGGATCTGGTCGATCAGTGGATCCTTGTACGGGCTGGCGCGGCCGTCGCCGGCGTAGGGGCCGGGGCCGAACACGCGGCCGCCGTCGGCGTGCAGCGCGACCGCTTTCTCCAGCGTGTCCACGCTGCCGTCGTGCAGGTAGGGCGCCGTGAGCGCCACGTTGCGCAGGCTGGGCGCGCGGAACTTGCCCATGTCCTCGGGCCGGCGGGTGGTCTCGAACAGGCCCTGGTTGCGCTCGGGGTAAGCGCCGGTGCCGCCGATGTTGAACAGGCCGATGTTGTAAAAACCAGGTGCGCCCTCGCTGCCGCCCGCGTGCACGAACGCGCCGCCGCCCAGGTTGGGGCCGCCGTGGCATTGCGCGCAACGCGCCTGGCCCTGCATGCCGAAGAACAGCGCCTGGCCGCGCTGTTCGCTTTCGGTCAGCTCGGCCGCGCCGGCGCGGGCCTGGTCGTAGCGGCTGCCGCCCGACACCAGCGTGCGCTCGAAGGCGGCGATGGCCTTGATCACGTTGTCCCAGTTCAGCGCAGCGGCCTCGCTGCCAAAGGCGCTGGCAAAGCGTGCGGGGTATTGCGCGTCGTCGGCCAGGCGTCGCAGGATGGTGGCTCGGTTGTCGTCGTTCACGCCCATCTCGATCGGCTGTTCGCCGAACAGCGGCGTGTGCATCTGCTCCTCCAACGTGCGCGGCGTGGGTTTGGCCCAGTCCAGCGTGGCCTGGTAGGCGGCGTTGAACAGGCTGGGCGCGTTGCGCGGGTGGTTCTGCCCCGTGGCGCCCCGCGCCACCGCGCGGCCGTCGGCAAAAGCCAGGTTCACCGCGTGGCAGCCGGCGCAGGACAGCGTGCCGTTGACCGACAGTCGCGCATCGTAGAACAGCTGGCGCCCCAGCGCCACCTTGGCGGCGTTCATGGGGTTGTCCTCTGGAACCACCGGCGGCGCGAAACCGGCGGGCAGCGACCAGCGCCATTCGGCGGGTGTATCGGCATCGTGGCCGCCGCCGCCGCAGGCGCTGGTGAGCAGAAGCAAGGCGCTGGACAGCAGGGCGGCGCGGCCGATTGTGGCAAGGGGCATGGCAGGGTTTCCTCGTGGGTGGTGCGGTATGGATTTCGCTATTCATAAATAGAATAACGAAGCATTGGCGGATCTCCAATCCCTTCGATAAAGGCACCTTCCCATGAACCTGAGCTTTCCCCTCTTTCCGGCGGCACGCGCCGCGTGCGCGGCGCTGACGGCCTCGTTGACCTTCTTCACGCTGGCGGCCTGCGGCGGCAGCGACGACAACGACACCGTCGCAGTCGACCGCGGGCCAACCACCATTGAGGTGCAGGCCAAGCTCAACGGCTTGTACTGGGATCCGGCGGCGGCCAGGTTGTACCTGACCGACGACGACGCCCAGACCAACGCCATCAAGACCTGGGACGGCGGCGACAAGTTTTCCATCGCCTACTCGCTGCCGGCCATGGAGGCCGACCAGCGGCCCACGCTGGGCCAGGTGACGCGCGGCGCGGACGGCAGCCTCTACACCACGCGCTTCGGCTTTGGCAGCTATGGCACGGTGGTGGCCGCGCCCAAGAGCGGCGCCACGTACAACCTGACTGGGTTGGCGGGCGATCGCCGCCGCATCGCCATCATCCCCACGGCCGACGGCAAGCTGATCGACAGCTGGTTCCGTGGCGGCGGCAGCGGGCCCAGCGGCGTGGTCAGCGAGCTGGCGCGGGGCGCCGACACGCAGGCGAGCGAGCGCGACCTGATCACCGGCCTGAGCAAGCCCGCGGGCCTGGCGCTGGTGGGCGACGCGCTGTTCGTGGCTGACCAGGGCACGGGCAGGATCCTGGCCTACTCGCTGGCTGCCGTGCGCGCGCAGCCGGCTACGGCCGATGACGGGCGCGTCGTCGTGGAGTTCACCTCCGCCGACAGCCTGGACCTGATGACCGCCGGCGCCAACGGCACGCTGTACTTTGGCAGCGGCAGCGGAGCGCTGTATGCGGTGGATGCGAAGGGCGACTTCAAGACGCTCGCCACCGGTTGGCCGAGTATTCGCGGCGTGGCGCTAGACGAGGCCCACAAGCGCTTGTTCGCCGCCGTGGGGGCCGAGAAGACGGACGGACCGTCATCCATCCGCATCGTGCCGCTGGACTGAATCAGAGCGCTCTGGCGCGGCGCAAGCTGATTGCGGCGACTCCGGCCATGACAAAAGCGTCAGCAGCCCATTGAGCATGTCGGCCCCGGCCGTTTACGCCCAGCGCTGAACAATCGCCCAAGGCGGCAGGCGCCTGCGCCACAATGCGCGGCATGGCAAAACGGCTGTTGTCGGCGCGCAGCCTGGGTTACGCCCAGGCCGACAAGCGCATCCAGATCCTGCAACTGGTGGGTGAGCACGGCTCCATTTCGCAGGCGGCGCGCGTGGCGGGCGTCAGCTACAAGGCGGCGTGGCAGGCGCTGCACACGTTGACCAACCTGGCGGGCGAGGCGCTGGTGGATTCCAGCGTGGGCGGCGCGGGCGGCGGCGGCGCGCGCCTGACGCCGGCGGGCCAGCGCCTGCTGGACGCGGCGGCGCGGATGGCGGCCGCGCGCCAGGACGTGCTGGAGCGCATCAACGGTCCGTCCGCCGGCGCGCTGGCCGGGCCGCGCACCAGCATGCGCAACCACTTGCCGTGCCGTGTGGCGCGGCTGGACAGCGGGGGCGCGCGCGACCCCATGGTGCGCGTGGCGATGGTGCTGGCCGACGGGGCGGAGCTGGCCTCGCTCGTCACGCGCGAAAGCGCCGAGCTGCTGGGGCTGGAGCCGGGCCTGGCCGTGCTGGCGTTGTGCAAGGCGACGGCGGTGCGCGTGACGGCCGAGGGTGCCTCCGCGCCGCCGGGCGATCAGCTGAACGGCCTGGTGGGACGGGCGCTGCGGCTGTCGCGCGGCGTGCAGCGCGACGAAGTGGCGGTGGCGGTGGCAGGCGGGCTGCGGCTGGTCGGCTTCGCGGCGCGGCCCAACCGCCTGCGCGCGGGCAGCCACGTGACGGCCTGGGTGGACGAAAGCGCGGTGGTGATCGCGCTGGCTTGAGGGTTTCAAGCCAGATCGGGCTCCAGCCCTTGCACGTCGGGCGCCAGCAGCTATCTTTTCAGAAGTTTCTTCAGTTCGCCGACTGTTCCCACAGCAGCGGGAACAGCGCATCGTCCATCGGCGCGCCGGCGGGCAGGCGTTCGGCCAGGCCGGGGAAGGGTGGCGACGTGACCCAGGGGCGCGGGGCGTGGGTGATGTCGTCGCCCAGCATGCGCACCGAGAACACCCGGCGGCGCGTGTCGCCGTCGACGCCGCCGGACGCGTGCAGGCTGAGCATGTGAAAGGCGATGACGTCGCCTGGCGCCACCGCCCAGCCGAGGATGTCGAACTGTTCGCGCGCGCCTTCGATGTCGGGCAGGTCGGCCAGGCTGCCTTCGGGGAACCATTTGGCCTGGTGGTCCATGAAGCTGCGCGGCATCAGCCACGGGCCCCGGTGCGAGCCGGCGACGAATTCCAGCGTGGAGTGGCGCCGCACGGGATCGACCGGGATCCAGAAGCTCACGTTCTGGAGGCCGTCGATGTTGTAGTAGGGCTGGTCCTGGTGCCAGGGCGTCTTTTGGCGGGTGCCGGGCTCCTTGGTCAGCATGTGGTCGTGGTACAGGCGCACGCGCCGGCTGCGCATCAGGCGGGCCGCGGCGGCGGCCAGGGGCGAGCCGAAGATCACGTCGCGGTAGGCGGCGTTGTCGGCCCAGCAGCAGAAATCCTCGATGAAGAAGCCCGGGTCGTCGGGCCGGCTGGCGACCTTGGCGCGTGGGCTGGGCGCGGCGATGTTGGCGTCGATACCTTCGCGCAGGCGCGCCACTTCGGCGTTGTTCAGCAGGCCGCGCAGGCATACGGCGCCGTCGCGCTGGAAGGCTTCGACGAGGTCGGGGGTGACGGCGCGTTCGGCGCGGGTGTCTTCGGTTTTCATGGTCAAATCGGCCTCCAGATCAATGCCATCAAGCGCGGGAAGCTATGAAAAATGAAGCTGTCTTGAGCCCCGCATACGTCATAAGCAGCGACCCGGCCAGGTGCGTGGCACCGGTCAGCAGCGCCTGCGCCCAGCGTTCGAGCATCAGCATGTCCACCACTTCCATGCTGAAGCTGGAGAAGGTGGTCAGCGCGCCCAGAAAGCCCGTGACCAGCAGCAGGCGCCAGGCCGGATCGAGCTGTGGGTGCTGCTGCAGCAGCGCGATGAAAAGGCCGACCAGGTAGCCGCCGATCAGGTTGGCCGCCAGCGTGCCCCAGGGCATCAGCGCGCCAGCGTGGTTGAGCCACAGCCCGAGCCGCCAGCGCAGCAAGGCGCCCGCGCAGGCGCCCAGGCAGATGGCGAGGACGGCTGGCATGGATGCTCGGGTCAGAACGGCGGGCCGTCGTCGTCCGCTTCGGCGGTGGCGGGCACCGGGGTCGACACCGTGGCGGCGGGCGCGGCAGGCGCCTGATCGGTCACGGCGGTGGATTCGATCTCGCCGCCCAGCGCGGCGATCAGGTCGGTGATGAGGCCGCTGAGTTCGCCGGTGGAAATGGCGACGTCGGCGTCGAAGCGCTCGTCGCCCTTCACGCCCGCCACGTCGTCGAACACGCCCTCCTGGAAGGCGATCTTCTTGAGCTGCAGTGCCTGCGTCAGCATGAAACCCACGCGGCCCTGCCAGCCCAGCGCCAGCCTGGTGGGCAGCTTGCCTTCGGCGATGTGCTGGCGCACCTCGTCGGTGACCAGGTCGTGGCGCGTGAACTTGACCACGGCGGGCTCGTCGCCGCTGCCTTTGAGTTCACACTCGCGCTCGATGTGAAAGCCTTCGGGCCATTCGTCGGCGCTCTGGGCCGCCAGCCAGCCGGCCATGGCCGACTGGGGCGAGCGCTGCGTCTGCAGCAGACCCACGGTGAAGCCCTGGCCCGCCACGCGCACCAGGCTGGTGATGACTTCGTCGGCCTTGCCCTGCGAGCCGGCGTCGAGCACCAGCCAGCGCTCGCGCGGCGCCACCCACACCGTCACCTGGGCGCGACGCGGAAAGGCCTGGGGCAGCAGCGCGGTGACGGCGTCGTCGCGCAAATCGCGCAGCTCTTTCTTGCCGGGCTTGCGGCCGCTGCTTTTCTCGATTTTCGCCACAGCTTCATCGACCTTGCGGCGCACGGCGTCGCCAGGCACGGCCTTGGTTTCGATGGCGAAACGCGCCACCCACTGGCCGTCGATGGCTTCGACCAGCGCGCCGTGCTCCTGGCCGCGCGGCGGCAGCCAGCCGGTGGATTTCTGTTGCGTGGCGCTGCACTCGACAAAGGGTTCGCGGGCCAGCGCCGCTTCGAGCTGGGCCGCCGACGCAGGCCAGCCAGGGCCCAGGCGGTACAGCATCAGATTCTTGAACACGGAGGGTCTACCTGTCTCAAACGTCCCCAACGGGACCGGACCGGCATCTTAGCCACATCGACCCCGCGACAGACGGCGCCCCGCCCCCACGGACCCAATGGCGGCGGAGCAGGCCAAGCCAGTGCACCCAGTGGCCGGGGTCCCCCGGCCACTGGGTGCGTCCCCCCTCGGGGGAAGGCGCCGCAGGCGACTCAGGGGGGTCACATGTTGCGCGGCATCCAGGTGGCGATGCCGGGGAAGTACCACAGCAGCAGCACCATGGCGCACATCAGGAAGAAGAAGGGCATGGTCACGCGGGCGATGTAGGCGATGTCCTTTTTGGTCATGCCCTGCAGCACGAACAGGTTGAAGCCCACCGGTGGCGTGATCTGCGCCATCTCGACCACGATGACGATG
>WBZM01001321.1_pt1 | contig 25176 bp, 17 predicted proteins | sample 5204271 | NCBI WGS metagenome assembly WBZM01 (sample SAMN12344346, study PRJNA552823) | activated sludge metagenome | biome: Activated sludge suspended growth; feature: Nitrification reactor; material: Wastewater; isolation source: activated sludge from nitrification reactor of wastewater... | reverse complement strand
ACCTGGGCGGGATGGCATCCCGCCCTACAACCTGGGCGGGATGGCATCCCGCCCTACAACCTGGGCGGGATGGCATCCCGCCCTACAACCTGGGCGGGATGGCATCCCGCCCTACAACTGCGGATGCCACTGGTGATCCTCGGCTCCAGATTGTCAACCGGTAAGGCATTAGTGACATGGCCCGCCGTGTGTGTACGCGGCGGGCCATATTGGCTCTCAAGCGTCTGATGAGCTAGGGATTGACCAGCTCCAGGTTATAGAGACCGGCAATGCTCCAGCCGTCGGTCAGGTCGAGCGGCGGGACGGGCGGCTCGGTGCCGTCGCCCTCGTGCGGGAAGTTCGTCCAGACCGTTTCGTTGACGGTGTGGAAGGACTGCGGCCGGTACATGAGCGTGAAGGAGGGGACGTCGGTCAGATAGATCTTGACCAACTCGGTGTAGGCTTCCTTCATCGCATCGGGGTCGGTCATGGCCGGGATGGACTGAATCAGGGCATCGGCCTCGGGGTTGGAGTACTGGCCCCAGTTGCCGTTCCAGTTGCTGGACATGCCGTTGAATTCCGAGCTCATCAGCTTGCGGATGCGGCCCCACGGCTGCGTCGGGCCAGCGCCGTCGCTCCACATCATGAAGATGTCATAGCCCGCCGGCAGCGGGGCGTCGGATTTGGTGACGACCGTCTGATAGACCGACCACTCGGGGTAGTTGGTCGTGATCTCGATGCCGATCTTGTCGCCCGCGGCGGCGACCACTTCGATGGCCGCCTGCCAGTCGGACCAGCCGTTGGGGGCGGTGGCGACGTAGCTGAGGTTCTCGCCATTGTATTCGCGAATGCCGTCGCCGTCGGTGTCAACGATGCCGGCCTCATCGAGCAGCGCGTTAGCGCCGTCGATGTCGTTGCCGACCCACTGCAAGTCGGCCACGGCGTCGTGGTCGTAGGCGGCCTGCTCGCCGGGTGTCGGGTTCATGAGCGACCGCGGCACCTGGGTGAACGTGGCCGACTGGTCGGTCATCGCGTTGGCGATGATGGTCGGGTAGTCCACGGCCATGGCGATGGCCTTGCGGACCGCGACCTGGTCCAGGCCGGGCGAATTCAGGTTATAGAAGGCCGTCGGCAGGCTGGCGCCGATGCCGTAGGGGGCATCGGGCAGGTAGGTGCTGATGGGCAGGCCATCGACCAGCCACAGTTCCTGCACGTTGGCGTTGAACTGCTGGCTGACATCGACCTCGCCGGCCTGCAGGGCAGTCGTGCCGGCGGCGTTGTCCTTGAAGATCGTGTGCGCCAGGTACTTGGGCACGGGCAACTTGCCCCACATCGATGGGTCTTGCCCCCAGTAGTTGTCATCGCGGACGTAGACAACCTTGCTGTCGTCGGCGAAGTACTTGCCGTAGGGGCCGGAGTAGGCGACGTCCTCGGCCGTGTCGGCCAGCAGCGCCGTCGCGTCGCCACCGGCGCGATCTTCGAGCGTCTGCGTCCACGCCTTCTGGATGACGTAGTTGGTGCTGACGTAGGCGGCCACCAGCAGCGGGTTCACCGCCGTGCCGTCGTCGTTCAACTTGGCCTTGATAACCACGGTCTGCGGATCGACGGCGACGATGTCGTCGATGAAGTCGACGTTGGCCGCGCCGGTGGGTGTGTTGTACTTGACGTGGGTGGCCCAGGTGTAGGCCACGTCGTCGGCCGTCACGGGCGTGCCGTCGTTCCAGTGGGCAGCCGGATTGATCTTGAAGGTCAGTTCGGTGCGGTCGGCGTTCCACTCATAGGGGCCGTCGGCCAGCAACGGATAGACCTGGCCGTCGAGCATGTTGTAGAGGTAGGGCGTCTCGAACATGATCACACGGGCATTGTCCTGCTGGGCAATGGCCATGGCGTTGTTGTTGCTGTTGGAGTAGGGATTCCAACCCACAACTGCGCCCCACTGCTGGCCATTGGAGTACAGGGTTTCGTTGCGCGGCAGGGCGTTCGGGTCGGCCTCTGTCTCCGCCGGCGCAGGCTCTTCGGTCGGCGCTACCTCGGCCGTCGGCTCTACAGCCGCCGGCTCTTCGGTCGCCATCGGCACTTCGGCCGTCGGTTCCTCAACGGCAGGCTCCGCGGTGGCTGGCTCTTGCACCGCAGGCTCCTCCTGGGTCGTCGTTGTCCCGCCACAGGCGACCAGCGCCATGGCGAAGACCAGCAACAGCCCCAGCAGGATGGACAGCAAACTCTTGCGATTCATTGTGTACCTCTCCTCACTTGGGAAATGAATGTTCTTTGCAGCCCAAGCCGGCCCCAACTGCCATGTGGGCCGGTCGTCTGCAAGGTTGCACTAAGGTTGCGGCTGCCCGGCAGCAGACAATCCGTCACCATACTGACAAAGTACCAGAAAAGGACGGCGCTTGTATATATTGTTTTCGGCGGATTTGCCTAGCCAACCAGGAATGGCAATTAGAGAGAATTGACAGAGAGGATGCCTCCAGAACTGGAAAGTGTTACCCAAATCGGTTAGAATGGGCCTCGCTTGGGCAACTTTTGTTCCGCATGGCGTCAACCGATAGCTGGCCGCCGGCGTCTCGCCGGCGGCCGAACCGGAAAGCAAAGGAGCAGGTGATGAAGCCGGTGGTCAAAGACGGGCTGTTGTGGGCCAGGGACGTGGGTCTTGCGCCCCACTCGGCTGAGTGGGATGCGTGGTTGGCCGAGCACGATCAGTTTCGCTTTGTCGGCGCATCGGGGCACTTTTCAGCGCGACGCGAGCACCGCAGCGGCAGTGACTACTGGTATGCCTACCGGCGACGCGACGGCACCCTGCACAAGGCTTATCTGGGCAAGGGCGCTGACCTGACGCTGGAGCGGCTGGAGGAAGTCGCCGCCAATCTGGCCGGGTGGACGGTGCTGGCGCAGCTGTCGCTGACCGCCGCGCCGGGTAAGCCGGCCGGCGACAACTGGAACGGCGACACCTCCTTCCCCGGCTTGGCCAGGTTCCGGCCGCCGACGCTGCCGCCAACGCTGGTGACACGCCCCCGTCTGACGGACAACATCAACACACCGGTCACGGTCATCTCTGCCCCCGGCGGCTCCGGCAAGAGTACCATGCTCAACGCCTGGGGACAGGAGCGCGGCGACGTGCTTGTCGCTTGGGTGGCGCTGGAAAGAGAGGACGACCAGTTGCTCCAGTTCTGGGCAACGGTGGTCATGGCCCTGCAGGCGGCGCTGGGCGCGATGCAGCCGGGCCTGGGGCAACAACTGCTGCCGTTTCTGCAACGTAGTTCGTCCATCACGCCGGCCGAGATCGTGGCCCGCCTGGTCGATGAGTTGGCCGTCGCCGCCGGCAACGCGGGAGCCATCGGCCTGGTGCTGGACGATTTCCACCATATCAGGTCGGCCGACGTGCACACCTCCGTGCAACTGTTGTTGGAGCACCTGCCCCCATCGGTCAAGCTCATCCTGGCCGGCCGGACGCGGCCGCCGTTGGCCCTGGGGCGCTTGCGGGCCACCGGTCTGGTGACGGAACTGGACGCGGATGATTTGCGCTTCACCCTGCCGGAGGGCATCGCCTTCTTGCAGCAGCACATCATCGCTGAGCCACTGGCCTACGGCGACATGGAGACGCTGGTGCGGCGCACCGGTGGCTGGGTGGCCGGCCTGAAGCTGGCCGTGCTGGCGCTGAACAAGCAACCGGACCGGCGGCACGTCATCGATACCTTCAGTGGCGCGCATGTCTTTCTGCGCGAGTACTTCACGGAGACGGCCCTGCGGCAGCAGCCGGAGGCCGTGCAGAGCTTCCTGCTGAAGACCTCCATCCTAAAGCAGCTGATCGGTAGCCTGTGCGACGCTGTTACCGGACAGACTGATGGCGCGAACATGTTGGCCCGCCTGTGGCAGGATAATCTGTTCATCACCTGCAACGAAGACCAGACCTGGTATCGCTATCATGACCTGTTTGCCGAGATGCTCAGCAGCCAGCTACAACGGCAATTCCCCGACCAGATTGCCGACCTGCACCGGCGGGCGGCCACGTGGTATGTCGCCCACGACATGTCGGCCGATGCGGTCAATCATCTGCTGTTCATTGAGGATTGGGAGACGGCGGCCGAGGTCATCGAGGATGTCGGCCTGCGCGAGTTGGCCGAGTCGGGCGAGGATTCGCGCCTCTTGCGCTGGGTGCAGCGGTTGCCGGAGACGGTGGTGCAACGGCACAAGACGCTGCTGTTCGTCTATTTGCGCCTGGCCAATCTGGCGCTGCCCCGCGACGAAGTGACGCGCTTCCTGCACTGCATCGAAGACAACCTGACGGCCAAATCGCCGGCCGCGCTGACGCCCGATGAGCGCGACGTGCTCGACGAGGTGCAGCAGATCACGCGCCGGTTGGTGAAGGACAGGCTAATCGCCCCCCTGACGCCTAGCCGTCTGCCAGACCCGCGCTGGCAGTTGCTGGACGCCCTGCTCATCACCGAAACGTTCTACAAGCCGAAGACGGATGAGGTCGGCGCGCGCGTGCGCGACATCTATAACCAGGCCCGTGTCGAGGGCAATCTGTTCGCCGCCATCTTCGCCGGCACGGACCTGTCCAATCGCGCGCTGGTGCGCGGCAATCTGCGCCAGAGCGAGAAGCTGGCCTACCAGGTCTTGCAGCAGGCGCTGTTCCAGCGCGGCCACTTGCCGGAGCCAGCCAGTATCGCCCTGGCGCTGCTGAGCCAGGTCTGCCTGGCCCGCAACGATCTGGCGCGCGCCCACCAGTTGCTCGACCGCGCCCTGGTCGTTGACCCCAACCCGACAAGCTCCAACATGCCCCTGACCATCGCCATGATTCGCGCCCGGCTCCAGTCGGCCGAGGGGCGACACGCCGAGGCCGAGGCGACAATCCAGGCGGCCCGCACCTTGCAGGCGCTGCGGCCGTCCGGCGCGTGGCGCGACCGGGACCTGGCCGCCCATGAGGCGCGCCTTGGCGTTCGCCGCGGGGACTGGGAGACGGCCCAGCAACTGCTGATCGAAGCGGAAACGGATGAATCCCACGCCCTCTCGCAACTGGTGGAGGCCGAAATCCGGTTGGCGCAGGGGCAAGCGGATAGGGCCGAGCCGCTGCTGGCGCAATTCGTCGCCCAGTATCCGGCCGGTTTTCCCAACGAATCCAGCCTGGAAGCCCGCCTGCTGTGGGCGCAGGCGCTGTTTGCCCAGTGCAAGATGAATCAGGCGCGGCGAGCGCTGAGCGAGACGGTGCAAATGGCCGCCCCGGAGGGGTTCATCCGCCCGTTTCTCGACCACGGCCGGCCGCTTGCGCCGCTGTTGGCGCTGATGGTGCACATGGGCGCGCTGTCAGCGGAGGCCGGGCGCTTCGTCGGCGAGGTCTTGCGGCTGTTGGGGCCGGCGACTGAGGCGACGACTGTCTTGCCGGCCGCGAGCCTGGATTCGCTGGCGACGGCGACCTCCATCACCACCCGCGAGCAAGAGGTACTGCGGCTGCTGAGCGAGGGCCTGTCCAATCGCCAGATGGCCGACCGGCTATGCGTCTCCGTCGGGACGATCAAGACGCATCTGACCAACATCTATGGCAAGTTGGGGGTCAATTGCCGCGTGCAGGCCGTGGCCGAGGCGCAGGCGCTGAGGGTACTCTAGGCGGTTAGGGGCCGATGGCCTGGGCCAGGGCGGGGATGGCCGCCGGGTCGGCCAGCAGCCAGCGGGCCAGCTCGTCGTGGGGCAGGTTGTTGCGCCAGCGACGATAGGTGTCTTGCGGCAGGTCGCGGTAGAAGAGGGCCACGACGACGGCGGCCGGGTCGTCCCAACGGTAGGCGTAGTAGACCGTCGTCAGCACACCCGGCAGCGCGCCGTTCTTATAGCCGATGTTGCTGCCCCACTCCAGATTGTTCTCGAACTGATTGGGCCATTCCAGATAGCGCCGCGCCTGGAAGCTGCTGTCGGCGTTGCTCAGTCCGTTCTGTGCCAGCAAGGTCATCAGGCCGGCATAGGCGCGGGCCGTGCCGCGCGGCGCGAGGCGGGCGGCGAAGAGGCGTTGTGTGTCGATCGACGGCCGGCGGGTGCGCTCACGCCAGGCAATCTCGGCGGCGCGAAACTCCGCTTGCCTAGCATAGGCATCGGTCAGCAGGGCCACATCGCGGCCATAGGCGGCTCCGTCGTCGAAATAGGCCGCCAGGGCGGCGCTGTCGTTGGCCGACGCCCGGCTGTGGTTGGCCATCACCAGGAATTGCCCCAGGAGGGTACAGGGCGCGCTGTGGCTGCCGGCCGGGTTGTCCAGGCCCAGGGCGCGGGTTGTGTCCTCCAGACGCGCCTGGCCCAGCCGCAGGTGCAGATAGTCGGCGGCGGCGTTAGAGCTGTGACGGATCATCATCCACGGTACATCGGCCAGAGTCACGGCCGGGTTGTCGTCCGGCGAGAGAAGGCGACCCTCGGCGCGCAACTCGGCCAGCGCTCGCCGGTGCGCCCCCAGGTCGAAGTTGGGCAGGTAGAAGCGCTCCAGCTCGGCCAACGGTACGCTCTCCAGTGGGTCGAGTTCGCCAGCGGCCACGGCCTCGACGTAGGCGACCAGGGTGATGATCTTGGCCACCGAGGCCAGGGGCATGGGCGTGTCGGCGTTCCAGTAGATGCCCTCCGCCTGACGTCCAACCTGGTAGGCCACTAGACCGACGCTGGCCGGCGCGTCGCGCAACTGCTCGACGGCCGGCCAGGCCGCGGCCGGGACTAGCGCCCGCAGAGCGGCCTCGTCGGTCAGGGTGAGAGCGGCCGAGGCCGGGCCGTCGGGCGGCAACGCGGGCAGGCTGAGGCCGCACGGTGGCGAGAGAGGACCAGTGTAGATGGGCGTCGCCGTGGACGCGAAGGGCGTGGACGCAAAGGGCGTGGACGCGAAGGGCGTGGACGCAAACGGCGAGGGGACGGCCGGCAAGGTGGCCGATAGGGCCGGCGGCGCGGCCGGCAGAGGTGTCCCGGTGGCTGGGGCTGGCGTGCTCGTCGGCGCAACGGCCGCCGGCGGGCGGCAAGCGGCCCCCAGAGCCAGGATGACGGCAGCGAGCAAGAGCAACAACGCGCGGCGCATGGACAAGGGCGACCGGCCTAGGGCGATGTCTTGCCGCCCAGGCGCTTAAGGACGATGAGGGTCATGTCGTCGAATTGCGCCGTCTGGCCGGTGTGGTCGCGGATGTTGTCGGTGATCTGCCGGACGACATCGGCCGGCGGCCGGCGGGCCGCGGCGCGCGCCGCCACTTGCAGCCGCTCCAGCCCGAATTCGTCGAAGTCCTCATTGATGGCTTCGGTGACACCATCGGTGTAGAAGATGATCGTATCGCCCGGCCGCAGGGTGATCGTGTAGCTCTTCATCTGCAACTCCGGCAAGATACCCAAAGCCACACCGTGGCCCAGCAGCGGCTGGAAGTTGCCGTTGGGCTGCCACAGCAGCGGCGGGTTGTGTCCGGCGTTGGCGTAGGTGAAGTGCTCCGTGGCCGGGTCCCAGACGCCATAGAACACGGTCACGAACAGGTCGGAGCGCGCTTCGCGACCGATGATCTCGTTGGCCCGCACGAGCACCTGGGCCGGATCGATGTGGCTGAAAGCCACGGCGCGCAGGATGGTGCGGGTCAGGGCCATGAACAGCGCCGCCGGCACGCCCTTGTCGGCCACGTCGGCGATGGCGATGCCCCACTTGTTATCGCCGAGTTGCAGAAAGTCATAGAAGTCGCCGCCCACCTGGCGCGCCGCCTGCCAGTGTGTGGCCACCAAGCAGCCGGGGATGCTGGGGCTGCCGTCGGGAAGAAAGCTGGCCTGGATGGTATGGGCCACGTCCAGTTCCTGCTGCATGCGGGCGCGGTCGGCCGATTCGCGGTAGAGCTGATTGTTGACGACGGCCGTGGCCGCCTGTTGGGCGATGCCGTTAAGGATATTGAGACGCCGGCTGGAGAACGGCGTCCGGCCCAGGCGGTCGCGTTGCAAGCCGACGATCATGGCCCCGACCAGCCGGCCGCGCGCCACCAGCGGGAAGTTGTAGGCTGTCGCTGTGCCCAGCACCGTTTCCAGCCAGTCGGGCACGCGCATGACGTAGTAGCCTGCGCCCGGCAGCCGTGGCTGGCCGGAATCATGGGTCAGACCCGGCGACATGGCCAGGAACTCCTCGCGGTCGATCTCCAGTGTCTCCACCAGCCCGCGCCCCATCGTGCTGACGCCGTAGCTTGGCCCGGCCTGAAAGAGCTGGCGGTCTTCATCCCAGACCAGGATGAAGACGGTATCTACGCCGACCAGCAACGGCACCAGGCGGACGATGGTATCGAGAATCTCGTTCAGGTCGATCAGACTGTTGACTGCCTCAGCCACTTGCAGGAGGGCGGTGTTGACCCAGGCTTCTTCCTGCTGGGCCAGGCGCAGATACGTACTCTCCAGCCCACCGGCCGTCTGCCGGGCCAGATTCTGCACCAACTCCTCGCGGCGCGCGTGGAATGAGGTGGCGCCGTTGGCCGTGTGGGCCGGCGCGGGGCAATCGTCATCCCCCTCGGCGAAGTCGACCAACATCGCCCCCAGCGTCCTGTCTGGGACGCTGACCAGCGGATAAAGGCGCAGGCAGGCGTGGGCCGGCGACACATACCCTTTCAACCAGGCTGGAATTTGGCTGGTGGTCAGTGGCTCGCGGCCGACGTGGACGGCGTCGAGCGCCAGCCAGTCGCCGATGGCCAGCCGCACGCCGGCGAAAGTGGCGTCCTCGTTGCCGCGTCGATCGACCAGCGTCGCGCCGGTGTAGATCTCGTTATCCTCGTCCCACAGTAAAAAGGCGCACAGCCTGACCCCGGTCAGCAGTGGGGCCAGGCGGGCCACCGCCTTTAGCATCTCCTCCGGCTCGTCCTGGCGGCCGATGGCTTCGGCGACTTGCAGCTGGGCGGTGGTGATCCAGGCCTGCTCCTGCTCGCGGGCCAGCTGCTGCGTCTTGTAGACGGCGCTGGAAAGCTCGGCCGCCAGCGTCTCCAGAACAACTTGCTCGGTCATGCCGAAAGCGCCCACCTGCGGACTCTGGACATCGAGCACGCCCAGCAGTTCGTTGTGGACCAGCAGGGGGATGGCGATCTCGGCCCGCGTGTCGGGATTTAACTCCGGCGGCACGCCGTCGAGGTGGGTCAGAAAGCGTTCGTCCTCATGGGCGTTGTTGACGGTGATCGTGCGGCGAGTGGCCGCGGCCGCGCCGATGATGCCGTGGCCAGCCGCCAGGCGCACGCGCGGCCCGCTGCCGTTGGCTACGTCCAACTCCGGGATGGTGCTGGCCTGGATGACAACCTCGCGCGTCACCGGGTCGAGGCCAAAGACGGTGACGGGGTGGAAGCCGAACGTCTGGCGTGTCAGGCTGACAGCCTGCTCCAGCACGTCGTCCAGCTCGTCGGCGGCGTTCACCTGGCGGGCGATCTGGGTCACCAGCTCCAGGTGGGCGGCGCGGGTGCGCTCCTGGGCAAAGAGCCGGGCGTTGGCAATGGCCGCCGCGGCCTGGTTGGCCAGGATGGTCAACCGGCGCAGGTCTTGCTCGCTGAAGTGGTCGGGCCGGTCGCTCTGGGCGGCGACAATGCCCAGGGTGCTTCCGCCGCTGATGAGGGGCAGGAAGAGCGCCGCGCGGGGCGGCGAGTCGCTGTGATAGGCCGGGCGCGCGGGCAACTTGTCCATCTCGCGCTGGAAATCGCGCACGAGCAAAGGCTGCTGTGAGTCGCGCACCCAGCCGACCAGACCGCCGGACGCGGCCACCTGGTCGTCACGGCCTTCCAGGTCGAAGCACTGCGGCACGGGTTGGGGCTGGCCGTCGATCGTCCAATAGCGAATGTCGTAGCAGCCGTTCTCGAACAGGCCGACCTGGAAAGTGCGGTTGTCGATGACTTGCCCGGCCTGTTGGGCGATGAGATTGCAGAGAGCATCGACATCCAGTTCGGAGGCGACGATGGCGCGGCCGGCGCTGCTGAGCGCCTCCAACTCGGCGACGCGCTGCACCAGCACCTGGCGCGAGCGACGGCGGCGCAGCGACCGGAGGACGAGCAGCGCCGCCACAACGACGACGATCAGAGCGATGACGACGAGGGTGACGGTTTGCGCCTGGGCAAGGGGGAACATAGCCGGGGCCGTGGTGCGTGGGCGGCGGGCGGCTCTCCGCCTCTAACGGTGTGGACGCCTCAGGAACGCACTCCCTGGCGGGCCTGGCTTCGGGCTGTGGCGCAGTCGTCGTGGATGGTGAAGACCTTGTCGAAGCCGACCATGGCGAAGATCTCTTGCAGGCGGCTGTTGAGGCCGCAGAGGGTCAGCGCGCCGTCGCCGGCCTTGGCTCGTCGCCAGGCGCTGACCAGGCAACGCAGGCCGCCGCTGTTGATGTAGGTGGCGTGGGTCAGATCGACAATGAGGGTGATGTGGCCGTTGTCCAGCAGCTCGTTCAGCGCCGTTTCCAGCGCCGGTGTCAGGCTCTGGTCGAGGCGGCCGCTGATGCCAATCAGCCATGTATTGCTTTGAGGGAGCTTCTCCTGCCAGACACTCATAGGTCGCCGTCCTTCTGTAACTTCTTGACCATGACCAAGCGGTTGCCGTAGCGACGGTCGGCCGTATAAGTGACTTTATCCATCAGATTACGGATGAAGTGTAGGCCCAGGCCGCCGACGCGCATTTGGTCGGCCAGCTCATCGGCGGGCATCGCTGTGTCGCTGATGGCCAACGGCGGCGGCACGTCGCCGGGGTCGAAGGCTTGTCCGGTGTCACGCAGGACGATGGTGAACTCTTCGTCATCCACGAGATAGCTGATGACGATGTCGCCGACATCCTCATCGCCATAGGCATGCTCGATGATGTTCGTCGAGGCCTCGTCGCAACACAGTTCCAGATGGAAGATCGTGTTGGCATCGAAACCGGCGTCGGCCGCGCCAGCAGCGATGAACTCGCAGATGTGTTTGATTTCCTTGTATCGTCCGGGGACGACCAGGATTTGTTCATGTGCCATATCGCCCGACGCTGGCTGGCAAGTAAAGTCGATACGGGCGCGCCGCGTCCGTATCATCGTGGAATACGAAAGACGGCTAGAAGCTGCCGACGGCAGCAGTCTCGTTGTCGTAAGTCTTGAAGATGGAGTTGAGGCCAGCCAGGGTCAGTACTTCGACGACGCGCTCTGACGGGTTGGCCAGCAGGACATCGCCGCGGTGCTTCTGGCATTCGCGCCAGAGGGCGACGATGGCCCGCAGACCGGCGCTGCTGATGTACTCAACGCCGCTTAGTTCCAGAACGACGTTCTGCTTGCGGCTGACGACTTCCTTCAGGACGCGATCGAACTCGGCCGCGTTGCTGCTGTCAATGCGGCCACTGACACGCACCAGTTCCACTCGCTTTAAGTCCTCAAGCTGAATGTCCACCAACGATTCGGCCATGTTCATCTGTCTCCTGGCTAGGCAAAGGTGTCCTGACTGTGGGCTTGTCCGCCGCCGGCGGGCAATTGCCTGGTCCGCGAGTGCCCTAGTCGAGGATCGCTCATTAAGCAGTCCGATTATAGCATAGGATAAGGGCAAAGCGTCAATGGCGGGCAGGAATGGTATCATCTCGGTGACATGCCGCTCCCCGCCACCCTCACGGCCGAACTCAAAGCCCAGGCCGCGGCCCTGGGCTTTAACCGCGTCGGCCTCATCCCGGCCGCGCCCGCCCGCCGGCTGGACGCCTATCTGGCCTGGATCGACGCCGGGCTGCAGGGCGAGATGGGCTACATGGCCCGACCCGACCGTGTTGCCCGGCGGCGCGACCTCGATGTCATCTTGCCCGGCGTCCGCTCGCTAGTCGTCGTTGGCCTCGACTACGCCACCGCGCCGCCGCCGGCCGAGATCATCGCTGACCCGGCCCGCGGCCGCTTCTCCAACTACGCCTGGGGCGTGGACTACCACGACGTGATGACGCCGCGACTGAAGGCGCTGGGCGACTGGTTGCGCGCCCAAACGGCCGGCGAGACCGCCTACCGTGTCTATGTCGATACCGGTGCGCTGTTGGAGCGCGACCACGGCGAGTCGGCCGGTCTGGGCTTCACCGGCAAAAACACGCTGCTCATCGACCCGCGGGCGGGTTCGTGGTTCTTTCTGGGCGTGCTGCTGACGACGCTGGCGCTCGATTACGACCAGCCCTCGCTCGTGTCGCCGTCGTGCGGCCGCTGCCGCCGTTGCCTCGACGCCTGCCCCACGGCGGCTTTCCCCGCGCCCTATGTGCTTGACGCCCGTCGCTGCATTTCCTATCTGACTATCGAACTGAAGAACTGGATTCCGGCTGAGTTGCGGCCGTTGATGGGCAACTGGGTCTACGGTTGCGACATCTGTCAGGCGGTCTGCCCGTTTAATCGCTTCGCCTTGCCGGCGGCCGAGCTTGCCTTCCGCCCGGCATCGTGGGACGCCGTCGCCCCACCGCTGCTCGAACTGCTGGCGCTGGACGATGAGGGCTTCCGCCGCCGTTTTGCTCAGCGGCCGGTCGGACGTATCGGCCGGGCGCGGCTGGTGCGCAATGCCTGCGTGGCCGCGGGCAATTGGGGTAGCGCCGACGCCGTTCCGGCGCTGGCCGCGCTGCTGAGCGACGCCGCGCCCATTGTCCGCGGCCATGCCGCCTGGGCGTTGGGTCGCATCGGCGGAGAGAGGGCCAGGGCGGCGTTGGCCGCCGCGCTGGCGGCCGAAGCCGACGCCGACGTACGCCGCGAGCTTAGGGCGACGAGCGACCCTCGGCCGCTTCCCGAAACGCGCGAATATTAAACAGGGGCGTTGTCGTCATGATGACGCAGCCCGTGCCCAACACCAGCCGCCGGCCGTTGGTCTGCGCCCGCGCGTCGGCCACCTCGGCCAGCAGGTCGTCCCGCTGGTCGCGGTGGATAGTCCAGTGCGACACGCCACCGCTGGCCGCGCCGGGGAAGCGGGCCAGGCCGTCGCCCAGGGAGATGCCCGTCTCGCGATCGTGCCAGTTGAGTAGCGGCGCGGGGTAGTCGGCCACAAGGTCGAACATGACCCGCGTGCCATGTAGATGTACCATGTTGCACCACAGGTCGGCGGCGCTCTCCAGCACCCGGCGGTCGTAGGGCTGGCCGAAGGCGGTGAATTCGTCGCGGCTTAGCAGCGGGTAGGCGGCGTGCTGGACGGCGTAGTAGATGCCGGCGATGCCCGTGGCGCGCGCGGCATCGATGAAGGCGATGATGCTGTCGGTCAGCGTCGCCAGACCGCGGTGGAGCGCGTCGGGGTTGGCGCGTATGTGGCTGAGCAATACCTCGTTGCCGGCCAGGTGCTTGGCCATGGACAGCGGCGAGAAGATGGTGGCGAGGAACGGCACTTCGCCGCGCAGGGTTTGGCCGATGAGGCGCAACGCCTCAATCTGCGTCGCCAACATCCCCCGGCCGGGGTCGCTCGGCCGCAGCGCCTCCCAGTCGGCCGGTTGCGTCACGGGGTAGCGCGTCGTCCGGCGCGTGCCCTCAATGTGGCCCTCCCAGCGGTCTTCGACGCCCCAATCGACGACGGAGTAGCTGCTGGCCGGGCCAATTTTGAGTAAGTCCCAATCGTAGTCGGCCTGCCACTTCAGATGGGCGGCGGCCAGGGCGGCGGCATGTTGGTCATCGCCGGGCCAGTGCCGCCACAGGGCCACCGGCAGGCGGTCGGTTGGCTCGCCGGCGATGGTCGCTTCCAGTCGTTTGCGTTTGGTCCAGTTGGTCATGGTGCTGTTGGGCCTATGCGCCCATCTCTGGGGCGCTGCTCGTCTTACTCAGTGACATCGACCGGGCCGAGGATGAGCCGGTCGCCGATGAGGTTACCCGCAGCGTCGGCCATGTGCAAGCGGCGTTGGCCGACCATTTCGTATAGGCCGACCTCGATGTAGTACTGGCCCGGCGGCAGATCGGCCGGCAGCACCAGCCGGTAAGGGTCGAGCAGGCGCTGGCCGGGCAGCCACTTGGGAATCCACAGATACGTGGGCGCGGAGCCGCCCAACGGCGTGTAGTCGAAGGCCACCAGCGGCCGGTTGGCGGCGTCGATGAGGTGGACGAAGACAGTGTAGCTCTCCTCGGCCGGGGCCAGGCTCTGCCACAGCAGGCGCAATTGCACCGTGTCGCCGGCGTGGGCCGGCAGCGGAGCGGCCCAGATGGCCGCGCGCCGCTGGCCGCTGGCGCTGGCCGTCGCCCCGACCAGGCCGACGCGCTGGCGGAAGTTGGCCAGCAGGGGCGGGATGGCCGGTTGCTGGTCGCGGGCGGCCACGGTCAGTTCGCCCAGCGACAGCTCCGGCCCCGTCTCGTTACGGCTCAGGTTGCGCAACGCCACGGTGACGGGGTAAACGCCGGCGGGCAGGTTGTGGGGCAGGGCGAAGTCGAAGCGCTCGACGATGACCTCGCCCGGTTGCCACTGGGGCGAAATGAGATGGCTATCGGTCGTGAACGGAAAAGTCAGTGCGCCGGCGCGGACGACGGGGGCGTAGTAGTCGGCCGTGCCGTCCGGGGCGCGCAGGGCCAGCGTCAGGGGCACGTAGTCGCCGCCGGTCACGACGCGTTGCGGCAGGGCGTAGCCGGCCAGTTGGGCCGCGCCGCGGCCGGCCAGCGGCGTCAGGTCGGGTGGCAGGCTGGTGTCGCCCGGTTCGACGACGCGATAGAACGGGCCGTCGGGCCGCAGGCGGAAGCCGGCCGCGACGATCTCGCGCCGGTAGTTGCTCAGATAGACGGGCCCGCCGGGCAGGGTGTCGAAGACGCTCTCCAGCCACGGCCGGGCGGTGGAGACGAGGACGGGGCGGATGTCGGCCTCGTCGGGCCAGCGCCCCTCGACGAAGCGAGCGTACCAGAGTGGCGTCATGTGTTCCCAGTCGTTGAGAAGAGTGGCCCCCTCGGCCGCGCCGGCGAAGCGGTCGAAGACGGCATTCGCATAGTCTGCGGCGGCCGTTTCGTCACGCAGGGAGATGGCGGGGACATTGCGGGCCACTTGCAGCCCCGGCCCCAGCAGGAAGAGGCCCGCGGCCAGCAACGCCAGCGCCGCCGGAGCCGTCCGCAGCCGCGTCGCTGTCAGCGCCAGCAAGCCATAGAGGCCGGCGCCGGCCAGCACGGCGATGATGACCAGCAGTCCCAGGAGATAGGCCATGATGTCCTGCGCCCGCAGGCTCATGACGAAGGCGTAGTTGCCAGCCAGGGCCAGGACGTAGAGGACGGCCAGCTTCCAGGCCGCCACGGCCGCGCCCGCCGGCCGCCGCGCAACCAGTGGCCAGAACACGCCCAACAGCGCCAGAAAGATCACTGGCAGCGAGAACTGCAAGCGCAGCAACGACCAGAAGACCAGCGCCCGCGCCGGCACGTCGGCCAACCCGAAGAAGGGCAGGCTCTCGGTCAGGCCGCGGGCCAGGACGTGGTCGAGAAAGCCGCTCAGCGTCGTCATCGTCGCCGGGCCGAAGGGCGGGGCCGTGGCGCTGCGAATGGGGAAGTAGAGCCAGACGGCCAGCCCCAGCAGGGCGCAGGCGACCATGCCCAACCACACGCGCCACTCACGCCAGAGGCGCGGCCGGGCCAAAAGGACGAAGACGGCGTAGGCGGGGAAAGACATCACCGTCAGCGGGTGGTGGGTGACGCCCAGCCCGGCTGTGAGGGCGAAGGCGTAGAGCCAACGCGGCGCGCTGGCCCCGCCCGCGCCCCAACGCGTCAGGAAGAAGAGGTTGGCAGCCAGGAACGCGGCGGTGACGATGTGGGGGTTGGCATGGATGGCGTGTTGCCAGACGTCAGCGGCCAGACCATAGCTGAGCGCGGCAAAGACGGCGGCGACCACATCCCAGGGCGCGCGCAGCGCCGGCAACAGCGTCCGCGCCGCGGCGCGCACCGTGCCATAGATGAACAGCGCCGTCCCTGTGGCCACGGCGGCCGATAGCAGGTGCATCCGCCAGGCGATGGCCCCCACTGGCACGAGCGTCTGAAACAGCTTGCCCAGCAGCGTGTAGAAAGCGTAGCCGGGCGGGTGGGCGATGCCCAGAATGTGGGCGACGAAGGTGTATTCGGTGGGATCGCCAAAGACAACCGTCCGCGCCAGCGTCAGGACGTAGACCAGCGGCAGCAGGAGCAGAGCGAGCGGCAGGAGCGACGGGCGCGGGCGGCGGTGGCTCAGGCTCATGGGATCAGCAGCGGCCGGCGCTCCGGCTCAACATGGGCAGGAAGAGTTTTCGTCCGGCGGGCTGTGCCGGCAGACGCAGGAAGAGCCGCCCATAGCCGTAGCGCGTGTCGGCGCAGGCCGGCCCCTGGTCGATCGACAGTTCCTCCAGATAGAACTGGATCGCCGCCGGCCCGTACCCCGGCCGCTGGTTGCGCACCAGGGCGGCCGCGCCGGCGACGTGTGGCGTGGCCGCCGATGTGCCACTGAAGGCCCGCGTGCCGTAGCTGGCCGTGGACACGCCCGCGTAGGCGCTCATGTCCGGCTTCAGCCGCCCGCCGCCGGGCGCGCCGCCGGGGCCAGCCGTTGGCCCCTCGGAACTGTAGTCGGCCGCCGCGTAGGGGGTGTTGATGCCCACGGCACCCACGGTCAGCGCTTCGGGCGCGTCGGCCAGGTCGCCCAGGCTCATGGCCGGCACGCGGCGGTCCAGCTCGCGGTTGGGTGTCAGCAGGTGGAGGTAGACCGGCCGGCTACCACTGACGCGCTGAATGGCCACGCCGTAGACGGCCGCGCTGCCGCTGGTGACGTAGCTGATGCGTTCGGTCGGCCGTTGGCCAAACTGGCCGGTCTGCGGGTTGTTGGACGAGGCGACGATGTCGAAGCGTGTGCCGTTGTAGCGCAGCAGTAACAGGCGCATGTCCTGGCGCACCTCTGTCCAGTCATCCCAGCGGATGGATAGCGACAGGGCATAGCCGGCCGGGACCTCGTAGGCCGTGCCGTTGCCGGGGCCGAAGACATTGACCTCGACGCCGGGGGCGTACTCATGCAGGCCGTCGCTGTCGGCGTCGGCCCACTGGCCGCTCCAGTGCTGCTCGCGGTAATTGCCCGCGGCCGTCACCCAGAGTACGCCGGCGGCCCGCGCCCGCGCCGCCATGGCCGCGAACTTGCCCGTGCCGTCGCCGGGGGTAACGTTAAGGAAGGTCAGCGAAGTGGAGATGACATCGACGCCCTGACTGATGGCATAGGTCACGGCCTGGTCGAGGTCGATGTCGGTCGAGATTTTGAGCAGGTACAACTCGGCCGCCGGGGCCATATCATGGACGATCTCGGCGCAGGCGGTGCCGTGGGCGGTGGTGGCGTCCACTTCAGCGTCGGGCTGGCCGTCGACAAAGTTCTTGACGACGACCGCCGCCGGCAGCTCTGTGCCCAGCTTGGCATTGTAGCCCTGGAAGCCGGCGTCGATGACAGCCACGCGCACACCCTGGCCGCGCAGCCCGGCGGCATGCCAGGTCGCGGCGTCGGCGCGGGCCACGCCCTCGGAGACGACCGCCGTCGTCTGCGCGTAGTCGGGCGCGCCCACATAGGCCACGCCCGGGGCCGCGGCCACGGCCGCCAGCCGGTCAGGCGACAGCCAGACTTGCAGGGCGTCGCCCAGTGTGCCGGTGACTGTGCCGCCGGCCGCTTCCACGGTGGCGCGTGCGGCCGCCTCGCCGCCGGGGGCGACCACCAGCCGCGCCTGCACGCGGCCATCCTCGACGCGCAGGCCGAGCGTTTCGGCCGCCGGTGCGGCGCGCTCCGGGGCTTGCGCCGCCAACGTGGCCAGGGCGTTATCCAGCTGCGGTGCGGCCGCCGGGGCATCGCCGGGCGCGGCCAGGTCAAGCGCGGGCAGGGGCACGGCCGGCCAGTCGTTGGGGCCGGACGCGCCGGGCAATGAGTGCGCGCCGGTCGGCGCGGCAGCCAGCAGCACCAGGGCCAGCAACAGGAGCGGGACGAACTTCTTCATGGGCTGAGTTTTATCCCAAACGGGCATCTTTGGTCGTGTCCCTCACTCGCCCTTTAGTTGGCGACAGGAGGCGGTCATAGATGGCCTCGGTCTCGGCCGCAGCCCGTGCCCAGCTGAACTGCGCCGCCTGGGCCAGCCCCAGCGCGCGCCGGTGGGCGTACTCGTCGCCGCCGGCCAATAGGCGGGCGATGACGGCGGCCATGGCCTGGCTGTCGGTCGGGTCAAAGTAGGCCGCGGCCGCGCCGCCGACCTCGGGGTGGCTGCTACTGTCGCTGGCGGCCACGACCTGGCCGCAAGCCATGTGCTCCAGGATGGGCAGGCCGAAGCCCTCGTATAGGCTGGGCTGGACGGCCAGCGCCGCCGCGCCGATGATGGCCGGCAGGTCATCGTCGGGAACCCAACCCAGCGGCCGGACGACATCGCCCAGCCCCTCGGCGTCGATGCGGGCGAAAAGCTCCTCGTCGAGCCAACCCCGCGCCCCGGCCAGGAGGAGGTGTAGGTCTGGAAAGGAACGGCGTAGCATCTGGAAGGCGTCCAACAGGCGCAACAGGTTTTTGCGCGGTTCGATGGTGCTCAGGTGGATGAGGAAGCGTTGGGGTAGGTGGTAGCTGTCGCGGACAGCGGCGATCCTGGCCGGAGTGGGGGGCTGAAAATGGGACGCGGCGGCCTCATACACAACCGTCACTTTAGCCGGATCGACGCCGTAGAACTGGACGAGATCGCGCTTGGTTGCCTCCGACACGGCGACGATGGCCGTCGCCCGGCGACAGTAGAGCGGCATGGCCCGGTTGAGATACCAGTAGTTAAGCGACTTGTGGTATTGGGGGAAGAGCTTGAAGATGAGATCGTGGACGGTCAGTACCGTCGGCGCGGTGCGCAGAGGCAGCAGCAGGTGTTCGGTGCTGTGGAACAGTTCCACGCCGGGCACGAGACGGTCGAAGCCGGCGCCGGCCATCTGCCCCAGCAGCACGGCCATGCGCCACGGCTTGTAGCCCCAGCGCACCGAGCGCCGGGGCACTCCCGCGGGCAGCCCGGCCGGCTCGGCCGCGCCCTCGCCCCGGTTATAGAACAGGGCGTAGCGCTCCGGCCGCCGTTCGATGAGGGCCGTGGCCAGCCGCTCGCTATAGCGCCCCAGGCCGGCCTTGCTGTGGACGGCGGCGGAGATGTCGATGTAGATCATGGACGGTAGAGACGTGCCGGCGGCGCGTCTCTACAGTGACTGCAAGACCCGGCGCGTCAGCACGGCGGCCATCTCGGCGCGATAGGCGGCGTCGCCGCGAAAGTCGCCGGGGTGGTGGGCGGCGGCGCGAGCCGCCTCGGCCGCGGCGATGATGGCTTCGGGCGTGCCGTCGCCCAGGGCGGCCTCGGCCGCTCGCAGACGCATGGGCCGCGGGCCAATCCCCGTGGCCGTCAGCCGGGCCGCGCCGTCATCCGGCTGCCACAGCGTCACGGAGACGATGGGCGTGTCGGCCGGAGTGCGGGCCACGCGCTCGGCCGCGCCGCGTCCCTGGGGGCAGTAGACATCGATCTCGGTGATCAGTCCCGGCGGCTGGTCGTTGTCGGCCATATAGCCAGCCACGCTGAGCGTCTCTGGCGCGGGCAGGCGCAGGTTCACTGTCGTGCCCAGCGCCATCAGCGCGGCCACGAACTCGCTGTCGGGCAGCCGCGAGGCGATGATGCCGCCGACGGTGGCGGCGTGGCGATAGGTGTTTGGCCCGGCGCGATGGATGGCGGCGCGCAGCAGAGCCACCGCGCCCTGCAGCCCCGTCAGCGGAGCCAGAAAGTCGTCGAGATCGACCAGGCGGACCATGGCGCCCACGCGCAACAGGCGGCCGTCGTCGGCCCAGGTCAGGTGATCCAGACCGGCGTCTTGCAGATCGACGACGGCGGCGTCAATGCCTGTCTCGGTGGCCAGCAGGTCAGTGCCGCCGGCCAGGGGGACGGTGTTGGGTTGGCGCAGCAGGTCGAGGGCTTCGTCGACGCTACGGGCACGGTAGTAGGCAATGGGTTGTTTGGGCATATGCTCTCTCTGGGGTCAGATGTTCGCTACGAATGAGGCCCATCTTAGCCCGTGACGGGCATTTTGTCATCTTGACAACGGCCGTCTGGCCCTTACAATACTCACATTAATGCCAGATGAGCGACGGCGCGCCTGCGTCGGGGTCAGGAGCGCAACAATCTGCGCTAGACGGCGTATTGAACATAGAAACTGTGGCCGAAAATGTTTGTCCAAGAGAGTGAGTCCCTATGTTCGAAGCGATGAGCGGTCTGAGCACCGCTTTCGGTCTGTCCGGTAGCGCCGGGCTGAACGCCTACATCCCGCTGCTGGTAGTGGCCCTGGCGGCGCGTTTCCCGCTGAGCGACCCGCTGGTTAAGCTGCAAGCGCCCTATGACTTGCTCAGCAGTTGGTGGGCCATTGGCCTGATCGCCGTGCTATTGGTGGTCGAGATCGTCGCCGACAAAATACCGGCGGTCGATAGCGTCAACGACGGCATCCAGACCTTCGTGCGCCCGGCCGCTGGCGCGATCCTGTTCGCCGGCAGCGCCCACGTCATCACCGACATCCACCCCATCCTGTCGTTGGCCGCGGGGTTGCTGCTGGCCGGCGGCGTCCACGCCACAAAGGCGGCGGCGCGGCCGATGGTGACTGTATCGACGGCCGGCGTCGGCAACCCGATCGTCAGCACGCTGGAGGACATTGTCGCCGTGGTCGTCTCCGTCCTGGCGGTCGTCCTGCCCATCATCGCCGCCGTGCTCCTGCTCGGTTTTGTCATTCTCATCATCGTTGCCGTGCGGCGCTGGCGGGGGCGCAAGATGGTCGTGTAGTCGCCTTTCATCGTTGCGCCGGCCGGCGCCTTCCGGGGCGGGCTGGTCATGTCGAGGTTGTCTCCGGTCGCCAATCGGCGCTGTGCGCCGCGTCGGCCGGCAATCCCATTATTCTGTAACTTGGAGGCTTTAGAACATGAATAATCGCTCGATGTTGATTTCTGCCCTGGTGGGCGCGCTGGTGATGATCGTCCTCAGCAATGTGCCCGTCCTTAATATCATCAACTGTCTGCTCTGCGCCGGCATCTGGATCGGCGGCATGGTGGCTGCATGGTTCTACCGGCGGCAGACGGGATTGTCGCTGACCATTGGGCAGGCGGCCGTTGTCGGTGCTGTGGCCGGCGTCATTGCCGGCATCGTCGGCGCGATTCTGGCCGCGTCCATAGGCGCCGATGCCATTCAGACGGCGATTGACTCCGATCCGACGGGTCAGGTGCGGGGCGCGCTGGGCGGCATTGTCGGCGGCACGGGATCGTTCCTGATCAGCTTCGTGATCAACATCATCTTCTACCCGCTGTTCGGGGCCATCGGCGGGATGATCTACGCGGCGCTCACCAACCGGCCGACCGCGAAGATGCCGTAACCGCAATTGGCGGCCAGATAGATGCAGGGGCGGACAGCGATCCGCCCCTGTTGCTTTTTGGAGCGGGTTGGGCGATTCAGGCCGGTAGCGCGCCGCGGCGCGCCAGCGCCAGCAGTTGGGCCAGCGCCAGCCGAGCCGCGGCGCGGTCAGCGGCCGGCAGCGGCAGGGCGGCGAATTCGTCCTCATCCAATACCGTCGCTTGCCCATCCGGCGACACCCACACATCCAGCGCCAGGTCGTCGCAGCGCACACTCTGCTCGTCGAACATCGCCGGGCGGCAGATGTTGGCATACCAGCCCTTAAGCGCGCCGTCGTCGCGATCGTAGACGGCGAAAATGTTGTACCAGCGGTCGGTGTAGAAGGTTTCGACGAAGCGGTCGCCGCGCTTGAAGGTTGTGTAGCCGAGGGGCATGTCGTCGCGGTTGAAGAAGGCTTCCAGGCGAATGCTATGGGCGTCGCGGGCCAGGACGCGGCCGGGGTACTGCCACACCTCGCGTCCGGTGTGGTCGAGCTTGTAGACAGTGATGGCGTTGGTCATTGTCTGGTTCCCTCGCCCCTGGGGAGAGGGTTAGGGAGAGGGTGCCGATTGCCTGGAGGCAGACCCTCCCCTAACCCCTCCCGGAGGGCGGGGGATTATTGTTCCCTCGCCCCTGGGGAGAGGGTTAGGGAGAGGGTGCCGATTGCCTGGAGGCAGACCCTCCCCTAACCCCTCCCGAAGGGCGGGGGATTGTTGTTCCCTCCCCTAACCCCTCCCGAAGGGCGGGGGATTTTGTTCCCTCTCCCTCTGGGAGAGGGTTAGGGAGAGGGCCGGGAGAGAGACTAACCGCCCTGCTGTAACGCCCGCCGCAAATCGGCCACTTCCGCCTCCAGCTCTTGCAGCGTCGTTTGCTGCTGCCCTAGCCGCTCCCGCTCGGCGCGAACAAAGCGGTCGAACGGGGCGATCGTGTCCTCGATGCGTTGCGCGCCGCGGCGCATTTCGCGCTCGAACTGCTGCTCCAGATTACCGACCAGCCGGGTGCGCAGGTCGGTCAGCTTGGTGGTGAATTCGGCCTTGCTCTTGCGCTTGCGGGCGGGCAGGATGAGCAGCCCCAGGGCCGCCGCGGCCACGCCGGCAATGATGCCGGTGAAGTCGAGAAAGGCGGCTTGGGTGACGACAGCGATGATCACGCCGATGCTGGCCCCGACGCCGGCCAGCCCGGCGTTGACCACGGCCTGCCGCGCCGCCATGGCCAACTCGGCCGCTTCATGTGTCTGATCATAGCTCTCCACGGCCAGCCGCGTCGACCGGCCGATGGAGTCGATCAGCCGCTGGCGGTCCCAGGCCAGCGTGCCCTCGCGCGGCGCGTCGCCGACGATGCGGTTTAGATTGGCGTCGCGGCGTTTGCCCAGGTGATCGGCCACGGCCGTCCACTGGCGCAGGTCTTGCTGCACCATCCAATCGACCAGTTCGTTGACGCGATCTTCGATCTGGTGCGGCGTGTCAGCCACCACTTCATCCTGGAAGTTCTGCTCCAGTTGCTTGGAGCGCAGCAGGTCGGGGATGCGACCCAGGCGCAGGTGCTCATCGAGGAAGTCATTGCCGCGCTTTTCCATCGACAGAAGAAGGCTGTCGATTTCGCCGATGCGGGCGCGGAAGTTGCGCTTCATATCGTCGTCGTAATAGACCATCTGGCTACGGATGTCGTCGAGCAACTTGGTGTCGCCACTGAGAGTGGCCAGGTCGGCGTTGACCTGGTCGAGCCGTTGCCGGATGAGACGGCTGCCGACGCCCAGCGGATTGAGCAGCTTCAGGCGGAAGCGCCCTTCGTCGTCGAGTGTTTCGGTGATGTAGCGTTCCAGCGGCTCGAAGCGGCTTGGCCCCCACTGCTCCGGCTGGCCGCGCTTGGCTGCCTGCGCCAGCCGGGCGGACACGGGGAAGACGGCGGCCACGTCGCCGATGAGTGTCTGGGCCGCGCTGGTGACAAAGGCGACGACCTGCTCGACTTCGGCCGGGCTGAGGATGTCGATCTTGTTGATGACCAGGACGATCTTCTTGCCCCAGTTGCGAATCTGTTCCAGAAAGCCGCGCTCGCTCTCGGTGAAGGGGCGGTCGGCCGAGGTGACGAACAGGACGAGGTCGCTGCGGGGAATGAACTCGGCCGTCAGGGCCTCGTGCTCGCGCATGATGGCGTTGGTGCCGGGCGTATCGACGACGGTGATCTTGCTGAGCAGTTCCACCGGCGCGGTCTGCACCCAGACGCCGTTCTCGCCCGGCCGGCGCTGGGCTGTCTCGCCGTAGCGCAGGAGGTAGATCTGGTCCGTCGTCGGCGTAACGCCCTCTGGCTGCAACGTCTGGCCCAGCAGGGCGTTGATGAAGGCCGACTTGCCGGAGTTGAACTCGCCGGCGATGACCAGCAGGAATAGCTCGTCCAGCTGCTGGATCGACTTGATGAGGGCGGCGCGGCCGTCCGGCTCGGCGCTGTCGGCCAGCACATCGCGCAGGCGACCGAGGGCGTCGCGGGTTTGCTTCAGTAGGGCTTCCTGGCTTTCAGTTAGAATTGCGTCCATCACTCTCTCATTTCAATGGGTGATTGTACCCGACATCGCCTGACAGGGGAAACGCGGGCGACCCGGATGACGACTTGGAACGCAAAGGCCGTGGATCAAGCGGATGGACGCGAATCGGAACGATCTTCTTCGCGAGAAGCCGTCTAATCCATGTCAGCCGCGTGCCATTCTTCCCATCCGGGCGATTGTCGTCCACCGGCGTGTCATTCTCGGCCGCTGTTGCTATCATACGGCATAGTGCCCACAGCGGAAGTGCCTGCGATACAGACCAGAAGGGGGTATCTGTGACGCTCAACGTCGGCGACATCCTGGCCAATCGTTACCGAATCGTCAAGCTCGTTGGTCAGGGCGGATTTGGGGCCGTGTACCGCGCCTGGGATTTGTCGCTGAAAGTGCCGGTGGCCGTTAAGGAGAACCTCGATACCGGCCCGGAGGCCCAGCGCCAGTTTGAGCATGAGGCCCAGTTGCTGGCCCCCCTGCGCCACCCCAATCTACCCCGCGTCAGCGATCACTTCTTTGTCCCCGACCAGGGGCAATATCTGGTCATGGATTTCGTCGAGGGGCAGAGTCTGGCGGAGGTGCTGGCCGCGCGCGGCGGCCCGCTGAACGAGGCCGAGGCCCTGGCGTGGATCAACCAGGTGTGCGACGCGCTGGAGTACCTGCACGCGCGCAACCCGCCCATCATCCACCGCGACATCAAGCCCCAGAACATCATCATCACTGCCGAGGGTCGGGCCGTGCTGGTGGACTTCGGCATCTCCAAGGCCTATGATCCCTTGCTGACAACGACGCGCGGGGCGCGGGCGGTGACACCGGGCTACAGCCCGCCGGAGCAGTACGGCATGGGCAAGACAGACGCGCGCAGCGATGTCTACGCCCTCGGCGCGACGCTCTACACGCTCCTGACCGGGCAAACGCCGCTGGAGAGCGTGGCGCTGATCACCGGCATGGAGACGCTGCTGCCGGTGCGCCAGGCCAACCCCGGCGTCAGCACCCGAACAGAGGCGGTCATCGCCGCGGCGATGGCCCTTTCCAGCAGCCAACGGCTCGGCAACGCGACGGCATTGCGGAATGCGTTGGCGGGCAGGGCCGTGGTTATTCCCCGGCCGGGGCCGGAGACGCCCGGGCGACGGGTCATGCCCGCGCCGGTCTGGCTGGGGTTGGTGGCCATCGTTGCTGTGGTGGGCGTGGCCGTCGTGCTCCTGCTGCGAAAGCCCCCGCCGGTGCCGCCGGTCGTCACGCCATCGGGTGGCACAGCGATCGCCGAGGCGACGGGCATTGTCGCGGCCGCGCCGACAATGCCGGCGACGCAGGAGGCCACTCCAGCAGTGGCGGCCGCGTCGCTGCCGCAGGCGACGAACACAGCCGAACCTACGGCCACAGAGCCGCTGCCGACGGCGACCACA
>WBZM01001320.1_pt1 | contig 25183 bp, 20 predicted proteins | sample 5204271 | NCBI WGS metagenome assembly WBZM01 (sample SAMN12344346, study PRJNA552823) | activated sludge metagenome | biome: Activated sludge suspended growth; feature: Nitrification reactor; material: Wastewater; isolation source: activated sludge from nitrification reactor of wastewater... | reverse complement strand
GATGACCCGGACCTGCAACAGGGGCGCCAAACCCATGAGCAGACCCCAGATCGTGGTGAGAACGGCAAGACTTTGCGCGAACAACTTCGAGGACTCCTTGACTCCCGACGAAACGATGGATCGAGGAGAAGGAGTTATCGGAAGTCCCGCCGACACGTCTCGGACCCGTACAGCGGCAGGTCGATCAGCGCAGCGTGCATGGCATCACTCTACGACTCCCTACCGACTCAGGGAGCCACCCGCCGAGCGACCGCCTCGCCGCTCTTCAGGTAGATCCGCCAGGCGTGGTAGGTCTTCGTGTACGGATTGCGGCCGTAGATCAGCACGCCGCGCCGCAGTTGGCGCACCTTCAACGCGACCACACGGTCAGTCGGCACCGCGGCCCGCGTGGCCGCGTCGATCGCCGCCACATTCGGTCCGGAGGCGTTCACCGACGCCGCCACCGCCCGGCTGATCTGCTTCATGGTTGAGTTCAGCGAGGCCGCCTGTGACGCTTTCTGCCAGGCGGCGAAGGACACCGCACCGGCGGGAGCGGTGATCGACTGCGCACCGTAGGTGATGGCGATCGCACCGAACCGGGTGACCCGGCCCTGTCCGTCCGTGACGACGACGAAAGGGCCTTCCCCAGGCAGCGTGAAGACCCATCGCGACCCATCCCGATCGACGGAGTCGGCAGCGGCGAGGTCCTGCGCGCAGGTGGCGGACAGGGGCACTGCGGCCCGGGCGGCGTCATCGAAGGTCGCCGACCAGCCCGCGGCGGGGCTCCAGAAGGCCCCCGGATTCAGCCACCACGTCGCACCGGGTCGCTTGATGTAACGCAGTGCCGCTCGGCGGTCCTTTGGGCGCAAACCGTCATCGGCCACAGCACCGAAGGTGCCCTCCCCCGCGATGGCCACGCGGTTGGTGCCAGGACCGGAGACCGCAAACCGGTCACCGGTCACGGCCACGCTGGAGTCGCCGTCGACGGCACGACCACCCACCGAAGTCAACGCAGAACTGGTCGACGCGCAGGCGGCGGTCACGGACTCGAGGGCCTCGGGCAGGGGAACAGGTGCGGCGACTGCGGGGGCGGCGCACACCGCGGTCAGCAGCATGGTCACGCCCGAGATCAGGGCTGGACGCATGACCCCAAGGGTAACCGCCGGATCAGCGTCGCAGTTGTGTGATCTCCACGTCGACCCCGAGGCCCTGGCTGGCACCGCCCGCGTAGATGCCCTTCAGCGGCGGGACGTCGGCATAGTCGCGGCCCCGCGCGACGAGCACGTGCGCGGCACCCACCGTGCGGTCGTTCGTGGGGTCCAGCCCCTCCCAGCCGCCGTTCCACACCTCGACCCAGGCGTGCGACTCCCCCCGCACGGTTTCGCCGAGCGCTTCTTCTTCGGTGTGCAGGTAGCCGGACACATACCGCGCCGGGATCCCGGCGGAACGCAGCAAGGACAACATGGCGTGGGCGAAGTCCTGGCAGACCCCGGAACCCGCATCCCACGCTTCGCCGGCCGTGGTCGACACCGTGGTCGATCCCGATGCGTAGGAGATCCGGTCGCGCACCATCTCGTTGCACAGATCCACGGCATCCGCAGGCGTGGGGCAGGCGCGCAACTGATCGACGAGTCCCGCTCGGTGCTCGTCCTCGCGGGCGTCGTCGACGTAGGAACTGGTCACCAAGTACTCGCACCAACGGTCGAGGACCTTCTCGCTGGCAAGATCCTCCCAGGTTGCCCCCGCGGCGCGGTGGTAGCCACCGGCGGTGTCGACGGTGCTGGTGGCGATGACCTCGAGGACGTCGTGCGGTTCGTGGGTGTCGAAGGACTCGACGCGTGCCCCCCAGTAGTCGGTGTACACAAGGACCGCTGCCCGGGGTTCCACGCGCAATTCATGGGCGATGAGCACCTGTCCGTCGTCATCGAGCGGGGTCATCCTGACCTCGTTGAAGGAGGAGACGACAGGCGAGGCGTAGCGGTACCCCGTGCGGTGCTGAATGCGCAGACGACGACCGGGCATCAGTTGCTCCACACGATCGTGCCGACCGGGCGGAAGAAGGCAGCTGCCACCACGTCGGAGGCACGCGCTGAGGACTGCTGGACGAGTTCGATGAGGCCGTCCACCTCCTCCGGATGTGGGTCCACCGCGTACTCCAACTGCGAGCGCAGAAGGCCCACCTCGCGCAGCAGGTCACCACCGTCGCTGGCCCCCCGCGCCGCAAGCCCTCGCACGGCCTCCTCCGCGTTGGAGGAACTCACGCGCATCGAGCGGGGATGGTCGGGATCGAGTAGGAGGAATCGCCGCACCTCGTCACCGGTCAGTGGGTGCTGGGTACGCAGGAACGCGTTGAGTGACGCCGCCGAACGCAGTGTCGCCACCGGCCCGCCCTCCGGCCACAACTGGTCGTGCCGCACCGCGAGCACGCGGGCCATCATGTCCAGACGTTCCAGGGAACGCCCCAGGGACAGGAACAGATGACCCTCATCCCGAGGCACCGTCCAGTCGATCTGCCCCACCACGACCGCGAGTCTTTCCACGACGCGGTACAGGGCGTAGGCGGGGCTCGTCGCGACGATGGGACCGCGGATGCCGGCGAGGTGCGCGGCGTTGAGAGCCTCGAAGACGTCGGCGGACAGCGACTCCCGCACACCGCGGGCATTCTCCCGCGCCATCGTGATGGCTCCCGAGATGGTTGCCGGATCGGAGGAGTTCCCGACCACCGCGGTCACCAGGTCCCCTGCATCGGTGGCTGACTGCGGCGGCAGGGACAGTGCATCGAGCAGGACAGCCGCCGCCAGCTCCTCGGGCACGGTCCGTTCTTCGACCATGAGCTGGTGGTGCTCGGCCAGCAGCCTGGAGGTGGCCTCGGCCCGCTCGAGGTAGCGACCGATCCAGAAGTAGGACTCCGCGATCCGGCTCAGCACGGCGCACCGTCCTGCGAGTCCGTCTGCGGCGTCTCGGATTGCTGCTGCTGGTTCTCCTGTTGGCGCATCCGCTCGTCGTGCGTGGTCGGTGAGTGCACACGGGCCGGCACCGCGGCGAGGACCCGGGTAAGCCGTGGTGTGGGGCGCTCGGGCGGGGTGTACTGCACCGAGTGGTCCTGCTCGGCAACCACCCACGTGTCCTTCGAGCCACCCCCCTGACTGCTGTTGACCACCAGCGAGCCTTCCGGCAGCGCCACCCGGGTGAGACCACCAGGGAGCACGAAGATGTGGTCCCCATCGTTGACGGCGAAGGGCCGCAGGTCCACGTGCCGGGGCGCGAGTTCACCATCGTCCACCAGCGTGGGACACGTCGAGATCCGCACGATGCGCTGGGCGATCCAACTGCGGGGATCCGCCTGAACCTGCTTCGCCAATGTCGCCAACTGGGCGTCAGTGGCCTTGTCACCCACCACGAGGCCGTAGCCGCCCGAGCCGTCGACGGGCTTGAGCACCATCCGGTCGAGCCGGTCGAGAACGAACTCGCGCTGCTCGGGATCCTGCAGGTCGTAGGTGTCGATGTTGGGCAGGATCGCCCTTTCGCCGAGGTAGTACTCGATGAGTGCCGGGACGTAGGGGTAGATGGCCTTGTCGTCGGCCACGCCGTTGCCGACCGCGTTCGCGATGGTCACCCGGCCGGCACGCGCGGCGTTCAGCAGGCCCGGGACACCGAGCACGGAATCGGGCCGGAAATGCACTGGGTCGAGGTAGTCGTCATCGATGCGGCGGTAGAGCACATGCACCGGTTTGGGACCGCGGACCGTGCGCATCCAGACCTGGTCGTCGCGGCAGTAGAGGTCACGGCCCTCGACGAGCTCGACGCCCATCCGGCGGGCGAGGAACGCGTGCTCGAAGTGCGCCGAGTTGTGCACGCCGGGGGTGAGCACCGCGACCTGCGGATCCGCCACACCAGCGGGTGCCGCCGCAAGCAACGCGTCGAGCAGGCGTTCCGGGTATTCGGCCACGGGTTGCACGCGCTGGTCACTGAACAGTTCGGGCAGCACGTGGGCGAGCGCGCGGCGGTTCTCCAACACGTACGAGACGCCGGACGGACAGCGCAGGTTGTCCTCGAGGACCGCGAAGACACCCTCCTCGTCGCGGATCAGGTCGATACCTGCGACGTGGATGCGCACACCGTTGGGGGGCTCGATGCCCCAGGCCTCCCGGTGGAAGTGGCTGGAACTGGCCACGAGTCGGCGCGGCACGATCCCGTCGTCCAGGACCCGTCGCGACCCGTACACGTCCGCCAGGAACATCTCCAAGGCCTTGATGCGCTGGGCGACCCCCTGCTCGATCACGCGCCATTCGGCGGCGCTGAGCAACCGCGGCACGAGGTCCAACGGCAGTGGACGCTCCTTGCCGGCCAGGCTGAACGTGATGCCCTGGCGGTTGAAGTACGCGTCGATCAGCCGCCCGCGTTCCGACAGACCCTCCTCGCCGAGCCCGGCCAGGACGGTCTTCAACGCTTCGACGGCATCGACGTCCGCGAGGTCGCCGTCCATCTCCTGATAGGCAGGCAGTACGGAGTCGACATCGGGCACGGGGCAATCCTGCCACTCCTGCCGATCATCACGGAAGGTCGGACGGCATCCTTAACAGCCCGGAAACAAGACCGTCGGCGATCTCCAGACGATCCGGACCTTCGACGACCACCGCATCCGGCAGGAGGGTGCGGTACTCCTCGAAGGCCATCTCCCGTCCGCCGGGGTCGTCACGGATCCCATCGGCCACCCACGGGATGTCCGGGGCCATGAGTAGGACCAGGTCGTAGTTGTTGTCCGCGACGGCGGCGAGCAACTCCTCGGTGACCTCGGCCGGGCCCACTTCGTAGCCGGGTCGCGATCGTGCCGCGCAGACATGCCAGACCAGGGGTGTCGCACAGGTGCCGTCGGCGATGACGACGCCTGTGCCGCTGCGTGCTGCGAGAACAACCTCCGCGGCCGCTTCGGCGGCGCGGTGCATCAGGCTCGTCGCCCACTGCTCGCGATAGGACCAGGGGTGGGAGGGGGGTAACTGCTGTGCGAGCAGACGTCCCTGTTCGGCCACGACCTCCACGGGCACCGACCGCCTGGACAGCCGGTCGGCCAAGTGCTCGACAAGCGTCGTCTTGCCGCTGGACTCGGGGCCGACGACCCCGACGCGCCGGATCAGGCGACCGACTGGTCGTCGGCGGGTTTGGCGGGGGCCTTCGCCGCCTTTGCCGCAGGCTTGCGCTTCTTGCCGGCGGGGGCCTTCTTGGCCGCAGGTGCCTTCTTGGCCGCGGGCGCAGGCTCCTCGGCAGCGACGTCCTGACTCGCCTCAGCGGCCTCCTGGGCCTCGATCTCCTGGGCTGCCTCGTCCGCGGCAGCCTGCACCTTCTCGGCGGCCTCGAAGGCCGCCTCTGACGTCGACAGCGCAGCCTTGTCGGCCGCAGTGCTCGCCTTGTCCGCAGCCTTCTCCGCGGTCTCTGCCAACTCGGCTGCGGCGTCCGCGGTGGACTTCGCGGCTTTGTCGACCACACTGGCAGCCTTGCGGGCTGCAGACTCCGCCGTGACACCGGCCTGCGCGGCGGCTTCGGCGGTTGCGTCGGCGGCCTTGTCAGCGACCTCGGCCGCTTTCTCTGCGACGTCGGCGACCTTGACGGCAGCATTGGCCGCCCGGCGGGTCACACCCTCGGCGATGTCATCGGCGGCCACCGACGCCTGCCGCACCCACTCCTGGCGGCGTCCGTTCTCCCGGCGCTTGCTCCACAGGATTCCGGCCGCCACTGAACCCACGGCCACTCCGACCGCAACCAACCGACGCATCTGACACCCTCCTTGGGCTCTTCTAGCGTCAGCCTGCCACGACCTGTCGACCTGTGCGGGACGGACCTCCCGATTCGTGGGGAACCGTGCAGTCCGGAAGGTCGTCCTAATCACATGCGAGTCGACCATCAGGTACAGCCATCCGTCGGGGTGCGCGCGTCCGGACGCCTGCGCTTCTCCGTGACCGCACCCCACTGCCAGGGACAGTTGCGGCTCATGGTCCTGGACCGCGAAGGACGCGTCCAGCACCGCATGCCGCTTGACCCCCGCGGCGTCCGCACTCCTCTGCAACTGACCGGTTTCCCGCGCGGGGAGGTCTTCCTCGTCTGCGCCTTCTGCGAGGACGAACTCGTCTGGTCTGCGCCGGTACTGGCGGGCTGAGGTTCCCCCGGAGGATCGCGTCCCCGGCGTCTAGGCTCATCTGGTGGGCAACTTCGAAGTCATCGCCATCCAGACCGACGATCGGCTCGACCCTGCGGTCTTCCGGGAGGTGGGCAGCATCGTCGGGTCCTACGTGGACCAGGAGGTGGCCAACCCGATCACGATCGCGTTGCGCGACGCGCTCGAAGAGCCGATCGACCCCTCCCAGATCCTCAACACCGCGGTCGGTTTCGCCAACACCGTGGCGCTGCTTGCGCTCGCGGTGACCCAGGACGAGGAGGCCGCCGCTCGTGTCGTACGGGACACTCTGCGGCTCGGTAACGGCGGCGAGGACCCCGACGCCGAGACTCTGATCCTGCGGATCCTGCAGCCCGTGGATCGCGCACCCGAACAGATCAGTGGAAACACCCTGACCGCGATCGCGAACTACGGGGATATGGCCGTCCGACTCACGGATCAACTCGACATACCGCGCGAGACCCTGTCCGCTGCCGTCTCCGCCGCCGCCGCGAAGGTCGGCTGACAGGGACCGGGTCCTCGCCGTTCTGCAATGTCGCCGAGGCGTGCCTAGGCTCGTGCCCGTGGCCAAAGCGGTGTATGTGACCTCGATGGAACCGGCCAGCGGGAAGTCGATGATCTCGCTGGGACTCATGGAAGCGTTCAGCCGGCACACGGCACGCGTCGGGTACTTCCGGCCCGTGGTCGCCAGCCCGGGCTCCGACGACACGACGATCGACCTGATCAATCGCCGCTACGGCCTCAACCAGACCCATGAGCAGTCCTTCGGGATCACCACCGACCAGACCAGGGAGGTGGGATCGCTGCACGACGCCGACGGACTGATCTCGGAGATCATGGGCAAGTTCGACTCCCTGGCCGCCGACTGCGATGTCGTGCTGGTCGAGGGCACGGACTACACCGGCGCCAGCGCGGCATTCGAGTTCGAACTGAACGTCACGATGGCGCTGAACCTCGGGGCGCCCGTCCTGCTCGTGATCAGCGCTCACCACCACCGTCCGGATCAGGTCCGGGGTGCGGTGTACGCCGCCCGCGAGTCGTTGCAGGAGCACGAGGTGAACCTGCTCGGGGTCGCCGTCAACCGCGTCGAGCACGACCACCTCGACACCATCCGGGATTCCCTGAAGGACCTGCAGGAGCCGGTCTGGATCATCCCCGAGGAGAAGACCCTGCAACTGCCCTCGCTGCATCAGATCTCCGCCGAACTGCAGGCCCACCTGCTGTTGGGCAATCAGGAATCGCTCGACCGCGAGGTGACCGGCGTCCGTGTCGCCGCCATGACCCTTCCCAACCTCTTCGACCGGCTGCATGACGGTGTCCTGCTGGTCACCCCCGGGGATCGCTCCGACGTCCTGCTCGCCGCGGTGACCGCCCGCTTCAGCGACAAGGTCCCGAGCATCAGCGGGGTGATCGTCACCGGCGGGGTCGAGCCGGATCCCCGCATCCTCAGCTTCGCCCGAGGTCTCGACTCGGCCGTCACACCACTGTTGCTGTCACATCTGGACACCTACGAAACTGCCCATCGCATCGCGACCCTGACGCCGCAGATCCGCTTCGGTGATGACCGCCGGATCGCCGCCGCGCTCGGCCTGTTCGAGGCGGCGGTCGACACATCGGATCTCATGGAGCGCATCGAACTCGCGGACACCCCCGTCACCACTCCGCTGATGTTCGAGCACAGGCTTGCCCGATCGGCACGCCAGGACCGCAAGCGGATCGTCCTGCCAGAAGGTGATGACGACCGCATCCTGCGGGCGGCAGACCAACTGCTGCGCAGATCCGTGTGTGACCTCACCATCCTCGGCTCCCCCGAGACGATCACCGACCGCGCGAAGTCCATGGGCTTGGACATCTCCGCGGCCACACTCATCCACCCCGAGCACTCCGACCTTCGCGACGAGATGGCCCACCTGCTGTGCGACCTGCGGGGGCACAAGGGCATGAGCATGGACATCGCCCACGACGCGGTGACCGACGTGACCATCTTCGGCACGCTTCTGGTGAAGGCCGGCCTGGCCGACGGCATGGTGAGCGGCGCCGCCCACACGACCGCGGACACCGTTCGCCCGGCACTTCAACTGATCCGCACCACGCCCGAATCGTCGGTGGTCTCCAGCGTCTTCTTCATGTGCCTCGCGGACAAGGTCCTCGTCTACGGGGACTGCGCGGTGAACCCGGACCCGGACCCCGAACAGTTGGCAGACATCGCCATCTCCTCGGCCGTCACCGCGAAGGCCTTCGGGATCGACCCGTACGTCGCGATGCTCAGCTACTCCACCGGCGCCTCCGGCGCGGGGGGCGACGTCGAGAAGGTGCGCAAGGCCACGGACATCGTGCAGAGTCGGCGTCCGGACATCCCTGTGGAGGGGCCGATTCAATACGACGCGGCGGTGGACCCCGATGTCGCCGCCACCAAGCTTCCCGGATCCGACGTCGCCGGCCAAGCGACTGTGCTGATCTTCCCGGACCTCAACACCGGCAACAACACCTACAAAGCCGTGCAGCGTTCCGCGCGCGCAGTGGCCATCGGGCCCGTCCTGCAGGGACTGCGCAAACCGGTCAACGACCTCTCCCGCGGCTGCACGGTCAAGGACATCGTGAACACCATCACCATCACCGCCATCCAGGCGCAGGAGAGTTGATGACAACACCGATCCTCGTTCTGAACTCCGGGTCGTCGAGCATCAAGTACGAACTGATCGACATGGACGGTCCCGTGAGCCTCGCGCAGGGGCTCGTCGAACGGATCGGCGAGGCCACCTCGCGGGTTGAACACGATGCCCGAGGCATCACCCACGTGATCGATCGCCCGCTGGCCGATCATCGCGAGGGGCTCGCCGCCATGGCGGAAGCCTTCGATGCGACCATCCCCGTGGATCCCGCCGCTTTGGTGGCCGTGGGGCACCGCGTGGTCCACGGTGGCGACCGGTTCGCGCAGCCGGCGGTCATCGACGACGAGGTGCTGTCCGCGATCCGGGAGTGCATCCCTCTGGCGCCCCTGCACAACCCGGCGAACCTGACCGGCATCGAAGTGGCACTGCAGGCCTTCCCGGACTGCCCGCACGTCGCGGTCTTCGACACGGCGTTCCACCAGAGCATGCCCGCCGCCTCCTACCGCTACGCCATCGACCGCGGCGTGGCCGAAGAACACATGATCCGGCGCTACGGATTCCACGGGACGTCGCATGCCTACGTGAGCAGGCGGGCCGCCGAGTTCCTCGGTATCCCCCTGGAGATGTCGCGGATCATCACGTTGCACCTGGGGAACGGGGCCTCCGCATGCGCGGTGCGTGGCGGGCGCAGCATCGACACGTCCATGGGTCTCACCCCGCTTGCCGGGCTGGTGATGGGAACCCGCAGCGGCGACATCGACCCCGGCGCCCTGATCCACCTACTGCGCGCAGGACTGACTGTCGACGAGGTCGACACATTGCTCAACAAACGATCCGGGATGAAGGGGCTGGCAGGGGCGAACGACCTGCGTCAGGTGCATGCCGCCGCCGAGACCGGCGATGCCGAAGCCCGGGAGGCCCTCGAGGTGTATGTCCACGCCATCCGACACTTCCTCGGGGCCTACCTCGTGGAACTCGGCGGCGCAGACGCTGTGGTGTTCACTGCAGGGGTCGGCGAGAACGACCCGGCGGTCCGGGAAGCCGTGTGCGCCGACATCGCACGCCTCGGGATCGCCATCGACTCGGCCAAGAATGCGGCGACCCGCGGGCCTGAGGACGTCGTCGATCTCACGGCGCGCGGCGCTCCGGTGAAGATCTTGGTGGTGCCGACCGACGAGGAACTCGAGATCGCCACGCAGTCGCTGGCAGCCGTTGTCGACAGTGGCGCCGCGGTGATCGAGCCGCGCGCCGGTTGGTGACTGGCGCCCTGCACTCCCGTTAGACCTTGAGCACTCCCGTTAGACCTTGACGGCCGCCAGACACTAACCGGAGTGCTCAACATCTAACCGATGAGCGTGAGACTCACCGGGAAGGGCGCGCCGCCCGCCCCCATCCGGCGCGGAGTGCGACACCGGATCCCGGTCGCCGGACAATCCCCGCCCACGGCGTGGCGCACGCGATTTGTCGCACCCCCCTGTCACCCTCGTGGCATGGACGAACAGACGCAGAACGATCAGGGCGCGGAGTTCGACGGCCGGCTGTGGGACATCAGCCGACTCCTGCGCACCGGCGATGTCGAACGCGCCCGTGTGGAGTCGGCCCTCCTGCTCGCCGACGCCGAGGCCGCAGGCCACGATTGGGTGGCCGACCAGCTGCTCGACCAGTGGGCAGCGCAGGAGCAGTCGCGCCGCTCCGCCTGACGCTCACTCGATCAAGCGGTCGCGCAGCTGCACTCGGGTCTCCTCGGAGACCCCAAGGTGCTCGAGGTAGGCGTTCATGCCACCCATCTGCGCCACCCGGGCCAGGGCCGTCTCCAGGTATTCCTCCCGGACCCCGACGACCGGCAGCAGCAGGTCGGGGTCGATCCCCCTGCTCGCCACCCCCGCCATGAGCCCTTCCAGGACCGGTAACAACTGGTCATTGGTCGTCAGGTAATCGACCAGGACCGCCCGTTCGTCCACACCCACCGCGAGCAGAGCCACCGCGACCGCCCACCCGGTACGGTCCTTGCCGTTGGTGCAGTGCACCAGGACCGGGCCCTCCGAGCGGGCGAGGTCCTGTAGCCATCGGCCGTAGGACTCGCGGGCACTGTCCAGATCCACCATCGCCAGATACGCATCCCGCATCATGGCCGCAGCCGTCCCGTCCCGAAGCACTGCCTCGAACTGTGCGGGATCGGCGAACACGTCCTCCACCCCGACTGCCGAGGCCATCGCGTAGTCCCGCAGCACGTCCAGCCACACATACTGGGCATCCACGTCGACATCCGGGGCACGCTCGACCTCGACCGCAGTCCGAAGGTCGACGATCGTGGTCAGACCCAACGCATCGATGGCGTCCCGGTCGTCGTCGGCGAGATTCGCCAACTGCGTCGACCGGTACAGCACGCCCGGTTTCACACGACGGCCATCGGTCGCGGGAGCCCCCGCGAGGTCACGCATGTTCGGCACGCTCGGGATGTCGATGCGCCGGGGTCGCCACACGGTTTCGGGAGCCACCCGGCAATGCTGGCACACACCGCGCTCAGCGCACCTCGAGACCGTCGGGGATCTGCACACCCGGTGCCGCCAGCGCGTGGTACCCGCCATCCACATGGATGACCTCGCCGGTGATGGCACGGCCCATGTCCGACAGCAGGAAGCACACGGTGTCGGCGACCGGTCCCGCGTCGGTGGGATCCCAGCCGAGCGGCGCGGCCTCGTAGGCGTCGAGCAAGGTCTGAAAGTCCGGGATGCCACCGGCGGCCCTCGTCTGCAGCGGCCCCGCCGACACCAGGTTCGCCCTCACTCCCCCGGCACCGACGTCCCTGGCGACGTACCGCATCGTCGACTGCAGGGCGACCTTGCACACCCCCATCCAGTTGTAGACCGGCCATGCCCTGCCATCGGCGTCGAAGTCCAGTCCCACCAGGGATGCCCCCGTGTCGCCGCACTGGCTGGCGAGCAACCCTGCCAGACGGGCGTAGGACGTGGTCGAGGTCCGGAACGCCAATTCGATGGCCTCGTCTCCTGCCGCCAGGAAGTCTCCGGCAAGGGCCTCGCGTGGCGCGAAGGCGATGGCGTGCAACGCGCCGTCCAGTCGCCGGTCGCCGAGATCCGCGCGCAAGCGGTCGTAGTCCTCCCGCCGGGTGGCGTCGAGCGTGAGGATCTCCGGCCGGCGGGGCAGCGCGCAGGCCGCCGCCACGGTGAGGTCCCGCACGCGGTCGAAGGTCGTCAGGATGACTTCGGCGTTGTACAACTGGGCCCGTTCGGCAACAGCCCACGCGATCGAATCGGTCGTCACCACTCCGGTGACCAGGATCCTCTTACCGGTCAGCATGCTCGTCCTCCCGCGCATTCGCAGTCATCGGCTGGTCGAGCCAGCCCCGCCACTGAAGATCTCGTTCCAGCGCGTAGGCCTCGCCTGTCCGAGGATCGATCGCGGCCAGAGCGATCCACGCGTTGGCGACAAGGGCCGCCACGTGCGGATGTGCGTCCAGCACCCGCACGATGTCCTCGGGTTCCGCGTACACCACGACCTGCAGGCGCAGAGGCTCGTGCATCCAGCGCGCTCCGGGTCCCGGTTGCTCCCGGAAGACCCCCTGCCAGGGAAGCCCCACACGCAGGTCACCGCCGGCCCCGGAGAACACCGCATAGTCGCCGACCACGTTGTGGGTCGTCTTGTCCCCGGCGCCGAAGTGCTGGGGGTCCACGGTGGAGAAGTAGTACTGGTTGTTGATCCACTGTGTGACCACCATCGGCGCGGTCAGCAGCAACTCCAACGTCGTCCCGTCCACATCGAGTCCTGGCTCGTAGGAGTGCAGGAACACTCGGCCGCGCAGGTTCAAGCCCTTGGTCATCGACCGGGGACCGATGACGAAGGCGGCGTTGCCGGCCAGGCCCCACTCCGGCTGTGGCTCGGCCCAGTCACTGGCGCGACGGAAGGCATCCGACGGGTCCGTACCGGCCACCCCCGGCAACTCCGGCATCCGTTCCTTCAAGCATCCACGTTGCGCCGCCGCCAACATCTCTCGCAGCGCCGCCGCGCGGACTGTGTGGGCCAGCGGCACATCCTGGGGATCGATGGTGACCTCGTCGGTGGTGGTGTTGTGCCATGCCGGCAGGGCGACGGTGTCCGCCGGAACCGTGATGCCGTGCTCGGCGGACAGCCGGCGACGCACCCGCGGATCATTGAGGATCGCGGCCATGAGGCGGGCGTTGACATGACCGCTGCTCCCACCGCAGGCACCGCAGTCGTACGCGGCGGCGAAGGCGTTGTTCTCGACCGTGGCGGCGTGTCCCGCGACGAGGATCACGGGCGCGATCCGCTCGACCATCCCCAAGGCACGCAGCATGCTCGCCGCCGCGGTGGTGCGCTGCTCCACGTTCATGCCCCACTGCAGGTCGTCGTCGGCGACCCCGGCCACAGCCAGTTGGCCGATCTGGAGGTCCCCGCGGGGGCGACCCATGCTGCGGTCACGCAGTCTGCCCCACAGACCCGGGGCGGCAGTCTGGGCCAGGGCGTCCAGTCCGGCCAGCACACCGAACCCCTCGGCCACGGCGAAGGCGCTGGCAGGCTGGCCCGTCGAGGTGACCACCCCACCGCGCATCGCGGCTGCCAGCCCCATCCTGTTCAGCGCGGGGCCATCGGTCTCAGTGATGAGGTACGACGGGTGCAGCAGGACCGGGCACTGATCCGAGATCTCCCCGGCTGCCGTCTCGTGCCGCACGGGCAGCCCGAAGAACCCCGCGAACCCGAACGTCTCGACATCTCCGGCCGCCTCCAGGTGCCGGCGGAAACGCTCGGAGCGCACATCGATGCAGAAGATGGCCTGTACCTCGGGCAACGGGTCGGAGACGGGCTCTGCCGCACGCGCGGACACCCGGTCCACCAGTCGGTTGCGGTACCTCTGCTCCCACGCGCGCTGCCACAGTCCGACCCTCGCCGGCTCGGACAGTTCCGCAGCCAGCCTCAGCGCATCGGCGGCCGTGGCGACGGGGAGCAACTCCGCGACGGGCGCAACCTGCAGGACCGCCCAGCTCCGATCGTCCGCCAAGGCCGGAGCCACCCAGTCCCGGTGACCGCGGGCGGCGGCGACGAACACATCGAACGTCACGCGGATGGCGAGCAGGTCGCCTACCAGTCGTGGGTCGCGCTGGGTCAGGTGTGCCGCCCATCCAGGGTCCCGTCCCAGCAGCCGCGACAGGTACCCCACCTGCTCCCCGGGCGGGACGACCCCCGCCATGAGCACGCTCACAGCGGGCACGGGGTCGGCTGGCAACTGCGCAACGGCATCGCGCAACCCACGGAGACCGTTGTCCTGGACCGACTCCCTGAACGCCCGCCACAGACCTCCTGCCGGCGGGAGTCCTTGGTTCGCCAGGGAGGTCCACGCGTTGGCCAACCCGGAGACGTGGTTGTGCGCACCGCACTGCTCGCCCAGCGTGCGCGGAGCCGGCCGCGGGCGCGGCAAGTACGCCGCGATGTCAGCATCAGAGGTACCTGCCAGCAACTGCTCGGCCACGAAGATGCTCGAGCCCGTCGGTTCCCAGTCCGCCCTGTGCAGCAGGTAGTCGACGATCTGGTCGGCCGGAAGGGAGAAGTCCTCGGCCGCGGCCAGCAGGTCGGCCTTGGTGAACCGGCCGGCGCGAAGGGCCTCCGCGTACTGCTGCTCGGTCAGATGGGACCGCGCCCCCCAGACCCGGGCGGCCACCTCCGCTGCATCCTCGAAGGCCATGTCCTGCAATCCGGACAGCGGGTTCACTGCCACAGCCGAGTGCACCGGCCACATGGCACCGACCGTCCGGGCCGCCACCTCGACGGCGACCTCGGTGTCCGGTGAGGGCTGCGCCACGACCGGCTGGACCCGCCCCCGGACGCGATGGGCACTGTCGATCACCACCGGACGTACGAGCGGGCGCAGCCAACCTCGGGCGACCGCGTACATCCCGGCAGCACCGGACAGCAGGACCGTGAGCGTCAGGGCGATCGCCGCCGTTGCGGACCACACTCCCTCCTCGGGGAAGATCCGGGTCCAGACGCCCAGCAGGAGCACGTACCCGAACAGCCCGGCGAGCACCACGATCGACGCCCACGCGCGGCCCCTCGCGGTCGAATGTGCGGCGGTGCGGCGGTCAGGCCACAGCAGGGCTGCCAGGGCGAAGGTCGCCGCAGCGGCTGCCACCACCAGTGGCACCAGGTCCACCACCGGCCATCCGGGCCACGTGACAGCGCCCAGAGCGACCACCAGCGCTGTGGCAGCGGGCAGCGCCAGCAACGCCCAGGCCGGGATCCCGGCCAAAGCGGGCACCGCCGGGCGTCGTGACGCACCGCCCGCGCGCAGGAACAGCCAGGCCTTGTAGAAACCGTGGCCGACCAGGTGCAGCATCGCGAATGCGGGCAGTCCCAGCCCGACCTGCAGGGTCATGTAACCCATCTGCGCCGAGGTCGAGCTGGCCAGCTTCCCCTTGACGTCGGGGCGCACCCGCATGGCCGCGGTGCCGGCCACTGCCGTGACACCACCGACGGCGACGAGCACCAGCAGCACCCCCGGGGCTGCGGCGAACACCGGCCACAGCAGGATCGCGAGCAGGCCCATGCCATTGACGACGCCGGCGTGGAGGAGGGCAGAGACCGGGGAGGGGGCTTCGGCCGTCAGGGGCAGCCAGCGCCAGGCGGGCAGCAGTGCCGAACGGACCACACCGGCCACCGCGAGCAAGGCCGGAACGACCCAGCCCACTCCTTCCAGACCCGCGCGGCCGCTGACCCCGGCGCTCAGCAGTAACGCGACCGCCGTCCACAGCGCCACATCACCGACGAGCAGTCGCCCGGCGACCCTACGGGACGCACTGCGCGCTGCCGCGGTGTTGCTGTGGGCCACGAGACCTGCGATGGCCAGGCCGCTGACCGTCCAGCCGAGCGCCATGAGCACGAGGGGCTCGGCGACGACCATGAGCCACAGGGCGCTGATGGCGGTGGCGAGCAGCACCGCATACCGCCCCTGTCGTCGCTGGCCGCGCAGGTTCCGTGCGGAGTAGGCCGCCACGAGCCAGCCCATCAGCAGCACGAACCCGCCGAGCAGCATGGAGGCGGGAGTCAGAAGCAGGGGACCAAGGGCATCGCCCGCGAAGGCGACGCACAGTGCGAGGAAGGCGATCAGGCCCAGGAAGGTGCCGGTCGCGACAAGTTTGAGCATGACGACATACTAACGCATTTCAGTTCATGCTTTGCAAATCAGGTACTGCGTGTCACCCTTCGCCGGTGATGAAGGGCAGCCCACAGGTCGACTGACTGTAGGAGTCGAGGTTCGCCTCGGCCGCGGCGATGGCGTCCTCGTTCTCCGACAGCCATGCGTCGGCCTGCGCGGCCTTCTTCGGCGAGCCGGTCACAGTCGTGGCCAACGCGCGCACGGATTCGACGTACAGGGCGGCGTCCTCCGCGATGGCGCCCGGGGCCACCGCAGCCGCCCCCTCGACGAGTTCGACGAACTGGGCCGGATCCTCGATCTGCTGCTGGGCGCCCTGCGTCTGCTCCAGATACGTGCAGAAGGCATCCGCGCCGGGCTGCGACTTCTTGGTCTTGGTGGCCGTCGGACTCGGAGCGGCAGTGGTCGTCGGGACCGCTGTGGGTGACGTGATCACCGACGGCTCGGTCGGCTCCGGTGACACAGCGATCGTCTGGCTGTCCTGCGGTTGCGGGCTCGCGTTGTCCTGCGAACACCCCACCAAGACCGCGGCGGCCGCGATCAACACTGCTGCGCGCTTCATCAGCACCTCCCACGCTCCCGCCTCAGGGGACTGGATCGTGGTTCCACGCTACGACTCAGAAATGATCCTCGTAGTAGGTGGTCCGTTGTCGCCGCGTGCGGACGATGATCCCGCCCATCGACATGGTCAACTGGCCGAGTTCGCCGGCCAGACTCGCGAAGGCTGCCAATCGGTTCTGCATGGGTGTGTCACCTTTCGCCCACGACCAGCGTCGGGGACTCCTGTTGCGGTGTGATGAACGGGCGGTTCAGGTCACGTGACATGTACCCGCACGGCAGCGTCCATACGTGAACGTTCCATAACGGAAGCCCGGTTCCACACTTGATCAACAGTGGTGGGGGTTACTCCGGCTTGACCAACGGGAAGAGCATGGTGTCGCGGATGTTCTGACCCGTGAGCATCATGATCACCCGCTCGACCCCCATACCCTGACCACCGGCCGGAGGCATGCCGTACTCCAGCGCCCGCAAGAAGTCCTCATCGACCTCCATGGCCTCGAGATCGCCGGCTGCGGCCAACAGGCTCTGCGCCACCAGCCGATCACGCTGGTCGAGCGGGTCGATGAGTTCGGTGTAGGCGGTGCCCAGTTCCGCTCCCCACCCGACGAGGTCCCACTTCTGCGCCAGCCGTGGTTCGGACGGCATCTTCCTGGTCAGCGGGGACACCTCGGTCGGGAAGTCGAGGTAGAACGTCGGGAAGGTCGTGGTGCTCTCACACAGCGTCTCGTAGAGCTCCAGGACACAGGCGGGGGCATCCCATGCGGGGTCCATCGGAATCTCACGCTTCGCCGCGATGGCACGCAACCGCTCCTCGGGGGTGTCGACCGTGATCTCCTCGCCGACCTTGTGACTGACCGCCTCGTGGACGGTCATGCTCGGCCACTCCGGAGACAGGTCGACCTCTTCGTACCCACCGTCGGGCAGGGGCCGATGGGCGATCGGACGGCCGTACACCGCCGTGGCGATCTCGAGGATGATGTCGCGGGTCAGGACCCGCATCGTCTCGTAGGAGCCGTAGGCGTCGTACACCTCTAGGCTGCTGAACTCCGGGTTGTGCGTGGAGTCCGCGCCCTCGTTGCGGAAGTTGCGGTTGACCTCGAAGATCTTCTCCACACCTCCGACGAGCAGCCGCTTGAGGAACAACTCCGGGGCGATGCGCAAGTACATGCGCATGTCGTAGGCGTTGATGTGGGTGATGAACGGCCGCGCGTTCGCGCCTCCGTGCACCGTCTGGAGCATCGGCGTGTCGACCTCGAGGAACCCGCGGCTCCACAGGCTCTCCCGCAGGGCGCGGATCGCCGTCGAACGGACCTGGACCATCTCCCGCGAGGAGTCGTTGACGATCAGATCCACGTACCGCTGCCTCGTCCTCGCCTCCGGGTCGGTGAGTCCGGCGTGCTTGTCCGGCAGGGGCACGAGGCACTTGGACGTGATGGTGAACTCGGTGGCCAACACGGACAGTTCGCCACGCTTGCTGGTGATCACCTGACCCACCACGCCGACGTGATCCCCGAGATCGACCTCGTGCTTCCACCGGTCGAGGACCTCCTGGCCGACCTCCGCCAGGGACAGCATCACCTGGATCTGACCGGTCCAGTCCTTGACCTGGGCGAACACCAGTTTGCCGGTGATCCGGTTGAGCATCACGCGCCCGGCGATCCGGACCGTCTCGCCGGTGCGGGCGTCGGGTTCGAGATCGGCGAATCGCTCCCGGATCGGCCCGATCATGTCGTCGCGCTGGAAGTCCACCGCGTACGGATCGAAGCCGCGTTCACGCATCTCGTCGAGCTTCTGCCTGCGGACCAACTCCTGCTCGGGCAGCCGGCGGGCCGCGATCGCGACCTCTTCAGCGTCCTGCTCGGCCAACTGCTCGGCGACCGGCCCCCACAGCGCGACCGGCGAAACATCGACGCCGTCGGCCAGCGACTCGCGTGTGCGACCGGCGAACGGACTGCGGGGCTTCTCGACGAACCCCTCAGCCAGCCCTGCCGCGATCCCCACTCGCGGCAGATCGCCTGAGCGCTCGAAGAGCAGGAATCGCGGCACCCAGTCCGGCTCGTACTTCTCGTTGGACTTGTACAGCGACTCCAGTTGCCACCAGCGGCTCGCGAACATCAAGAACGCTCGGGAGGCCCGCATCACGGGTCCGGCGCCGATCTTCGCGCCCTCCTCGAAGATCGCGCGCATGACAGCGAAGTTCAGGGACAGCCGATCGACGCCGATCACCGGCCCGGCATTCACCGTGGCGGTGACCATCATCTCCATGACGCCGTTCTCCGCCTGCGGGTCACGTCGCATGAGATCCAACGAGATCCCGCGTTGGCCCCAGGGCGAGAACGACAACAGTCCCCGCCGCACACCCTCGGCGTCGAAGATCTCGGTCAGGACGCAGTCCCCGTCCAGAGGGTCACCGAGGCGGCCGAGCGCCATGGAGAAGCCGCGCTCGTTGTCGGTGTCGCGCCAGCGGTCGGCGTCCGCGATGACCTCTGCCATCTGGTCTGCGGGGATGTCCCGGTGGCGACGGACCCGGGTGGTGTAGCCGTCACGCTCGAGCCTGTGCACCGCCTGCCGGACCGCACGCATGTGACGGCCGTCAAGGGTGTACTGGGAGAACTCGATGATCGCCTCATCGCCCAGTGAGAGCGCTTCGAGGCCCGCCCGCACGTAGGCCTCCGCGCCGACCTCGGAGGCACCCATGACCGCGGGAGCCCAGCCGTAATGGCGCGCCTCCTCCAGCCAGGCCTCGATCGCAGGGGGCCACGACTCCGGATCCCCGATGGGATCGGCGGACGCCAGGCTCACGCCGTTCACCACGCGGTAGGTCACGGCTGCCTTGTGGGACGGCGACCACATCACGGACTTGTCGCGACGGGTGGCGAAGTAGCCCAGGGAGTCACGGTCACCCTGCTCGTGCAGCAGCACCCGCAGGTCCACCTCGTCCTGTCCGTTGATCAGCCGCTCGTTGCCACGCGTGCGGAACAGCGCGAGCCCGAAAGCCACGTAGACGAGCGTTCCCAGCGTTCCCAGCAGGAACGGGACGGGTCGTAATGGCCGGCCGTCGATGCCGAGGGTGTCCCGTGAACCCAGGCCACCGATGACCTGGTCCGCGGCGTACAGCAGACCGTCCGAGCGCGCCAGACTGCCGGGCAACGCCTCCACGAGGGCCCACCCCAGCGGGATCGCGATCGCGAATCCGACGACCAGCGTCACCAACGCGATGATCACGTTCTTCCGCGGGACGATGGCGTAGAACTCCCGGCGCGAGATGAGCAGGACCACCACAAGGATCGCCGTCGTGACGAGAGTGGCCGACTCTATGACCCGCAGGTCGGACTCGGTGGCCAGCAGTCCGACCGATTCCACCATCCCGAGCACGAGGATGATGACCAGGAACCACCAGGCGGACCGCTTACGCTTGCCGAGCGCCGATCCGAAGATGACCAGAAGCGCCGCCCAGGCGATGTTCGGCGGTGCCGGTACGAACACCACTTCCATGACAGCGCGCACCCCGCTGAGCGAACGTGCGAGGGCGGGGAAGATCGCTGTGATCGCGCTGAACGCCGCGTAGATCAGCATCAGCGTCCGCAGGATGTTGGGGACGTGGCTGGTCCATCCGCTGCCCGGCACGAACCGCCGACGCGGGATGTCGCGCTCCACTCTGCGGTTCAGGTGATGCGCCGGGGTCTCCTCGGCGACAACGGTCATGTCCTCAACTCCTCCAGGTCGGTGAAGAGCCCGAGACTCTCAGGGTTGGCCAAGGCCTCGGTGTTGCGAACGGGGCGACCGTGGACGACATCGGCCACCGCGAGTTCGGCCAACTTGCCCGACCGGGTCCGCGGAAGGTCGGCGACCTCCACGATCTTCGCCGGGACGTGGCGCGGCGAGCATTGCTCACGCAACCGTTTCACGATACGGGCGCGCAGAAGATCGTCGAGGTGGTGGCCCGGCGCGAGTCGCACGAACAGGACCACCCGGGTGTCGTCGTCGAAGGCCTGGCCGATGGCCAGCGCCTCAAGCACCTCGTCGAAGGCCTCCACTTGTCGGTAGATCTCCGCTGTGCCGATCCGGACCCCTCCCGCGTTGAGGGTGGCATCCGAGCGCCCGAGGATCATCATCCCGTCGTGGTCGGTCCACAACGCGAAATCACCATGTGACCAGACCCCGGGGAAGCGCTCGAAGTACGCAGCGTTGTAGCGATCCCCGCTGGGATCACCGAGGAAGGAGATGGGCATGCTGGGCAGGGCGTTGCGGCATACGAGTTCGCCGGTGACACCGGCCTCGCCGCGCAGGCTGCGACCGTCGTCGTCGAACACGTCGACATCGGCACCGAGTGCGGGACCCTGCAGTTCACCGGGCCAGACCGGCAGTGTCGGGTCGCCGATCACGAAGCACCCGCAGATGTCGGTTCCACCGGAGATCGACGCCAGGTGAACCTCGGGTGCCACATCGGCGTACACGTACCGGAAGGCCTCCGGGGACAGTGGGGATCCGGTCGAACCGATGGTCCGCAGCGAACTGAGATCCCGGTCGACCACCGGACGAAGACCCTGTTTGGCACATGCGTCGAGGTACTTCGCGCTGACGCCGAAGAGGCTGACCTGCTCCTCCTCGGCGATGCGCCAGAGATGGTCGGGTTCCGGGTGGAACGGCGAACCGTCGTACAGGACGACCGTGGCCCCGGCTGCCAGCGCCGACACCAACCAGTTCCACATCATCCAGCCACAGGTCGTGAACCAGAACACGCGATCGCCCGGCCGCACGTCCAAGTGCCACCTGTGCTCACTGGCGTGCTTGAGAAGCAGGCCCGCGGATCGATGGACGAGACACTTCGGCGCCCCAGTGGTCCCCGACGAGTACAGGATGAACCCGGGGGCGTCGAAGGGCATCTCCACGAACTCCAGGGCATCGACGCCGGCCGCCAGGATGTCGCGCAGGTACCGCGTGCGGATGTGCACCTCGGGCTCTGCGTCGTGGTCGAGCTCGTGGACCAGCCAGACCTGTTGCACCGTCGGCAACCCTCTGACGATCTGGGCCAACGCCTCGGTGCGGTCGTGGTTCTTCCCGCCGTAGACGTAGCCGTCGGCCGCGACGAGCACCTTGGGCGCCACTTGGCCGAACCGGTCGAGCACTCCCGACGGGCCGAAGTCCGGGCTCGTCGACGTGAAGACCGCTCCGAGACTCTGCGCCGCGAGCATGACGATGACCGTCTCAGGGGTGTTCGGCATCCACGCCGCCACGACGTCTCCGGCGCCGACCCCAGCCTCGACCAGCCCCCGACGGGCCGCCGCGGTGGCGTTGCGGAGTTCGGCCCAGGACCACACCCGGCGTACCCCGTCCTCGCGCCGGAAGACCAAGGCGGTGTCCTGCGCTCCAGGAAGGTTGCCACCGGCCAAGAGGTTCTGCGCGTAGTTCAGCCGGGCTGCCGGGAAGAAGCGGGTCGCACGCAGGTCATGTCCGGGAGGCGGCGGCACCACTGCCGAACCATCGCCCCGGTCCCCGATCACCTCGCACTCCCCCCACACCAGATCCCAGAAGTCCCCGGGAGACGAGATCGAGAAGTCGTGGAAATCAGCCGTGGTGGTCATCGGCAGATCGGTGATCTTCTCGACCTCCCGCATCACACGGTCGAGGGCGGTTCTGCGCACGGCAGCCGGATCCGGCTGCCACAAAGGCCCGCTCATGTGCCGCTAACCGATCGCGCTGGGAACCACCGTCTCAGGCGCCGGCGACGCGGGCAGCGACTCTGACGGGACGGGTGTGGGCGACGCTTCCGGCGTGGCGCTGGCCGAGGGCCCCCCGGACACTGCAACGACGGCCTCCGAGCTGGCCTGGAGCTTGCTCGCCTCCGCGCGAAGGCGCTCCGCCTCCTCCGGGGTGACCTGACCACCGTTCTGCAGCGCACTGGTGGAGACCGCCTCACCATCGGTCACCGAGGCCTGGAAGGTCTCCACGAAGGTGCGGTAGAACTCCGGTGCATTGCCTGCCGACACCGCGGCGATGCACGCACTCTGGTACTGGTCCATGATCGGCTGGATGTCCTTGCCGAGTTGCTCGAAGTAGGCCTGGTTCTCCTCGAGGTCCTTGGCCACCGCGACATCGTTCAGTCGGGTCGCCACGGTGTTCGCGAGGTCGTCGGCCGTGAGGGCGGCTCCCAGATCCGCACACGCCGGGTCCACCGTCCCGCTGAAGGTGGCGGTCACGTCCACCGAACCGGTAGTGCCCTCCTCGGAGCCTGACCCGCGGAAGAGGAAGAACCAGAGCAGACCGAGGATCAGCAGACCCACCAACAAGGTGCCACCGACCAGCGCCGCCAGGCGTTTGCCGGATGTCTTCGACCCCGTCTCCGGGGGTGCCACGGGCATTCCGGTGATCGGGTCCACGGTCTCGGAGGTCGGGAAGACATTGGTCTGACCCATCGGCGATCCGGGAGCCAGACCTCCTGGGACCGGCGCCGGCGGGACCGCGCTGCCCCAGGCACCTGGCTGTTGCTGCTGCCAGCCACCCTCGGCACCAGGCTGCGCCGGGGTCTGTCCCCACTGCTGCTCAGGCTGCGCCGGGGTCTGTCCCCACTGCTGCTCAGGCTGTACCGGGGTCTGTCCCCACTGCTGCTCAGGCTGTACCGGGGTCTGACCCCACTGCTGCTCAGGCTGTACCGGGGTCTGACCCCACTGCTGCTCAGGCTGTACCGGGGTCTGACCCCACTGCTGCTCAGGCTGTACCGGGGTCTGACCCCACTGCTGCTCAGGCTGTACCGGGGTCTGACCCCACTGCTGCTCAGGCTGCGCCGGGGCTTCAGGCTGCTGAACAGGCGCCTGGCTCGCGGCTGCCCAAGGATCGGCCGGCTGCTCGAAGGACGGCTCGGGGGCCGCGGGGGTCTGTGGGACCTCCGGCTGCGCCGCACCTGGCATCGGCTGCGTGTTCTGCGTCCAGCCACCCCCGTCCCACCACCGCACCTGTGCGGGGTCCCGCGGGTCCTGGTACCACCCCGGTGACGGGTTTCCGTTGGCCATGGTCGGAACCTTTCGCTCGTCTGCGTTCAGACTAGTCGGCGGTCAGGACCCGACGCGATCACAGCGGGTCGACGGCTGATCACGAAACGTGATCGCAACCCGTTCGGCGCATTCGCGTGCCGTCATGCCTCCTGCATGTCCTCGAGGCTCACACCCTTCGTTTCGCGGATGAACTTGACCACGAAGAAGAAGGACAGGACTGCGAAGGCTGTGAACACGCCGTAGGCGAAACCGAGCCCGATGGACGACATCACCGGGAAGGAGACGCTGACGATGAAGTTCGCCACCCACTGAGCAGCCGCCGCGACAGCCAACGCGGCAGCCCGGATGCGGTTCGGGAACATCTCTCCGAGCAGGACCCAGACCACCGGACCCCATGACACACCGAAGAACACGACGTACAGGTTGGCCGCGACCACGGCGACCGGCCCGGCGATGCCCGTCAGGTACGGAGTGCCGATCGACTCGGCGCCGGAGCAACCAGCTTGCCCGGCATCCACCAAGGCCTGCGTACAGGTCTCGGCCGTCCCGAAGACGAATGCCATGACTCCGAGTGTCACCGCCATACCCAGAGAACCGATGATCAACAGCGGCTTTCGGCCGATCCGGTCCACCAGGGATATCGCCACCAGCGTCACCACGACGTTCGTGGTGTTCGTGATCAGAGTGATCAAGAACGCCTGTGACTCGTCGAAGCCGACCGACGCCCAGATGCTGTTCGAGTAGTAGAAGATGACGTTGATCCCGACGAACTGCTGGAAGACGCTCAGGCCGATGCCGATCCAGACGATCGGCTTCAGCCCGAGCACCGCACCCTTGAGGTCACTGAACCGCGGCTTGTGATCACCTGCCATCGACGCCTTGATCTCCGCGACCTTCGCGTGCTGATCGCCATCCAGAACCCGGGAGAGCACCTCGGCGGCTTCCTCGTCCTTGCCGATCTCCACGAGGTAGCGCGGGGACTCAGGGATCGTCAGCGCAAGCAGTCCGTACACCAGCGCCGGCACAAGCATCACGAGGAACATCCACTGCCAGGCCTCGAGCCCGAGGAGCCAGGTGTTGTTCGCGCTGGTCGTGGGATCGTCGGCACTGGCGGCGTTGAGGATCAAGTAGTTGGTCACGGCCGTCGTGAAGATACCCAGGACGATGGCGAGTTGCTGCAGGGAGCCGAGCCGGCCGCGCAACTGCGCGGGCGCGATCTCCGCGATGTACATCGGTGCGATCACCGATGCGATGCCGATGCCGGCACCACCGATGAACCGCCAGAACATCAGGTCGGCGACGCCGAGCGGGAAGGCCTGCCCAACCGCAGCGATGAGGAAGAGCACAGCTGCGATCACCATGACCCGGCGACGCCCGTACTTGTTGGCCAACGACCCTGCGAACCACGCGCCGACCGCCGACCCCAGCAGGGCGATCGCCACCACGAACCCGATGGCATCGCCGATGTCGAACTTCGACTTCAGCGCGTCCACCGTGCCGTTGACCACCGCGGAATCGAAACCGAAGAGGAAGCCACCAAGGGCGGCCACGATGGCCATCCGCAGGACGCGACCGGTGTGGTACTTCTCCTCGACCACCGGGCCGCTGTCTCCGGCTCCGGGAAGGGGTCCGTGCGCCATGGTGTCTCCCTTGGTTGTGGTGTCTGGAACCTACCGATTCGGACACG
>WBZM01001319.1_pt1 | contig 25191 bp, 17 predicted proteins | sample 5204271 | NCBI WGS metagenome assembly WBZM01 (sample SAMN12344346, study PRJNA552823) | activated sludge metagenome | biome: Activated sludge suspended growth; feature: Nitrification reactor; material: Wastewater; isolation source: activated sludge from nitrification reactor of wastewater... | reverse complement strand
TACGCCACCGCGCGATTGTCCGAGATTCCCGGTCTAACCCTCATGGGCACGGCGCGGGACAAGGCGGCGCTGGCCGCGTTCACCATGAAAGGCATTCACCCCCACGACATCGGCACCATTCTCGACCGCGAAGGCGTCGCGATCCGCGCCGGCCATCATTGCGCCCAACCGGTCATGCAACGCTATGGCGTACCCGCCACCGCCCGAGCCTCGTTCGCCGTCTACAACACCCGCGACGAGGTGGACGCCCTGATCAAAGCCCTCTGGAAAGTGAAGGAACTGTTCGACTCATGAGCGACCTGCGCGATCTCTACCAGGAAGTCATCCTGGACCACAACAAGCGGCCCCGGAATTTCCGCATCATCCCGCAACCGACCCACAAGGCCGACGGCGTCAACCCGCTGTGCGGCGACCGGATCAGCGTTTTTCTGGACATCGAGGACGGCGTGATCAAGGACATCGCTTTTCAGGGCGCCGGCTGCGCGATTTCCAGCGCGTCGGCCTCGCTGATGACCGAGGCGCTCAAGGGCAAGCCGGTCGCCGAGGTCGAGCACCTGTTCGAAGCCTTCCATAACGTCGTGACCAGCGACTGCGACTGTCCGCGCGGACTGGGCAAGCTCAGCGTGCTGGCCGGCGTGCGCGATTATCCGAGCCGGGTCAAATGCGCCACGCTGGCCTGGCACGCCGTGCGCGCCGCGCTGGAAGAGCGCAAGGCGCCGGTGGCGACCGAGTGATTTCCATCTTTTCGGGAGGCCAAACATGACCGCAACGCGCACCACCATGGAGCTACCGGATGTCGGGGAGATGGAAGCTCGGGTAATCGAAGCGATAAAAACTGTCTACGATCCCGAAATTCCGGTGAATATTTACGAGCTGGGGCTGATCTACGGCCTGGAGGTCGATCCCTTGGGCAACCACGCAGATATTCGGATGACCCTGACCGCGCCCGGTTGCCCGGTCGCCGGCTCGATGCCGGAATGGGTGGAAAACGCCGTCCGTCACGGCGCGGGCGTGGAATCGGTCAACGTCGAACTGGTGTGGGAACCGCCCTGGTCGCCGGAGCGCATGTCCATGCGGGCCAAGCTGGAATTGAACATGGTGTGAGAGGCGGTTTCGCACGGGCATCTGAAAATGGACCCTCACTCCTGACCCCTCTCCCACAGGGAGAGGGGGAGTTTATTTACGCCCGCTCGCTAACGCCTGACCACCAGATAGACGCCCCCCACCGCCAGCACCATTCCCGCCAGGGAAATCGGGGGCAGCGTCTCTCCAAACACCCCCCACGCGATCAGCGCGGTGCTCAAGGGCACCAGATAAAACAGGCTGGCGACGTTGACCGCGCTGCCGCTGTGAATGAGCAGGTTCAACAAGCTGATCGCGCCGATGGACAGCACCAGCACCAGCCAGCCGAGCGCGAACGCGAACTGGGCGGTCCAGGTGATCTGAAATCTCGAGAACAAAGCGATGGCGATGGCGGTGACGAGGGCGCTGGGAACGAACTGAATGACCGAGCCGGTCCGCAGATCGAACCCGGCGCAAAATCGCTTCTGATACAACGTCCCCGCAGTCATTCCCAGCAACGCCACCAGCACCGGAACCAGCATCGGACCCAGTTCGGCGGTAATTCCAAATTTGCCGGAGACCACCAGCGCCACCCCGATGAAACCCAGCACCAGCCCGAGCCATCGACGCGCGCTCACCCGCTCGCCGAGCACCCAGCCAGCGCCGACGGCGGTCAACAGCGGCTGCATACCGACCACCAGCGCCGCGATACCCGCCGGCAAGCCGTGTTTGATCGACACGAAGACGCCGCCCAGATAAACGGCGTGGATCAGCACGCCGGACACGCCGATATGGCCCCACTGGCGCGGGTCCTTCGGCCACGGGGCGCGGCTCGCCACGGCGATGGCCAGCATCAAGGCGATGACGCAAAGATAGCGCACCAGCAGAAAGGACAGCGGCTCGGAATACGGCAGGCCAAACCGGGCGCCGATAAAGCCGGTGCTCCACAAAAAAACGAACAGGAACGGGTAGATGCGTTTCATAAACGGTTCGCGCTCTTCCAGTGAATCGGCCGGTATTTCAGCTATCGGCGCGGAGCGGTCCGCCGGCGGCGGAGCCGCGTCAACCATTATCCGAAATCGGGTGTTTCTGCTACCATGCGCGGCATTTCAGCGCAGTCATGAAGGAAGTCGAAAATGCCACGCCCCTACAACTTTAGCGCGGGTCCCGCCATGCTGCCCGAGGCGGTTCTGGAACAGGCCAAGGCCGAGATGCTCGACTGGCGCAATTCCGGCATGTCGGTGATGGAAATGAGCCATCGCGGCAAAGAGTTCGTCGCCATCGCCGAACAGGCCGAGGCGGATCTGCGCGAGCTGCTCGCCGTCCCCGCCCACTACAAGGTGCTGTTCCTGCAAGGCGGCGCCTCCAGCCAGTTCGCGATGGTGCCGATGAACCTGCTGCGCGGCAAGATCAAAGCGGACTATCTCAACACCGGACAGTGGTCGAAAAAGGCGATTTCCGAGGCCAAGAAATTCTGCCAGGTCAACGTCGTCGCCAGCTCCGAAGCGGCCAACTTCACGACCGTGCCGGCGCGCGACACCTGGAAGTGCGACCCGGAAGCCGCTTACCTGCACTACACGCCGAACGAGACCATCGGCGGCGTCGAGCTGCACGCGACTCCCGAGGTCGGCGTGCCGCTGGCGGCGGATTTTTCCTCCACCCTGCTGTCGCGGCCGCTGGACGTGAGCCAGTTCGGTGTCATCTACGCCGGCGCGCAGAAGAACATCGGCCCCGCCGGCCTGACCATCGTCATCGTCCGCGAGGATCTGATGGGCCAGACCGTGGCCGCCACCCCGACCATGCTGGACTACGCGGCGATGGCCAAGGAAGGGTCGATGTACAACACCCCGCCGACCTATGCCTGGTACATCGCGGGTCTGGTGTTCCAGTGGCTGAAGGCGCAGGGCGGATTGGCGGCGATGGGACAGCGGAACAAGGCCAAAGCCGAATTGCTGTACAAGGCCATCGACGAATCCGGTTTCTACCGGAACCCGGTCGATCCGGCCTATCGGTCCTGGATGAACGTGCCGTTCATCCTGCCCGACGAGGCGCTGGACAAGCCGTTCCTGGCCGAAGCCAAGGCCGCCGGCCTGCTGACCCTAGCCGGCCACCGCTCGGTCGGCGGGATGCGCGCCAGCATCTACAACGCCGTGCCGCTGGAAGGCGTCAAGGCGCTGGTGGATTTCATGGCCGACTTCCAGAAACGGCGCGGCTAGCCGATTTTCTGTCTTCGTGATCGGCCCCGGACGCTCGCGTCCGGGGTGTTCTTTTTTCAGGTGAATGGTTGCCCGTTTATGCACAAGATCTTGACCCTCAACAACATCAGCGTATCCGGCCTGGAGCGCCTCCCCCGCGACCGCTACGAGATCGCTTCCGAAATCCAGCATCCCGACGCGGTGTTGCTGCGCTCCTACAGCATGCACGACTGGCCGATTCCCGCCAGCCTCAAGGCGGTGGGACGCGCCGGCGCCGGCGTCAACAACATCCCGGTGCCGCAGATGACGGCCAAGGGCATTTGCGTGTTCAACGCGCCCGGCGCCAACGCCAACGCCGTCAAGGAGCTGGTCATCGCCGGGATGCTGCTGGCCGCCCGCAACATTTGCACCGCCTGGGACTACGCTCGCAAACTGCAAGGCACCGACGCCGAACTGTCCAAGCAGGTCGAAGCCGGCAAAAAACAGTTCGTCGGCATCGAGCTGCCCAACCGCACCTTGGGCGTGATCGGGCTGGGCGCCATCGGGGTCAAGGTCGCCAACGCCGCCCGCGCGCTGGGGATGCGGGTGATCGGCTACGACCCGCACATCACCGTCAGCAACGCCTGGCAGCTGTCCTCGCAGGTCGAGCAGGTGTTGAGCGTCAACGAGATGGCGGCGCAAGCCGATTTCATCACCCTGCACGTCCCGCTGAACAACGACACCCGCCACCTGATCAATGCTCAGTTTCTGAAGAACAGCCGGCCGGAATTGACCCTGCTGAACTTCTCGCGCGAGGGGGTGGTGGACGAAGAGGCGCTGCACGAGGCGCTACAGGCGGGCAAGCTCAAGACTTACGTCTGCGACTTCCCCACCAACCGGCTGAAAGATCACCCCCGCGTCATCATGCTGCCGCACCTGGGCGCCTCCACCGGGGAGGCCGAGGAGAATTGCGCGATCATGGTGGCCGATCAGGTGCGCGACTATCTGGAGAACGGCACGGTTCACAATTCGGTCAATTTCCCGGAGATGACCATGCCGCGCAACGGCGGCCCGCGCTTGGTCATCGTCAACGCCAACGTCCCGCACATGATCGAGCGCATTTCCAAGGCGATTTCCGGGGCGGGCATCAACATTCTGGACATGCTCAACAAATCGCGCGGCGAAATCGCCTGCACCCTGGTCGATACCGCCGCGCCGGTGACAGCCGAGGTGGTGGCCCAGATCGCCGACACCCAGGGCGTGCTGGGCGTGCGGACGCTGTAGAGCGCCCGGCGACGCCCGCAAAGCTCCTGGAAACCCGCCTGCGGAGCCCTCACCCCCAACCCCTCTCCCACGGGGAGAGGGGCATTTTGGTAAGACTTCCTTTCAATCCCCTTTTTCGCGAGCGATGTCGAGATACGCCAGCCAATAGCGGGACAGCTCGCTGATGCACTCGATCCGGGCCAGCAACGCGGCCAACTCGGCTTTATAGCGGTCGGCCTCGGGCAGCAACGCGGCCAGTTCCGCGTCGAATTCGCTGAGTTGCTTGCTGCGAGTGGATGCCGCGATGGCGACCCGGGTCGTCAACAGGCGAACGCGGATGTACAGCAGATCGCCCGGCAAGGTAGTGTGCCGCTTGTAGTGGAAGTCGTAGGCTTCCTGTGCCACATCCTTCTTGCCGAGCAGATACGCCTCCAACCCCTCCACTCGAGCCAGCATCATGTTGAGATGGGTCTGGGTGGAGGTCCGATGCGCCATCGGCTCCAGGATCGCGATTTTGTCGTCCAGCCAGCGCCGCCGTTCCTGCACATGCGCCCGCAGCCGGTCGATCTCGCAGTCGGCTTCCACCATTTGCTGGCTCAGCGCCACAATTTCCGCCTCGATCTGATCGAGAAACTCGCGAAGCTGCTCCGAAAGCAACCGCTCCAGGGTCAGGGTGACAAACCGTTCCCAGATCGAGTCGGATTGGGCGCGCAACCCTTCGACGAGCTGGCGGATACCGCTGATCCGGTCGATGCCGTCGCGCACGCTGCGCTCGTACTCGGCGCGGTCGGTGTCGTCCCAAAGCTGGGCCAGTTGCTCTTCTTCCCGCAATACATACGACATGCCGGCAGAAGCGCCATCGTCGGTCTCGGGTGTGGGGGTCTCCACGCGGTGGGTCTCCGGGGAAAGTGGTTTCAACGGGGGGATGGCGCCGCGAGACGGCGGCGGGCGACGGGCTGCTCGCGAGCCGCGCAGAAGCTCCCCTCCCCCGCCGGGAGAGGGGTCGGGGATGCGCGCTCGTTTTCCGCTCCCCGATATCCGAGAGGCCGCACCAAAACGCCTCTCAATCCAGGTAGGTCCAGCCGTCGGGGTTGTCGTGGCTCAACTCCTGCACGTCGTACACGCACAGATCCTCGTCGGGCAGATTGGGAAACAATTGCTGGGCCTTGGCTTCGGCCTGCTGTTCGTGCTCGGCTCGAACGAGGGCGACGTTGAGCAACTTGTCGGAACTGGGGTCTTCCACGATCACGAGATAAGGCTTCATGGGCACTCCTTCGACTTTCTCGGGCTACACGTTGGCGATACGGTCTCTTGGGTTTCGCTTGTATAGGGTTTGTCGGGTTTGCGAGCGGTCGCGGGCCAACTCGTCAGTAGTAGCGATGGATGCGGAACCGATGGTCGGACTCGCGGATGATGTCGCCGACATGGGGGTTAAACACCCCGGTTCGGCGTTCGGCAAAGTACTGGCGCAGCGTCTCGTGCACCACGGTGAAGGCGATCCGATCCCAGGGAATTTCGTCCTCGGCGTAGAGCCCCACCTCCAGGCTTTCGTGGCCGGGGCTGGCGTAACCGTCCTTCAGGTGGCCGCGGAACATCAGGTACACCTGGCTGACGTGGGTGAGCGAGTACAGGCCGTACAGGGTCAGGTTTTCGCCCACGGCATGGGCTTCCTCCAACGCCTCGCGCGCCGCCGCCGCCACCGCCGATTCGCCGTTCTCCATGAATCCCGCCGGCAAAGTCCACAGGCCGTGGCGCGGCTCGATGGCCCGCCGGCACAGCAGAATCCGGTCCCGCCACTCCAGGATGCAGCCGGCGACGATCTTGGGATTCAGATAGTGAACGGTATCGCAGCTATCGCAGACGTGCCGGGGCAGGTTGTCGCCGGCCGGGACGCGCACGCTCAGGGCTGCGCCGCACTGGCTGCAAAATTTCATGGAACGATATCCTCGTTCGAAGCGGGTTCTCGGTGATCGGGGCGGATACCGTATTAGACCATTTCCGGCGTGTCGGCGCCGCAAAATGATGGCCGCCGCGCTCGCGCGCCCTCGGCGCAGACCGCGATCCCGCCGTGACGGCGCGGGTTCGGACCGTCGGGCGACCGCTCAAAACCGATAATCGACTTTCAGGCGCCAAGATCGGCCATCCTGGGGGATTTCCACCTGGAGATGCTCGTCCGCTCCGGGGTCGGCGTAGTCCTGATCGAACAGGTTATAAACGCCCAAGGCCACATCCAGGTTCTTGCTGAACGGCCGACCGAGCACGTTCAGGTTGGCGACCAACGCGCCGGCCACTTCGTTGCCCCGGGTCGCCCGGCGCTTGCCGACGTATTGCAGTTCCGTTCCCGCGCGCCAGATATCGCCGAACAACGGCTGGCTCCAATTCAGCTTGGCGAGATGGCGGGGCGAGTTGTCCAGCCACCCGCCATTTTCATCCTCGGCCAGTTGCCAGCTATAGCTGGCTCGCAGTCGCGCGCCATCGGCCCAGCGTCGCTCGGCCTCCAGCGTCAAACCGTCGGCCCGCACGCGGCTCAGGTTGCGGAAGGTCAGCAGCCCCGAATCGGGGTCCGTGGTCCGATCGATCAGATCGGTGATGTCGTAGTGATAAACGGACGCATTGAGGCGAGTGCGCTCGTCCGGGCGCTTCTCGAAAATCAGCTCGTAGGTTCGGATGGTCTCGGGCCGGAGATCGGGGTTCGGCAAATTGCCGACGGAGTAGTACAGCTCGTAGGCGTTGGGCGCGCGCAACGCCGTGCTGTACAAAAACTTGACCGTGGTTTGGGCGTCCAACTGGTGGACGAGGCCGATGCGAGGGTCGATGCTGCCGTCTCCGGTGATGGCGCGGTCGTAGCGAACGCCGACGCTGAGGTTGGTTTGGTCGCCCAGCGCGAACTCATCCAGGGCATAAAGCCCCCAGCGATCCCCGCCGGCTCGGCTCTGGAACCTGGCGGCGCCGGTCTCGTCGAACGCGGCCTGATCTCGCCGCGAATCGCGCTGGTATTCCGCCCCGAACGCCAGCTTGTGCCGGTCGAAGGCGGTGCTCGCGAACTGGAGTTCGGCGCCCCACCACCGGCCCACCGCTTGATCGGGAAGATCGGCACCCCCGTAGAGATAGTGTCCCTCGTAGTCGTAAGCGCCGTAAAACAAGCGGCCCAAAACGTCCGAATGCGCGCTCCACGGCGCGCGATAACCGAGGTCCACGAGCGTTTGCCGATCGCGGGTACGACTGCGGGGATCGTTGAAATCCTGCTCGAAAGACGCGGTGGGAATGCCCTTTTCGCGGTCGGCGTGCGCCACCTCCAAAATCCAATCCTCGAAAGCCAGCTTTCCGAAGAATTGTTGGGCGCTGTCGTGATCGAGACCGACCGCGAGACCGCCATGGGTCGATGGGTCGTCGTATTCGGGGAAATAAAGATTCTTTCCCTGGCTGTCGTAAGCGGTCGTGGACAGCAACATTTCCAACCCGTTGTCCAGCTTGCGGCCGAAGCTCGCCCGGCCCCGGTAAGTGTCGGCGCTGGCGACCGCGCCGGACAGTTCCATGCCGCCGATATCCCGCCCCCGTTTGGTGGTGATGCTCACCACGCCGAAAAACGCATTGTTGCCGTAGAGCGCCGTCGCGGGACCGGCCGGCAGAAACTCGACCCGCTCGATCAAATCCACGTCCAGGATAAAATCGGTCCCCACCAGCCCGGCATCGTAAATGTTGTCGTTGATCCGTTGGCCGTCCACCAGGAACAGCAAGTGATCGTTGTAATCGCCGGGGCGGCCGAAGCCGCGCACGCCCACGCTGCTGTAGTTGCGGTCGTAGCTCACGTAAACGCCGGGGAGGCTGCGCAGGATGTCGGCCAGGGTTCGGTAGCCGTGCGTTTTGATATCTTGGGTCGTCACGACCGTCACCGCCGAGGGCGCTTCGCTGGCTTTCTGGCCGAATTTGGAAACCGAATACACCTCCATTTGCATGAGTTCTTCGAGGCCGAATCCCGTGAGATCCGCCGCGGTGCTTCCGGCGAAGGCCAGACCACCCGCGACGCCTATCCCCGACACCCAAGCCAGCACGCGGGCCAAACGGCTGGCGCATACTGTGACTCGACGATGCCGGAAGCGATGCATGGAAGGCGGCCAACCGCAAGTTAATGTGGGGTGGCTCGGCGAATCGCGGCCAGAGTCCGAGCGGGCGCCAGCGACCGGCGAGCGATGACTTTTACAGTTTAGCATCAACACCAGAAAACGCTCGAACTGTCACTTAAAATACGATTGACCCGCTCGCGGCCAGAGCCCCTCACGGCGGCTTGATCCCGTATTTGCGGTAAATTTGCCGTAGCTCGCTCTTGGCCGCCCGGAGTTCGCTGGCGCGGCTGGCCGGCGTGCCGATGGTCGAGGAGGACAGCCGCCGGATGTCGCTGTTGAGGTTCTCGATCCGGGTCCGATCCTCGTAGCCGATGTACGGGGGCTCCTTGTCCTTGCCTTTTCTCCCTCCGCTCGATGGGCGGTCGATCTCGCTGGCCGGCACGCCCCGGTTGACCGCCCGCAGCTCGCGCAATTCCCGCGCGGCCCGCTTCAAGTCGCCGACGTTATCGACCGTCCCGGCCGGAGTGGGTTGCGAGGGGATATCCAGCGTTTCGGTGGATTGCGCGGCGGCCGGAGGCGGGGTGCCGCCATAGTGAACCCGACCGTCGGCGTCGGTCCATTTGTAGACCTGGGCTTGGACCGGGAGGCACAGCGCCAGCAGGATGGCGCGGTAGGCCGGCAACACCGACCGACCGGAACCCTTTCGCGAGGCGGCGCGCACGCGCCTCGATTCGGTTTTATCGTTTCGCACTCGGATCGCACCTGTTCGCACAAGATACCGGTTAATATTAGCTCGATACAGGAGAACGGTTCGCGGGCAGCGATTCCATGACACAAAAAGCCCGACCTCGGAATGGAAAGTTTGACTATCGGCCACCACCCGGATCGACGGACATGCCAACACCCAAACCCCAGCCGCAGACCCGCCCGCCAGCAGATCTCTTCGCGCCCGCCCGCCGCGCGCTGTCCGCCCTAACCCTCACGGTGATCCTGCTCATGCTTCCCTTCACGATTCTGGCGGCTCCAGCCGACACCACGGCGCCCGCAACGCCCGCTCCCGACCCGGCCGACGCCCGCAAGCCGATCCCGCTCGACGACTTCGAGGACCTGAGCGGCTGGACGGTCGCCACCTCTGCCGGCGCCCGCCTCGAAATCGCCCAGGACACCGGCCGCAACGGCGGCCGGGCCATGCGGCTGGATTTCGAATCCCTCGATGGGGCCAGTTGGCTCATCGCCCGCAAGACCTTCCGGCTCCGCCTGCCCGACAACTACGCCTTTCGCGCCTTCACCCGCGGCGAGGCTCCGCCGGTCGATTTCGAGTTCAAGCTGGTGGACCCGCGGCAAAACGTCTGGTGGTACAAGCAGCGCGAACACGTCTTCTCGGGCGACTGGGAGCCGTTGATGATCAAGAAGCGCCATCTGGTCCGGGCCTGGGGTCCGGGCGGCCCGCTGGAGGAAGCGGTGGTCATCGAGTTCGGGATCGTGCCGGGGGTCCAGAGCAAAGGCTCGGTGTGGATCGACGAGCTGACCCTGGAGGAACGCGAACCGGCGCAGACCTACACCCAAAATCCGGCGATCAGCGTCTCGACCACCGCCGAAGGCTACCGCCCGGAAGGGATTCTCGACCCCGACCACACCGCCAACGGCTGGCACAGCGGCGCGCTGGCCGAAGACCAGTGGCTATCGCTGGATTTTCACCAGCCCCGCGAATACGGCGGGCTGGTCATCGACTGGCATCCGGACGATTACGCGGTCGATTACCAGGTACAAGCGTCCGACGACGGCAAGGTCTGGAAGCCCATCTACACCGTGCGCGACGGTAACGGTCGGCGGGATTATCTCTACCTGCCCGACGCCGAATCGCGCCACCTGCGACTGAGCATGCAGCGCAGCAGCCGGGGCCAGGGCTACGGCATCGGCCGCATCCGGGTTCAATCCCACGAATTCTCCAGCTCGCCCAACCAGTTCTTCGAGACTCTGGCCCGCGACACCCGGCCGGGGCTCTACCCCCGCTACTTTCAGGGCGAGCAGTCCTACTGGACCCTGATCGGCGTCAACGGCGACGGCAAGGAAGCGCTGATCGGCCAGGACGGCGCGCTGGAGGTGGACAAGGGCGGGTTCAGCATCGAGCCGTTCCTGTTCGCCGACGGCCGTCTGATCACCTGGGCCGACGTGGAGCCGGCGCAGGATCTGGTCGATGGCTACCTGCCGATTCCCACCGTGCGCTGGGAGCACGAGCACTTCTGGTTCGCGGTCACCGCTTTCGCGACCGGCAAACCGGGCGAATCGGAGCTGCACGCCCGTTACCGGATCGAAAACCTGAGCGCCCAGACCCGCCACATCCGGCTGTTTCTGGCCCTGCGGCCATTCCAGGTCAATCCGCCCTGGCAGTCGCTCAACCTGACCGGCGGGGTTTCGCCGATCCGGCGCTTGCACTACGCCGACCGCACGATTTGGGTCAACGACCGCGCCAAAGCGGTTTTCGCCCTGACCGCGCCCAGCCGGTTTCGCGCGGCCACCTTCGACCAGGGGCCGCTCACCGATTATTTGGCCGAGGGCAAACTGCCGGACCGGACCAGCGTGGACGACGCCTTCGGTTACGCCTCGGGCGCGCTGGAGTACGGCTGGGACCTCGAACCCGGCGAAGCGCGCGAGGTCTTCCTGCGCATCCCCTTCCACGGGACCGAGGTCATCAAACCGCTGCCGCCCACCGACGCCGATGCCGCCGCCCAGGAAAACCAGCTATTGGACCAAACCCGCCGCGACTGGAAAGCGCGCCTGGATCGGGTCGGGCTGGAATTGCCGCCCGCCGCCCGCAAGCTGGCCGACACCATCAAAAGCAACCTGGCCTACATCCTGATCAACCGGGCCGGCGCGGCGATCCAGCCCGGCTCGCGCACCTATGCCCGCTCCTGGATCCGCGACGGCGCGCTGACCTCCGCCGCCCTGCTGGGGATGGGCTACACCGACGAGGTCCGGCAATTCCTGCTGTGGTACGCCCCCTACCAGCTTCCGGACGGCAAGGTGCCGTGCTGCGTGGACGCCCGCGGCGCCGATCCGGTCCCCGAGCACGACAGCCACGGCCAGCTCATCTACGCGATCATGGAATATTACCGCTATACCCGCGATGTGGGATTCCTGCGCGAGATGTGGCCCTACGTGGTCAAGGCGGTCGGCTATATCGAGTTCCTGCGCCAGCAGCGGCTGACGGAGCAATACCGCACCGATCCCGCCATCATCGCCTACATGGGGCTGGTGCCGGAATCCATCAGCCACGAAGGTTACGCCAGCCATCCGCGCCACTCGTATTGGGATAACTTCTTCATTTTGCGCGGCCTGAAAGACGCCGCCGCCATCGCGGTCGTCCTGGGCGAGGACGAGGAAGCGACCCGGTTCGCCGCGCTGCGCGACGCGTTCCGCCGGGATCTGTACAACTCGATCCGGGAAACCCTCAAGATGCACGGCATCGACTTCATACCCGGCGCGGTCGAACTGGGCGATTTCGACGCCACTTCGACCACGGTGGCGGTCGATCCGGGCGGCGAGCTGGGCAGGCTGCCCCAGCCGGCGCTGGACCGGACCTTCGAGCGCTATTTCGACCATTTCATTCGCCGCCGCGACGGCCGGGAACCGTGGGAAGCCTACACTCCCTACGAGCTGCGGGTGGTCGGCACCCTGATTCGGTTGGGCTATCGGGACCGGGCGCTGGAAACGTTGGCGTTCTTCCTGGAAGGCCAGCGGCCGGCGGCGTGGAACCATTGGGCGGAAGTGGTCTGGCGCGACCCCAAGGCGCCGCGCTTCATCGGCGACATGCCACACACTTGGGTCGGCTCCGATTACATTCGCTCGGTGCGCAATCTGTTCGTCTACGAGCGCGAGGCCGATCAAGCCCTGGTGATCGGGGCCGGTATTCCCGACGCCTGGGCCACCAGTCCGGAAGGGATCACCGTCAAGCGGCTACCCACCTGGTACGGCACCCTCAATTACCGGATGGCGATGGATGGCCCGGACACGCTGCGGGTGCAACTGTCCGGGGACGTGACCGTGCCGCCGGGCCGCATCATCCTGCATTCGCCGCTGGACCGGCCGCTGCGAAGCGTCAAGGTCAACGGTCGGCCGGTGGAAACCTTCACCGCCACCACCGCGACCCTGGACCAATTTCCGGCCGAGATCGAGTTCCAGTACGGCAAGGAGGCCAGCGCGGCGGCGGCCCGCTAGAGCCGGCACTCCCTCCTCGGCCTCGGCGAGAGAATCGGGGGCGATAGTTTATTTTCAACAGGTTAGCGCTCTCACCCGCCCCTTCTACCGGAGGGCGAGGGGACGGGGCGGAAAACCTTGGGAACGGTTGCGACTCGGCTCGTCCGGTCGATGTTCGCGCGGGCTCCAGTCAGGCCGCCGGTAACTCTGGCCGGGGAGATGCCTACGGACAATTCCCCTCTCGGTGGGCGCACGCGCTGTTCAGCGTTGCCACGAAATTGTCGTCGAGCGTCGAGCTGCCTTCGACGGGGATCGATTCGAAGCCATAGGAGGTCACGCCGATCACCTGGTTGCGCGCCGGCTCCGCAAGCCCGGCTTGTCCGCCAGCGGTCGGCCCGAAATTCATGATCCAAGGCCCGCCGCTAGAACCTTCCGTCATGTCGGAACCGTAGAGGGCGGTATTCTCGCTCGATTTCCGAAAACTCTTGGCGGTGACTTGATGCATTCTTTCTCCATCGTCGAACGCGACCGGATAGCCGAGCAAATGCGCGTGATTGGGAATCAGCCGGTCGGTTTGATACCCCAGGTAGCCGACGACTTCGCCGATTTTCCGGGAAACGCCGTCGATCGTTTGATCTTGCATCTCGATCACGGCGTAATCGGCGGCGTTGGGAACCCGGTCCTTGCCGTTGTACCAAGGCGTCGTCGTGAAGGCCGCAGTCCCGGTCCAGGTCGAAAAGGGCGCGACGCCGTCGCGATACGCCGGCACGAACTCGAAATCGGTGTACCAGCCGTTCTCGTCGCCGGAACCGGAGTGCACGCAGTGCCCGGCCGTCAACACCAACCGGGGCGAGATCACTGAGCCGGAGCACGCAAAATTCCCCTTGCCGGGAATCCGAAAAAACAACCGGCCGATCGCGCTGTAGGGGTATGCGCGATCGGCTTCGACCGGAACCAAGGATTGGCTGCTAAAATAAGCTCGCCTGAAACCCACATCGTAGGCCACCGCCGCATTTCCGGCGAACCGCTCGGCCGACAAGCTCGCCGCCCCGGACGAGCCGTCGCTCGGCCGGGTGGAATCGGATGAGCTGCCGTCAAGCACACGCAAGCGCTTCTCCAAGGGCTCCAGCGCGGGTTTTTCCAACGCGGGCGGTTGGCCGGCCCCGGAGACGCCGGGCCGATCCGGCGCGGAATCCGGCGATTCGCCGCCGGGATCGTCCATCATGGTTCGAGGAACCGCCGAATCGGCTTTGGGCAGCGGCATGGGTTTGACCCGGCGATACCGGTCTTCGGTCCAATACTGTTGCCTGGACTCCAAGCGCTTGGCGCGGGGAACGGTCGCATCGCCGCCCGCATCGGCTGCGGGTCCCCGACCCGGTGCCCCGGCGCTTTCAGCGGCGACGGCGCTGGCGGCAATGGCCGTCAACGCGACTCCCGCCAGCAACAATCGAATTTTCATGAGAAGCCCTTTGTATTTAACGACACTCCGAACAGCGACCCGCCGCGCGAGCAGACAGGTCGCCGACCACGCCAACGCTCGAGGCATACTAAACTTTTCCGTGCCCGCGTCCCAAGCCCAGGGGAAACCGTCATGTCCGCCATCTTGTTCCAGCACGCCCGCGCCCTGAACGTCCAACCGCTCGCCAACGGCCGTTACGCCACTTTTCTGACCGCCGCCGGCACCGGCTATTCGGCGTGGGGCGAGCTGGCCCTGACCCGCTGGAACGCCGATCCGACCGAGGATTGCGATGGATTTTTCGTCTACCTGCGCGATCTCGACAGCGGCGCGCACTGGTCGATGGGTCAGCCGGTCCCCAAAACGCCGGAATCCCAATCCGACCGATTTGGGACTGGACTGATCGAATTGGCTCGCCGGGACCACGGTATAGAGGCCCGGCTGGCGGTTTGCGTTCCCCAGGACGGCGATCTCGAATTGCGCCGGCTCACGCTGCGCAATCTCGACGACCGTCCCCGGCGCCTAGAGTTGACCAGCTACGCTGAAGTGGTGCTGAACGCGCCGGCGGCCGACGCCGCTCACCCGGCTTTCTCCAAAATATTCGTCCAGACCGAGTGGGCGGCGGAAACGCGGGCACTGCTGGCGCGGCGGCGGCCGCGCGCCCCCGGGGAACCGGCGTGCTGGCTGGTTCACGCGCTGGCCGGCGAAGGTCGAGACGCCCTGCCCGTCCAGCACGAAACCGACCGCGCCCGCTTCATCGGCCGGGGCTACACCCTGGCCGCGCCGCGCGCCCTGGTCGAGCCCGAACCCTTGTCCGGCACGGTCGGCAACGTGCTGGACCCCATCGTCAGCCTGCGCCGGACGGTCGAGCTGGCAGCGGGCGGCGAAGCCCGAATCACGTTCCTGCTCGGGGCGGCGGCGGATCGGGAATCGGCCCTGGCGCTGGCGGCGCGCTACGCCGAGTCGGCGACCGTGGAGGCGGCATTTCGGGCGGCGGCCGGACAATATCCCTTGCCCGATCCCGTTTTTTCGTCCGTCGGCGAAACCCGGCCGGTGCCGCCCTCGCCCGCCAGCGACGCGGACGCCAGCCCGACCGCGCTTCCGGCGGACGACGAGCCGCTGCAATTCTGGAACGGTCATGGCGGTTTCAGCGCCGATGGCGGCGAATACGTGATCCGCATCCGGCCGGATGCCGGCGGCCGACCCATTTTGCCGCCGCAACCCTGGACCAACGTGGTCGCCAACCCGCAGTTCGGCTTTATCGCCAGCGAGACCGGCGCCGGCTACGCCTGGAGCCAGAACAGCCGGGAAAACCGCCTGACGCCCTGGTACAACGATCCGGTGCTCGACCCGCACGGCGAGGCGCTGTACCTGCGCGACGAGGACGGCAGCGCGGTCTGGTCCTTGCAGCCGGGGCCGATCCCCCAGCCGGTCGCTTACGAGGTCCGCCACGGTTTCGGCTACAGCCGCTACCGCCACGCCAGCCGGGGCTTGGAGCAGGAGGTCTGCCTGTTCGCGCCGCGCGAGGACCCGCTCAAGCTGGCCCTGATCCGCCTCCACAACCCGAGCGGGCGACCGCGCCGGCTGTCCCTGTTCGCCTACGCCCGCCTGGTGCTGGGCGTGCTGCCGGCGGACCACGCCGCCGAGCTGGCCGTGATCCGCGACCCGGCGACCGGCGCGCTGTTCGCCGAGAACCGCAACCGGGAATTCGCCGGCCGCGTCGCCTTCGCGGCCCTGGCCGCGCCGCCCGACACCCCGATCCACGCCAGCGGCGACCGCCTTTCGTTCCTCGGCCGCCACGGCAGCCCGGCCCGACCGGCGGCGCTCTATCGCGACGCGGCGCTGGACGGTCGGCTGGGCGCGGGGCTCGATCCCTGTTTCGCGTTGCAGGCAACGTTCGAGATCGCGCCGGTCGCCACGGCGGAACTTGCCTACCTGCTGGGCGAGGCGGACGACCCGGACCACGCCCGGCGCTTGATCGACCGCTACCGCGCGGATGGCGCGGCGGCGAACGCCTTGGCCGAGGCGCAAAGCGCTTGGCGGGACTGGCTGGGCGCGGTGCGAATCGAGACCCCGGCGCCGGCGCTCGATCTCATGGTCAACGGCTGGCTGGCCTATCAAACCCTCAGTTGCCGGATTTGGGGCCGGTCGGCGTTTTACCAGTCCGGCGGCGCCTTCGGCTTCCGCGACCAGTTGCAGGACGCCGCCGCCTTGCTGTACCACGATCCCGAACTGACCCGCCAGCAATTGCTGCTCAACGCCGCCCATCAGTTTCAGGAGGGCGACGTGCTGCACTGGTGGCACCCCCCCAGCGATTGCGGCATCCGCACCCGCTTCAGCGACGATCTGCTGTGGCTGCCGTGGCTGGCGGCGTTTTACGCCCGCGCCACCGGGGATTGGAGCCTGTTCGGCGAACCGGCGCGCTTTCTCCGGGCGCGGCCGCTCGAACCCGGCGAGGACGAAGCGTTTTTGACCCCGGAGGAATCCGGCGAAACCGGCAGCCTGTACGAGCACTGCTGTCGGGCGCTGGACCGCTCGCTCACCCAGGGCGCGCACGGCCTGCCGCTGATGGGCACCGGCGACTGGAACGACGGCATGAACCGGGTCGGCCGTTCGGGCCGGGGCGAAAGCGTCTGGCTGGGTTTCTTCCTGTACGCGATTTTGGGCGATTTCATCCCGGTTTGCGGCCAGCACGGCGACTACAACCGGGCGCGGCGCTACGCGGCGTTCCGCAGCCATCTGGCCGGCGCGCTCAACGAGCACGGTTGGGACGGGGACTGGTATCGGCGGGCGTGGTACGACGACGGCGCGGTGCTGGGTTCGGCCGCCAGCGACGAATGCCGGATCGACGCGCTGGCCCAGGCGTGGGCGGTCATCTCGAAGGCGGCGCCGTGGGCGCGGGCGGAAGCGGCCATGGACGCAGTCGAACACCACCTGATTTCGGAGTCGGACGGACTGATCCGGCTGCTGGCGCCGCCGTTCGTCGATACCCCGCACGATCCCGGCTACATCAAGGGCTACGTGGCCGGGGTCCGCGAGAACGGCGGCCAGTACACCCACGCGGCGCTGTGGGCGGTGCGGGCGCTGGCGGAACTGGGCCGGCGCGACCGGGCGACCCGGCTGCTGGAAATGCTCAGCCCGATCAGCCGCGCCCTCACGCCCGAGCAAGTGGCGGTCTATCGGGTGGAGCCGTTCGCGGTGGCGGCCGACATCTACGGCGTGGCGCCGCATGTCGGGCGCGGCGGCTGGACCTGGTACACCGGTTCGGCGGGCTGGATGCTGCGGGTGACGCTGGAATCGATTCTGGGCCTGGAGCTGGCCGAGGGCCAAGCTCTGCGCTTGCGGCCCTGCATTCCCGACCACTGGCCGGGGTTTCGGCTGCGTTACCGCCTGCCGGACGGCGAGGCGATTTACGATATCGAGGTCCGCAACCCGGAACGCAACGCGAAGCGGGTTGCGGCGGTGGCCATCGACGAGCGTCCCGGCGCGATCGAGTACGGCGCGGCGCGCATCCCCGCGTTCCGGGACGGCGCCGTCCATCGGGTGGTGGTCACGCTGGCGGGCGCCGCCGAAGACCGGCCGACCGCCAGCCCGGCCAGCGATCTGAAACCCGGAGACCGGCTGGCGTGAGCGACGACGCGCCCGCCCGCCCCGCCGGGAATCGCTCCCCGCCCTCGATCTGGCCGGCTTATCGCGCGCTGCTGGACGACGGCGAGTTGCGGCGGCGGGTGGCGCGAGCCTATGCGCGGTTGGAGGATTGCGACCTGTGCGCCCGCTATTGCCGGGCGAACCGGCGGCAAACGCTCGATGGCGTGGCCTGCCGCACCGGCGAGCGGGCGGTGGTGCACAGCTATGGGCCGCATCACGGCGAGGAAGACCCGCTGCGCGGCTGGGGCGGCTCGGGAACGATTTTCTTCGGTTTCTGCAACCTGCGCTGCGTCTACTGCCAGAACTGGTCGATCAGCCAGCAAGGCCAAGGCCAGGAGGTGACGCCGGAAACGCTGGCCCGGATCATGCTCGACCTCCAGCGGCAAGGCTGCCACAACATCAACCTCGTCAGCCCCAGCCATGTGGTGCCGCAAATCCTGGCGGCCACCCTGCTCGCCGCCCACGGGGGCTTGCGCCTGCCGCTGGCGTACAACAGCGGCGGCTACGACAGCCCCGAGGCGCTGGCCTTGCTGGATGGGGTGGTGGACATCTACCTGCCGGACATGAAATACGGCGATTCCGAAACCGCCCGCCGCTATTCCCGCGCCCGAAATTATTGGGAGGCGAATCGGGCCGCGATTCGGGAGATGCATCGGCAGGTCGGCGATCTGGCGCTGGACGAGCGCGGGCTGGCGCGGCGCGGCCTGCTGGTGCGCCATCTGGTGCTGCCGGGCGATCTGGCGAACACCGACCGCGTGCTGGCCTTTCTGGCGCGGGAGATTTCGGCCGACACCTATCTCAACCTGATGGATCAGTATCGCCCCTGCTACCAAGCTTTCGAGCACCCCCCGCTGCACCGTTGGCTCGACCCCGCAGAATACGAGCGGGCGTTGCGCGCGGCCGAGCGGCACGGTTTGAAGCGGCTCGACTCGCGACGGCGGCGCTGAGCGCCCATAAAAAAATAACCGATTGAATCAGTGTAAAAACTTATCGAAGGTTTCCCGCCGATCCCCTCTCCGGCCGGGAGAGGGGAGCAACCGTGCGGGCTCGATCCCGCACGATTCCGCGCCGCCTGGCCGGCGACCGCCATCCGGACGCTTCCGTCGCCAAACGAGATGTCATTTTGACAGATATCTCGTAGACTTGATGTGGGTTTAAATAACGCGATGTCGTGAACGGTGTCGCCACGCGACCCCAGCAAGCAGCACCATCCTGCCAATTACGTCAAATAAACGACACAAATCGACTGAATCAGGCGGTCATCGAATCAACAGGGGGCAAGAGACATGGGGGAGCATTCCAAGACTATGGCCGCTCCGGAAATGCCGATGCGACCACTCGGACGGATCAGCATGCCGCGACTCGCGCGCCGGATCTGGATCTATCTCTTGCTGTTCGCGCTGCTGGTCCCGCTCCGCTCCGCGCTGGCGCAAGCTGTCGTCGGCGAAATCGTCAGCGTTCTGGGCGCCGTGGAGGTGCTGCGGGAAGGGCGCTGGCGAACGGCCGAAGTCGGCGCGACGCTGGCGGCCGGCGACGCGATCAGGACCGGCGCGGACGGCCGGCTCGCCCTGCAACTGGTCAACGGCTCGCAGCTCAAGCTCAACGCCAACAGCCGGCTGGAACTCAAGCAAATCGCTCCGAGCGAAGGGCTGGCCCCCGCCTCGGCCGGCGTCGCGCAAGGCATCCTGCGCCTGATCGGCGGCGAGGCGTGGGTTCGCGGCAACGGCGAAACCTTGGAAATGCAAGCCGTGCCCGCGACCGCCACCATTCGCGGCACCGAGTTCGACCTCGCGGTCGGCCCCGGCGACACGGCGCGGCTGGCGGTGCTGGACGGGCTAGTCGAGTTCCACAACCCGCAGGGCAGCGTGCGGGTGGCGGCCAACGAGCAGGCGACCGCCAAAGTGGGTGAAGCCCCGCGCAAGACCGTGCTGCTGAACCCGCTCGACGCCGTGCAGTGGTCGCTCTACTACCCCGATCTGACCGGCGGCCGGGCGGAGCGGGAGCGGACCGCCCGCGCCGACCCGCGCGACCCCCGCTACTGGACCGAGGCCGCGCGAGGCCATCTGTTGGGCGGGCAAGTGCCGGACGCCCGCCGGGCGCTCGACCGGGCGCTGGCGCTGAGTCCGAACGACGCCCGCGCTTACAGCCTGCGCGCGGTCATCGCGCTGGTGCAAAACCGCAAGGCGGAAGCGCGGGCCGACGCCGAGCGGGCGGTAGCCGCCGATCCCGCTTCGCCCGAGGCGCATCTCGCCCTGAGTTGGGTCCAACAGGCCGAGTTCGATCTGGACGGCGCCCTGGCCAGCGCCCGCCGGGCCGCGCAACTCGCCCCCGACGACCCGCGCGCCCTCGCCCAAGAAAGCGGCCTGCTGTTCGGGATGGGACGATTGAACGAAGCGACCGACGTCGCCGAACGGGCGCGGCAAGCGGCGCCGGACGACGCCATGATCAACACGGTCTGGGGTTTCCTGGAACTGGCCCGCTACCGGGTGGACGAAGCCCGCACCGCGTTCGAGGCGGCCATCGCGCACGATTCCACCTTGGGCCTGCCGCATCTCGGCTTGGGGCTGACCTTGTTCCGGCACAACCAGTCCGACGCGGCGGTCGCCGAGATGCGCAAGGCGACCTTGCTGGACCCCAAGGTTTCGCTCTACAACAGCTATTTGGGCAAGGCGTATTACGAGACCAAGGACGACCGGCTGGCGCAAACGTATCTGGAAGCGGCCAAGCAACTCGACCCCCGCGACCCCACCCCGCATTTCTACGACGCCATCCGCAAGCAGAGCGTCAACCGCCCGGTCGAAGCCGTCCAGGATTTGCAAACCGCCGACGAGTTGAACGACAACCGGGCGGTCTATCGCTCGAAGCTGTTGCTGGACGAGGATTTGGCCGCGCGAGATGCCGCCTTGGGCAAACTGTATAACGAGATCGGATTCGAGCAACTGGGCCTGCGGGAAGGCTGGAAATCGGTCGACCGCGATCCCACCAACCATTCGGCCCATCGCTTGCTGGCGGATTCTTATGCGGCGATGCCGGGCGTCGAAGCGGCCCGCACCAGCGAACTGCTGCAAGCGCAGTTGTTGCAGCCGATCAACATCACGCCGGTTTCGCCGCAGATGGCGGAAACCAAGCTGCTGATGCCGGGCGCCGGCCCGATCACGCCTTCGCTGTACGAGTTCAACCCGCTGTTCGTGCGGAATCGGCCCACGCTGTTTCTCTCGGGGCTGGGCGGCAATCAGGACACTTGGGGCGACGAGGTGATCGTGTCCGGCCTGACGGATCGGTTCGCCTACAGCTTCGGCCAGTTTCACTACCAGAACGACGGCTACCGGCCCAACAACGACCTGGAAAACAACCTGTACAACCTGTTCGTTCAAACCGCTGTGACGCCGGATTTCAGCCTCCAGGCCGAGTATCGCCATCGCGAGACGATCAGCGGCTATCTCGAATCCAATTTCGATGGATTTTTCAGCAAATCTCTACGCCGGAACCTCGATCAGGATACCGCCCGTATCGGCGCTCGTTATTCGCTGTCGCCCCAAACTGCTGTGATCGCCTCGGTCATCTATACGGATCGGGACAACGTTCGCAGCTTCCCGGTTGGCAATTTCACTTTGGAAAACAGGCAAAAAGGGACTCAGGCAGAAACCCAACTGCTGTATAAAGCGGAACCGTTCAACGTGATTGCAGGGCTTGGCGGCTATTCGCTCGATTTCAGTTCCAGCGATAGTGACAATCCAAGTGGTGAGCCCGACGCCACTATCACTCAGCAAATCGCCTATGGCTACGCGAACATCAAGATGCCCGATAACGTCATTTGGACCGTCGGTTTGAGCTATCAATCCGATGAAAGTCCATACGCTAACTTGAACGAATTTAATCCGAAACTTGGCGTGCAGTGGGCGATCACCGATCAGGTGTCGCTGCGCGCCGCCGCCTTCAAGGCCGTCAAACGGGCACTCGCGTTCGAGCAAACCATCGAGCCAACCCAAGTGGCCGGGTTCAATCAGTTGGCGGATTATGTTGATGAAACCGTAGTGGAAAATTATGGCGTCGCGCTCGATGTCCGCTTCAGCCCGCAACTGTTCGGCGGCTTGGAAGCGTTGCGGCGCGACACCGACGTTCCGTTGGGGCGGTTGTCGCAACCCGAATTCTACGAAGTTGCGCACAACAAAGAGGATTTCTATAGCGCCTATCTGTATTGGCTGCCGAACCGCAACTGGGCGCTCTCCGCCTCGCTGCGCTACGAAAAGATTGAGACCGATCAAAACTGCGCGCTGTGCTTGTTTCTTTACCCGGCCGAACTGCAAACCCTTTCAGTACCTTTGAGCGTCCAGTATTTCGATCCTTCCGGCTTTTTTGCCGGGCTGGGCATCGTTTACGTGAATCAGGACATCCAAGCCATCGATCCCGAGTCTTCCATGCCGGGGTCTTTTGTCCTGATGCCAACCCAAAACGAAGAATTTACCTTGGTCGATGTCGGCTTGGGTTATCGTCTCCCCAAACGGCGGGGAATTGTTGCGTTACAGGCGAACAACGTGTTCGATAAGGAATTTCGTTATCAGGATTACAGCTTCCAAACGGGAACCTCGACTATTGATCCCGTCTACATTCCCGAGCGGACCATCTTGGGTCGGCTGATTCTTAATTTTTAGTCGCACACACGAGGAGAAAATCTAATGAGACTGACTGGTGTTGAAGTATCTGTTGAAACGCTGTCAAAAAAGATCGAGCCTAACACGACTTTGGTGGTCATTTCCGATGCCAATGGAAAGGTAAATGTGGTGAAGGTTGATCACGACTCTGTTAAAAAGGGCGAATTATTAGTGCGGGTCGCAGGTGGATGTTGGGTGCGCGATAATGGCGGATGGAAATGGAAGAACCCTTGCCCGAATTGAGTTGACGAGCGTTTCTTGGCTAAGCAAGATATTTTCCCCAGTCCGTTACCGAACTGGGGTTTTCCGATCCAATCATTCCGTGCATGTGAGATTCAGTTGTCAAAAAATTTGAGATAGTATGGGCAATTCCCGCACTATCTCCAGCGGTGATATCTATGCGCCAATTTTATTAAATTTCCAAAACACTCAGTGTAGAATATTGTCAATCACTATTTGCTAGTGAAGATTTAATTTCACTTCACACCATCTAACGATATAAGCTTTTCATTGTCGCTCGCTGAAAGTGTTTACGCCATGAGCCCGAAGTCCCTGGTACAAAATATCCAAACTCTGTTCTCCCCGCCCGACGTGCTACTCCGGGTCAACCGATTGATCAGCGCACCCGATACTGGGACGGAAGAGCTGGCTCAAGCGATCCTTTGCGATCCGGGACTCGCCGCTCGCCTACTAAAACTGGTCAACAGCGCCTACTACGGCTCGCGTCGCCGAATCGAGACCGTCTCGCACGCCATCGTCCTGCTCGGCCATCGGGAGCTGCACAACTTGGTGACCGCCACCGTCGCCGTCGATATGTTCCAAGGCTTGCCGTCGGATCAGGTGAACATGGATCGGTTCTGGCGGCATAGCGTCACGTCCGGCATCGCCGCGCGAGGGTTGGCACAGCGCCTGCGCCTCCGTCAAGGAGAGCATTTCTTCATCGCCGGACTTCTGCACGGTGTCGGCAAGCTGGTTTTTTACAGCCAATATCCGGACCGCTACCACGAAGTGCTGGAACGGGCCGGCCCCAGCCCGCAAGCCCGCATCATCGCCGAACGCCAGATTTTTGGATTCACCTATGCCGACTTGAGCGCCGAACTGCTCAAATCCTGGCGGCTTTTGGATCACCTGCACGTCGCCATCGCCCATCATCTGGAACCCGGCAAAGCGCTCAACCATCGACGGGAAGCCACGATTCTCCACGTCGCCGTCCAAATCGCCAACGACATGCAACCCGGCGCGGGATACGCATCGTCCACCGCGCAAGCCGAACCCGATCCCGAACGCTTCGCGGCGCTCGCCCATCTATTGGACCTGCCCCCGGAATCGCTCGCCTCGCTCCCCGCCGAAATCGAATTGCACGCCAAGGAAATTTTCGAGACCATCCGACCCGGCGCGACGTTAGTTTCGTAGAATGGACTCCCCTTGCCTCGGCCCCGCGCCGCCTGGACGTTCATGCACGCTGCTCCCCCGCTGTTCTCCCGTCGCCAATACTGGGCCGCCCGCTTCGGCATCGCGCCTTTCCTGCCGATGTCGCGCGCCGAGATGGATCAACTCGGCTGGGATTCCTGCGACATCGTGATCGTCACCGGCGATGCCTACGTCGATCATCCCAGCTTCGGCATGGCGATCATCGGCCGGCTGCTGGAAGCGCAGGGCTTCCGGGTCGGCATCATCGCTCAGCCCGACTGGACTTCCGCCGAAGCGTTCCGAGCGCTGGGCCGGCCCAATCTGTTTTTCGGCGTCACGGCCGGCAACATGGATTCGATGGTCAACCGCTACACGTCGGATCGGCGGTTACGCCACAACGACGCCTACACCCCCGACGACGAAGGCGGCAAGCGCCCGGATCGGGCGGTGCTCGTCTACAGCCAGCGCTGCCGCGAAGCGTATCTCGACGCGCCGATTCTCATCGGCGGCATCGAAGCCAGCCTGCGCCGCATCGCCCATTACGATTACTGGTCGGACAAGGTGCGGCGCTCGATCCTGCTCGACTCGAAAGCCGATCTGCTGCTGTACGGCAACGCCGAGCGCGCCATCGTCGAAATCGCCCACCGCATCGCCGCCGGCGAGCATCCCAAAGCCATCCGCGACGTGCGCGGCACCGCTCTCGTCAGCCAGGGCTTGCCGGACGATTGGCGGGAAATCGACTCGACCGAGGTGGACCGGCCCGGCGTGGTGGACGCGCATCCCGATCCGTATGCGGTGACGCCGACCCTCCCTCACCCCAAACCCCTCTCCCGAGGGGAGAGGGGCTTCTCCTCACCTCGCCCGCCCGGAGAGGAACCAGAGGTGAGGGGCTTATCCTCCCCTCGCCCGCCGGGAGAGGGGTCGGGGGTGAGGGCGAATTTCCACCCCCGCGCCAAAGCCGCCATCCGCCTGCCGGCCTACGAGCAGGTTCGGGACGACCCGGTGCTGTACGCCCACGCCTCGCGCCTGCTGCATCTGGAAACCAATCCCGGCAACGCCCGCGCCCTGATCCAGCGCCACGGCGACCGCGACGTGTGGCTGAATCCGCCGCCGATTCCGCTGACCACCCCGGAACTCGACGCCGTGTTCGATCTGCCCTACGCCCGCGTTCCCCATCCGAGCTACGGCGGCGCGCGGATTCCCGCCTACGAAATGATCCGCTTCTCGGTCAATATCATGCGCGGCTGCTTCGGCGGCTGCACCTT
>WBZM01001318.1_pt1 | contig 25205 bp, 23 predicted proteins | sample 5204271 | NCBI WGS metagenome assembly WBZM01 (sample SAMN12344346, study PRJNA552823) | activated sludge metagenome | biome: Activated sludge suspended growth; feature: Nitrification reactor; material: Wastewater; isolation source: activated sludge from nitrification reactor of wastewater... | reverse complement strand
GGTGGAACACGCCGGTGGGGCGACCCTCGACGGTCCAGCCGAACACCTCGCCGTAGAACCTGGCGCAGGCTTCGACATCGTCCGAGGGAAAGTCGACGAAGATGAGTGTGTTCGGCTTCATGGGGTTCACCGTAGCACACTTGGACTGATGGTCTGACCAAGAGGTCGAGCCGGTCGACTAGGCTTCAGCCGTGCGCTCCGAGCAGACGTTCCTGTCGCTGCCGGGCCTCGTCGCGCAGGCCGTCGAGGTCGACGGTCGTGCACCGGCCGTCGCGCACCACCTGGCGTCCAGCCACCCAGACGTGCTGCACCGACCGCCCGTCCGACGCCCACACGAGCTGGCGGACCGGGTCGGTCGCTCGTGGGGTGAACTGCGGTCCGCGGGTGTCGTGCACCACCAGGTCGGCCTGCTTGCCCACCTCGATCGACCCGATCCGGTCGCCCTTGCCGATCGCTCGCGCGCCGCCGATGGTGGCGAGCGCGAGCGCGTCGTGGGCGGTCATCACGAACGGGTCGAGCGCGGTGTCGCGCACCACGCCCACCAGCAACGCCCCGGCGCGCAGCACGTCGACCGCATCGCCCGCGTTCTCGGCGTCGCAGCCGAGGGCGAGCCGACCGCCGCGGGCCACGAACTCGCCGTGCCGCTGGTGCAGCACGAAGCCCTGTGCCAGCCGCAGGTACGCCCACGGGCACGAGGCGATCGCGACGTCGTGCTCGAGCGCCAGGTCGAGCTCGCGGCCGTCGAGGTGCACGGCGTGTGCGAGCAGCACGTGCGGCCCGAGCGCGCCCAGCGAGGCGAAGTGGTCGAGCGGCCGGCGGCCGGTGCGCTCGAGGTAGCTGGTCGGGTCGCCGCCGTGGGGCGAGATGTGGAACGTGAGACCGACACCGCGCGACCGGGCGAGCTCGCTCGCGCCGACCAGCAGCTCGTCGCTCATCAGGTCGTGGCCGACCAGCGTGACCCAACCCTCCACCAGTTCGCCGGCCGGCATCGCGTCGAGCTGCGCCGCCTGGCGGGCGAGCACCTCGTCGGCCGTGCCGCCGAACGGCACGCCCTCGGCGTCCCAGCCCCACTGGCCCAGCGTGGCGCGCATGCCGACGGCGCGGATGCCGGCCGCGACGCGATCGGGATGAGCCACCGTGCCGGCTTCGACGGTGCAGGTGATCCCGTTGGTCACCGCGGCCAGCGCGCCCAGCGTGGCCGACAGCTCGTCGTCGTCGCCGGTGTGGTTCGAGTGCACCGGCACCGCCCAGCCGAAGATCGCCTCCTGCGAGTCGATCGCGTCGGGGATGCACGACTGCACCAGCCGGTCGCCGGTGAGGTGCTGGTGGGCGTTCACGTAGCCGGGTGTGACGATGCCGGTGCCGTCGCCCACCACCTCGGCGTCGGGATGCGCCTCGCGCACGTCCGCCCACGAACCCACCGCCACGATCCGGTCGTCGGCGATCGCCACCGCACCGTCGCGCACGACGGTTCGCGCGTCGTTCATCGTCACGACATCCGCACCCCGCACGATGCAGTGCGCCCGTCCTGCGGCAGCCGTCCGGCCGCCGTCCCCATCGCCCGTCACCGCTCCTGTCACCTCGAAAGGTTGCCACACCATGCCGCTGCCACTCCCTGACGCGCCGCCCGAACCCGGCCCCACGTCCGCCATCTGCGACAACGCGGCCCTCCGCAACGCCTGGTACGCGGTGGCCCGCGTGCCCGACGTCGGCGTCTACCCCGTGCCGGTGGTGCTGCTCGGCACCAAGGTGGTGCTGTACCGCACCTCGTCGGGCGCGGTGATCGCGGCCCCCGATCGCTGCCCTCACCGCGAGGCACCGCTGTCGAAGGGCTTCGTCCGCGACGGTTGCCTCGTCTGCCCCTACCACGGCTGGTCGTTCGGCGAGGGCGGCACGTGCGTGAACGTGCCCTCGGCCAACGACGACGTGCCGCCGCCGCCTCGTGCGCACCTGTCCGCGTACCACGTGCAGGAGAAGTACGGGCTCGTGTGGCTGTGCCTCGGCACGCCCGCCGGCGATCTGCCGGTGATCCCGCAGGACGACGACCCGGCGTACCGTCGGCTCAACACGCCGGTCGAGGTGTGGCGCACGTGCGCGGCCCGCATGACCGACAACTTCCTCGACATCACCCACTTCCCGTGGGTGCACCTCGGCACGTTCGGCATGGCCCAGGAGACCAAGGTGCCGCGCTTCGAGCTGGGCGAGCTCGACCACGGCTGGTTCGGCTACAGCTACGGCGTGAAGGCGCTCAACACCAAGGGTGCGGCGAGCGTGAGCGGCCAGGATGCCGAGATCGTCGAGCGCCAGATGAGCTCGGGCTTCCATCTGCCCTTCGACGTGCGCAGCACGATCAGCTACCACACGGGCCTGTCGCACATCCTGCTGCTGCTGTCGACGCCGATCGACGACGTCACCTCGTACTTCACGTTCGTCGTGTGGCGCAACGACGACTTCACGGTGCCGGCCGACGAGGTGTTGCGCTTCGACATGGCGATCGGCGCCGAGGACAAGGTGATGCTCGAGCAGGTGCCAGGTGTGCTGCCGCTCGACCAGACCACGCTCGTCAGCGTGTCGGCCGACAAGTGCGGTGTCGAGTGGCGCCGCCGCCTGATGGAGCTGATGAACGCCCACTGAGCGGCCGGCGTCAGGGGTGCAGCAGGGCGTGCACCTCGTCAGCGGTGGGGATCGAGGGCACGGCACCGGCGCGGGTGGTGCTCAGCGCGGCGGCGGCCGATGCGAAGCGCAGCGCGGTCGCCAGCTCGTCGCCGGCGGCGAGACGGGCGCACAGCGAACCGCAGAACGTGTCGCCGGCGCCGGTGGTGTCGACGGGCGCGACCGCGAACGGGGCGATCGGGGTCGCGCCGTCGGCCGTGTGCAGCGTCGCGCCCTGCGAACCCTGTGTGACCACCACGGCGCGCGCCCCCAGCCCGAAGAGCGTGTCGACCCCGCCGAGCAGCTCGACCTCGTGCTCGTTCGGCACCACGACGTCGCACAGCGCGAGCAGTGACGCCGGCAGCGGCTGGGCGGGGGCCGGGTTGAGCACGGTGGTCGCGCCCGCGGCGCGGGCGAGCGTGAACGCGCGCTCGACCGTGGCGAGCGGCACCTCGAGCTGGGCGAGCACCACCCGCGCTGCCGGCAGCGCGTCCAGCGCCACGGTGGCGTTGGCGCCGGGCACCACGATGATGAAGTTCTCGCTCGCGTCGCTGACACCGATCAACGCACGGCCGGTGGGCGTGCCCGCCCGCACGGCCACGTGCGTCGTGTCGATCCCGTCGGCCGCCATCACGCCGAGCAGCCGCGTGCCGGCGTCGTCGTCGCCGACGGCCGAGACGAACACGGTCGACGCACCCGCGCGAGCCGCGGCGACCGCCTGGTTGAGTCCTTTGCCGCCCGGGTGCTCGGCGTAGTCGTGGCCGAGCACGGTCTCGCCGGGGCCCGGCAACACGGCCGCCGTCGCGACCAGGTCGAGGTTGGTGCTGCCCACCACGCACACGTCGTTCATGCGTCCGATCCTGGCATGCGTCGGCAGTGGATCAGCCGACGGTTCATCGGAGGGATCAGCCGACGGATCAGCCGACGACGGCGAGGAGCACGAGCGCACCGATCGTGATCAGGTTGATCCCCGAGGTCTGTTCGTTCGCCTTCCACCGCTCGCTCTGCCAGCTGGCGAACCACTCGTTGCCGCCCACCTCGAACACGAGGTGCCACACCACCAGCGCGAGCACGAGCGCGACGATCGCCCAGTACTTCGCGTCGTGCCACGCGTCGGCGGACCCGTCGAGGTTCGCCAGCAGCTGCACCGTCCCGATCCAGCCGGCGACCGCGACCAGCGTCTCGAGCACGACGATGAAGCCGAACGCGATCCGGTGCAGGGTGGCCGACCGGATGGCGCGCCACATCAGCCGCGGCGAGCGGTAGGTGGAGTCCATCGACATGATCCGTTCGACGAACTGCAGGTTCGAGCGCGGATCGGTGACGTTGCCGAACACGACGATGGTCGACATGAGCGTGGTGCCGGCGACCAGGACGAGCGGTGCCAGTCGGAGTGCCTCGGTGGTGTCGTCGATCATGGCGGCGCCGAACCTAGTCGCGTGCCCGGGGAGCGGTCACAGCTCGACATCGAGCGTTCACGGGCAACTCTCACCGTCCTCACGTCGGCCTCCCGACCGGGTGCGGTGGGATCGTGTCATGCAACCCCAGCCTCCCCATCGCACCCGATCCGCCTGGCGGCCCGCACGCTCGCGCCGTCTCGCACTCGCGCTGGCGGCGTCCACGGCGCTGCTCGCCTCGTGCGCGTCGGCCGACGACGCGTTGTCGAGCGCCGCCGTCGCCACCGACAGCGTCTCGACGGATGCGGTCGAGGTCGTCGAGGTGGCCGACCAGACCGACGCCGACACCGACGCCGACACCGACGCCGACACCGCCGTCTCGTCCGAGCTCGACCTCGGCGGCGTCGGTCCGCTCGACAGCACCGAGGTGCACTCGATCGAGATCACCTTCGACCAGGCCGACTACGACGCGATGATCGCGGCGTACCAGGACTCGCAGGAGAAGGTGTGGATCGAGGCCACCGTCACGATCGACGGCCAGACCTTCACCCAGGTGGGCCTGCGGTTGAAGGGGAACTCGTCGTTGTTCGCGCTCAACGGACGCGCGAGCACGAACGACACGTCGGCCGACGACCCGGCGTCGCTGCCCTGGCTGATCGACCTCGACCAGTTCGTCGACGACCAGTCGCTCGACGGGCTGACCGAGCTGGTCGTGCGGTCGAGCAGCACCGAGACCGCGCTCAACGAGGCGGTCGCGCTCGAGTTGCTCGACGCCGCGGGCCTCGCCTCGCAGGACGCGATCGCCGTGCAGCTCACCGTCAACGGCGGTGATTCCGAGCTCCGGCTCGTGATCGACAACCCGGACGGAACCTGGATGGAGGAGGAGTTCGACGACGCCGGGGCGCTCTACAAGGCCGAGGCGTCGGGCGACTACAGCTACCGCGGCGACGATCCCGAGTCGTACACCGACGTGTTCGACCAGGAGGCCGGCAAGGACGACACCGATCTGACGCCGCTGATCGACTTCCTGCAGTTCGTGAACGACAGCGACGACGCCACGTTCGAAGCCGAGCTCGCCGACCACCTCGACGTCGACGCCTTCGCGACCTACCTGGCGTACCAGGACCTGATCGCGAACCGCGACGACATCGACGGCCCCGGCAACAACTCGTACCTCTACTACGACCTCGAGACCGGTGTGTTCACCGTGGTGTCGTGGGACCTGAACCTCGCCTTCGGCACGCAGAACGTGGTGGGCGGCGGCCCCGGGCAGGGCGCCGGAGGTCAGGGTGGTCAGGGCGGTCAGGGTGGCCAGGGCGGCCAGGGCCCGATGGGTGGTCAGGGCGGTCAGGGCGGTCAGGGCGGCGGCCGTGGCATGGAGCAGTCGAACGTGCTCGTCGAGCGCTTCCGAGCCGTCGACGAATGGGCCCAGCTCATCGACGAGAAGACCGCCGAGCTGCAGGCCGCCCTGTACGGCAGCGGTCTCGCCCAGCAGGTGCTCGACACCTGGTCGGCCACCGTGTCGTCGAGCGGCCTGGTCGACCAGGCGACGGTCAGCAGCGAAGCTGCCGCCGTGGCCGAGTACTTCTGACCGGCCCGACGAACGGGCCCGACGATGGTCCGATCACGACAGGGCGTACCGCGGTTCGCCGTCGGGCAGCCCCGGCACCGCCGCCACGCCGCTCTTCGTGATCACCGTGAAGCCTCGCTCGGGGCGGACCATGCCGTACATCACGGCAGCCGCCTCGAGCAGGCCGAACACCGGCATCAGCACCACCAACCCCGCGTAGAGCGCGAACCGGTGCCACCTCGGCACCCGCTGGTCGACGTCCTGACGCCACGCGGCGATGTTGAGCCGCAGACCCGACAGGTACATCGTCAGGTACCAGGCGAAACAGATCGTGCCGAGCCAGCTGGCGACTGGATGGGTCTCGAGCCCGAGGAACAGGTTGAGCACCGTGTACACGCTGCCCACCATCGCCGCACCCCACAGCACCAGGAACCCGAACAGCGTGAGGCGTGCCCACGCCTTCGAGGGCGCGAACAGCGCGACCCGGAACAACCCGTTCCACCAGCGCCGCCGCTGCTTCACGAAGTCGACCACGCGCTCGGGTGCCTGCTCGACGACGTAGCCGTTCACCCACGCGAACTCGGCGCCCGCGGACTGCGCTGCCAGCGCGAACCAGGCGTCCTCGGTGAGCGAGCCGTCGGCGCCGACGTCGAGGCCGATGCGCTGCTCGACGTCGGTGCGGATCACGATGAAGCTGCCGTGGATGCCCATCGGCGCCTTGCCCATCCGGTACTGGAACCGGAAGCGGCCGATGTCGTCGCCGGTGCGCAACATGTCGGCCAGGGTGAGCAGCTTGGGCACCAGCCGGCGTCCGGTGAGGTGCCGGTAGTAGAGGATCATCCCCTGGCCGATCGGGGGCAGGAAGCGGTTGTTGTGGCGGGCGACGAACTCGGCGATGCCGACCACCGCGCTCGTCGACGGCCAGCTCTCCTCGTCGAGGTGCACGATGTAGTCCTTGGCCTCGTTGCGCGACCGCTCGACCGCGTAGCAGAGCGCCCTCGCCTTCCACCGGCTGCGGTGCGGTGTGGCGTAGTCGGCCGGCACCACCATGCAGTGCAGGTCGCCGGCGGGTGTGAGCGCGACGGGCTCGTCGGTGACCACCTCGATCCGGTAGCGGAACAGCGGCGTCTCGTGCATCACCCGACGCACCGCGTCGACCGTGGCCGCGAGCGCATCGGCGTTCCGGCCGCGCGACACGATGCGGAACGCCACCACCACCGACGGGTCGACGGCGGGGCTGTCGTCGCGGTGGTCGCCACCGATCGCCAGCGCGAGCACCGACACGAGCACGGTCGGGAACGACGCGGCCCACGCCCAGCTGGCCCACTGGATCAGGTGCTCCGAGCCCGAGGCGGGCGGCCGGCCGGCCGCCCACGTCATCTCGTTCAGCACCCGGATGGCGGCGATCGCGAACACGAAGGTCAGCACCGTCGTCGCGCGGAACAGCACGCCGTCGTACCGGCAGGCGCGGAAGTGCTCGCGGTAGAGCCGTGCGTTCACGTGTCGGCCTCGGGCTCCGGCTCGAGCGGCGTGGCCGCCGAGATCGCCGCGGCCACCCGGCCGACGTCGGCTCGCTCGCCGGCGAGTTGGCTCACCACCACGCGCTGCACGCCGCCGCTCACCCGTGTCTGCCAGGTGAGCACCTCGGTGCGGCCGGTCGCCTCGTCGAACGCGAACCGCTCGGCCGGCCGATCGCCCAAGCCCTCGACGGCGATCTGGTGCTCGACCTGCACGCCGTGGAAGCCGTAGCACGCGGCGAGGTCGAGCCGATCCACGGCATCGGGCTCGGAGGCGGTGGTGAGGTCGACGGTGATCGGTCGGGCGCTCGGATCCGCGGGATCGAACACCACGAACCGCCGCCAGGTGGCGTCGCCGTAGAACTGGGTCACCCAGCTGACCGGCTGGGCCTCGACCAGCACGAGGCCGAGGTCGTCAGCGACGCCGGGGAGCACCACGGCTGCGTCGTCGTTCACGTCGGCCGACGCACCGCCGAGGCGGTCGAGCTGCCAGATCGACGCGTACGCGACGTTGGCGCCGGCCGCGACGGCGACGGCGACGACGGCCGCGACGGTGATCCGCCGCGGGGCGACGAGCGCGAGCCGCTGGTCGGCGCGACGCTGCGCCGGTCGGCTGGTCAGACCGAAGCGGCGGCTGAGCGCGAGTGCGGCGGCGGTGGCGACCATGCTCGTCGCGACCCCCGCGACCGGGTGGACGAGCCGGAGCGAGAGCGCGGGCGAGGCCAGATCGCCGATCGCCACGATCGACGCCAGCCGGACGACGTTGCCGAGCAGTGCCAGCCCGCAGCCGGTCGCCACCCACGTGGCCTTGCGACGCACGGAGCCGTGCAGCATCGCCGAGGCCGCACCGAGCACGAGCCCGACGCCGAGCACCGACGACGCGCCGGCGCACGTGGCGCCCACCACCACGAGGGTGCCGTCGGAGAACCCGATGCCGCGGAGCCCAGCGGCGTCGGTGGTGCGGATCTCGGACACGGCGGCGAACACGCGCAGCACCGGCCAGGCGACCTCGATGCCGAGCCGTTGCAGGGGGCCGACGATGCCGCCGTACCAGACCGGGCAGGCCGCCACCGCGACGGCGATCCCGCGACGTGCGAGCCACAACGCGCGCGACCCGAAGAACAGCACGATCCATCCGGCGAGCAGGCCGGGCGCGGCGAGCAGATCGGGTCGATCGGCGCTCGCGGCCCAGCCGAACGCCGACGGCGCGGCGAACGCGCACACGAGGCCGACGCCGATGCAGCACGCGGCGATGAACCCATCGGCGGCGCGGGCGGGGCGTGCCTCGGTGGGGTCGGGTTCGGTGCGAAGGCCGTGCACCGCCACCATCACCGCGAGCGGCAACGCCCAGCCGACCAGCGCGAGCGGTGACTGGCTGTCGAGGTCGGCGACCGATCGACGCAGCGGCACCCACAGCCCGACGGCGACCACCACGGCAAAAACCACCGAGCGTCGTCGGATGTGCCGAGGGTCGAGGCTGCGGCGCGACCTGACCGGCGCGACCGGTGCGACCGGTGCCCGGGTCAGCACGGCCGGGCGGCGGCGCGGCGGCGCAGCCACCACCCGGTGAGGGCCGCGGGAGCGAGCATCATCAACACCGCGGACGGTGCTTCGGGCACGCTCGGATTCGTGCTGCACGGCTGCGAACGGGGTGTGGCGACGGCTTCGCCGCCCGCGAGCCGCCAGCGGATGCGGCCGGCGCGGCTGGTCGCGGTCAGGACCGCGACGTGACGACCGGGTGCGAACGACTGCGGCGGCGTCGCGCGAGCGCCCTGCACCCGGTTGCCGTCACCGACGCGCATCTCGAGGGTGCGACCCGACGCGTTGGTGTAGCCGAAGAACGCGGTGAAGCTCCCGTCGCCGTTCACGATCACGCACTCGGCCACCGGGGCGAGGCCGCGGTCGGGTGCCGCAGCCGGCGCAGCGTCGACCGTCGCTGGCGACGAGCCCAGGGTCGCCAGTGCGACACCGACGACGGCGACCAGCCGCACCCGGCGCGACCCGGCCGCTCGTCCGCGCCGCGCGCGCCGCGGACGCGGCGACGAACCGTGCGGTCGGTGCGGTCGGTGCGTCGGGAGTTGGTCGAGGTGTCGGTGCATGGTCGTGTGTGCGCAGGACGTGCGGCCCGACGGCCCGGCGTCCGAGGACGAGCGTCGAGCGTCGAGCGAACCGCAGCGTGATGTTCAGGAACTGTCTCGGCCGTCGACGGCCCGTGGTTGAACAGGACCCCGCAGATGGGGCGGGGGATCGGTGGGCCGTCGGCGGGGGCCTCTGGTGGACGGTGGGGGAGGCGGGCGAGATGCACTCGTTTCCGAGCCGGCTCACACGCCGCTCACACCTGTGCGGTGTTCGATGTCGCCATGCAACCGAGACGACGCAAGATCCTGAGGCGGGTCGGTCTCGCCACCGGCGTGGTGCTCGTCGCCGCCGGCGGCGTGGGCTACTGGGCCCTCGACGAGTACGTGATCGACCATGTCGAGATCCAGGACGTCGCGGCGTACGAGGCGGCCGCACGGGCCGCGAGCGAGGTCCAGACCGTGTCCGCCGAGGTCGGCAGCGAGGACACCGCGACCGACTCCACCGCCGCGACCGACGCCACGACCGCCGACACCGCGACCGACCCGACGACCACCGCCGAGCCGGTGATCACCGACACGACGTACACCAGCGACTCGATGACGATCAGCATCTCGACGGTGGTCACCGGCACCGGCGACGACACCGTCACGTACTACGTCGCCGACGTGGTGGTCGACGACGCGACCCAGCTGCTCGGCGGGTTCGCCGACAACTCCTTCGGCGAGAACATCATCGCGAACACCTCCGAGATCGCCGAGTACTACGACGCGGTGTTCGCGATCAACGGCGACTACTACGGCTTCCGCAGCACCGGCATCGTGATCCGCAACGGGGTGCTCTTCCGCGACGAGGGCGCCCGCACCGGGCTCGCCATCTACCGCGACGGACACATGGAGGTCTACGACGAGACCACCACGAGCGGCCAGGAGCTCATCGACGCCGGCGTGTGGAACACGCTCTCGTTCGGGCCGGCGCTGGTCGACGGCGGCGAGATCGTCGAGGGCATCGAGGAGGTCGAGGTCGACACGAACTTCGGCAACCACTCCATCCAGGGCGAGCAGCCCCGCACCGGCATCGGCGTGATCGACGACGACCACTTCGTGTTCGTGGTGGTCGACGGGCGCAGCGAGGGCTACAGCAAGGGCGTCACGATGACCGAGTTCGCCCAGATCTTCCAGGACCTCGGCGCCACGGTGGCCTACAACCTCGACGGCGGCGGCTCGTCGACCATGTACTTCAACGGTGAGCTGGTCAACGACCCGCTCGGCAAGGGGCAGGAGCGTGGCACCAGCGACATCCTGTACCTGGCATGACGGATCCGGAGGGACCGACATGATCATCCTCATCCCCGCCTACGAGCCCGGTCACCGGCTGGTCGACCTCGTCCGCTCCATCCGTGGCGCCCGCCCCTGGCAGGACATCGTGGTGGTCGACGACGGCAGCGGCGACGCCTACGGCTCGGTGTTCGCCGAGTGCGCCGGTCTCGGCTGCGACGTGATCGGCCACGCGGTCAATCGGGGCAAGGGCGCCGCGCTCAAGACCGGCTTCGCCCACATCGTGCACACGTACCCCGGGCAGGACGTGGTGTGCGCCGACTGCGACGGGCAGCACACCATCACCGACATCATGCGGGTCGCCGACGAGGTCCGCCGCCAGGGCGACGCGATCGTGCTCGGCGCCCGACAGTTCGTCGGCGACGTGCCCGCCCGCAGCCGCTTCGGCAACGACGTCACACGATCGGTGTTCCGGGTGGCGACGGGCATCTCGCTCCAGGACACCCAGACCGGCCTGCGGGGCTACCCGGCCACGATGTTGCCGTGGATGCAGACCATCGCCGGCGACCGGTTCGAGTACGAGCTCGAGGCGCTGCTGGCCGCGAAGCGTGCCGGGCACCGGTTCCACGAGGTGCCGATCGAGACGATCTACCTGGCGGGCAACGAGTCGTCGCACTTCCACCCGATCAAGGACTCGATCCGCGTGTACGTGCCGTTCGCGAAGTTCGGTCTGTCGTCGCTCGCGGCCTTCGCCGTCGACGCCGCCCTGTTCTTCTCGCTGATGGCGCTCACCGATCGGCTGCTGCTGTCCGTGGTGGCAGCTCGGCTGGGCAGCGCGACCGCCAACTTCGTCGCCAACCGCCGGCTGGTGTTCCGCCAGCGCGGCAGCGGTGGGCGTCGTCGGTCGGCGGTGCGGTACGGCACGCTCGTCGCCGGGCTGCTCGCCTGCAACTACGCGGTCCTGGCGGTGCTCACCGGAGCATTCGGCACGCCGCTCGTGCCGGCGAAGCTGCTGACCGAACTCGCGCTGTTCGTCGCCAGCTATCGCATCCAGCGCCGTCACGTGTTCGCCCCGACCGTCGTCGAGGCGTCCGGCACGTCCGGTACGTCCGGCACGGCTGCCCTCGCGCCCGTCGCGGTCGAGATCCCGCGACCGGCCATCGAGCTGGTCGTCGGCGCCGACACGAACCGCTGACCGAGCGACGCCCGGCGCCCCGACCGGACGTGTCAGCGCCGGCGGCGGGCCTGGAAGGTCTCGAGCGCGCACGCCGCGTCGCCGCGGGCGACGGCGTGCACGGCGTGCACGGCGTGGTGCACCTCGAGGCCGGTCGACGCGCTGAGCCGGCGTCGCACCTCGGCATCGAGCGACCCGCCACCCACGAGGTGCAGTCCGTCGAGCGATGCCGCCTCGTCGGGCCGGAGCTGAGCGATCGCGTCGAGGACCATCCGCTCGACGGCGTGGACGACCGCGGCACGGTGGTGGCGGTCGGGTCCGGCGAGCGCCGCGCATCCGACGCGTACGCCGCGGATCACCCGGATGCCACCGGCGGCGATCACCGCCGCCTCCGAGATGCCGTGACCGATGTCGACGACGAGGCGCGGTCGCTCGTCGGCGATGTCGAGGCCCAGCCCGACGGCCGCGGCCACCGGCTCCTCGATCAGCACGACGTCGGTGCTGCGCACCCCGGCCGCGTGCAGTGCCCAGCGCACGCCTTGCCGTTCCACGGGGGTGGCCGTGGCAGGGACCGACACCAGCATCCTGGCTCGCCGAGCGTCGCGGACCGGGGCCTCGCGCAGCGCCGTGCCGAGCACGTCGCCGGCGGCATCGATGTCGTGCACCACGCCCTCGCGCATCGCCGGGGGCCGACCCCACCGGCGGCCGGCGGGATCGTCGACCGGGTGCTCGACCGCGACCGGGGCGGTCGGTGTGCTCACGCGGACGAACGCCGTGCCCAGGTCGATCCCCAGCGTGGGTCGTCGCGATGCGAAGCGGAGCAGCGCGGGCATCTCCGGCACGGTACCGCCGGGCCGTCCCTTCGGCCAGGCGAGCAACGCTCCGGCCGAGTCCCGCGGCGCGCCCACACTGTGGTGCTCGGCGGCTTGGTCGCCACGCTCGGCTGACCCGACCGCCCGGGCGACCCCGGGAGACGTCGCTCGGCGATCAGCCGAGGTTGCGGTCGTCGATCACGTGCAGGGCAGCCTCCTCGGGGGCCAGGTCGGCCGGGTCACCGGCCAGATCGCCACGGTCGATCGGCAGCTCCACGGGGTCGATGTCCTCGTCGCTCGGGATCGCGCCGCCAGCCAGCACCACCTCCCGATCGAGCTCGCGGTCCGACCCGTCGAGATCGTCGAGATCGTCGAGATCGTCGAGATCGTCGAGATCGTCGAGATCGGGCTGCAGCCGGTCGTCTCGACTCGCGACCGAGTCGACGATCGGTTCGCTCACCTGCTCCTCGTCGACCGCGACCGGTTCATCGGGTGCCGGCCCGGACGGTCCGTTCGGCACACGGCCGGCGGGGTCGGGGCTCGTGACGTCCTCGTCGAGCTGCTCGGCGATGTCCTGCGGGTCGTCGGTCATGGGTGTGGTGGTTCCCCACGGAGGCGGTGTGCGAACACGGGCGAGCGGGAACGGCGCGGCGACCATTCGGTTGGACCCGTCGGCTGGCGGGAACCGCCTCGACATGACCCCCTCATCCCCGATCCCGCACGACCCCGCCACGGCGCCCGTCACGGACCACTCGGCGGACAAGCCCGTCGACGAGTGGGTGACCGGCGACGAGCCGATGACCGGTCCGCAACGCTCGTACCTGCAGACCCTCGCCCGCGAGGCGGGGGAGGAGCTGCCCGAGCGCGAACTGAACAAGGCCCAGGCGTCCGAGCTGATCGAGCGGCTCCAGCGCGCCACCGGTCGCATCCCCGCCCACCGCGACCGCTGACACCCGCCCCACCGCCACACACCCGCCCGAGTCGTCGGGCACCGGTGGTGTCTGGAACGCTGCGCCGATGAGCGACACCCGTGAGATCGATCCCGCCTGGCTCGCGACCACCTGGTTCCTCGACCACGACGCGCCGAGCGTCGTCGCGTTCGTCGACGAGCACACGGCCGGCATCGCCGAGGGCGACGACCCCGAACTGGTGCGGCAGCGCGCGGTCGCGCTGTTCCACGCGGTGCGCGACGGCTACCGGTACGACCCCTACCGCAGCACCCACGACCCGCTCGGCTACCGGGCGAGCACGGTGGTGGGATCCGGCTCGAACTGGTGCGTCCCCAAGGCCGTGCTCCTCACCGCGGCCGCGCGCCGCGCGGGCATCCCGGCGCGCCTCGGATTCGCCGACGTCCGCAACCACCTCACCAGCGCCAAGCTGTCGGAGCGGATGGCCACCGACCTGTTCGTGTGGCACGGCTACAGCGAGCTGCTGCTCGACGGTGCCTGGCGCAAGGTCAGCTCGGCGTTCAACATCGAGCTGTGCGAGCGCTTCGGCACCAAGGTGCTCGAGTTCGACGGCACCGCCGATGCGCTCATGCACCCGTTCGACACGGCCGGTCGTCGCCACATGGAGTACGTCGCCCAACGCGGCAGCTTCGACGACCTGCCGCTCGAGCAGATCCTGGCCACGTTCCGCGAGGTCTATCCCGGCGACATGGTGACCGACGCTCCTGCGGGCTCGGGGGCTGCGGCCGCCGGCGACGACGCCTTCGCCTGAGCGGGTCGGGCCGCCGGGCCGCGTGGACGGCGTTTCGCCCGTCGACCAGACTGTGGGACGACCCCTCCACCGGTCGAGTCCCTCTCCTCGACCCCGACGAACGGCCTGTAGGTGCTCGACGACCTGACCGACCGCGTCGCCCGCATCGTGGAGACACTGGGATACCTCGGTGTCGCGCTGCTGGTGGCGCTCGAGAACGTGTTCCCCCCGATCCCGTCGGAGGTGGTGCTGCCGCTCGCCGGCTTCGTCGCCGGACGTGGTGACGCCTCGACGATCGGCATGATCGTCGCCTCCACCGTCGGCTCGGTGGTCGGCGCATGGATCCTGTACGGCATCGCCGCGGGGGTGGGTGCCCACCGCCTGCACGGCTTCGTGGTCCGATACGGCCGCTGGTTCCGCATCAGCGAGCGCGACCTCACGCGGGCCGAGGCCTGGTTCGACCGTCGCAGCGACGCCGCCGTGTTGCTGGGGCGGTGTGTGCCGCTGATCCGCTCGCTGGTGTCGATCCCGGCCGGGTTCCGGCGGATGGACCCGATCCGGTTCACCGTGTTCACCGCGATCGGCAGCGCCATCTGGAACGCCGCGCTCGTCAGCGCCGGCGCGGTCCTCGGCGAGCGCTGGCACCGCGTGGGCGATGTCGTCGGACTGCTGCAGGCCGTGGTGATCATCGCCGTGGTCGCACTGGTCGGTGTCGTCGCCTGGCGTCGGTTCATCCGGCCACGCCTGCGCGCCGCGGGCGACCTGCCGCCCGACCCGTGACGCGTCCGTGACCGTCGTCGCCATCGGTCTGTTGGCCGTGGCCGCCGCGGCGCTGCTCGTGCGTCCCCGGGGCCTCGCGCTGTGGGTCGGTCCGGTGGTGTGCGCCGCCGTCGGCGTGGTGGTCACCGCCGTGCCGACCGACGCGGCCGGCGACGCGTTGACCTCGCTGCGGAACCCGGTGCTGTTCCTCGCGCTCGCCGTGCCGCTCGCCGGCGCGCTCGATGCGCTCGGCGTGTTCGAGGCGCTCGCTGCGCTCGTCGACGGTGGCCGGCACCTGGTGTGGTGGCTGTGGGTGTTCGGGGCGGCGGTGACCGCGGTGTGCAACCTCGATGCAGCCGTGGTGCTGCTCACCCCGCTCTACGCGCGCATCGCCCGTCGCAACGCGCTGCCGCTCGAACCGCTCGTGGTGCAGCCCGCGATGCTGGCGTGCCTCGCGTCGCACCCGCTGCCGGTCTCGAACCTGACGAACCTGATCGTCGCCGAGCGCTTCGACCTCGGCGCCGGCGACTTCCTGGTGCACCTCGGCCCGGCCACCGTGGTGTCGGTGGTCGTCGGCTGGTGGGCGATGCGCCGCGCGCTGCCGGCGCCGCTGCCGACCGCATCGCTCGACGCGGCACCCGACCGCCGGGCCCTCGTGCGCGGCGTGCCGATCATCGTGTTCCTGCTCGTCGGGTTCACCGTCGGCGACTCGCTCGGCATCCCTGCGTGGACGGTCGCCGGTGTCGCACTGGTGGCCGCGGTGGCTGTCGGCGCACCGCTGCCGCGATGGCGGCGGTTGCCGTGGGAGGCCGCGGCCGTGGCGCTCGGGCTCGGGGTCGTCGTCGCCGGGGCGGCGCCGCACCTGGCGCTCGACCGCCTGCTCGATGGCGGGGGAGCGGTCGGCCGACTTCGCGCCCTGCTGGTGGGTGCGGTCGGCTCCGACCTCACCAACAACCTGCCGACGGTGCTGGCCGTGGCCCCGCAGCTGCCACATCGCGACCAGGTGTGGCCGTTGCTCATCGGCGTCAACACCGGCCCGGCGCTGGTACTCACCGGCGCGCTCTCGAGCCTGCTCTGGCGCGAGACGGCCGCCGACGTCGGCGTGCAGGTCTCGGCCCGCCGGTTCGCCTGGATCGGGTGGCGGGTGGGCGTCCCAGCGCTGCTCGCAGCGGGGACGTGGGTGGTGCTCGTCCCCTGACCCGGGGACCTAGGGCCTCCGGACGACACGACCTCCGACCCTTCGGCCGCCGTCCCGTAAGGACGATGTTGGGAGGATCGCGGCGTCGTGGCCGCGCCGATCAGGGGGTCGCGGACATGTCCGGCACCGGGAGCAACGGCAAGCGGGCGACGAACCGTCACGACAGCGTGCGGCCGAGCGTCGCCGGCGACGTCGCCGGCGACCAGTCGCCGAACGGGATCGCCGAGTTCGAGGTCACGCAATCGATCGACTCGGCGGAGGGGGCCACGATCAACGCGATCCGCGACGTGCTCGCGACGGCGCAGACCGACGAGCTGCGCTCGGTCGCCGCGTGGTTGCAGGCCGTGCTCGACGGCATCGCGTCGGACGAGGCCGCACACCTGCGCGACCTGGCCGTCGACGAGGACCCGCTCGTGTTCGGCAAGGTGCCGATCAACCCCGACGACGAGCTCGCCGACGACTGGCGCCACGCCCCGTATCCGTATGCGAACCTGATGCGCCGCCGCACCTACGAGACGCAGAAGTACCTGTTGCAGGTCGAGTTGCTGAAGCTGCAGGCGTGGGTGAAGGACACGGGCCAACGCGTGGTGGTGCTGTTCGAGGGGCGCGACGCCGCGGGCAAGGGCGGCGCGATCAAGCGGTTCATGGAGCACCTCAACCCACGCGGCGCGCGGGTGGTCGCGCTCGAGAAGCCCACCGAGGTCGAGTCGGGGCAGTGGTACTTCCAGCGATACGTGCAGCATCTGCCCACGCGAGGCGAGATCGTGCTGTTCGACCGGTCGTGGTACAACCGGGCCGGCGTCGAGCGGGTGATGGGCTTCTGCTCCGACGCCGAGTACCACGAGTTCATGCGGCAGGCGCCCGAGTTCGAGCGCAACCTCGTCCGCAGCGGGGTGCACCTCGTGAAGTTCTGGTTCTCGGTGAGCCAACAGGAGCAGCAGCGACGGTTCCACGAGCGCGAGCACCATCCGCTGAAGCAGTGGAAGCTGTCACCGATCGACCTCGCCTCGCTCGACAAGTGGGACGACTACACCGCCGCCAAGGAGGCGATGTTCCGTGCCACCGACACGACGGACTCGCCGTGGACGGTCATCAAGAGCGACTGCAAGAAGCGTGCTCGGCTCAACGCGATGCGGTACGTGCTGCACCGGCTGCCGTACGACAACAAGGACACCGAACGCATCGGGCCGCTCGATCCGCTGATCGTCGGCCGTGCGCACGTGGTGTACGAGCAGGGCGAGCACCAGGCGCTGTTGTAGCGCCCCGACGGCGGCGATGACACCGCCGCGGCGGTCGGCCGACGGTCAGCCGACCGCCGCGGTGGCGGCGAGCTTCAGTTCGTCCATCGAGATGGTGATGCTGCGTCCGTCGGTGTAGCCGAGGTGGATCGCACAGGTGCCGTCGACCGCCGTGTGCTCGATCCGCAGACGGCCCGTCAACGCGTTCGACCACAGCGCGGCCTCTTCGCGATCGAGCGCCAGGTCGGTCGGCTCGAGCACCGGTTCGTGATGCGTCAGCAACCAGTGGGCGATCGCCCGCGGCGAGCGGATGCACGCGCAGGTGTGGGCACCGAGCACGCGTGCCGCGGCGATGTTCGAGGGCTGGATCGGCCGCTCGCCCCGGGGGGCCTTCGGCGGACGCTGGGTCGTCGTGCGGGTTGCCACGGAGCGTGACCGTGCAGGGTCCGGGCGATGGCGCACGGAGGTGTGACGGGCGAGACCGAACCTTGCCGGTCCCGACCCGGTCGGTCAGCTCACGGTCAGAGATCGAAGTCCTCCGGTCGGACCTCGGACAGGAAGAGCCGGAACTCCTCGAGCTCCTCCTCGATGAACTCCTCGTCCGCCGGATCGAGCCGGTCGTCGTCGAACAGCGTCTCGAACACGTCGACCTGCTCGGGCGCCGCGCCGAGCTCGAGCAGCACCGCCTCGGCCACCAGCACCGGCGCGCCCACCCGCATCGCGAGGGCGATCGCGTCGGACGCGCGCGAGTCGACGTGCTCCAAGCCGTGGGGCCCCACCAGCGAGAGGTGGGCGATGAACGTCCCGTTGCGCACGTCGACCAGCTCCGCGGCGTCGAGCCGGGCGTCGAGGCGGTCGACCAGCTGCGCCATCACGTCGTGGGCCAGCGGCCGGGGCGGCACATGGCCGGTCATCGCCATCGCGATCGCCGCCGCCTCGGGCCCCCCGATGTGGATCGGGAGCACCCGGTGTGGCGCATCGATCTCACGCAGGAGCACGACCGGGACGTTCGAGCCCTGCTCGACATGCACCCCGGCGACCTCCATCTGCTTCACGTGCTGTGACCGTTCCGACCAGGTGCTCGGTTCTCCAGGTGATGACGCGATCTTGACGAAGGATCACCCGGGTGATCGGGTATGGCGTGGCCGCGACACCCGGTCCCGCCAGGTGGCCGGCGTGTGCCCGGTCACGCGACGGAAGTGCCGGGTGAAGGCGCTCTGGTCGAAGTAGCCACAGGCGGTGGCGATCCGGGCCAGCGGCAGATCGGTCGTCTCGAGCAGCCGCAACGCCTCCTCGATGCGGAACCGCATCAGCAGCTGTTTCGGGCTGAGGCCGAGGATCCGGCGACAGGCGCGCTCGAACCGGGGCACGGTCATGCCGGCCGTGGCGGCGAGATCGGCGATCGCGATCGGTTCGGCCAACCGGGCGCGAGCCTGGTCGACGGCCGCTGCGATCCGGGGATGCGGGGCAGCGGCCGCCGCAGGGGTGCGCAGATCGACGCTGATCGTCACCAGCCCGACGGCCGCGCCCTGCTCGTCGGTCCAGCGCGACTTCGACGTGAGGAACCACCCGATCGTGCCGTCGGGTCGGGTGATGCGCTCGAGCTCGTTCGTGAGCATGCGGCCCGTCGCCAGGATCTGGCGGTCCTGCGCGTCGTAACGTTCGGCGAGTTCGGCCGGGAACAGGTCGTGCGCGTGTCGCCCGACGACGTCGGCGATGCTGCGGGCCCCGGTCCGGTCGGCGAACGCCTGGTTGGCCGACACGTACGTGCCGTCGGGGGCCTTGATGCAGAACATCACACCCGGCGTGGTTGCCATGATGTCGGTCACGGCGACGAGCGATCGGTCGAGCACGCCACCATTCTGTGGCGGAATCGCGGGGTCGGCGGCACACGCTGGACGATTCCGGTTGGACCGGGCGGCGATTCGGTACAAGACCTGCGTGTCGTGGTTCGGGTTCGATGACCGTGTGATCGATGCTCCTCCGTCCCCGCCCGTGCACGCCTCGTCGCCGCCCGTCCTGGACGACGCCGCTCTGGCCGCCGAAGCGGTCGAACTGGCCCGCTCGCTGCTCGCCCGCAGCCTGGCCGGCGCCGCCCGCGGGGAACGACGTCGGCAGGCCCGGATGGGGCGGATGCTGGCGGATCCGGGGGCCCGCGAGCTGATCTTCGCGCTCACCGACGAGGTGCTGCGGGTCGACGATCCGGCGCTGGCCGCCCGACGGTTCGCCGCCATCGTGGCGGCCCATCCGACCACCGCCGTGGGTGTGCTCGACCGGCTGCTGCTGCGCAGCGGCGCGGTGGTCGCCCCGTTGCTGCCCCGCCTGGTGATGCCGCTGGTGTCGAGGCGGGTGAAGGCCGAGACGCGCGGGATCGTGCTGTCGTCGGCCGACCCGGCGTTCGCCGACCATGTGCGGACGCGGCGGGCCCAGGGCGTGCGGCTGAACGTCAACCCACTGGGCGAGGCGATCCTGTCGGACGCCGAGGCGGCGGCCCGGATGCGGCTGGTGTGCGAGCGGATCGACCGCCCCGACGTCGACCACGTGTCGGTGAAGATCTCCTCGGTGGTGGCCGACCTCGACGCGTTCGCCTTCGACGCGAGCGTCGATCGGGTGAGCGAACGGTTGGTCGAGCTGTACCGGCGAGCGCAGGCGGCCGACCCGGTGACGTTCGTGAACCTCGACATGGAGGAGTACCGCGACCTCGAGATGACGCTGCAGGCGTTCGTGCGGGTGCTCTCGCTGCCCGAGTTCACCGCGATCGACGCCGGCATCGTGCTGCAGGCGTACCTGCCCGACTCGCACGACGCGCTCGAGCGGCTGGGCACGTGGGCGACGGCGCGGCACGCCGCCGGCGGCGGCCGGGTGAGGGTGCGGCTGGTGAAGGGCGCGAACCTGGCCATGGAGCGGGTCGAGGCCGAGCTGCACGGGTGGGTCGCGGCGCCGTACGCGACGAAGGCCGAGGTGGACGCGAGCTTCAAGGCGCTGCTCGATCGTGCGCTGCGACCCGAGTGGGCCGATGCGTTGCGCATCGGGGTGGCGAGCCACAACCTGTTCGACGTCGCGTGGGCGCTGCTGCGCGCCCGAGACGCGGGGGCGCTCGACCGGGTGGAGTTCGAGATGCTCGAGGGCATGGCGCCCGCGCAGGCCCGCGCCGTGCTGGCCGAGGCGCACGGTCTGCTGATGTACGCGCCGGTGGTGGCCGACACCGACTTCGACGCCAGCATCGCCTACCTGTCGCGGCGGCTCGACGAGAACACCCAGCCCGACAACTTCCTGCGGGCGCTCTTCGGCCTGACGCCGGACTCGGCCGAGTTCGACACGCAGGCCGAGCGGTTCCGGCGGTCGGTGACCGCGCGGCACACGATCGCCACGTCGCGCCGGCGCGAACGCATGACTCGGGCGGTGGACGGGTTCGAGAACGAGCCGGACGGCGATCCCACCGATCCCGCGTACCGGGCCGAGCTGAGCGCTGCGATGGCTGCGATGGCTGCGCGACCGAGCGTCGTGGTGCCTCGTGTCGACACGGTCGCCGCGATCGACGAGATCGTGGCCCGGGCGACCGCGGCGTTCGACCCGCGGGCCGGCCGCGCCGAGCGTCGCCGCTGGCTGCTGGCCGTGGCCGACCTGATGGCGGCCGAGCGCGCGTCGACGATCGCGCTGATGGCGCACGAGGTGGGCAAGACCGTCCGCGAGGGCGACCCCGAGGTGAGCGAGGCGATCGACTTCTGCCGGTACGCCGCCATGGTCGGGGTCGGGTCGCTCGACGACGCAGCGGGCCGTGGCCTCGACGTCGAGGGGCGCGGACCGGTGGTCGTGATCGGCCCGTGGAACTTCCCGTACGCGATCCCGACCGGGGGCGTGGCCGCAGCCCTGGCGGCCGGCAACACGGTGATCCTGAAGCCGGCGCCGGAGGCGGTGCAGGTGGGCTCGTGGATCGCCGAGCAGTTCTGGCGGGCAGGTGTGCCGGGCGACGTGCTGCAGTTGGTCGTGTGCCCCGACGACGAGGTCGGCCGCCGGCTCGTCACACATCCCGACGTCGACACGGTGGTGCTCACCGGTTCGTACGACACCGCGGCGATGTTCGTCGACTGGAAGCCGGACCTGCGGCTGTTCGCCGAGACGAGCGGCAAGAACGCGCTGGTGATCACGGCGTCGGCCGACATCGACCAGGCGATCGCCGATCTCGTGCGGTCCGCGTTCGGGCACGCCGGCCAGAAGTGCTCGGCAGCGAGCCTCGGCATCGTCGAGGCCGCCGTGTACGACGACCCGTCGTTCCGGCGCCGCCTCGCCGATGCGGTGCGCAGCCTTCGCGTGCTGCCGGCCACCGACCCCGCATCGATGGTGGGCCCGGTGATCGCACCGCCGACCGGCGACCTCGCGCGTGCACTCACGACGCTCGAGGCAGGGGAGCGGTGGCTGGTCGAGCCGCGGTGCCTCGACGACCGCGGTCGGCTGTGGTCGCCGGGCGTGCGGGTCGACGTGCAGTCCGGCTCGTGGTTCCACCTCACCGAGTGCTTCGGCCCGGTGCTCGGCCTGATGCGCGCCGACGACCTCGACCACGCGATCGAGCTGCAGAACGCCACCGCGTACGGACTCACCGGCGGCATCCACTCGCTCGACGACGACGAGGTCGAGCGCTGGCTCGGCCGGGTGCAGGTGGGCAACGCCTACGTGAACCGGCACATCACCGGAGCGGTGGTGCAGCGACAGCCGTTCGGCGGCTGGAAGCGCTCGACCGTGGGCGGCGGCGCCAAGGCCGGCGGGCCGGGGTACGTGCCGCAGTTCGCGCGCATCACGGGTGGCACGGTCGACGGTCTGTCGTCGTTCGCGTCGGCCTGGGCCGACCTGCGAACCGCGCACGACCCGTCGGGTCTGCGGGCCGAGAGCAACGTGCTGTGCACGGTGCCCGTCGGCGGCATGGCGGTCCGTCACGACGGCTCGGACGACGCCGCGCTGGCCGTGCTGCGCCGTGCTGCACAGGTCACCGGTGTGCGGCTCGTCGAGTCCGACGCCCGCTCGGAATCGGTCGAGGCCTTCGTCCGCCGGCTGCACGGCGTGGAGCGCGTGCGGGTGATCGGGTTGCTCGACGACGCGGCTCGGCGGGCGATCCGCACGCTCGATCTCGCCCTGCTGGACGACGCCCCGGTAGCCGACGGAGCGATCGAGCTGCGCCGGTGGGTGCGCGAGCAGGCGATCAGCCGTACCCGCCACCGCCACGGCCGGCTGCTCGGCCCGCTCGTCGCCTCGTAGGCGGTCCGCACCGCCGGCCGCGACGACCGAGCGGGCACAATGGGGTCGATGTCGACCCCACCGGCGCCCGAGCTCGCGATCGACCGGCGTGCGCCGGTCCGTCGCATCGACCTCGGCGACGGCGCGTGGGTCGATCTGGTCGAGCGGTTCGTCCGCGATCCCGAGGCCGAGCTGGCGCAGGTGCAGCGGGCGACGCCGTGGCAGCAGAGCGAGGTGTTGCGCTACGACACCTACGTCCCCGAACGGCGGCTGAGCGCCGGCCTGCGACCCGACAGCCACCCGCTGCTGCGCCAGGCCGACCTGCACCTCACCTCCACCTACCGCCAGCGGTTCACCGGCGTCGCGGCGATCCTGTACCGCGACGGCGACGACTTCCAGGGCCTGCACAGCGACCGCGAGATGCGCTGGCTCGACGACACCCTGATCGCGATCGTGGTGCTCGGGCAGCGTCGCCCGTTCGTGATCCGGCGCCGTGCGCCGATGCGCGAGGTCGTCGAACGGGTGCCCGCCGGCGCCGACCCCGACGACCTGGTGCTCCTGCCCGGCGAGGGTGACCTGCTCGTGATGGGCGGCACCTGCCAGCGCGACTGGCTGCACGGCATCCCGCGGGCCGACACGGTCAACCCGCGCATCTCGCTCACCTGGCGCTGGACCAGCAAGCGCGGGCGGCCGGACACCGCCCCCGGCTACTACGACGGCCGCCAGTTCAGCGATCGCCCGCGCCAGCCGGGCAGCCGCACCCGGCGTACGTGACCCTCAGGGGGCCGCCGGACCGGTGGGCGCCCACGGCGACGGTCGCGGCGCCCGGCGGGCCGTGCCCACGGTGGGGCGTCGGTTCCAGTCGTCGATCGCGTCGCGGTGCAGTGCGCGCACCACCCACAAGAAGGCGATCGAGGTCGGCACGCCGACGAGGTCGATCACCGCTCCGACGTCGCCGAGCAGACCGTGGTGCGACGCTGGCCCGTCGGTCCATGCGGTCAACCCCATCGTCAGGTGCATCAGCGCGCAGGTCGGGAAGATCGCCGACAGCGACAGGCCCGACAACGACCAGCCGCCGAGGTCGTGGTGCCGGCGCACCTGCGTGCGCAGCAGCGGCCATCCGACGAACGAGTAGCTCAGCGCCACCGCCACGTTCGCCAGGGCACCCCACCACGGCAGCGACCACGCGGACGGGCCGCCGACCCGCGATCCGGTCTCGTGGTGCGACGTGGCGGTCGAGATCTCGCCGATCCCGCGCAGCAACGCACTGGTGGCCAGCGCGCCGCCCGCCGTCGCGAACAGCACCGGTGCCGCGGCGAGCCAGGTCGGCACGCCGCGCACGAACCGATCACCGCGGCGCCCCAGGGCGGCCTCGACCCGCAGGGCGAGGAACGCGAGCCCCGCCGGCACACCGATCAGCGACGCCACCATCGCCTCGACGGTGTCGTGTCCGCTGCGCAGGGCGTGCCACCCGTGGACGAAGTGGTGCGGGCCGCAGGTGGCGGCCATGAGCGCGAACGCGAGCCCGAACCGCGAGATGCCGAGCACACGTCGTTCGATCGCGACCTCCCACACCGCGAGCACACCCAGGCCGAGGTACACCGCGCCGAGGACCAGGTTCACGACGCCCGAGGTGAGACTCACCTGGACCCGCCTCGGTCGTCGGCCGGGTGCACCTCGAAGCCGATCTGGTGCAGGAACTCGTGGACGAACCGGCGGTGGCCGCGGCGCTCGGCGCTCGGTGCGTCGGCTTCGGTCATCCCCGCGCCGGCCACGTCCGGGGGTGGCGGGCGCCAGAGCCGGCGGCCCAGTTGATCGGCCAGCTCGCCGGCCGGGAGCGGTCGGGCGAACAGGTAGCCCTGTGCGAACCGGCAGCCGAGGCGGGACAGGGCGAGGGCCTGCCGATCGTGTTCGACACCTTCGGCGATCACGTGCAGCCCCATCGCGAACGCCATGCTCATGATCGACGCGACGATCGCGCTGTCGCTCGGGTCGGTGCCCAAGCCGTCGACGAACGACCGGTCGATCTTCAGCACCTCGACGGGCAGCTCGCGCAGGCGGGCGAGCGACGAGTGGCCGGTGCCGAAGTCGTCGATGCCGACGTAGCAGCCGAGCGCCCGGATCGCCTCGAGCGTGCGCGTGCCGCGCTCGCGGCCCATGAGCGAGGACTCGGTGAGCTCGATGCACAGGCCTCGTGGCTCGAGGCCGTGCCGGCCGAGCGCGTCGGCCACCTCGTCGGCGAATCCCTCGTCGTCGAGCTGGAGTGCCGACACGTTGATCGTCACGTGACGCGGCCCGGTGCCGGTGCGGTGCCAGACGGCGAGCTGACTGCAGGCGCTGCGCAGCACCCAGCCGCCGAGCAGCCGCACCATCCCGGCCTCCTCGGCGACGGGCACGAACACCGCCGGCGGCAGCGCGCCGCGGGTGGGATGGTGCCACCGGGCGAGGGCCTCGGCGCCGACGATCTGTCCGGTGCGCAGGTCGATCTGGGGTTGGTACTCGAGGTGGAGCTGGCCGATGTCGAGCGCGACGCGGAGCTCGGTCTCGAGCTCGACGCGTTCGACCACGCGCCGACGCAGATCGTCGGTGAACGCCTGCACCCGGCCGC